>Ga0209061_1000830_pt1 | contig 64328 bp, 63 predicted proteins | sample Coa_R1_10_FD_187157 | JGI IMG/M metagenome (GOLD analysis project Ga0209061, IMG submission 187157) | Surface soil microbial communities from Centralia Pennsylvania, which are recovering from an underground coalmine fire - Coalmine... | ecosystem: Environmental > Terrestrial > Soil >... | reverse complement strand
TGGGCCTGCCGAGGCTTACTAACTAGCCCGATTAGCTACAAAGCAAGCAGTGTTTCAGTGGGTCGTCGTCACGAACGGTCGCGGCCAGCCTGTTGGCAAGGACGGTCAGGGCCGCAATGAAGGCACGGTGGGCCACCCCGCTGAGAGACTAGCTCCACGTCTCGTGCCAGGGCCCGTTGGCACACCGAAAGGTGGCTTGTCGCAGCGTAGTCGCCGGGTTTACGAGCGTCCCGGGCAGTAACTAGGCTGCGGGCGCATGCAAGACGGGCCCATCCGTTTCATCGGTCGGTGGCACGAGCTCGGCGCCAAAGAGCGCGAGGCTGTCTTAGAACGCGGCCTCGACGAGATATTCGACCCCGAGCTTGGCAACCAGGTCAGGCAGTTGTTCGAGGACGTCCGTGCTAATGGTGACGAAGCGCTGGTAAGGGCGCTCGAACGGTTCGACGGTTGCAAGGTGGCGCCGTCGCGCCTTCGCGTGAGCGCGGAAGAGATGGCCGAGGCGCGGGGGAAGGTCACCGCCGAACTGCTGGCGGCCATACAAGACGCCATAGCCCACGTGCGGAAGTTCAACGAGCAGCTAGTAGCGAGGAGCGACTGGGAGTTCGAGAGCGAGCCGGGCCTCCGGGTGGGAGAAAAGGTCACCCCGGTCGAGAGCGCGGGCTTGTTCGTGCCAAGCGGTAAGGGTTCCTATCCCTCAGTGCTGGTCCAGCTGGGCACGCCGGCGGTAGTCGCGGGTGTGCCGCTCATCGCAGTCGTGGTCCCGCCAGTGCCAGGCTCGGGCGGCGAAGTCGACCCAGCGGTCTTAGTCGTGGCGGACGAGCTCGGCATACGTGACGTTTTCCGCTCCAATGGGCCTGCCGGGGTGGCAGCTCTCACATTTGGCACCGAGACGGTGCCGAAGGTGAGGAAGGTGGTCGGGCCAGGAAGCCCAGCGGTGACCCTTGCCCAGGTCGAGGCTCAGCGTTACGGTACGACGACCGTGATGCTCCTCGGCCCTTCCGAGAGCTTGGTGATAGCAGACGAGACCGCAGACCCGAGGCTCTTAGCGGCGGATTTGCTCAACGAGGCCGAGCACGGCCCTGACTCGGCGAGCCTGCTTGTGACCGAAAGCGAGCGCCTCTTGGCGGCCGCACAGGTGGAGGCTGCTCGCCAGCTGGCCCGCCTTCCCGAACCGCGGCGTTCCTACGCAGCGGCGGCCCTGGGGCGCAACGGAGGGGCGATCTTGGTCCGGGACATGGCCGAGGCTGCGGCGGTCGCCAATGCCTACGCGCCCGAGCACATGCAGGTCGCTGTCAGTGACCCTGACGGTCTTATAGCCCTCCTACGCAATGCCGGCGAGATCCTAGTGGGGCAATGGACCCCTATCTCGGCTGCCAACTTCCTGCTCGGCTGCCCCGCCTCGCTCCCGACGAGCGGCTTCGCGAAGGTGAACGGAGGTATCACAGCCGAAGCGTTCCGCAAACGTACGGCCGTGGCGCGTGCGGACCAAAGAGCTTTGTCCCGCATGAGGGGCTCTATCACTTCCCTCGCTCGCCACGAGGGCTTCCCGGCGCACATAGCCGCTGTCGAGGAGCGTTTCTCTTGAGTGACGATCGTGTGATTGTCTAATTTTGAGGCTGCGTGGTTAGACAAGTGTCGATGACGCCCTAGGGCGACGTGACGGTGCAATGATGGCCAGGTACGCCGCGATAGCAACCGGCAAGCGGCGCCAAAGGGAGGGAGCACGAACTTGAACTACGCTCTAAGAGCAGTAACATTGACCGGCGCCTTGCTGGTCGCGAGCCTGCCTGCAACTTTGCCGGGCACCACAGCCGTAGCCAGCACGAAGGCGTCAGCCACGTACCTCGTCGGTGCTTCTGAGCCGATGACGGGCGCGGAGGCCGAGGCTGGGACGGAAATCTACAACGGCCTCGTTCTTGCGGTCGAAAAGGTCAACGCTGCCGGCGGAGTGCTCGGGCACAAGATCCGGCTCATAGAGCAGGACGACGCTTGCGACCCGCAAACTTCCGTCAACGCCGCCAACAAGCTGGTCTCGCTCGGAGTGCAGGCCATGGTCGGCGGCTACTGCTCAAGCGCGGCCCAGCCTGCCGAGGCGATCTACGCTCGTGCTGGCATACCGAACATCCAGGTGGCTGCCAACTCGAGCACGCTCACTTCGGCCGGCTACCACAACGTCTTTTTGATCGACCCGGGCGGCTCCCTCCAGGCTGCGGAGGCGGCCTCATTTTTTTCCAAGGTGCTCCATGTGACCCGTCTGCTCATAGCTGACGACCAGTCAACCTACGCAGTAAACGTGGCCCAGCTCACAGCCAAAGACCTTAGAGGTACGAGCACGCAGGTGCTTCCCGTCCAAGCAGTCCCTGACACACAGCAGGACTTCTCGGCTGTGGTGAACACCGTCCGGGCCGAGAAGGCCGGCGCCGTCTACTGGACGGGATATTTTGCACAAGCTGCCGAGTTTGTGCGCCAGTTGCGGGCAGCCGGCCTCAAGATCCCCTTTGTGACAGCCGACGGGTCCGTCGACCCGACTTTCATCAAGGACGCCGGGAGCGCTGGGAACGGTACCTATGCAACGATCGCGGTGCTGTCGTCCTTCTTGACGGGGGCGGCAGCGAAAACCTTCGATGCCGCCTACGTGAGCAGGTTCCGCGCCCAGCCGGGCCCTTACTCGGCATATGCGTACGACGGCATATTCGCTCTTGTCGACGCGATCAAGGCGGCAGGGAGCCTGGCGCCGTCGAAGGTGATCGCTGCTCTCCACAAGGTACGCTTCCAGGGCTTGACGGGGGAGGTCTACTTCGCGCCCAACGGTTCTCGCTTGGGAGCTCACTTCGTGGTCCTCGAAGTCGAAAACGGTCAGTACAAGCTGGCTCCCCACCAGCCACCCGCGTGAGTTAGGCGAGGAAGCGCACTAGGAGCACGCCGGCACGATGGACTGGGGTGTCGTAGTCCCCGACATCGTTGCCGGCTTGTTCCTGGGTGCCTTCTTTGCGCTCGTCGCCGTCGGCTACAGCATGGTCTACGGGATATTGCGGCTCATCAATTTCGCTCACGGTGACTTCTATATGATGGCTGCTTTTGTCAGCTACACGGTACTTGCCTGGGTGACCGTCAGCACGAAAGTTAACTGGGGCAACGTGGCGTGGGTGGGCGTGGCTACGATGGCAGCGGGAGGCCTACTTGCCGCCGCTGTCGAGCGCCTAGTGTACCGGCCGATGCGCAAAGCGGCCGTCCTTTCGCTCATGATCGCGGCCCTGGGAGTTTCAGAGACCTTGGAGAACGGCGTGCTAAACGTCCCGGGGTGGGGATCCAACTACCTGCCCTACCCTGTCACTCCGCCTACAAGCGGGTTTGACGTGGCGAGCGTCCACTACACCTGGGCTCAGCTCGCGATAGTGGTCATAGCTGGTGTGCTGGTCCTCGGGGTGTACTGGCTCGTGAACCACACGATGCTCGGCACCGCTATGCGGGCGGTGGCTCAGGACCGCGTGGCTGCCACTTTGCTCGGCATCAACGTGGACCGGGTCATAGCGGCAGTGTTCTTCATAGGAGGAGCTCTGGCTGGAGCCGCGGCAGTCATGGCGAGCTTGTACTACGGCCAGATCAATTACCTCATGGGATTTTCGATCGGGCTACAAGCTTTTACGGCTGCGGTACTAGGGGGCATCGGCAACGTGGCTGGGGCGGCTCTGGGGGGGCTGTTGCTCGGCATTCTCGAGTCGGTCGGGACCGGGCTCTTCGGAGCGCAGTGGGCGCTGCTTTTTGCCTTCGGCGCGCTCGTGCTTACGCTGTGGCTTCGCCCGACCGGGATCCTTGGCGAGCGAATTGGCCAGCGCGTCTAAGCTCGGTCTTTCTCGGTCCGCGCACGGACTTCGCTCTGGGTTCGTGGGCGCGCTGGGCGTCACCGTCTTAGCGGCTGTCTTGCCCCTGCTCGCGCAGAACAACTACGAGGTAAGTGTGGCGATGCAGGTGGAGATACTGATGTGCCTGGCGCTCGGGCTCAACTTCGTGGTCGGCTACGCTGGGATGCTGGACCTCGGGTTCGCCGCCTTCTTTGCCATCGGCGCGTACACGACGGGCCTGCTGTCTGTAGACCTTCACTGGCCGGTGCTGGCCACGCTCCCGGTTGCGCTGGTCGGGGCCGTCGCAGGTGCCGTGTTCATCGGTGGCCCCACGCTCAGGCTCCGAAGCGATTACCTTGCCGTGGTCACATTGGGTTTTGGGGAGATAATTCAAAATGTCGTGAACAATTTGAACCAGACCGGCGGCCCTGAAGGGATCTATGGTATCCCTCCGCTCAGCGTGGCGGGGCTGTCGGTGACGAGCACGGCTGGTTATTACTACGTGTTCTTGGTGCTCGTCGTATGTTTCGCGGTTGTAAGCGTCAGGGTGAGACGCTCAAGGCTTGGCAGGGCTTGGCTGGCGATCCGGGAGGACGAGGACACAGCACAAGCTATGGGCATCAAGGTGCGCCGTTACAAGCTCTATGCTTACATGGCGGGTAGCGTGTTCGGCTCACTCACTGGTTCGTTTTATGCTCCTGCCTTTATTGCGATCGCGCCTCCGTCGTTTGGGTTCAACGAGTCGCTCCTCGTCGTCATGGCGGTATCGATCGGCGGCATGGGGAGCGTCTGGGGCGCTCTTCTAGGCGCGGGGGTCGTGGTCGCTTTTCCTGAGATATTCCGGCAGTTTGCCCAGGCGCGGCTTCTTGTGTTCGGCCTTGTGCTGGTGCTCGTGATGGTGCTGCGCCCCCAAGGAGTGTGGCCCGAAGCCGGCCTGGGGCTCGATCGAGCGGCTCGGTCAGCTCTTGCGCGTGCAGGGCGGCTAAAGGGTTGGCACGCAGGCCCAAGGGGAGCGGCGACGCCCGTCGAGGCGGGCGAGGGGCTCGAGTGACCGGCGCACTTTCGGTCGAGGGCCTGACTCTGCGCTTTGGGGGTGTTGACGCCTTGTCTGAAGTGAGCATCCAGGTGCCCGCACGCTCCCTCTACGCGATAATTGGGCCGAACGGCGCCGGCAAGACTTCTCTTTTCAATTGCGTGACCGGTTACTACCGGGCGACGCGAGGCTCCGTGCGCCTCGGGCCAAGAGACATCACTGGCATGGCAGTGCACGAAATAGCTAGTCTAGGAGTGCGGCGCACGTTTCAAAATGTGCGGGTGTTCCCTAAGCTCTCCGCTTTGGAAAACGTGCTTGCGGGAGCTCATCTGCGAGCGAGCGGCAACGTAGCGGCGGCAGTACTCGGTACCCGCCGGGTGAGGCGAGCCGAGCGGGCGCTAGCTGACGAAGCCGCGTACTGGCTCGAGTACGTCGGGCTCGCCGGCAAGGGCCTCGCACTTGCCGGCGAGCTGCCCTACGGCATGCGCAAGCGCTTGGAAGTGGCCCGCGCGCTGATAGCGAGGCCTTCGGTGCTGTTGCTGGACGAGCCTGCGGCTGGCGTGAGCTCGGTCGAGCGCGAAGAGCTGGCAGAGGTTGTATTACGGACGTGGAGGGAAGGAGTCACCGTGGTTATGATCGAGCACGACGTGGAACTCGTGATGCGGCTGGCGCGCACGGTGGCCGTGCTCGACCACGGCAGGCTCCTGGCCGTCGGCACGCCTGGCGAGGTGCGTAGCGACCCTCGGGTGATCGAGGCTTACTTGGGCCGGCATCGGTGAGCGGGCCCCCGGCGTTTCGTCTGGGCGCACCGCCAGCTGCTGGGACGGGCGGCGCCCCGGCACCTCGGCTGAACGCAGCCGCAGCGGCACCGGCCAGCGCCCCGCCGGCACTGGAGGTGGGCGGGCTGTCGGTGTACTACGGGCCCGTGCGAGGGGTGTCCGGGGTGAGCCTGGAGGTACAACAGGGCGAGGTCGTCGCTCTTTTGGGTGCCAATGGGGCAGGCAAGAGCACGGTCTTGAAGGCGGTTTCGGGGATCGTAAAGCCGCGCTCGGGGACCGTGCGCTTTTGGGGCCGCGACGTGACAGCCGTGAAAGCGTCGGAGAGAGCGAAGATGGGGTTGGTCCAGGTGCCGGAGGGCAGGCGGATCTTCCCGGCCCTCACCGTGCGTGAGAACCTTGAGCTGGCCTCCTTCGGCTCCCAGGTGCGCGAGGGGGGCGGGGAGCGCAGGCGAGGGGCGAGAGACCCGTTCAGGGGCACCTCTTGGCCGAGCGGAGGTTTATGGCCCCGCAGGGCCCTTTTGCTGGGCGGGGCATTTGGGCTTGGTGGGGCCTCACGCCGGCAGGCACGCCTGGAAGCCGTGGTTGGCCGCTTCCCGCTCTTGAAGCCGCACCTCGGCAAGCTCGCCGGCATGCTTTCTGGGGGCGAGCAGCAGGTCTTGGCTATCGCCAGGGCCATGATGGCTGACCCCAAGGTCCTCATGGTCGACGAGCCCTCTCTTGGCCTTGCCCCTCAGATGGTGGAATCTGTCTACGAGCTCTTGTCAGATATCGGTAAGGGCGGAACGTCCGTACTGCTGGTCGAACAGAACGTCTCGCTCGCTTTCGAGGTAACCGAGCGGGCTTACGTCCTGCAAAACGGTAGCCTCGTGCTCTCTGGGCCCTCGTCAGAACTCGCAAGCGACCCTCGCGTCGTGGACGCGTACTTAGGCGCAGCCGTGAAGGACGGTACCCTTTCCCAGTCGGCCCGGGTGCCTGGGGGCGAGCTGGCCCAGTTCAGTGGTGGCGGCTCCGTGAGCGCTGACCGAGATGAGCCGCTGCACAAGGCAGCACCACCGGAGCAGGGGACGCCTGTGTGAAGTCACGTATCGAACGAGCAGAGGTCTACAGTTACAAGCTGCGCTACGCGCACGGCGCGTACACCATGTCGCTCGGCCGCGAGGTCAAAGTCTTGGAGAGCACCGTTGTCGTGCTGCGCAGCGTAGGAGGGGTTGCTGGCTACGGGGAAGTGTGCCCTCTCGGGCCGACCTATTTACCCGCCTACGCCGGCGGAGCGCAAAGCGCTCTCCGCATGCTGGTGGGCTGCCTGCTCGGGCTTGATGCAACTAACATCAGCCAGGTCCACGCCGTCATGGACGCGGCGCTGGCCGGCCACGGCTATGCGAAAAGCGCTGTGGACATCGCCGCTTTCGACCTGTTTGGCAAATTGGCAGGCGTACCGGTTTCGCAGTTGCTGGGCGGCTGCGCGGTCCCAAGTGTGCCGCTCTATGTAGCTGTCCCCTTAGGAACACCTGAAGAGATGGTCGGCTTCGTCCGCCGCCAGCTAGAGATGGGCCTGCACCGGTTCCAGCTCAAGGTCGGTTCTGCGCCTGCCACCGACGCGGCGCGGGTCCGGGCCGTGCTCGAAGCCACTGGGGACGATGACGTGGTGGTGGCGGACGCGAACGGAGGCTGGCGGCTAGCCGACGCGGTGGAGGCTGTCGCGCTGCTCGAAGGGCTGCCCCGCTTGCGGGTCGAGCAGCCCTGCGCCACCTACGAGGAGTGCCTGCAGGTACGCAGGCGCACATCGCTTCCTATGGTCCTAGACGAAGTTATCGTCGGCCCGCAGTCCCTGCTGCGGGCGGCAGGTGATGGGGTTGCGGAGGGCGTCAACCTCAAAGTGAGCCGGGTAGGGGGGTTGTCGAAAGCCCGCCTCCTTCGGGACATTTGCGCTGAAGTGGGTATCTCTCTTACCATAGAGGACACTTGGGGGGGCGACCTGTGCAGCGCGGCCGTGGCCCACCTCGCCGGCTCGACGCCTTCTCGAGCTCTCTATGCGGCTTCCTTCATGAACGACTGGACCCTAGAACATGTCGCCGGCTACCAACCGCGCTCTGTTGGTGGCTACGGGCCGGTCCCCGATGCTCCTGGCCTCGGCGTTGAAGTGGACGAGGCCCAGCTCGGTGCACCGCTGTTCGTTGCGGGCTGATGCCGCCGGCCAGGGGCCAGGAACGTTTAGGTGGTCGCCGGCTCCCCGGCGGCCAGGAGCCTCTACGTCTCGACGGCTCTCGGGGGCTGGTCACGAGGTGGATGGTTTGGCACCAGCAGCGGGCACTCGGCCGAGGATATTGGCACCAGCAGGCAGCCGATGTGCGCTCGGACGCTGCAGCGGTCTGGCATGGTCGCGCCATGTACCCTTCCATCGAACCCAACCAGCGTGCTTACCTGCGGGGTGCGTGGGAGGGAGGGTTGGGTTGGGTTGGGTGGGCGCGGAGGGGATCGAACCCTCATGCTCTGAGGCGGCAGGGTTTAAGCCCGCTGTGTCTACCGGTTTCACCACGCGCCCGTCAGTGTGCCAGTGTACGGTGGGTAGGCCTGGCTGCCGGCTCAGCTGGTAGGTTGCTTGGGTGGCCGTCGCCGCCGCCCTGGCCGCCTCGTTGCTTTACGCTCTCGCTTCAGTGTTCCAGCAGCGGGAGGCTGAGCGCCAGCCCTCCAGCAGCTCCCTGCGGTTGAGCCTGTTGGCGCGCCTGGCGAAACGGCCTCGTTGGCTCGCCGGCCTGGTCTTTGATGCCGGCGGGTACGTATGCCAATGGCTGGCGCTGGCTCGCGGTTCGCTTGTTGTTGTCCAACCTTTGCTGGTCATGAGCCTGCTTTTCGCGTTGCCTGTCAAAGCGAGGCTCGTCCCTTACCACATGCGAGGCAAGGATTGGAGCGGTGCCTTGCTGGCGACGGCTGGGCTAGCTGTGTTTTTGGTGGTCGCACAGCCTGCGCAGGGGCGCCTTAGCGTGCCAGGGGCTAGTTGGCTGTTCTTGCTTTCTGGTACGGGCGTGCTGGCCGGCACGCTTGTCGCGCTGGGGCGGGGCCGCAGTCCTCGCTGGAAGGCAGTTGCCCTCGGCACGGCTGCCGGCGTGCTCTACGGAGCCTCCGCGGCGCTCACGAAGGACTGCGCTCATGTCCTCTTGCAGGGCGGGACGGGGGCCCTTTTTGGCTCGTGGGAGCTCTATGCCATGATTGTGTGGGGCTTGTCAGGCATGCTGCTCTCGCAGAGCGCTTTCCAGGCTGGTCCCTTGGACGCTTCTTTGCCAACCCTCACAGCGACAGACCCTGTCGTGAGCGTGCTGGTAGGGGCGCTGATATTTGGCGAGGCCTTGCGGGCGGGCGCAGTGGCAAGCACCCTTGAGGTTGTTGCGCTCTTTGCCGTGGTCGCCGGCATCTTCCTTCTCGCGCACACAGAAGCCACCAAGGCGGTCCAGGCGCGGCACTTCCAGCTCGCGAGCTCCTAGCTTCAGGAGGGGGCGTCGAGGGAGATGGCTTCTAGCGGGCCCGGCCGCCGCCAAGCAGGTTGAGCTCGTAGATGCTCTGGACCATCACGTCTTGGCCTGTTTCAGGAGCGTCCACCATCTGGCCGTTCCCCACGTAGATGCCGACGTGGTAGACGTCTGTCGGCGTCCCATAGAACACTAGGTCGCCCGGCTGTAAGCTGGCGATGCTGACCCGCGCGGTCATGTCGTACTGGTCCTGGGCCGAATGGGGGAACGACACGCCGGCCTTTTCCCAGGCGGCCATGACGAGCCCTGAACAGTCGTAACTATTGGGCCCGGCACCCCCCCACTGGTAAGGCTTGCCGATCTGCGACAACGCGAAGGCTAGAGCCACCTTGGCTCCGGGGAGGGGCTCATTGGGAGCTGCCGGGGCGGCGGTCGCAACCGTGGACGGGGTCGTGGGAGTGCCGCCGTAGGTAGAAGCCACGGCAGTAGTCGAAGGGAGCGCCGGAGACGCCGTCGGTGCCGGAGCCGTCAGGGGCAGGGTCGACCTGCGGGTCGGCACCTTCGTCTGGGAGAGCGCCGAAGTCGAGCTGAGCAGAGGTGGCGACGTAGTGACTAAGGCTGCCGTAGTTGGGAGCGCCGTCGTGGCCGGCGAGTTCGAAGCGACCACAGTCGTCGTCGGCGCCACAGTCGTCGTCGGCGCCGTAGTCGTCGGCGCTGCCGTAGTCGTCGGCGCCGTAGTCGTCGGCGCTGCCGTAGTCGTCGGCGCTGCCGTAGTCGTCGGCGCCACAGTCGTCGTCGGCGCCACAGTCGTCGTCGGCGCCGTAGTCGGAGGCGCCGTAGTGGCTGGCGCCGTAGTGGCTGGCGCCGCAGTGGCCGGGGCCGTTGAGGCTACCTCGTTCGCCGGCACCTGGGCGGGCGCAGTGGCAGGGACCGTAGTGGCTGGCGCCGTGCTCGGAGGCGCCGTAGTGGCGGCAATCGAAGTAGCCGGCGCCTCTGTGGTCGCCAGCAGGGCTTTCTCTTCAGCCGCTTGGACTGCCTGCTGGCGCTGCTCTGCCTCGGCTAGGGCCGCGGCCAGCGCACCTTTCACGCCGGCTAGCTGGCCACGAAGCAGCGACTGTTCGGCGGCTGCGGCCTTCTCGTCGGCTGCGAGCTGGGAGCCGGCTTCCTTCACCTGCACCCGACGGCGACGCAGCTCGGCGAGGACATGACTTAGGTGCTCGGCAGCGGAGCGGTACTGGTCGACGATTGTGTTCTCGGAAAGGACAACCGCGTCGGCGTAGCCGGTAACCAGGTACGGCTTCATGCCCGCCCCGGAGCGGAGCGACAGGGCTTCGCCGTCTGTGTAGGCGGTCACCGCCTCCTCGACGAGCGCTGCCTTCGCGCCGGCGAGCTGGCCCTTGGCAACGGCGGCAGCTGCTGTTGCACGCTTTAGCTGCGCTTGCAGGAAGCTCGACGTAATGGCCTGGGCATCGGCGCGCTCGGCGAGCTTGGCGAGCGCGATCCCCTCCACTTGGAGCTCTCCCGCTAACACCGCCGCCCGCGCTCGTAGGGCGGCGACGCGTTGGTCGGCTGCCGCCAGGTTCGAACGTGCGGCCGCTACGCCACCTGTCCCTGCCACCTGCTGGGCCAGGGTTACCTGCGCAACCCCGCCGACCAGTGAGGCGCTCAGGGCAAAGCCGAGCGCGCAGGCGCAAATGGTTGCCCACCGGCTTCGGGACCTCTCGGGGTGCGGAGACAGCACAACTCTCCCCTTTTGCTCACCAGGAACTCTAACAACTCTGATCACTGCTGTCACGAGGCTCACCTGTCGGTATCGGCAACCTGGGCCGTGAAGCCAAGTGCTAAATGGGGCGCATGGGGGTGGCAGGCCCGCCGGAGCAGCACGCCCACCGACAGGTAGAGCTGACGAGAACGAGCTACACGCTCGCGGCCGAGAGGGCCCGGGCAAGGGCGGTTCGCCGCACCGGCCACTATGGCCGGCGAGAGCGAGGCCAAGTAGGTTGCTCCTGATGACAGAGAAAGACGACCACCAGCCCGCTTTCCGCATAGAGCACGACTCGATGGGGGAGGTGAGGGTGCCGGCAGGTGCGAAGTGGCAAGCGCAGACGCAGCGCGCGGTTGAGAACTTCCCGGTCTCTGGCCTCCGCGTCGAACGGGCGCTCATCAGGGCGCTCGCTCTCATCAAGGGAGCCGCCGCGGCCGAGAACGAGAGCCTAGGGACCATAAAGGCCGACGTGGCGGCCGCGATCCGCGAGGCGGCCGCGGAGGTGGCAGAAGGCAAGTGGGACTCAGAGTTCCCCGTTGACGTCTACCAGACGGGCTCGGGCACGTCCTCCAACATGAACATGAACGAGGTCCTCGCCACGCTCGCGTCCGAGCGCCTGGGCCGGCGGGTACATCCCAACGACGAGGTCAACGCCTCGCAGTCCTCCAATGACACGTTCCCTTCCGCAGTCCACCTGGCAGCGGTGGAAGGGATCGCCCGCAACCTCGTCCCCGCCTTGGAGCACCTGGCCAAGGCCTTGCGGGACAAAGCTGTCGCTTTCGCCCGCGTTGTGAAGGCGGGCCGCACCCATCTGATGGACGCGACCCCCGTGACCCTTGGCCAAGAGTTCGCAGGCTATGCCGCCTCTGTCGAGCACGGCATCGAACGCCTGGTCGCGTGCTACCCTCGCCTGGGCGAGCTGCCCCTGGGCGGGACGGCCGTGGGGACCGGCCTGAACGCCCCCGAAGGCTTCGCTAGCGCCGTGGTAGAGAGGCTGGCCGGCGAGCTTGGCTTGCCGCTCCGGGAGGCGCGCGACCACTTCGAGGCCCAAGGCTCTCGGGACGGCCTCGTCGAGGCTTCGGGGGCACTGCGCACGGTGGCGGTCTCGCTGTACAAGTGCGCCAACGACCTGCGCTGGATGGGCAGCGGTCCGCGTGCTGGGCTGGGGGAGCTGCGCATCCCAGACCTTCAGCCAGGCAGCTCGATCATGCCAGGGAAAGTGAACCCCGTCATCCCAGAGGCCGTGTGCCAGGTCGCGGCCCAGGTCATCGGCAACGACGCTTCCATAGCCTTCGCGGGCGCAGCAGGCAACTTCGAGCTGAACGTTATGGTCCCGGTCATGGCCCGTAACCTCCTCGAGTCGGTGCGGCTGCTCACTAACGTGAGCCGACTTTTGGCCGACCGCTGCGTCTCCGGCTTGGAGGCGGACGCGGAGCGCTGTCGGGCATATGCCCTCTCCTCTCCGGCGATCGCCACGGCCCTCAACCCCTACATCGGCTACGAGGCGGCGGCCAAAGTGGTCAAACAGGCTTTGGCCGAAAAGAAGGACTTGCGCACGGTCGTGCTCGAGAAGGGGCTCCTGAGCGAAGAGGAGGTGGACCGGGCGCTCGACGTGGAGGCGATGACGAAGGGCGGGATCGTCAAGTGAAGCCGCCGGGGGGGTGGCTTTACGACATCTTGGTCTTCGCCCACATAGCGTGCGCAGTAGGCGGTTTTGGGGCCATTGTTTACCGCGGGCTAGTTTTGGACCTCGCCCGCCGCCACGGTCGCGCCGGCGCAGCGGAAGCCGGGGCCCTGGCCGTGTACGGGCAAGTTTCCAGCTTCGCGGAAGCCTTGGTCTACGGTGTCGCCATCTTCGGGCTCGGGGCCATAGGTGCAGCCGGCGACGCTGCTTATTTCAAAAAGCCGTGGGTGGTGACGGCGATCGGTGTGTACGTGTTCATGGTGGGCGTCTTGCACGGCATGGTGCGCCCCGCCGAGCGCAGCTACCGCAGTACGCTTTTGGAGCTCGCGGAGCTTCCTCCGGTGCCGCCACCGGCCCGGCCCCCTCACTTTGCCAGGTTGGACAGCCTTTACCGGCGGGTGGCCGCGGGCACAGGTTTGGTGAACGTGTGCCTGCTCGGCGAGCTCTACTTGATGGTGTTCAAGCCCTAGGGGATCTCAGCTCAGAGCTCTTCGATCACCCAGTCGATCAGGACGGCGAGAAGCGCCGCAGCCGCACCGAGTAGCAGGCCTATACGAGCAGTCTTGCCCATGTCCTCCTCCTAGGTTGTCCGGGCCGTCTTGGGCCAACCAGATGTCCCGGCCACCTGTTTACCACCTCAGGCGGCCGAAGCGTCCGCTCGCGAGCGGGGGCAAGATCGCTCGAGGACAGCGATAGAGTGTCACCGAGGCCGAGATGCGCGTCTTGCTGGTGCACCCGAGCGCACTTATGTACTCGCAACTATATTTGCGCTTGGAGCCGCTCGGGCTCGAACGCGTGGGCGCAGCGCTCCGCAAAGCTGGCCACAGCGTCCGCATGGTCGACCTCCAGGTGTACCGAGAGGCAGAGCTTTGGCGGGCGTTTGACGAAATGGCACCAGATGCCGTCGGTTTTAGCCTCAACTACCTTGCCAACGTCCCCGAGGTCATAGACCTCGCCAAGGGGGTGAAGGCTCGTCGCCCCCGGTGCGTTACCTTTGCCGGCGGCCACAGTGTGTCTTTCATCGCCGGCCATGTCCTCGCACAGGCGAAGGGAGCCCTCGACGCGGTGCTGAGAGGGGAAGGCGAAACCGGGGCGCCGCTGCTCGTCGAAGCCCTGGCCGGAGGGGGCTCGAGGCAAGAGTGGCACAACGTGCCAGGGGCCGTCACCCTCGAGGGGGAGGGGCCTCCCCCTCGTCTGGTGGAGAACCTCGATGACGACCTGCCAGCGCGCGACATCGGGGGGCGCCGGCACCGTTACTTCATCGGGGTAATGGACCCCGCCGCCTCGGCGGAGTTTTCCCGGGGTTGCCCGTGGGACTGCTCGTTTTGCAGCGCGTGGACCTTTTATGGCCGTAGCTACAGGAGGCTCTCGCCTGAGGCGGCAGCCGAAGACGTGGCGAGGATAAAAGAGCCAGGCGTGTTCTTGGTGGACGACGTGGCCTTCATCCGCCCTGAGCACGGCTTCGAGGTGGGCCGGGAGATCGAGAAGCGGCGCATAAAAAAGGAGTACTACTTAGAAACTCGCTGCGACATCTTGGTGCGCAACGAGGAAGTGTTCCGCTACTGGCGCAAGCTCGGCCTCACCTACATGTTCTTGGGCGTGGAGTCACTGGACGACGAGGGGCTGGCGGCGCTGCGCAAGCGTTCGAGCTCGGACGTGAACGCGAAGGCCCTCGAAGTTGCCAGGAAGATCGGGGCCCAGGTCGCCATCAACATCATCGCCGACCCCGACTGGGACGAGGCCCAGTTCGAGAAGGTCCGCCGCTGGGCCATGGAGGTCCCCGAGATCGTGCACCTGACCGTGCAGACCCCCTACCCGGGGACCGAGACGTGGCGCACGGAGTCTCGCCGCCTAACCACCAACGACTACCGCCTCTTCGACGTCCAGCACGCGGTGCTCCCCACCCGCTTGCCGCTCAAGGTGTTTTACAAAGAGCTCGTAAAGACTCAGTCGGTGCTGGCCCGCAAGCACCTAGGGGCCAGGGCGCTGGCGGAGACCCTCGGCATCGTCGCCCACCACTTGGCCCATGGCCAGACCAACTTCGTGCGCATGCTCTGGAAGTTCCCGCTTGTCTACAACGCCGACCGCCAGCTCGCGGACCACTGGGCGCCGGTGCACTACGAGCTGCCCGACCCCGAGCCGCCCAGCCAGGGCGAGGTGCAACGTAAGGACCTTTATGTCCATGTCCCCCTCAGGCTCACCCGGAAGGCACCGGCCGCGGCCGGTCATTGAACCAGCCAGACTGCTCAGACCTCGACGCGCTCGGTAGCCGTCGCGCCGTCAAAGGTGACTTGTACGTGCTGCTCGGGCCGGCGCTGGTTTTGCAGCGCCTGGGCAGCCAGGCAGGCGCGGTCCGCCGCAGTGAGGGGGGGCTGGACGATGGAGCGGGGGAAGAGCCGGCGGGCCAGCACGACGTTCAGCTCTGCGGAGTACACGGCGAGCTCAGCGATCAGGTACAGCCACGCGAAGAGACCGAGGACGATGCCAAAGGTCCCATAGAGGGCGTTGTCGTTTTTCAAGTAGTGGCCGACGACGAAGCCGCCTAAGGACTGCAGCGCGGTCCAGCCTATGGCCGCCATCAAAGAGCCGGGGACGAGCTGGCGCAGTTGCACCACCTTGGGCGTGAGGATCCTGAACCCGACGAGGGAGAGGCCGAAGTTGACCACCGCCGAGGCGGCGCCACCAGCGACGGCGAGGCCAAAGGAACCCTTGGCCGCAGGCACGGCTGCGGCCAAAAACGTGCCAACCAAGACCCCGACGCCGAGCACTGTCAGGAAAGCGAGGCTCCGTGCCAAGCGTTTGGGGAAACCTGGCCTCTCAGGCCCCGGCAGGTTCCAGACCTGCGCCATAGTGAAGATGCCGTTTTGGCCCAGAGCGAGCGAGCCCCAGACGAGGCCTATCACCCCTACCGCCAAGCCGAAGGCGCTGTTGCGGTGCATCGCTTTGATGTTGGCGCCAAGGTCGGTGCCTATCACGGGGAACTGGGCGAGCGCTGAGTTGAGCACCTCGTGGCGCAGGTGAGGGTGAGCGTTGAGGACGAGGCCGAGGACGGTGACGAGCAACAACAAGAGGGGGAAGAGCGTGCCGAAAGCCGTGTGAGCGAGGTTGGCAACGAGCGTACCGGCGTTGTCGTCCCCGAACTTTTTCACGACCCCAAAAACGACCGAGAGGACAGGGTTGCGCTGCTGGGCCCTGTCGAGCCTCCTCATTGCTCGCTCGAGGGGGTTAGAAGTGGCTTCCACCGTCATAGGCTAGCAGGATATGCCGACGTTGCCTGAGGTCGTTACCGGCGAGGACGTCCCGGCGCCAGCAGGTTTTGCCACCTACGCTGGGCGCGCCGGTGTAAAGGAGGCCGGCCCTGACATATCGATAGTTGCGGCGGAGCCGGCTGAGCGCCGCTTCGCGGCGGCGGGAGTCTTTACCCGTTCGCTCTTTGCCGGCCCCAGCGTGTCGCTTTCCCGTCAGCACCTAGCTAAGGGGGTTGCGGCGGCGCTCGTGACGGTCTCGGGCAACGCCAACGTCGCAACCGGGCCGGAGGGAGAGCGCGATGCCCTGGAGCTGGCCCAGCTCACGGCCGCCGCCGTGGGTTGCGAGCCCGAAGAGGTGGTCGTGTGCTCGACGGGGGTCATAGGCCGGCGGTACCCGATGGGAAGGCTCCGCGAGCACCTCTCCGGGGTTCGCATGCCTAAAAGCGCCGACTTCGCCGCCGTGGCGAGGGCGATAGTTACTACCGACACGCGGCCGAAGCTGGCGAGCACCCGAGCGGGAGGTGCCACGGTGACGGGAGTGGCCAAGGGCTCGGGGATGATCGAGCCTGCCATGGCTACTCTGCTTGCCTACGTGGCGACGGACGCGGCCGTAGGCGCCGGCGAGCTCGCCGCGATGTGGCAGCGGGTGGTCGACCAGACGTTCAACTGCCTTTCAATTGACACGGACACCTCGACTTCCGACTCGGCGGTCGTGCTTGCGAGCGGCGCCGCCGGGCCTGTGGGCACCGCAGAACTGGAAGCTGCCCTGTTGGCCGTGTGCCGGTCGCTCACAGTCCAGCTCGCAGCCGACGGCGAAGGAGCGACCAAGCTCATCCAAGTGGACGTCGAAGGAGCGCGTGAGGTCAGCCAGGCGCGGCGAGTAGCCAAGGCGGTCGTAAGTTCGCCCCTGGTCAAGTGCGCCGTCCATGGTGCCGACCCCAACTGGGGCCGGGTGGTCATGGCCGTCGGCAAGTGCTGGCAGGACACTGATATCGCCCCCGGTAAGGTGAGGGTCAGCTTTGGCGGCTTGGAGGTTTACCCTCGCCAACTTGGCGAGGCAGACCTAGAGCGGCTGGCGGAGCTCATGAAGGAGCCCACCGTCGAGATCGGGGTGCACCTCGGCATCGGCCAGGCGCGCGCAACTGCTTGGGGTTGCGACCTCTCGGCCGAGTACGTACGGGTCAACGCGGACTACACCACCTAAAGGGGCGCTCGTTGCACCCGCTCGAACAACTGCGTTACGTCGCCCGGGGCTGGGCAACAGACGACCGCGTGCCCGCAGCCGAGCTCGCTGAGGTCCTCGCCGAGCTAGCTGAGCAGAGCCCGGCCACGCTGCTGCATGCCTGCCGGCGCTTGATCGAGTACTTCCCCTCGTCGGGCCGGCTCTGGTGGCTCTCCGCCCGCGCCTTGTCGGCCCCCGAGCCAGTCGAAGCCATCTGGCAGGCCGCGGCCGACCTCGACGCCGACCCCACTGCAGGCCAGCTCCTAAAGTCTCTGCCTGCCGGCGCGGCGGTAGCCCTCGTCGGGCAGGCGCTGCCCGAGGTTGTAAGGGCGCTGCGCCGGTTGCGGGAAGGCTCGCGGAAAGGTGCCCGGGGCCAACGGGTCTTTGTGGTGGAGGCTCTGGCAGCTGGTCCTGGTGGCCTCCTTGTGGACGCCGGCGCCGCCAGCCGGCTAACTGGGTTGGCGGGGAGGGAAGTCTGGGGGGTAGTCCCCATGGGAACGGTGCTGCCCGCGCCGCTTTGGGAACAGGTGCTCCAACGCAGCGCCGGCGCCGCCGGCCCAGCCCAGCCCGTCGGGCCGGGAGCCTTTTCGGCGCTTGTCGGCCCGAGCGGGTTGGCTAGCGCAGCCGAGCTGCTCGCGGCTCCCGAGTGCCCGCCGGTCGCAGAACTTTTGAGCTGGAAGTCTTGACAAGCCCGCCTGTGCGCCTCAGGCGGCTCCTTCGCCCAGGTAGGCAGCCCGCACTCGGTTGTCGGCCAAAAGCGTGCCTGCCGGCCCCTCCATCACGACCGAGCCGTTCTCCAGGACGTAACCTCGGTCGGCAAGCTGGAGCGCCTGGGCGGCGTTCTGCTCGACGAGCAGGATCGTCGTACCGGTGGAGCGGATTTGCCCGATGATCTCGAAAATCGCTTCCACCACGAGGGGGGCGAGGCCCATGCTGGGCTCGTCGAGGAGCAATAGCTTCGGCTGGCTCATGAGCGCCCGGCCGATGGCCAGCATTTGCTGTTCGCCGCCAGAAAGCGTCCCCCCTTGCTGGTGCCTGCGCTCGGCGAGGACGGGAAAGAGGCTGAAGACTCGCTGGAGGTCTGGCTCGACTGGCCCCTTCTTTAGATAAGCGCCCATTGCTAGGTTCTCGAGCACGCTCATGCGGGGGAAGATGCGCCGTCCCTCGGGCACTTGGCAGATCCCGAGAGAGACGACCTCGTGGGGCGGCAGGTGGCTGATGTCTTGGCCGGCGAAGACGACAGCGCCTTGGAAGGGGTGGGCGAGCCCCGACACGGTGCGCAAGGTGGTCGTCTTGCCTGCGCCATTGGCCCCGAGGAGCGCGACGATCTCGCCTTCGTGCACGGCTATCGAAACGGCGCTAAGCGCCGGGACGGGGCCATAGCGAACGTGGACGGCCTGAAGCTCGAGCAGCGGCGACGCCGGGCCCTCCAGGTCGCGCTCAGCGGGCCTACCTCGACGCTCAACTGCCGGCTGCACCGCTCCGCCTGTGGCCCAAGTAGGCTTCGACGACGGCAGAGTCGTCTTGCACTTCTCGCGGAGTGCCGGCGGCGATGACCCTGCCGAAGTTCAACACGACGATGCGTTCCGCCACCGACATCACGAGGCCCATGTCGTGCTCGATCAACAAGACGCTCACGCCGAGGTCGGAGTTGACCCGCTGGATCAGCTGGGCGAGGCCTCGCTTTTCGGAAGGGTTGGTGCCGGCGGCGGGCTCGTCCAAGAGCAACAGCTCGGGCTTGGTGCCAAGGGCGCGTGCGATCTCGAGGCGCCGGCGGTCCCCGTAGGGCAGGGAGCTAGCGACCGCGTCCGAGCGTTTGGCGAGGCCAACGAACTCGAGCAGCTCTTTCGCCCTGGCGTCGCTTTCTCTCTCCTCTCTTCGGGCCCTAGGGAGGCGGAGCATGGCTCCCACCGGGCCCGTGCGCTGGCGGGACTCGACGGCGACCTTCACGTTGTCGAAGGTGCTCAGGGCGTTGAAGAGGCGGCTGGTCTGGAACGTGCGGGCGATGCCGGCACGGTTCACGCGGTGAGGCTTGGCTCGCTGCCAGGGAAGGCGGCCCCGGGCAGGCGCTATCGGTACTGAGCGGCCCCGAGAGCTGTGAAAGACGATCGAGCCCTCCTGGGGAACGTAGACACCGGTCAAGCAGTTGAACAGCGAGGTCTTGCCGGCGCCGTTCGGCCCGATCACGGCCAAGAGCTCACCGCGGCGCTGGTTGAGGCTAAGGCCGGCGAGGCTCGTCAGGCCGCCGAAGCGAAGCGTCAAGTCTTTCACTTCCACGATGGCGTCGCCCTCGACAAGGGCCGACTTTTGCCCCGCCGTCTCGAGGGGGTGCCCCTGGGCGTGAGGGCCTAGCGGTGGAAAGGACGTGGCCGGCTGGGAGGTCACGCCACCGGGCCCCCTTGCCCGCCCATCGCGTCCGCCCTGCCGGCGCCCGTCTCAGCGAGGCCGATCTCACGCCGGCGCCGGCGAGAGGGGATGATCCCTTCGGGCCTGAATATCATCATGACGATCAGCAGAGCGCCGACGTACATAAAGAGATCTTCTTGCTGGTAGCCAAAGAGAGGGTGCTCTTCCAAGTACCATTGGAACCACACGATTACCGCTGCCCCAGCCATGGCTCCCAGCAGCGAACCCATGCCCCCGAAGATCACGAGCACTAGTACCATGATAGATAACTGCACTGTGTAGTTACCCGGGTTTATATAGGAAAACTCGGTCGCGGTGAGCACGCCGGCGAAGCCCGACGTCGAGGCCCCGATCGCGAAAGCCAGGACCTTGTACTTGAGCACGTTGACCCCACAAGCTTCTGCAGCAACCTCGTCCTCGCGGATAGCAGCCCACGCTCGCCCGACACGTGAACGGTCGAGGAAGTGGAACCCAATAAGTACCAGCACCACGAACGCGAGGAGCAAGAAGTAGTAGGGGAGAGGGGCGACGCCCCAGTTGTAGTTGACCCCGAGCACGTGAAAGCTGAGGCGCGGTACGGTGACGCCCGCGGGCCCTCCTGTGACGCTCGCCAGGTTTTGTAGGACTATTTCTATGATCTCGCCGAAACCGAGCGTCACGATTGCTAAATAGTCGCCGCGCAAGCGTAGAGTCGGCACTCCGAGGATCACGCCCGCCAGCATGGCAGCGGCCATGGCGAGGGGTACGGACCAGAACACGTCGGTCACGAACGGTGGGTGGGCAGGTAAAGACCCTGTCCAGTAAGCGGCCGTGTAGGCGCCCACCGCATAAAAGCCGACGTAGCCGAGGTCGAGCAGCCCGGCGAAGCCGACGACTACGTTGAGGCCGAGAGACAGCAGGACGTACACGCCGATCTGCTGCACGAGCACGGTCTGCCAGAAGCTCGAAAGCCCGAGCGGTACTAGCACCGCTGCGCCGAGGGCAGCGGCATAAACGGCCGAGCGGGCACGCCAGTCTGGCCAGAGGCTTCGAGGGCCGGCCCAAAGATTAGCCCACGCGGCCTTCACCCGGTCGCGCCTTCGGCGCCACAGGGTCGAAAATGCCCAGGCTGCGAGGCCCTCGCCGACGAAATAGAAAACGCGCACGTGCAACAGCGACCCCGCCAGGCCCGAAAGCGGCGCGCTCGAAGAGCCTGACGGCCCCAGCATGACGGCCAGGACCAAAAAACCCCCGACTGTGACTGCGCAACGCTTGGCATCGTTGCGCCCGAGGCCCCAGGGCGCTCCCCTGGAGGCAGGAGAGCGGTCGCCCTCAGCCGCCGCCCGGGCCCGGCGGCGCCCCACGTCGCTTCTTGGGGCGAGCCTCACCGGCCCAGCTCCTGTTGGCCGCTCGCTGTAGGCTCGAGATGGCCCGTCATGCTGACCGCCCCAGGCGCTCACCCAAAATCCCAGTGGGGCGGACCAGGAGCACGAGCACCAAGATGACGAACGAGATGACGTCTCGCCAGGAGGCACCTGTGCAACTGCTGGGCAGGTTTTCTGCCACCCCCAGCACGAGGCCCCCTAGGACCGCACCGCGGATGTTCCCGATGCCTCCGAGCACCGCTGCTGTGAACGCCTTCAGCGCTGGCGTGTAGCCCATCGTGTAGACGACGCCGGGCACGATGCCGAACAGGAAACCAGCCGCGCCTCCTAGCAGCCCTCCGAGGACAAAGGTCTGGGAGATCACGCGGTCGATGTTGACCCCCATCAGGCTGGCGGTCTCGGCGTCCTGGGCCACAGCCCTTATGCCGCGGCCGAGCCGTGTGAGGGCGATCACTCGGTCGAGGAAAACCAGCATTATCGCCGCCGAGGTGGCGATCAGGACGTCGTAGCTAGACACCGGGGCGCCTAAGACCGAAAAGACCGTGCCCGTGAAGCTCACCGGTATTATGACCGCGGTGCGGCCGAACTCTTTGCCCGCCAGGTTGTACAAAAAGAAAGAAGCCCCGATCGCGCTTATCAAGAAGGCTATCTTGGGGGCGTTGCGGCGGCGGAGGGGGCGGTAGGCGACGCGTTCGAGCAAGAACGCAACTGCGCCGCCAGCGAGCGCGCCGGCTACGATCCCGGCGAGCGCCACGACGACTTCGTAGCCGCCCCGGGCCTGGCTGCCGCCAGTCATGGCTTCGGCGACGAAGTAGCCTGCAAAACCGCCGCTCATGAACACTTCGCTGTGAGCGAAGTTGATGAGCTGGAGCACCCCATAGACCATCGTGTAGCCGAGCGCGACCAATGCGTACACGAGCCCGTTGGCTAGGCCTTGTACGAGGTTGGTGGAGAAGTTCTGCGTGAAGCACATATCGGCGGGAGCGGTGGCGGCCTTGGCCGGGACCGGGCCCCGACCGGGACCGCCACCTGGCTCGTTGCGAGGACCGGCGCCTCAGGGCGCCAGGCCGACCATCACGATCTTGCCGGCCTCGACTCGGTAGACGTAGACGGCTTTGCCGGCGATGTTGCCGTCCGGCTGGAAGTGGATGCTCTTGGTGATCCCGTCGTAGGTGACCTTGTGGAGGCCGTTCACGATGCCGGCCCTTGTCACGTGGGTGCCGAGGGACTTCATCACGTCGATGATCACGTTGGTGGCGTCGAAGGCTTCTGCCGAGTAAGTGCCGAGGGGGAAGCCTGCGAGCGCCTTGAAGGCGGCAGCGAAACGAGCGTCGGCTGTCTTGGAAGCAAGGCTTATGCAGGCGCAGGACATATAGGTCCCGTTCGCCACCGAGGCTCCGGCCTCCTGTACGTAACGGGGGTCGTCGCTACCGTCGTCGGACATGAGCACGCCCTTGTAGCCGGCCGAGCGCAGCGCTTTGGCGAGGAGGGCGAAGTCGCAGTAGTAGCCGGCATAGAAGGTGACCTGAGCACCGCTCGACTTGATCGTGGTGGCAAGGGCCGGGTACTGGTCGACGTTACCGGTGTTGCCCGTGCCGCACTGCGTCGTGGCGAGAGCGGTCTGGTGGTGCAGCGTCAGGTGGAGCGCCTTGGCCTCCTGGTCGAACGCTGCCACTAGGCCGGCGGCGTAGGTGCTGCCGTCGTCTACGGAATAGACCTTCTTCAGGTGAAGGGTCTTGGATATGAACTGAGCGTCAGCCGGCCCTTGGGCATTGTCGTCGGCGACGACCCGGAAGAAGTTGTGCCAACCTTTCTGGGCGAGCACCGGCGCGGTGGCCGAAGGGCTCACGGTGGCGAGGTCGGCGCCGGCGAAGGTCGGCTCAGCGGCTTCGGTGGCGCCCGAGAAGGCCGGGCCCACGACGGCCATCACCTTGGGGTTGCTCACGAGCTCGCTCGCCACGGTGGGCGACACGGTCGCGGACCCCTGGTCGTCCGCAGCTTTGAACTGAAGCGTGAAAGGCAGCGGCCCGAAGGTGCGCCCGGCGTTGGCCGCCTCGATGGCGAGGATTACCGAGTACTTCATGTTGAGCCCGAGCTGGGCGTTCCCCCCTGACAGCGGCCCTTCGTAGGCGATTATGTACGTGGGCTTAGTGGTGCTGGCGCCTGCGCCGGTCGCCACCGTGCCGAACGACAAGGTTGAGAGCACAGTCGCCGAAGCGGCTACGGCGAGCTTGGACAGACGTTTCATGCGTCTCCTTTCAGGTCTATTGCTGCTAGGCAGTAAGCAGGGGAGTTTAGATGCGTAGGGCCCAACCGGGAGCGGGAAATGCTGTACGTTTTGTCCCGGTTTGTCCCTTAGGTGGGGCAGCGAAGCGGTTTGCAACGGTGATGGGCCCAGCCGAGTTGCCGCCCAGCGCGTACTATCGCGCACGCGTGGCGTGGGATGAGCTGACACTGGAGGCCCTGGGGGTGAGCGCGCCTTTCGGCACGGTGCTCGCCGACCCTCCCTGGCGCTTCGCCAACCGGACCGGCAAGGTTGCTCCAGAGCACCGCCGGCTGGCACGCTACGAGACCCTGACCGCCAAGGAGATCGCCGCACTGCCCGTGGGAGAGCTCGTGGCAGCTCGCTCACATTGTTACCTTTGGGTACCCAATGCGCTGGTCGCCGAAGCCTTGACGGTGATGGAAAACTGGGGGTTTACCTACAAGGCCAACCTTGTGTGGCACAAAGTGCGCAAAGACGGAGGCTCGGACGGGCGCGGCGTCGGCTTTTATTTTCGCAACGTGACCGAGCTCGTGCTGTTCGGCGTCCGAGGCAAGTTGCGCACTCTGGCCCCTGGCCGGCGCCAGGTCAACTTGTTCGCAAGCCGCAAGCGCGAGCACAGCCGGAAACCTGAACAGCTTTACGACATCGTGGAAGCATGTTCTCCAGGGCCGTACTTGGAGCTGTTCGCCCGCTACCCGCGACCGGGTTGGGCGTCTTGGGGGGACGAAGCCGGCGACGGGCGGCTCCCAAGGGGCCGCCAGTACCCTGGGTACCGATGAGCAGGAGCGGCCGCGTCAAGGCTGCCGGCGAGGCTGGGCCGGGGGAGCTGCCTCCGGGCCTTGACGTCGGGCCGGGCGGGAGCAGCATCACACCCAGGGTGCGCGCCACTAGGCACGTGGTGTGGGCCCTGCTCGTCGGCTGGCTCGTCCTCGTCGCTCTAGCCGTCGTCCTGATCGCGCTGCTGTAGGTCTAGGCCGTCAGGCTCTTTCGTCCTACGGATGGTCGCGCTGCTGGTCGCGCTGCTTGACGCGGCCTGAGAGCGGTGGTATAGTAGTCGAATCGATTCGACACCTGGGAGGGGATCAGGTAAAGATGGGGGAAGTAGGCAAGGTGGGGAGCGCGACGATCGCCGAAGTAGCAAAGCACGCCGGCGTGTCCCCTAGCACGGTTTCATACGTTCTGACCGGTAACCGGAGGATCTCTGACGAGACACGTGCCCGGGTTCGGCGGGCCATTAAGGAATTGAACTACAGGCCACACGCTGGCGCGCGCTCCCTGCGGGCTGGCAAAACGGACGTGGTCGCCCTCGTAGTGCCCCTGTACGACTGGTCGTTGGAACACGTGCTTATGCCGTTCGTTTACGGTGTGGTGGAAGCGGCGCACCGCCAGGGCTGGAACGTGATGCTCGTTACCAGCGCGGCCGATGGTTCGGAAATAGAGCGCGTGGTCGGCAGCAAAATGGTGGACGGTGTGGTCCTAATGGAGATCCGGGCCGACGACAAGCGCCTGAAGATAGTAGAGCAGTTAGGGGTGCCGGCGGCCGCGCTTGGCATGCCGTGCCAAGCGACCAGGGTCCCCTTCGTGGATTTCGATTTCGAGGGCGCGGGCCGCCTGTGCGTGCGTTCGCTGGCCTCCCATGGTCACGAGCACGTGGGTTTTCTGGCGTCGCCGCCAGGCACGTTCGACAACAATTTAGGGTACGCGCGGCGGATGTGGGACGGGGTCGTGTCAGGTGCGCGGGAGGCCGGGCTCGCCTTCCACGGGTTTCCGATGGAAGGCACCAAAGACGCAGTTGAGAGGGGGCTCGACAGGCTCTTCGATGAGGAACCCCGGCTGAGCGCTTTGATCGTGTTCAATGAGGGGGCGCTCGAATCGCTTATTCAGGCCCTTCGGGAGCGTGGCAAGGACGTGCCTTCAGATATTTCCCTGATTGCAGTCGCCAGTGGCCCGAGCGTACGCCACGTTGTCCCGCCTGTGACTTATGTGGAGGTACCGTCGGTGGCGATGGGGCGCGCGGCCGTAGAGCTGCTTGCTGGGGCCCGGCAGAGCGGACTGTTGCCGTTGCACCTGATTACTGGTGCCACGCTGGGCCCTCCGCCTAGGGGCGGCAGCTCCACATGGTCGCCACAGAGCAAAGGTCACTGTGTTGATTGAGTCAACCGGAACGGCTTTGAAGTGGTCGGGACGCCATGAGACCGTCCTTGTGGAGCCTTGGGGCCGAGATGGGCTGAGGGTAAGGGGCACTTTATGGAGCCGGCTGCAAGACGACCTCCCGCCGGGGCTCTTGCCTTCCGCCACGCCCGTCCAGCCACACATAGAAATAGGGGAAACGAAAGCGACTATCACCAACGGCGCCATTATGGCTGAAGTGTCGCGGAGCGGCAGGCTTCGTTTCCTGCGTACTTTGGACGGGGCGCAGCTCCTGGCTGAGGTGGAGCCTCACTTCAGCGCGCCACCGAGCCGCCGTTACCGGCCGGCTGGTGGCGGGATGCACCATTGCGAAGTTATCTTTGAGCCGAACGAAGCTGAGCGCTTCTATGGTCTAGGCCAACACCAGCACGGTCTTTTAGACCAGAAAGGCGCCGTCATCGAGCTCGTGCAGCGTAACAGCGAAGTTTCGGTCCCGTTCCTGGTCTCCTCTCTAGGTTACGGTTTTTTGTGGAACCATCCCGGCGTGGGCCGCGTAGAGCTCGCAGCCAATGGGACGCGTTGGGTCGCGGAGGCGCTCCAGCAGTTCGACTACTGGGTCACCGCTGGGGACGAACCCGCGCAGGTGCTCAGTAATTATGCTCAAGTGACCGGTTTGCCACCTGCTATGCCATATTGGGCTACGGGGTTCTGGCAATCCAAGTTGCGCTATCGCACACAAGAGGAGCTGCTGGAAGTGGCCCGTGAGTACCGTCGGCGGGAAATACCACTGTCGGTGATCGTCATCGACTATTTTAACTGGACCCGCCAGGGAGAGTGGTGCTTCGACCCGAAAGAGTGGCCCGACCCCGCCGCCATGGTAAGGGAGCTAGACAGTATGGGGGTAAAGCTGATGGTGTCGGTCTGGCCGAGTGTCAACCCCGCCGCCGCAACCTACAGCGAGATGGACGAACGCGGTTACCTGGTCGCGAACGAGGCTGGTATACCCGTCCACCTGGACTTCTGGGACAAGGGCCAAGAAGGCCCAGTGCTGGTTAGGTTCTATGACGCGACCAACCCTGAAGCACGCCGTTATGTCTGGGAGCGCGTGAAGGAGGGTTACTACCAGTTCGGCATCAAGACCTGGTGGCTGGATGCGTGCGAGCCGGAGATGAGGCCCGAAGCTCCCGGCAATGTCCGTTTCCACGCGGGGCCCGGTTTGGCTGTCGCCAACATCTACCCGTTAGAGCACGCGAGAGGGTTTTACGAGGCTATGCGTAAGGAGGGCGAGGACGAAGTCCTTCTTCTGTGCCGCTCCGCCTGGGCAGGGAGCCAACGCTATGGATCGCTGGTGTGGTCCGGTGACGTGGTCTCGAGCTTTGATTCTCTGCGCCGTCAAATCACTGCAGGGCTTAACATGGGCCTGTCGGGCATCCCTTGGTGGACGACCGACATCGGCGGGTTCTACGGTGGAGACGTCCGCGACGACTCGTTCAGGGAACTGCTCGTGCGCTGGTTTCAGTTCGGCGTCTTCTGCCCGGTTTGTCGGCTTCACGGCGTGCGCCAGCCAGGCCTCTTGGTCGGGAGCGAGCAGACGGGTGCCCCCAACGAAGTGTGGTCGTTCGGCGAGCCGACGTACGAGATCCTTCGTTCGCTGTTGAGCGTGCGGGAGCACTTGCGTCCTTACATATTGGAGCAGATGCATGTCGCGCGAGAGACGGGGCTGCCTCCCATGAGGCCGCTCTTTTTGAATTTTCCTCATGACCCTGTCTGTTGGGAAGTCGCAGACCAATTTATGCTAGGCGCAGACTTGGTAGTGGCTCCTGTAGTCGAGCTTGGGATGCGAGAGCGAGAAGTTTACTTGCCTGTAGGGGGCGATTGGCTGGACGCATGGAGCGGGGAAACCTACGTCGGCGGAAGGAGCCACCGTGCAGCGGCTCCGCTCGAGTTGGTGCCGGTTTACTTGCGGAAGGGTGGCAACCTTCGCCCCTGGGGGAAATCAGCGTTTTTTGAGAACCACTAACCATGAGAACCACTAACCAAAAAACATCTACAACAACCAACGAATAGAAAGGGAAGTCAATCTATGGCAGCAAACAGGCAACGTGCAAGTAGCATCCTGGGTGCTACGGCGATATTGGCGGCGACCTATTCCGCAATTTCCGTCGCTCCGGGAGCTACTGCGTGGGCGTCTCCAGTGCAGTCAGGGGTGACCCTTGCGAGCACCCGCAGTGACCCCTCGTGCCCGGGCGGTGTCCTAACCCTGCATGAGGAGGACTACTACGGAGCTCCCTCAAAGACGAACGCATCGGCTACCGGCGTATCCCAGTTCTTTGCCAACTATTCCAAGTCTCATCCTTGCGTTAAGGTCATCCGAGAGGATCCAGTCGTCACAGGGGACGCGCAGTACTTGACCCATGTGCTTTCGCAGTTCAGTTCAGGTTCACAACCAGATCTTCTGATGTTGGACAACCCGCAACTTCCCGAGTTTGCAGCCGACGGCGTGCTAGTGCCGCTGTCTTCGCTAGGCAAGCTATCCATCGTGAGCAAACTCAACCCTGCGAACGTCGCCGAGACCACTTATGACGGCAAGTTATACGCTCTGCCCTTGGCCACCAATACGATTGCGATCTTTTACAACAAGGTGCTTGTGAAGCAGGCAGGGATAACGACTCTACCGAAGACGTGGGCTCAGTTTGCGGCCGATGCCAAGAAGACGGCGCACGGCAGCGATTTGGGCTTTGTCTTCTCCGGTGAGGCCGGTCCTGGGCAAGCTACCTGGCAATTCGATCCCTGGTGCTGGTCCGAAGGAGGGTCGTTGACGAAGCCCGACGCGCCAGGGTGCGTGCAGGCTCTGTCCTTCCTTGCTAGCCTGGTAAAGGAAGGTGCCGCGCCCAAGAGCGTGGTCAATTGGAGCCAGACCCAGCCGATACAAGAGTTCGAAGCCGGCAAGGCCGCCTTTTGCGAAAACGGCCCCTGGAACATTCCGACCCTCGAGACTGCCTACCCGAAGTTAAAATGGGGAGTGTTCGAAATCCCCACTAAGGTGGCCGGCCAGACTGTAATCCCTCCGTTCGGGGGAGAGACGTGGGCTATCCCTAAGACGAGCCCTTCCGAGGAGAAGGCTGCCTTCGCGCTGCTGACAGCGATGTCGCAAAACATAAAATTGTTCTCAGTGGATCTTGCTGCGATCCCTACTCAAGTATCGCTGTGGAGGCAGTCACCGTGGAACGGTGCGGTATACCAGCCTTTCCTGGCAGAGCTCCGTCACGGCAGGGCGCGTACGTTCGGTATCAAGAATCCTTCCAATGAACCGCAAATCAGCCTCGACATTGGGAACGCGATCGAAGCGGCGTTGATTGGCAAGGTGTCGGCGGCGCAAGCCATGAGGACGGCACAGGCCCAGATCGCTCCGCTTCTTAAGTAAACACGGCCTGTATTGGGGGATGGGGTGCGGGGCGGCGGCCGCACCCCATCGTTGGAGCCGGCACTAGAATGGACGGCTACGTGCAATAGGGGGTGGCAATGAGCGTAACGGTAGCTAAGCCGTCGACCCAAGGTAGGAGCCAGCGCTTCGTTGAGCACTACGCCGGTCGGGGAGGTCGGCGACGGCTCTTAGGTCTAGGCTACGAGGCGAAGAGGCGCTATGTCTTGGCAGCGTTCCTAGTGCCGTCGCTCGCCTACGTCATTGTGTTCTTTGCTTATCCGGTGTACCAGGACGTGAGGATAAGTTTTGAGAGTTACGGCTTTGCAGCTCTCGCTGCTGGCCATGGGACGTTCGTTGGGTTGGCAAATTATAGGTCGATGCTGTCGTCTGGAGTTACTATTCGTGCCTTGGTCAATACTGCGGTGTTCACGGTAGCTTCTGTTGCGGCGCAGTTCGGCATCGGGTTCAGTATGGCCGTGTTCTTAAATAGGCAGTTCACCGGCTCGAGCCTGCTTCGGCGGATAATTTTGGTGCCGTGGGTGATGCCGCTGGTGGTCACTGGTACGATCTTTTCGCTGTTCTTTGCGTCTACGAACGGCCTCGCTAACGAGATCTTGCAAACGGTCGGGTTTATACACAGCCCTATCGGCTGGCTTACTAGCGGCGACCTCGCTGTACTGGCTATCATCGTGGCCAATATATGGGCGGGGATACCCTTCAACGCAGTGCTACTTTACTCTGGGCTCCAGGACGTGCCCGAGGAGCAGTTAGAGGCCGCGTCAGTGGACGGTGCCAACGCGTGGCAGCGGTTTAGCCGGGTAACGGTCCCCTCGATGCGCCCAGTGATACTTATTGTGCTCATGCTGGGGGTGGTGTACACGGTCAAGGTGTTCGACTTGGTCATAGTGCTGACGGGCGGCGGCCCGGCGAACGAGAGCCAACTGATGTCATCTTGGGCGTACACGCAGGCGTTCTCTGACTTCCAGTTCGGGACAGGTACAGCGGTTGGCAACATATTGTTACTTTTCTCAATACTTGTAGGGATGGTTTATATCCATCTGAGCAGGCGTGAAGCGAGCGGAGGGTTGCGGTGAGGAAGAGAAAGAGCAAGGCGCTACGGCTTGTGGCGATGGTGGCGGTCGGTATGGTGTTTTTCGTTCCGCTGCTGTTTCCGCTGTACTGGATGGTGGTTGCGTCGCTGCAAAACCTTACAACGATTTTTGCTAACGCGCCCGCGCTCGTGCCGACGCACGTGATCGGGTCCAACTACAGCCTAGCGTTTAATTCGATCGTTGGAAATATAGGGGTGAGCTTGGTCATATCACTGTCCGTGGTGGTACTGAGCTGGCTTATAGGTGTGCCTGCGGCGCATGCTCTGGCGCGTCTAGGCGGCAAGACGTCGGCTATTGTGATAATGATTATGTTGGTTACTCAAATGGTGCCGGGTATCTCGCTGTCGATCGCTTTTTATACGATCTTCCATCAGTGGGGCTTATTGTCTAGTTATCTTGGGTTGATTTTGGCGGACGCGTCGGCGCAAGTCCCGTTTGTGGTTATAGTAGTGCGCGCTTTTATGGTGTCTCTGCCGAGGGAGCTGTACGACGCCGCGGCTGTAGACGGTGCGGGTGAGGTGCGCACGTTTATGACCGTGAGCTTGCCGATCAGTGTGCCAGCGGTCATCACCGTGGGCCTTTTTGCGTTCCTGGGCGCCTGGAACGATTTTGTGAACGCTTTCACCCTCAACAACGGCGGGGGGCCGCAGCCCCTGACGCTTGGGCTGTACAAGTTTGTGACGCAGTACACGACGAACGACGGAGGCATCTTCGCGGCGGCTACACTGGCGGCCATACCTACGACACTGTTGTTGTTCGCCGGCCAGCGGTGGATCCGAGGCGGGCTGCGAGCTGGGGCTCTGAAGGGATGAGCGCCGGCGAGGTACGGGTCGCCGTCGTGGGCCAGGGCTTCATGGGCCGGGCGCACAGTTTTGCCTGGGCGCGGGCTGCAAAGCTTGGAGGGACGGCGCTACGCCCCGCCCTGGCCGTCCTTTGCGGCAGGGACAAGGAGCGCTTAGGGCGCAACGGAGCGCTGTGGGGCTTCGCGACGACGAGCGACGACTGGCGAGGCGTGGTCGAGCGCGAGGACGTAGACCTGGTCGACGTCTGCCTGCCGGGGACGGCTCACGCTGAGGTCTCAATAGCTGCCCTGGAGGCGGGCAAGCACGTGCTTTGCGAAAAGCCCCTCGCCAACAGCGTCGAGGAGGCCCGCGAGATGGCGGACGCCGCTGCCTCGGCGGCCGCAAAAGGGCGGTTCGCGATGGTCGGTTTCAACTACCGGCGCGTACCCGCGCTGGCGCTGGCGCGCCGGCTGGTCAGCGAGGAGCGCCGGCTGGGCGAGGTGCGCCACCTGAGGGCCCGGTACCTCCAGGACTGGCTGGTGGACCCCGAGTTCCCCCTGTCGTGGCGGTTGGTCGCGAGCGAGGCGGGCTCTGGGGCGCTCGGTGACCTCGGGGCGCACTTCGTGGACCTCGCCCGCTACCTGACAGGAGCCGAGGTGGCCGAGGTGGCCGCCTTGTCCGAGACCTTCGTGCGTGAGAGGCCGTTGCCCTTGGCGTCGGAGGGGCTTTCTGCGGTAGGGGGAGAGGGCAGAGCTGCAGTGAGCGTCGACGATGCTTTTGTCGCGGTGGCCCGCCTCACCAACGGGGCACTCGCTACATTCGAGGCCACCAGGGTGGCCGCCGGCGAGAAAAACGGGCTGCAGGTGGAAGTGAACGGCTCACAGGCCAGTCTCAAGTTCAACTTGGAGCGGCTCAACGAACTGCAGTGGTACGAGCTCGGCGACCGCCCCGCGGGTTTCCGCCAAGTGCTCGTGACCGATGCGGGAGATCCCTACTTGGGCCAGTGGTGGCCCCCGGGGCACGTCCTTGGCTGGGAGCACACCTTTGTGCACCAATGCCAGGAGATGCTGGCCGCGATCGCCGAGGGCCGCCAACCGCTCCCCTCGTTCGGGGACGGGCTGGTGGTGCAAGAGGTCCTGAACGCGATAGAAGTGTCAAGCAGGGAGCGGCGCTTTGTGGCTGTGAAAGAGGCTATCTGAGCGCGCATGGGAAATAAGGGAAATAAGGAGGGTAGTTGCTTGCCGAGGCCGATGACCCTGTTTACCGGGCAATGGGCCGACCTCCCCTTGGAGACGGTCGCTCGTAAGGCGGCAGAGTGGGGTTACGATGGGCTCGAGCTTTGCTGTTGGGGCGACCATTTCCAAGTCGACAGGGCGCTCGCTGACGACGGTTACTTGGAAAAACTGCGCTCCATGCTCGACAGCTACGGTCTAGGGTGCTGGGCGGTCTCCAACCACCTGGTCGGCCAGGCCGTGTGCGACCACCCCATCGACGAGCGCCACCGGCGGATCCTGCCGGCAAGAGTGTGGGGTGACGGAGACCCCGAGGGGGTCCGCCAGCGCGCTGCACAAGAGATGAAGGACACTGCGCGCGCGGCGGCTCGCTTCGGGGTAAAGACCGTCATCGGCTTCACCGGGTCGTCTATCTGGATCACGCTTGCAGGGTTCCCTCCGGTGCCACCGGAGATGATCGAGGCCGGTTACCGTGACTTCGCCGAACGCTGGGGCCCGATCATCGACGTGTTCGACGAGGTGGGGGTGCGCTTCGCCCACGAGGTCCACCCGAGCGAGATCGCCTACGACTTCTGGACCACCAAGCGGGCGCTTGATGCCATCGGTCACCGGCCCGGGTTCGGGCTGAACTTCGACCCGAGCCACTTCATCTGGCAAGACCTCGACCCGGTGGCGTTCTTGGACGCCTACGCGGACCGTATTTACCACGTTGACTGCAAGGAGTCCGTGAAACACCTCGACGGGCGCAATGGTCGGCTGGCTTCGCACTTGCCCTTCGGGGATCTCCACCGTGGGTGGGACTTCGTCTCGGTCGGCCATGGCGACGTCCCGTGGGAGCACATCTTCAGGAAGCTCAACGAGATCGGCTACGCCGGGCCGATCTCGGTCGAGTGGGAAGACTCGGGCATGGACCGCGAGCTAGGCGCGCCCGAGGCGCTTGCGTACTTACGCCGGCTCAATTTTGAGCCTCCCAAGGCTGCTTTCGACGCTGCGTTCTCCCAGGGCTAAGCCATGAGCGGACTGCGACCAAGCCCTCTCTCCGGGGGGCGTTCCCCAGTCAGGGTGACAGTGTGGGGAGAAAACCTCCATGAAAAGCGCGACGCCCATGTCCGCGAGCTATACCCCGAGGGCATGCACACGACGATAGCGGAGGGCATCGAAGAGAACCTCGGCGAGGACGCCCTCGTCCGTACGGCCACTTTCGACCAGCCTGAGCACGGCTTGAGCGAAGATGTGCTCGATGCCACTGACGTGCTCACCTGGTGGGGCCACATCGGCCACGCCGAGGTGGCCGACGAGGTGGTAGACAGGGTCAAGTCCAGGGTGCTCCGCGGGATGGGCCTCGTCGTGCTGCATTCGGGGCACTGGTCGAAGATCTTTCGCTCGCTCATGGGCACGAGCTGCAACCTGCGCTGGCGCTCGGCCGGTGAGGCCGAGCTCGTCTGGACGGTCAACCCGGCACACCCGATAGCCGAAGGGCTGCCGGCCGTGTTCCGGATCGACGCCCAAGAAATGTACGGTGAGTACTTCGACATACCGCCGCCCGACGAGCTCGTTTTCATTTCGAGCTTCGCTGGTGGCGAGGTTTTCCGTAGCGGCTGCTGTTTTTTCAGGGGAGCCGGGAGGGTGTTCTATTTCAGCCCGGGCGACCAGGAATACCCTGTTTACCACCATCCGATGGTGCGGAAGGTGATAGCCAACGCAGTGCGCTGGGCCCGGCGCGAAGGCGGGCTGCTGCCTACTTACTCGCTCGAGAAGATGGAGCCGGGCTGGGTCGACAGCTTCCTCGCCGGGGACCGGCGCTGAGCGTGCATAGCGCTCTCGTTGTCGGCGCCGGCGGGATGGGACGCGCTTGGGCCCGGGCTCTTATGGCCAGACCGGACGTCGCCATCGTCGGTTGGGTAGACGTGGTGGGCGAGCGTGCCGAGCGGGCCGTCCGGGAGCTTGGCCTAAGCGCGACCGCCGTCCACGACGACTTGGAAGGCTCGCTTAGCCAGCTCAAGCCCGACTTTTTGGTGGACGCTGCGGTGCCTGAGGCCCACGCCGAGGTGACCCTCCTGGGGTTGGAGCGCGGCGTCGCGGTCCTGGGCGAAAAGCCGATGGCCACGACACTGCGGGAGGCCCAGAGCCTGGTCCAGGCGTCTGAAGAGACCGGCACACTGTTCGTGGTCAGCCAGAACAGGCGCTACGACAAGGGCCTTGCGGCGCTTCGCAACGTCGTGTCGGCACAGCTCGGGGGGGCGGGGCAAATTAACGCTGAGTTTTACCGAGGCCCGCACTTCGGGGGGTTCCGGGACGAAATGGACAGCCCGCTACTCGTCGACATGGCCGTCCATACCTTCGACCAGGCGCGCTACATAACCGGAGCTGACCCCGTGAGCGTCTCGTGCAGCGAGTACAACCCGCCCTGGAGCTGGTACAAGGGCGCGGCCTCAGCGGTGGCCGACTTCGAGTTGACCGCGGGGGCGCACTTCAGCTACGAGGGCAGCTGGTGCGCCCAGGGCCTCGAGACCTCTTGGCAGTCGTCGTGGCGTGTGCTAGGCCCCAACGGCGCCGCCAGTTGGGACGGCGCCGGCGAGCTCGTCGTCGAGAGAGCGTTAGGCCCAGAGGGCGGCCAGCGACCTGGCCCAGTGAGGCTCGATCCCCCTCCCATAGCCTTCGAGGGGCTGGCCGGTGTGCTCGCTGAGTTCATTGCCGCCCTCGAGGGAGGTCCGGTACCGATGACGGAGTGCCATGACAACATAAAGAGCTTTGCGATGGTCATGGCCGCCCTCGAATCGGCGAGGACCGGTCGGCGCACCCCAGTTACCTGGTAAGCCGAGCCTGGCCTACCCCGGCTCGGCGTGCCGGCAGAGCCCAAGACGCGAAGAGCCGGAAGGTCGGCGAGCGGTTGAACCGGGCGGGCCGAGAGCACCAATTTGCATGAGGACAGGTTTCAGCCCCAAGAAGGCCGCAGCCGTGGTCGCAGTCACGGCCAGCGTCGGTCTGGCGGGTGCTGCTACATGGGCGGCAGCGCCTGCGAGCGTGGTTTCGGCTTCCCCCAGGAGAGCGCCAGCGAGCGGGGCTTCAGCCTGCGGCGCTGGCAAACAGGCAGTCACCGTTGACGGTACGGCCACGGTCCAAGGCTCACCCGATGAAATGACGGTGTCGCTCGGCGCCCACACGTCAGCCCCCAGCGCTCAGGCTGCGATGGCCGCCAACGCGGAGAGGGCCCAGGCGCTCATCAACGTGCTGGCGGCTGCCGGCGTGCCCAAGGCAGACGTACAGACCTCCAACTTGTCTGTTCAGCCTGACTACAACTCCGACGGCTTGATAAGAGGCTACGAGGTGGACAACGACCTCACCGTGACCCTGAAAGGCGCCTTGGAGCTGGCCAAGGCCGGCAGCGTGTTAGACGCAGCAGGCAGAGCGGCGGGCAGTTCCTTTCGCATAGATGGGATTTCTTTCTCTGTCAGCGATGAGCAGGGCCTCATGGCCGAGGCGCGCGCGGCCGCAGTGCGCGACGCGAAGTCCCAGGCGGCAGCGATGGCGGCCGCCGCCGGCGAGGCCCTCGGAGCGCTGTGCTCCCTCCAAGACCAGAGCCAGTCGCAGCCCCCTCCGCCGGTGCCTTTGGGCGCGCTGGCGCCGAGCGCCACCACGACGCCAGTGGAGCCAGGCTCAGAACAGCTCACCGCTACGGTGACGGCTGTCTATGCGCTTGTCCCCGCAGGCTGACTCCGGGACGGTTTGCCCGAAGCGCTCTCGAGCATCTTCGCAGCCGCTGCGTAAGCGCTGGCACAGGCGACCAAGCACGTCAGCCGTGGCCTTGGAGCGCTGGTGCCACCAGTAGCCCGCAGCTCCGCTCGAGGGTCTTAGGTGGAGGGTCGCCCAGCGGCGAGCGTGCCGGGAGAGCCAGGACAGAACCCCAGGGGGATCCTGGGCGAGCATGGCGTCGAGGGCGAAGCGCCGTTCGCCCCTGCGTACCCCCACCCGGGTCTGTCGCCCGGCTTGCTCGAGGTCCGAAGCGGTGAGGATGAAGCCGGCCCTGACCGGGGTAGTCAGGGCCTCTAGGAGGTCGCTATAGGAGATCGTCTCTTCTATTGGCGCGCCGGCGTCGCGAAGAGCGATCGGGAGCATGTCGGAGGGCAAGTTGGTGAGCGCGACCTCTTGTTCGAGGGCGCTCAGCATGAGCCTGGCCCAGGCAGTCCCGGCGGGGTAGGAAGCGGCGGCGGCTAGGTAGGAGGGGAGCCAGGGGACAAGATGCTCTCCGAGAAGCGCTGACCTGGCATGGTCCAAGCGCCGGCGAACCTCGGCTCGCCGGCAGGTTTGCGCGGCCTGGCCGAGCTCGGCGTACAGAGCAAGCAGGCAGGCTAGGTGGTCGGGGCTTGCGGGCGCCTCCAGCCCAAGGGCACGCCAGAACCCCGCAACTCTGTCGGCCCCCTCCCCGCCCAGCTTTCCTTCCGGGCCGAGATAGATCGAACAGTAGGGCGGCAAGTCGAGGACGAACAGGCGTGTGTGCTCAGCGGGAGACCACTCGCCCAGCCCCAAAGCCTCACTTATTGGCTTGCTGAGGCGCGGGCTGGTAGCGCTCAGTGCCCCGAGGGCTCGTAGCAGCTCCCAGCGAGGAGACGGCGAGCGCTCCGAGCCCGGTCCTACGCCTGCCTCCAGCGAGTTGCTCACGAGCTGCTCTGGGGAAGGGCGAACGCCTCGGCCGCCGGCTTCAAAGGCCGCATCAGCCATCGCGGGCGGCGGGTCTGGTCTGGTGAGTAAGCGCCGGCTGGCCGGGTCATCGCGAGCCAACGCTTGTAGACCTCTCGCGCCTTGGAGGTGTCGACGAAAATGTCCCCATGGGCGTCCCCTGGTTGGGCAGGGGTGACTCGCACCGCCTGGTGCCAGCAGTGCATCCCCGAGATGGGGTCCGGGTGTACCGGGAAGGTGAGGTTCTGATGGACGCCGGTGTCCGACCACCAGATCCTCGCCGTGTCTGGGTCTGAGGAGCTGTAGGGCTTGACCCGCTCGCGGGCGTGCATCGACCAGCCGGCGTCTTTGCGCCTGAGCTCCACCGTCGCCATCATGCCGCCCGAGCGGACCTGTTCGTGCCCTACCAGCTTCCACCTGCCCATGTGGTGGCTACAAGCCACTACGCCCGGGCGGATGCCCTCTGTGACCCATGCTTTTGCCACGAAGTACCCGATCTCGGTGGTAACCCTGACTAGGTCCCCGGTCCGGGCGATGCCGATGCGCTTGGCGTCGGCGGGGTGGACCCAAAGCGGGTTGGTGTGCGAGAGCTCGTCGAGCCACTTGCTGTTGGCCGATCTGGTGTGGATCTGGGTGGGCAGCCGGAAGGTGGACAGCAACACCATCTCTTCGGGCTGCAAGTTGGCAGGGTGGACGTGGGACCTGATGTAGCCCGGTACGGCGTGCTCCGGCCAGCCCCAGGAGGCCAAGGTGCTGGAGTAGAACTCCAGCAGCCCCGAAGGGGTGGGGAAGCCACGTCTCACCTTGCCTCCGACCATCACCCCGACTGGCCGGCGCCCGCCCTCGGCCGGCGGGTCGCCGGTCGGGACGATGTTGCTCGAGGGGGGCTTGGGCTTGGAAGTGTACACCCTGCCGGTCTCGGAGACCTCGACGTCTTCGAGCTCCTCAGGAGGTACTTCTGAGGCGTAGAGCGGGCCCTGGCCGCGAGTGATCTCGAAAGCCCCGTAACGGCGCATGTACTCGAGCGGGGTGAGCCCTTCGGCTGCCGCAGCTTCGGGAAGCCCCGGGACGGAGTTCTCGAACATCCACCCGTAGTACTCGTCGACTGTCAACTTCTCCCCTGGCCTTGCCTTGGACTCGTAGTACTGGCGGATGCCGAGGCTTCCGTCAGGGTCGATGCGCCAGGACAGCTCTATGTAGAACTCGTTTTCCTCCCAGACCTCTCCGGGGTTGACCTCGCGCGTGTCGGCGACATGTTCGCCCGTTCGCTCGCGGGCGGCGCGAAGCACTGGCTGTCGGAAGCCGAGCCACTGCCCGTCGTACTGCTCGTAGGAGTGGGTGTCGTGCCTCTCGGAGGCGTGCCCCATGGGCAGCACCCAGTCGGCGAAGTAAGCCGACTCGTTCCAGGTCGGCGTCAGCGCCACGTGGCAGCCAATCTTGTCAGGGTCGCAGAGCACTTCCACCCAGGTCATCCCGTCGGGGTTGGTCCATACCGGGTTGTAGACGCGGGTGAAGTAGGTGTCGAGCCTGCCTCTGCCGTCTTTTAGGAAATGCGGGAGCAAGAAGCTCATCTCGTTCTGGGCAAGGGGGTACTCGAGCGGCCAGGACAGTTCCTGCCATACCTTGGGGTGGGGCGGGACGTGCAGCGGTCTTGGGACGTACTTGTTGTAGGCGTTGGGGAACGTGCCTCCGGGCGTGGCCACAGCCCCGAGCAGCGCCGCCAAGAAGAACAGGGTTCGGCTCACTTGCCAGCCCCCCAGGTTAGAGGCCGCCGCCGAGCGCCACGAGTGGCAGGCAAAAGCAGTGCCCGCACCGGCCACCACTTCTGCGACCTCGGCGATCACCGACGCATCGATGCCGGACTCGCTGGCCGCGAACTCGAAAGTGAAGGAGCGGTACTCCTCCTTTAGGGCCTCCTGGAACGTCTTGAAGTCCTGGGGACCGTCCGGCCTGCAGGCTGCTAGGTACTCCCGCCAGTTCCACCAGTCGTGGACGAACTCCCAGTTGGCACGGCCGGTCTCGATTATGTGGCGGGCTATCGCCAGGTTGATCGCCGCCTCGGACCCCGGCTGAGGAGAGAGCCAGAAGTCTGCGTGGGTGGCGGTGTTGGAAAGGCGGGTGTCGACGACTATCACTTTGGCTCCCCGGGAGCGTGCCTCGGTGATGCGTTGCGCGTGGGGGTTGAAATAATGGCCAGTTTCCAGATGGGAGCTGATCAGGAAGATGACCTTGGCGTTCGCATGGTCGGGGCTCGGGCGGTCGATGCCGGTCCAGAACTGGAAGCCGGTACGGCCCCCGGAGGAACACACGTTGGTGTGGCTGTTGTGGCCGTCTACCCCCCACGAGGCGAGGACGCGCTCGGTGAAGCCGTCTTCTCCGGGCCGGCCGAGATGGACCATGATCTCGTTCTGGCGGCCTTCCACTATGGCTTTGCGCAGCCGGGCCGCGATGCTGTCAAGCGCCTCGTCCCATGTGGCCCGCTCCCATTTGCCCTCTCCTCGTTCCCCTGCGCGCCTCAGTGGGTACAGGATCCGGTCGGGGTCGGTTACCTGGTTGATGGTCGCCGGCCCCTTGGCGCAGTTGCGCCCTCGCGACCCTGGGTGCTTGGGGTTCCCCTCGAACTTGCGCACTTGGAGGGTTTCCCGGTCGACATATGCCAAAAGGCCACAAGCCGACTCGCAGTTGAAGCAGGTCGTCGGCACCAGCATCGAGTGGTGCTCGACCCGCCGCGGCCATGCGCGAGAGCTCAGCTCGACCCAGTCGTCCCAGCGCTCCGGGGGAGGGAAGGCGGCCAGGAACGTCCCCGAAGCTCCCTGGTAAAAGGTCTCTCCGCGCGCTTCGGTGGCAGCTCTGGCGGCCGAAACCCGCTGGCCGAGCTCGGCAAGCTCGGCTGAGCCTAGCTCTTTGGTGTTTCGCTTGCGCGTTGTGGCCATAGGGGGCTTCCTTCAAGCCAAGGGGACCGACTGGCCTGCTTGGACATAGGCGTGCTCGTGGGCGGCCAGGCCCAACAAGGCGAGGGGAGCGGCGGCCACCCCTGCCCAAGGAGCTGCCAGCGAGGCTGCGACTAGCGCCGCTCCCACCCAGAAGAACACGGCATAGCGGCCACGGGTCATTTCCGTGGCCCCCAGATGGGCGTGGGCTGTGGAGTGGGTGAGGCCTAGCTCGCCGGCCACGAGCAGCAGGTGAGCTCCGGCGGCTAGGGCGACCGTCATCTCCAGGGCGCGCACCCCTAGGTTTGGGGCAAGTCCCCCGTAAGCGAAGGGAAGCAGGCCGGCGGCGCCCACGAGAGCTGCTTGCGCTGCAAGGTGGGGGGGCAAGAGGGGGCTCTGCCAGAGGTCCCGTGCCTTGGCTTGGGCGAAGAGGAAGGCGGTATAACAAGCGGTGCTGAGCGCGCCGGCGAGCGCGAAGCCTCCGATTACCCTTTCAGCAAGATCGGCTTGGCTATTGGTAATGGCCCCGGTGCCACCGAGTACGCCGGCCACCTCGAAGGCGCCGGCAGCTGCTGCGTAGAAGCCGATCAGGAACGACCCACGCACCAGCCATGAGCGCCAGTGGTGCTTGGTGAAGATCAGGTAGAAGCGCATGGGGTGCTTCAAGTCCCAGATGAGCAGCGCCCCGGTTACCGCTAAGAAGGCGAGCGCTAGGGACGGAGCGGCGAACCTCATAGCGTCAGAGGAGAAGCTCAGCTGGCTTAGGTAGCCGAGCACCACAGCGGTGCCCAGCGCTCCGGCGGCGATGCCTTTAGTCCAGGTGTACAGGCTGACCCGCCACCCCCAAGGGGCGTGGTGAGGGACGTCGTAGGAGACGAGGGCCGCCGCGGAGGAGTTGTGGTGGTAAGGGTGACCGGAGGCAACCAACTCTGAGCCCGAGCTGTCCCCTTGGGTCGCCCAGGCGTACAGGCCGCCGTCGGGGCGCCGGGCTGCGAGCGGGTCCAGAGTCGCTTGGTGGGCACCTTTGTAGTAGAGGCCCGGGCGAGACTCCTTCTCGGGCCGGCGGACGGCGACAGCCTCTCGGTGCACGATCCGGGCGACCTTGGAGGAGGGGTCGTTGAGGTCGCCGACCAGGATCGCTTCGGTGGGGCACACCGTGACGCAGGCCGGCTCGAGACCGATCTCCAGGCGGTGCGCACAGAAGTTGCACTTCTCTGCTGAACGGTCTTCGGGGTTGATGAAGATGGCGTCGTAGGGGCAAGCGGCCATGCACGCTTTGCAGCCGATACAGATGGACTTGTCGAAGTCCACGATCCCGTCCGCACGCTGGTACATCGCCTGAGTGGGGCAGGCGGCCACGCAGGGGGCGTCTGAGCACTGGTTGCAGCGGGTGACTTGGAAGCTCCTCCTAACGTGGGGGAACCTTCCCACCTCCACCGACTTTACGTAAGTGCGGGTGACCCCGACCGGGACCGAGTTCTCGCTCTTGCATGCCGTGGTACAGGCATGGCACCCGATACAGCGGGTCTGGTCGAGGACCTTTACCCATCGCGGCGGCGGCGCGGTGGCGAGGTTGTGCCGCTCTTCGACCCTTGTCATGCCCGCCGACCCTAGCCACGGGAAAAGCGCCCTGCTAGGGGGAGCAGGTTTGGAGGCCCATAAGGAAAGCTTTGGGGCGGGCCGCTTGTGTAAAGTTGACCAATATGGTCAATATTCCAGCACGACAGAGGAGGTTGCGCATGTCAAGCACCGACGAACTGCTAGAACGTGCTAAGGCCTACGCCGCAAGCTTTGCCAAGGCCGGGCTGCCGGCGGCTCCAGCTCTTCATGTGGCGATCGTGGCGTGCATGGACGCCCGGCTGAACCCCTACGGGCTGTTCGGGCTCACGGAGGGCGACGCCCATGTCATCCGCAACGCTGGCGGCGTCGTGACTGACGACGTCGTCCGCTCGCTCGCTATCTCCCAGCGGCTCCTTGGGACAAGCGAAGTTGTCCTTGTCCATCATACCGACTGCGGCATGCGGACCTTCACAGACGACGACTTCCGAGGCCAGATCTACGAGGAAACGGGGATCCGGCCTCACTGGGCGGCGGAGGCCTTCGCCGACCCCGCTGCTGACGTCCGGCAATCTATCGCCCGCATCAAGGCGAGCCCTTTCCTGCCGCACAAGGAGCAGGTTCGTGGCTTTGTCTACGACGACGGCACTGGAGCTCTTGCGGAGGTCGAGTAAAGTAAAGAACCCTGGGCCAGGCGCGGCCAGTTGCGCTTTGCTCCGGCCTGGCGGTTTAGCGGCCCGCCTCGAGCGGCAGGCCTAGCGAGGAGGCCCTTTCCCAGTCGTCGTCGACCAGCACCGCCTGAAGCCCGGCACGATCGACGATCGACGCGCCGATCGACGCCCGGAAGCCGCCGGCGCAGTGCACCCAGATTTGCGCATCTGGCAGTTCGTTGACGCGCTCGGCGAGCTCCCAGAACGGTATATGCACAGCTCCCGCGATGTGCCCCTTGTCCCACTCGTCAGGGCGGCGCACATCGAGCACCACAATCCCTCTTTGCTCGATAACTTTAGCTAAGTCCGCGAAGTCCTTGACTTCGTAACTGGCTACACGAGAGCTGTCGAGCTGCTTGGGGCTCAAAACAGCAGCACCTCTCAGCCTGTCCCACCCGATGCGCACCAGTTGACGGCGCGCCTCGGCCACTTGCTGGGCGCTCTCGGCGACGAGGGTGACAGGCGCTTGCCATGGCAGCGTCCAGCCGAAATAAGTGGCGAAGAGGTCCCCTATCTCTATCGAGACGGTGCCGGCCATGTGCAGCTTCGCGAACGCCCGTCGCTCGCGCAGGTCGACGACCCAGTCCCCGCTGGCGACCGCGTCGAGGGTAGCTTCAGCATCGAGCTCGGCAGGGGGCGACAGGTCGGGTGCGCCCGGCCCGGCTGCATTGAGGCTCGCCATGTGCGCGTAGTAACGAGGGTAGGCGCCAAGGCCCGCGAGGAGCTCCGACACGAAAGCGTCCTCGTCTTCGACGTTGAGCGCTATGTTGTCGCGTCGCTGTTCAGCGATCGTAGACGAGCTCCCGCTCGTCGGTGTAGCCGAGCAGAAACTGCCAAAACCATGCGTGGGGTGGACGGTCACCTCGTCGGGCAACAGGTGAGCTAGGCGCCGGACCGAGCGGTACTGCGCGCGAGTCAGCTCCTGGGTCAGCTCTTTGCTGATGAGGTCGGTGCGCCCGACGGCGCCGAAGAGCATCGACCCGCCGCTGAACACGCTGACTGGTCTGTCAGCAGCGCTCAGCACGTAAGACATGTGGTTGGGGGTGTGCCCTGGGGTATGCACTGCAGTTATGGTCATCTCCCCAGCGGTGAAGCTTTCGCCGTCGCTGATGGCTTCATGTGCAAAGCTAACTTCATCTGCTGCCGCGAGCACATAGGTAGCCCTCGTACTATGTGCCAGGGCAAAACCTCCAGTCACGTAGTCGTTGTGCAGGTGCGTCTCGAGCACGTAGGTCAGCTTCACACCGAGCGCGTCGACGACGGCAAGGAAACGGTCGATGTCACGCTGGGGGTCGATGGCGACGCCTACTTGGCCGTCGTGAACCAGGTAGCTGCGGTCCCCCAAGCTTGGCGTGTCAATGGTAACGATGTCAAGCACGGCCCCTCCTCAGTCGGGCGGCCTAGCAACGGTGCCAGGTCCCGAAGTAATATTAGTACGGATGTGCGTACTATTCCAGCGCTTCGGGAAGTCAGCGCCAGGTCGGCCAAGAGAGCTTCAGGGCCGCGCAGTAGACGGTCATGCGATCTGTTCGGGCATTTGCGAGCTGAAGGCGCGCGTGGGGCTCAGCGCTTGGGCTCGCTGCTCTCGAACGTCGCATTGACGCGACCATCGCCAAAACGCGCAACAAAGCGGAACCGGTCGGCCCGGATGACGCCATGACGCCACTCGAACCGGAGCGATCCGGCACAGGCGAGGCGTTGGAAGCTGAACACGGGGGCCCGTGCCTTCATGCCAAGGAGCTTGGCCTGCTCGGGCGTCGGCAGCGCCGGCTCGAGCTGCTCCCAACCAGAACCTGGGTGCAGGCCGCATCGCTCCTCGAGCTCCCTGTAGAGAGCAGTGTGGCGGAAATCGGCTTTGAGCAGGGGTGCAGCCAAGCTGAAGGGCAGCCATGAACAGTCCAGCACGACGGGTTGGCCGTCAACGAGGCGTAAGCGCTCGAGGTAAACCAAGCTTGCCCTGCGTCTACAGCCAAGCATCATGGCCGCTTGCTCGTCAGTCCTGCGTTCCAAGTAGCGCACGACGCTTTCTTGCACAAAGCCCTGCTCTTCCGCTGCCTTGAACAAGCTGTAGAGCGTCCCAAGGGGAGCCTCGAGCTCCTTATGGCTTACTAGGCTGCCGCGCCCGCGCGCACGCTCTATCAGCCCCTCCTGCTGGAGACGACGCACAGCCTCTCGGACGGTTTGGCGGCTCACACCGTAGGACTCGACGAGCTCCGCGTCGCTCGGGAAGCGCTCGCCGAACTCGCCATGGCGCAGGCGCGCCCTCAGATCTTCTAGGACCTGTGCCCACAGGGGCAATGGGCTTGCCCGGTCGACTCGCACCAGACAAGTATGCCCCACCTACTAGTTCAAGCCAAACCTTTCAACATGAGGTTCCAGTACATGAAAGGCAGCCCGTAACGCTTGAGGAGCCACATGTCGTAGCGTTCCTTCTTTGTGTCGATGAGCGGGAATGTAGGATGAGGCTTCATAGTATAGTCGAACTCGGCCAGCAGCATGCGGTTGCGGGCAGTGGTGAGCGGGCAGGAAGCATAGCCATCGTAGCTGGCAACCGGTTCCTTGCCGGCCATTACGGCTTTCAAGTTGGCGACCACAACTGGCACCTGTTTGCGCACGGCAGCACCAGTCTTTGAATTAGGGGACGAGCCTGCGTCCCCGAGGCTGAAGACCTCGGGGAACCGGGTGTGGCGCATGGTGTTCTTGTCGATCTGGACATAGCCTCCCGGGTTGGCCGGATCTGCCAAAGAGCTTTGCTTGAGCCACCCAGGTGCGCTCTGCGGCGGGACCAGGTGTGCAAAGTCATAGCCGAGGCTAAACTTGTCGTCCTTACCATTGCGCCGGTCGACGATAATTACCTCTCGCGTTTCGGGGTTTACCTCGACGACCTCGTGCTGCAAGCGGACATCGATACCGTAACGTGCCGCAACTTTCTCCAGCACTTTGGAGAACTCGGGCACGCCGAACATGGCAGGCGTTGGGAGCACGAGCACGACGTGGATATTGCGCAGCACACCCTGCTTACGCCACCAGTCTGAAGCGAGGTAGCAAATCTTTTGGGGCGCGCCAGCGCACTTGATCGGGCCCGACGGCATAGAGAACACGGCCGTACCAGAGCGCATTTCTTTTATCATTGCCCAAGTCTTCGGCGCCAAGTCGAACTGGTAGTTGCTCGACACCCCGTCACGGCCCAAGGTCTCGCTCGCACCAGGTAGCCGGTCCCAGTCAAGTTCCAGGCCCGGGCACACTACCAAGAAGTCGTAGCCGATCTCCTCTCCCGAAGCTAGCTGTACCTTCCGGTTGTCGGGGTCCACTGCCACGGCTCGGTCTTTCACCCAGTTTGCCCCCTTGGGCATGACGGAAGCTTCTGGCCGCACCGATTCTGTGGCCGGCGCAAGGCCAGCGCCCACCAAGGTCCAAAGGGGCTGGTAATAGTGGACCTCAGAGGGTTCGACCACGACCACGTCCTTCTCACCAGCCCTGAGGAGGCGGCTCGTTACAGAGATGCCGGCGCTCCCTCCACCGACGACGACTATCCGATGGCGAACAGACATTCGCTCCCCCTTCTTCACATAGGTAGTAATGTACGAACATTATGAGCTACCTTGCCTCCCTGGTCAAGTAGCCGGGACCGACGCCTATGCCAATCTTTGGTACCTCACGGGCAGCTGGTCAGGTCCGCTAAGTGCGCCCAGGTGCCGACATAGGCCTTTTCGAGCTGCGGCTCTTTGTCTCCGTCGCTGAGGCAGGGAGCCTGGGGCGGGCCGCAGCACGGCACCGGATCTCTCAACCAGCTGCTAGCATGCGGATGACCGCGTTGGAGCGTGCGCTCGGTCTCCGGCTGCTCGAGCGAGGGCCCTCGGGTACACGGCTCACCCCTGCTGGCCGGGAGGTGCTGGCGGCAGCTCGCCAGGTCTTGTCAGCCTCTGCCTCGCTCGAGGCGGTCGCGAGCCGGCTGCGGGAGGAGCCAAGTCCCAGCTTGCGAGTGGCGGCCTCGTTCACCGTGGCTGAGCACCTTGCACCTTCATGGGTAAAAGCGGTGCGCCAAAGAGCGCCGCAGGCGGTCCTCATGCTCGAGGTGATCAACTCCGCCCAGGTCGTCGCCGCTGTCGAGGCGCGGCGTGTCGACATCGGCTTCGTGGAGGGGCTTGAACGCAAGCTGCAAGGAGTGCTCTCTGAGCCGGTAACCAGCGACGAACTGGTGGTGGTCGTCGCACCCGGCCACCCCTGGGCGAGGAGGCACAAGGTTTCTTGCGAGGAGCTCGCCGCCAGCGACCTTGTGCTCCGGGAACCGGGGTCGGGCACGAGGGAAGTCCTAGAAGAGGCGCTCGAGCGATGGGGCGGGGCGCGTTCAAGCCTTGTGCTCGGGTCTTCCGAAGCTGTCCTTGCAGCCGCCCGTAGTGGCCAGGGGCCAGCCGTGCTCAGTTACCTGGCAGCGCAGGCCGACCTCAATACTCGCCGGCTCAAGCAGGTGAAGGTGGAGGGCCTCAGGCTCAAGAGGACCATTAGGGCTGTCTGGCCGGTTGGTTCCGAGCTCACCCCTCTCGCACGCGAACTGCTCGAGGTCGCCAAAAATCAACCGGCCTAGCCTCAACGCGGCAAGACAAAGGCCAACTACGACTTAGAGGGGACCGTAGATTGACGCGCCACCCCGGTCGGCGCACCGGTGTGCTTGCCGGTAACCTCACCCGGAGCACCCCCGTCTGCGCTCATGCTGGCCCCGAGGAGGGCTACCTCGGTCTCTTCGCGGTAGTGGTACTTGCCGCCCCGGGCCCAGGAGGCCACCGCGGCGACGGCGCAGGCGCCGGCGGCAAAGTCGAACGCGACCCTGAGGCCGGCCATGAACGGGGGCGAGATGAGGCTCGGGAAGAAGCTGCGCCCAGTCAGGTAAGCCACTTTGGCGGCGCTTAGGTGGGCGGTGGCCCCACCGAGCAAGGTCCTCATCGGGTTGTAGCCCAAGAAGGCAGCGAACAGCGCCCCCGTCGGCGGGAGGTGGGAAATCCGTGCCGCTGCCTTGGCGCTGATGCCCTGGTCCACAAGGCCGTGGTACAAGGTACCTGGCAGGTGGCTCGAGAGCCCTGCGATGATCAAGGTGAAAAAGATGCCGATCGACAGCACCATGGCCGAGTTCTGGAACGTGTTGGTCATCCCTGCGCCAGCGCCTCGCTGGGTAGCCGGCAGGGAGTTCATGATCCCGGCCCGGTTGGGCGAAGAGAACAGCCCCATGGCGAGCCCGTTGGCCAGGAGCAAGAGGGCGAACCATATGTAGCTGAAGTTCGCAGGCAACAACTCGAGCAGGCCGAAGGTGACAGCAGCAGCAGCCATGCCCCCCGTAGCGAAGGGCCTCGCACCGAAGTGGTCCGACAGGTAGCCCGAGAACGGGCCGGCGAGCAGGAAGCCCGCAGTCAGGGGCAGCATGTAGATTCCGGCCCAAAGGGGAGTCGACGAGAAGCTGTAGCCGTGCTGGGGCAGCCAGATGCCCTGCAGCCAGATGATCAGTATGAACATCATCCCGCCCCGGCCGACTGCGGCGAGCAGGGTAGCTAGGTTGCCGGCCGCGAAGGCGCGGATGCGGAAAAGCGGCAGGCGGAACATCGGGTCTTTTGCCTTGGCCTCGATGAAGCCGAAGATCACTAGGACGGCCACCCCGCCGAAAATCTCAGCTAGCACTTTGGGGCTTGTCCAACCCATGGTCGCGTGCCCGTAGGGCAAGATGCCATAAGTGATGCCGACCAGGAGCAAGATCAACCCGACGGCAAAAGTCAGGTTGCCCCACCAGTCGATCCGGGCCGGCGTGCGTACGCCTTTTTCGTGCAGGTTGAAGTAGGACCACAAGGTGCCGAGCACGCCGATCGGGACCGATACGAGGAACACCAGGCGCCAGTTGACCGGCCCGAGCACCCCGCCCAAGATGAGCCCTATGAAGCTGCCGGCGATGGCTGCCACCTGGTTGACGCCGAGGGCGAGGCCGCGTTGGTCCTCGGGGAAGGCGTCGGTGATGATGGCCGAGGAGTTCGCGAACAAAAGGGCACCCCCGACGCCCTGGAACACCCTCATGACGATGAGCCATAGCGTGCCCGCCTGCCCCGTCATCCAGTCGACCGACAGCATGATCGAGAAAAAGGCGAACACCGCAAAGCCCAGGTTGTACATGCGCACTCGGCCGAACATGTCGCCGAGGCGGCCGAAGCTCACGACGAGCACCGCCGTCACCACCATGTAGCCCATGAGGAGCCATAAGAAAAGATCCGTGTTGGAGGGGGTGAGCGGGTTGAGCTTCACACCTCGGAATATGTCGGGCAGCGCGATCAAGATGATCGACGAGTTGACCGTCGCCATCAAGACGCCGAGGGTGGTGTTGGAAAGGGTCAGCCACTTACCTTTGTAGCGGTCCGTCTGGTCGTAGTACATGTCCTTTTCCCCTAACTGAGCACGTTCCAATTTCTTTAAGCCCCCTTTGCTTCAGCGGCTGCCGTACCTGCTCCTTCCAGCAGGAGCGAGCTCGCCCCCGGCACGGGCGGCCTCGGCAGGGCCGGGCTCCTCGACGGCCGCCAAGCGCGCTATGGCCGGGGCCGCTCGGCAGAGAGCCGCCCAGTCCTCCGGGGCGAGCTTGGAGATCGAGATGGCGAGCTGAGCGGCCCTGGCCTCACGTCGTTGCTGGAGGTAACGACGGCCCTCGCCGGTCAGCGCCAGCAGCACTGCCCGCCCGTCGCTTTCGTCAGGCCGGCGCTCGACCAGGCCCTCGGCTTCGAGACGGCTCACCACGACGGTCATCGAGGGCTGGGCCACCCTCTGTAAGGCCGCCAACCGCGTGAGCCGCAGCGGCCCCAGCCGGTCCAGGGTGGAGAGGGCGGCAACTGAGGTCGGGCTCATGTCCCTCGGCATGCTCCGGGCCACGGCCGCCGCCAGGGCGTAGACCGCCCTCGCCAGCTCCAAGGTGTTGCCGCTGCTTGACTGCGGGCACCATGCCTCCTTCATTACATACGACAGTCTATATAGGTGCCTCTAAGTAAGGGAAGCCGGAGTGCCAAAGTTCACTCAACTAACCCGGGCAGCGGGCCAATCAGCAGGGGTGTACAAGCGGGCGAGGAGAGCATCTTGTGCTGGCCGGGGCTGAAGCGGCTGCCTCCGTAGGAGCTGACGGGACTGACGTCAGTTCCTCGCCGGCAGCACCGGCAGGGGCTTGGCGGGCCGTCGGCCCAGCTCGGGCTGAGGCCGCCGGTAGCGCCCGAGAGCCTCGCTTACAAGCTCGATGGCGCGCTCGAGTTGTGGGTCGTGCCCTGCTGCGTAGTCCTGTGGGCGGAACAGCACTTCCTCGTCGGGCAAAGCGCCCCGGTTTTCCACCTCCCAGCCGACGTCGTCGAACCAAAAGGCGTACTCTGGCTGGGTGGTGAGGCTCCCGTCCACCAAGGTCTCATTGACCTCGATGCCGATCACGCCTCCCCAGGTCCTCGTGCCGACGATAGGGCCGAGCCCGAGCATCTTCCACCCGTGGGTGAAGATGTCCCCGTCACTGCCCGCCCACTCGTTGGTGACGAGCACAAGCGGCCCGACAGGCGCCTCCTGGGGGTAGGGGACCGGGGCGCCCCATCGGGGGACGTCCCAGCCTATCCGCCGGCGAGCCAACTTCTCCAGCAGCAGGCCCGAGACGTGGCCGCCGGCGTTGAAGCGCACGTCGACTAGGAGAGCGTCGCGCTCCACCTCTGATAGATAGGAGCGATGGAACTCGGCCCAGCCCCGAGGCCCCATATCAGGGATATGGATGTAGCCAGCGCGCCCACCGGTGGCCTGTCTCACCTTCTCTCGGTTGGTGAGCACCCAGTCCCGGTAGCGGAGCGGCCCTTCGTCGGCGAGGGCCCGCACGACGACGCGTCGCGGGGTGGCCTTTGCGTTCCCAGTGGCCCGGCCTACTGAGGCTCCGGCCGGCCTCTCGGGGGGGTCGGCCACAGTCAGTTCGACAGGTAGCCCAGCTTGGTTGGCGAGGAGAGGGGCCGGGCCGAGGTTCGGGTCGACGGGTTGGCCGTTCACGGCCAGCACGACCGTGCCCGGCCTGATCCTGGCGCCTGGCGTGAGGAGCGGAGAAGCTTCCTCGGGGTCCCAGCTCGTCCCTGGTACCAGCCGGGTTACTACCCAGTCCCCGAGGCCGTCCCTGGTGAGATCGGCCCCGAGGTGCGCCTGCCCCCAGGCCGGGGGCTCTCGGTACTCTCCGCCGAGCTCGTAGGAGTGCGACGTGCCGAGCTCACCTTGCATCTCCCAGATGAGATCGGAAAGCTCGCTCCGGGTGGCGACCAGCTCCACCAAGGGCAGGTACCTATCGAGCACCTTCTGCCAGTCAACGCCGGAGAGGTCCTCGGCCCAGAAGTGGTCGCGCTGGAGCCGCCAGGCTTCCTTGACCATCTGAGCCCATTCAGCGCCAGGCTCTACGAGCACCCGTAGCCGCCCGAGGTCGACCAGCCCGCTTCGACGGCCGGGCGGCTCCTTGGCAAGGTCGGCGTCAGGCTTGGAGGCCGTGGAGACCACACGAAGACGGCGGCCCTCGTGGCCGTCTTCACTGGCAAAGGTGTACGCGAGCCGTTGCCTGTCGGTGCTCACCTCCAGGTCGGCCACGCCCGTTAGCCAAGTCTCCAGATGGTCCTCGACTAGGTCATAGCACCCTAAGGTGCCGTTGGCAGGCGAGGCGGCGACTGCCCAGTCCCTCTTGAGGGAGCCTTCGGGCGGCCGTGAGAGGAGGAGCAGCTTGTTGTCGAGGGCAACGATCCGTTCGTAGCGTGCTTCGGGGACCGGGACCACGACCGCCCTTTGGGTTATGCCTTCTAGGTCGGTACGCACAGAAGGGGGGACGTCCGGTCCGGCGTTTTTGGCCCGCCATGCCTCGCCGGCGCCGTCGGGACCGCCGGGCGGGGGGCTTGTCTCTGACGGGCTACCGGACCTTTGCGGGCCCTCGGGTGCTGGGCGCTCGAGGAACGGCGAAGGCAAGTCGGCTTGCAGCGTTACCAGGTAGGGCTTGCTGCCGAGCGGGAACCCAAGGTCGAAGAACAAGCTGTCGTACACGGGGTCAAAGGTCCGCCTGGAAAGGAAGTAGAGGTACTTGCCTGTTGGGCACCAGGAGGGGCAGAAGTCGCGGAACTCTGGCTCGGTTATGGCATGCGCTCCGGCCTCTTTGGTACCGACCAGCTTGATCTGCGAGGTTTGCGTGCTGGCCGGGAAACTGTAGGCGACAAAGCAGCCGTCGGGCGACCACGCCGGCCCGGTTATGGGCCCGAAGGGCGACTCGTCTACGACTCGGCTCTCGCCTTCCTCACCGGTCGGCACCAGGAGGAGCTGGTGCTTGTGGTTGGTGACGGCAACCCAGGCACCATCTGGCGACACGGCGAGGTCAAGGGGGCGCCCGAGGTCGGGTACCTCAAGCCTTCGTACGGCCCGGCCCGTCTCGCCGGGCCCTTGGGCTGCGTGGACCTCCAGCGCTTCCGTGCCGCTCGCGTCGCTTACCGCGACAATGCCAGTGCCCTCGGCGAGAAAGCGCGCTAGCCGGTAACGGACGCCTTGAGCTACGCCAATTTGTACGACTGGTCCGTCAAAGGCGGCAAAGCTGAACAGCTTGCCCCTCGTGCCCACTACAAGGTGCTCGCCGGTTTTGTCTAGGCAATAGCCGTTCAGGTAACGCTCCGCTGGCACGAAGCGGGGCTGGCGTTGGGTCCGGGGGCTGCCGAGCTCCACTTCGAGCGGCCTCGAACTGTCCGTGGCGGGGTCGTAGGTCCAAAGCTTGGCCGCCACCTGGTAGATGATGCGCCGGCCGTCGCTCGAAGCCAGCCGAGCGTAGTACTCAGAGTGGTCTGTGTGACGCTTAAGGTCGGTGCCCTCGAGCGAGCATGAGTACAAGTTGCCTATGCCCTCGTGGTCGGACAGGAAATATATGCGCTCGCCTACCCACATAGGCGCAGTGAAGTTCCCCCCGATCGCATCCGGGCGCAGGAGGAGGCGGAAGTCCCCGTTGCCATCACGGTCCAGCCAGATGGAACCGGCAGTTCCGCCTCGGTAGCGCTTCCAGCGCGCTGGGTCGGCCGTGTTCCGCCCGATCGCAACACCGCCGTGCGGGCCGAACGAGAGATGGCCCACCGGCCCGTAGGGGAGCGGCTCAGGGGCGCCGGTGCCGTCGGCCCTAATGGTGTAAGGCATCGTCAAGGACGAGAACGGCTGGCCGGCGTCGGTTGCGAACGCGACCTTACCGTCGGGCGTCCAGCCGAGCACTTTGGTGTTACGGCGCGGTGCCCCGAGCCAAGTGAGCCTGGTGGCCATCCCGCCTTGGGCTGGCACCACGTAGACCTCTGCTTGGCCCTGGGCATAGCTCGTGAACGCAACCAACTTCCCGTCGGGGGAAAGCGCTGGGCTTGCGATGCCGACTAGGTCCGCCGTGACCCGCCTGGCCTGGCCCCCCTCGGCCGGCACCGTCCACAGGTCGTCCTCGCTCACGAAGGCGACCGTGGGGCCGCCGATGGTACCGAAGCGCAAGTAGCCACCTAAGGAGCCATCCCTCATAGTTCGCAACGCTAACCGCCGGCCCCACGCACAGGGCGCCAACGGGAACGCCGCTGCCAGCCAGCCTCGCACTGGCCCGCCGGCCCCACGACAGGGCGTCACATCACCGGGGCTGCTGGTCGCCGGCGACGCATCACCATCATGGGGTAGCCGTTGGCGGCTGTGACGTTCGTCGCAGCGCAGACTGGCGTTTAGGCACGAACATGAGGGCATGGGGACTGTTGCAGAGATGACTGGGCAGCTCGGCGAGGACGTGGGTGCGCTTGGTAAGGGCGAGCGGACAACCAAGGTCACCCGTGAGAGAGACCAAGTTCCCGACGACAGCGTGAGCGACCCAGCCGGGCTGTTCCGGCTCGACTGGTCGCTTAGCGCTGTAAGGTCGGAGGTCCGCCAGCTTCGGGATCTCGACGACCCGAGCGTACGGGCGAGGTTGGCGTCAATGGGACAGCGCTGGCTCGCTGAGCTCCAACGGATCCTGCCCAGTTCCATGCACAGCGAGCTCCACCGCCTCCTCGACTGGTTCAGCAGCGACAAGCTGAGCAGTGCCGAGATCCGCCTGGGGTTGGCCCAGCTAGAAGGTTGGCTGGACGGCGTCTTGTCGGGTATGGGCCTTGTGGTGGTCCGACGCTCCGAGGAAGGTGGCAAGGCTGGGGCAACTGGGCACAGGCTGGCAAGGGGGGCCTAGGTGCACGAGCCTGGCGGGCTTGGCCGTCTGACGTTGGCTTCCGCGCTTGGTCAGGCGAGCAGGGAGCCCGACGCCTGGTGGCCTATGGTGCTCTGGCGCACACGGCCTAGACCGCTCGCCGATGCCGGCGCCCCGGGGCTCTCACGGTGACCTGAAACTAGCACCCGATAGGGGCATACTGGCGCTCAGGAGCTGCAAGATGGCTACTGCTATCGCCGCCATAGCATTGGTGCTCGCTGTCGGGGCGATGGGCGTGGCGTGGCGTGCATGGCCTCGAGACGACAGGCACATGAGGCCCAGACGCCGGCCATCTCCCAGCCGTCTCGCTCGAGCGGTGGAGGTACTTGCCGTGCTCGACCTGCTCGCTGGTGCCGGGCTTGGGGTCTCATTTACCCACAACGGGGACGACGCAGCATCGTTCGGGTCGGCTCACATAGCGGGGGCCGTCCCACCGACCTCTACGACGCCAGCCCCCGGTTCGGTGCCGAGGGCGACATCTTCGTCGGCTTTGTCGGCTCTTGCCCCCTCAGCATCGGCGCCCTCCCCCTCGCGCACGTTGCGTCAACCCAGTCCCAAGCCAGGTACTTCCGCTACGACTACCTCGGGCCGGGCCACTGTGGCCCCGCCCGCACCAACACTTCAGCCCATGGCACCCGGTCGCCCGCCGGTGCTGCTCGAGATATCACCCGCTGCTGGCCCGGCGGGGCAGCAGGTCACCCTCCGCGGCAGGGATTTTTTCAGTCCTGACGGCCATATCACTGTCACCTTCGGGACGGCTCAAGCACCAGTGGACTGCCCAAGCCAGACCACCTGCCGTGCGACTGTCCCGGCCAGGGCTCGCCCGTACTCAGCTACAGTCCCGGTGAGGGTCGCGACTGAAACTGGCCGTTCCAACTCGCTGGCTTTCAGCTATGCCTGAGCAGAGGACCGGCGTTTTGAGGGACGCGGCAGCGCTCAATGTTCGGGAGTGAAGGCTTCGACCTCGACTGCTCCCGTGTTGCCGCCGGTCGAGGTGACTACGTCGAAACGAAGGGTACGCGCCATGAACGACACGCGCGCGACGCGAGGGTTGGAGGGCGTCCCGGCCGGGAAAGGCCCGTACCGTTTACGGCCGTCTACTACGACGGCGAAGGTCTTCGTGATGGCCGAGCCGTCGGGCATCTCGCGAGTGATGAAGGCGACGCCAGTGATCTTGTACACGTGCTGGAGCTCGATCGTGATGAAAGCCCGGTTGCCGTTACCGTCCGAGGACCACTGAGTGGACATGTTGCCGTCGACGGCGTTTGCTGCCCTGTAGGAGTAGCTGTACTGCGAGCTCACTGCGATGACCTTGGCGCCGATGGCGACATCTCTTTGGTGAGGGGCCCTCTCGTGCGGCGTCGTAAAGATGGCTGGCTCGTGCGTTTGGAACACGAGCCCTTGCGCGTCGATAGCCGTGAGCTTGTAGTAATAGGTCGTGCCAGGGCTCAGCCCGCTCAGGACTACAGTGTGGTCTGAGATCGCAGTGGCGCCCATGTCGGGGTCGGTAGCGATCGACCCGAGAGAAGGTGTCTTCCCGTAGGCAATGGCGCAAACCGTGGGGGGGTTGGTCCTCACCTGCACGGTAGCGGACCTTCCGTCAGCCGCCAAGCCAAGATGGATCTTGCCGACCTGTACCAGGCTGAAGGGGCGGATGCTCGTTGTGCCCTTGGCGACGGCAGGGCTGGCACCGAACGCCGCTAGGACGGCGCAAAGCGCTGCCATTGCGGCTAAGGCCCAGACCGCGCCACGCTTCATCTCGTGACGACCTGCCGTCTCACGTAACCAGTGTAAGTCTTTAGCAGTTGCCAGGCCCCTGTGCCGGTGGTGGCCCCTCGTTGAGAAGCGTGGTCAAGAGGCCCTGGAGCTCAGGCGAGGGCTCTTCTGGTGCTCCTATAGGAGCCGGAGCCGGAGCGCTCGAGGGCGGCCGCCCCGAGGTGGGCGGCGCCGAGCTGGAGGACAGCCGCAACAGCAAGCACTACTACCACTGCGTCGACTGGCTTCGCCGCGGCGAGAAGGCACAAGAGCACGAGCACCGCCGCCACCCGCCCGGCGTTGATAGCGACTTCCTGGGAGAGCATGTAAGCACCCCGTTGTTGGGGGGCCGCGGGGTCATTGTCGATCACGTCGAGGACGGACGCGGCGAGGGGGACCATGAGCCCGGGGTAGACGAAACCGGAGATGGCACCATAGGCCAGCAGCATGGCGAAGTCTGCCCGGAAGAACAACATCGCCGTCGTCGCCGCAAAGCCGACCGCCCCGGCCCACATGCCGAGCGCTCGTGTAGCGGGCCGGAGCCGGCCGGCGAGCACAGACGTGCCGACCCCGGCCAGGGACGCCACGGCTGCGAACTCGCCTTGTGCGGTAGGGCTGTGGGTCACCACAGCGATGAGCACGATGAGCCCGAGCCCGCCAGCGGCTTGCTTGAAACCCCGCATACCGAGCGCGAGCCACATCCGGCCCCACTCGGTCCGCACCGACGGGACGGCGAGCGCCCGCCGGAGCGGCACGCCCCCGACCCCCGGCGTGGTGCTCAGGCCGCGCGCCGCCCACCAAGCGAGGACGAACGCGCTCAGGGCGATGGCAAAGACCGCGACGAACCCGGCCTGGCCGCCGAGGTGCCCTATCACTACGCCTGCGCTGAGCGGCATCACGAAGTTGAGCACGCTCGTTATGGCGAAGTTGAAGCCGTAGTAGCGGCCACGTCCCTCGGGTGTGAGGACGTCGTAAGTTAGGGTATTGGCGCCGAGCCAGTACGTGCCCGCGGCCATACCGCCCACTAGCCCGAGTTGGAGGGCGAGAGCGCCTGCGTGCCTACCGAGGACTATGAGCAGAAGGTAAAACGTGGCGTTCAGGCCGAGGCCACCGCGAAAGAGCCTCCTGGGCGAGGTCTGGGGGAACCACCTCGCCATGGCGAGGAAGCCGAGCGTGAGGCCCGTGTAGTTGCCGAGCGAGTAAAGCGCCATCTTGGTGACCGAGCCGCTCGTCACATAGAAGAAGAGGGAGACAAACACGCTGGAGGCCGCAAAACCCGCGTTCACGAGACCGCCGCTCGCCAAGAGCCTCTTACATGGCACCTTGAGCCCGCCACGGGCGACCCCGCTACTTGAGCGCGACATCCTCAGGATCTTCCTTTCTTGCGCTTGATTTTGTCAGCGTACCTGGGGTCGTCGGCGGCTCGACTAGGCTGGTTTTGGGGAGCCCTTGCCACACGCCGCCCCTAAAGCGCCGGCGTGTGGCGGGTGTTCGCTGGGCAAGGGGCGCGGAGCGAGACTTGTCATCCCGAACGTCGTCGGCACTGTCGGGGGCACACGTCTCCGAACCGGCAGACGAAGGCACGCCTTTCCCCAAGGAGGGCACAGCGCTCCTCTCCTCGGCTGGGCAGGCCCGATGGCGCCCCGGGACGCCGTGGGCGTCTGGTTGTCACGGAGGAGCGAGTCGGCTTATTGACCTGCCCCAGGACCCTTAGGCCGCCGTTGTCGGCATTAGGTCTCAGGCGGTAGCCGAAAGCCGCCTGAGCGCCTCACCGATGCGCCGGCGGGCGTCGTCGGCGATGGGCTTCAACTCGGGCTGGCCAGCCAATGTGGCAATGACGCCGGGATCCATAGCCTCGACTACGACCCCGTCTTCGGCCTCCCTCACTACGACGTTGCACGGCAACAGGACGCCGACTTGGGGCTCGAGGTCGAGGGCGCGGCTGGCAAGAGGCGGGTTGCAGGCTCCGAGGATAAGGTAACGGCCCATGGCTTTGCCGAGCTTCTCTCGAAGCGTGGCTTGGACGTCTATCTGGGTCAGTACCCCGAAGCCCTGCGACGCCAAGGCGTCCTTTATTTGGGAAACGACCTCGTCAAAGGGCTGGGCCAGGACAACGCTTTCTTCGAAGATCATCTTTGCACCTCCGCGATTGGGCTCAGTTGGGTCACTTTAAGCGTGGCGCGCTACGTTCCGGAGCGGCGCGTGGAAGAGGGGAGCGAGCAGGCAGACGCCAGCGGCGCCGGCACCGAGCGGCACCAGGCCGAGCGCGAACAGCGCCCACCATGGACCTGCCAGCCAGGCGCCGACCGCCATCATGGCGAGGCCGGCCACGATGCGCGCCAGCCGGCCGGCTGTGGTGCCCATGAAGCGTGCGATGGTCATTTGCGGGACCTCCTTGCAGTAACCGGGACCGTGTTACCCGGGGGGGTATAACTTCGACAACGTCGAGAACCGCCCTACCATTCCTGGGTAGGGCGAGTAGGCCCAGGTAGGGCCAGGAACGGAGGTAGACGGTGGCTGAGACAGCTCCGGGCCGGGCCACGGCCCATGTCGAACTAGAGGAGGGCTACCGCTTCAAGGTGGACTTCGGGGACGGGCGGGGCGTGCTCTTGATGGACGAGCCGGCACCCCTCGGAGACGGCTCTGGCCCCAATGCTGCAGCCGTGCTCGGTGCGGCGGTCGCCAATTGCCTCTCTGCCAGCCTCCTCTTCTGCCTCCGCAAGGCGCGTATAGATGTGAGGAACCTCGGAGCAGACGTGGAGGTGACCACGTCTCGCAACGAGCGCGGCCGCTTGCGTGTGAGCGCGATGCGGGTGCAGCTCCACCCCGAGCTTGCTCCGGGCAACGAGGGCCGGGTCGAGCGCTGCCTCGAGCTGTTCGAGGACTTCTGCGTGGTCACCGAGGCGGTGCGGGGCGGCATCGAGGTCGATGTCACGGTGGGAATACCCTAGGGGGTATCATTGTAGCTGTACATAGGTGCCACGGTGGCACCGGCTCACGACGGACTGACGGAGGTACCCGCTAAATGGCAACCCTGGCACTGCGCAGAGACAACTTTGAGGAGGTAATCCGGTCGAACGAGATCGTCCTCGTGGACTTCTGGGCTGCTTGGTGCGGCCCCTGCCGGTACTTCGCCCCGATCTTCGAGGCCTCCTCTGAGGAGCACCCCGACATGGTTTTCGCCAAGGTGGACACCGAAGCTGAGCAGGAGCTGGCGGCTGCCTTCGGGATCATGTCCATACCGACGCTCATGGTCTTCAGGGACCAGATAGCGCTCTACGCTCAGCCCGGGGCGCTGCCGGCGCCGGCCCTGGAGGACTTGATCACGCAGGTCAAGGCGCTCGACATGGACGATGTGCGCCGGAAGCTCGCGGCTCAGGCCGAGGACGGCCACGGCTCGCGGGAGGAGGTGAGGGCGGGGTGAGCGGCACCCACCGGGTCCTCGTCTTTACTACCCCGACATGCCCTTGGTGCCAGAGGGCCAAGGCGTACTTGCGGAGCCGGAGCGTGCCCTTTAGGGAGGTCGACGTGACCCGCGACGCTCACGCGGCGCGCGACCTCGTCCGGCGGACCGGCCAGATTGGGGTGCCTGTTATCGAGATCGACGGTCGCTTGGTGGTCGGCTTCGACCAGCGCCAAGTCGACCGCCTGCTAGGCCTCGTACCAGCGCGATAACCGGCCCGCGCCATGACCGCAAGGAAGAAAAGCCAGAAAGCGAACGACAACGTCACTACAAAAAGAGAGGAGCGTACTTCTGTGAGCGAAAAGGTACGGCCCCTCGGCTCTCGGGTCTTGGTCCGGGTGCTAGAGGAGGAAAGCGTGACTTCGAGCGGGCTCGTCATCCCCGATACCGCGAAGGAAAAGCCCCAGCGCGGTGAGGTCGTCGCCGTGGGGGACGACGAGGAGTCGATCAAGGTGGCGCCCGGTGACAAGGTGCTATACCCCCGCTATTCGGGCACTGAGCTTCGCGTCGATGGAGCCGACCACTTGATCATAGAAGCCAACGACCTGCTCGCCGTTTTCGAGCCCGCTGCCTGAAGAGCGGTGGTGGCCCGGCGGGTAGGGGGCCAGTAGCCACCTGAGAGCGCTCTCACAATGGCTCAAGTGGGCACTGGCTACCTCACTAGCGCTCGAGAGCTTCTTACCTTGGCCGAGCCGCATTAGGTTGGTGCAAGATGAGGCAGCGGAAAGGTGGTTGACCTACGAGGACGCACTTTCCTTGTGACCGGGGCCACTGCCGGCATCGGGCTGGCCACGGCGGAGGAGTTGGCTCGCCGGGGCGGCACGGTCGTGCTGGCCTGTCGCTCTCGGGAGCGGGCGCTGCCAGTGGTAGACGCCATTCGCCGGGCCAGCGGCAATGACGCCGTGCACTTCGTCCAACTCGACCTCGCCAACTTGGCGTCGGTGCGAGCGGCTGCCGAAGCCTTCGGCAACCTCGGGCTCGGGCTCAACGTGCTTGTGAACAACGCTGGAGTGGCTGGAGCGAGGGGGGTCACCACGGACGGCTTCGAGGTGGCCTTCGGGACCAACCACCTCGGGCATTTTCTTCTCACCAAGCTGTTGCTCGGCCATCTTCGGGCCGCAGCGCCGTCGCGGGTCGTGACGGTGGCAAGCGCCTCACATTTTCACGCGAAGGGCATTGATTTCGTAGCCCTTCGGCGGCGTACCCGGAGCCTGACGGGGTACCCTGAGTACGCAGTGTCCAAGCTCTGCAATGTGCTCTTCGCGCAGGAACTGGCCCGCCGAGAGCACGGCCACGGCGTCAGCTCTTTTTCCCTTCACCCCGGGGTGGTCGCGTCCCGGATCTGGAGACGAGTGCCTTGGCCCGTCCGGCCTATAGTCACGCGTTCGATGCTCTCACCTGAAGCCGGGGCGCGCACCTCTCTGTATTGCGCCACTCAACCGGGGATAGAAGCCCACAGTGGAGCTTATTTCGACAACTGCGCTCTTCTTCCGCCGAGCGCGGTGGCGACGCAGGAACTGGCCACGCGGCTCTGGGACGAAAGCGAGCAGTTTTTGACCTATTGAGCCGCCTCGGCGGTTGCCGGCACCTTGTCGAGCAGGAGGGGCGACCTGAGAACAGTGCCGGCTGCCAGATGCCCCCTGCAGAGGCGCTCTGCGCTCGATTTGTGAAACAGGGCGCGGCTGGCAGTGTTATAGGGGCGCCGGCCACACCGAAGAGGTGAGTTCCGTAGCCGAAGGGAAGGTCTGGCCTGTCGTGGCGAGGAGCATAGGCCTCACCGGCCGGCCCGTGGTTGCCGGCCCGGGCCCGCCAGAGAGCCGGTCGCCGATAGGGCAGTTGCCGGCGCCCGGTTAGCGCCGGCTCAACGGCGGCCGAGCAGGCGGTCGAGTAGCGACGGCTTCTCGCTGGCCTCGAGCGCGTGGCCCGCACAGCGCTGTGCTTCGGGGACGTTTCTCATCACCTGCTCGACGTGGCGGCCGCAGCCCGCCCAGGTTGTCTTGCCGCAGGTCTTGCACTTGACAGGATGGCACACTTCGGTCGTCCTTTCTGGCTCGGTTCGTACTACGTTACAGTACTATAGGATAGATACCCCCCCAGGTATAGTCCCTCTTGGATGGAAGGAGTGAGCGTTGCCTGTCGAAATGAGCGCAAAGGAGCTGGTGAAGCTGGTCGGAGCCCCTGGCGGGCCGTTGCTGCTGGACGTACGTGACGCCGACGAGGTGGCAGCGTGGCCGATGCCGGGAGCTCTGAACATCCCCCTTCGCGAGCTGGCCGAGCGGTTGGGGCAAGTACCGGCGGACCGACCTGTGGTGACGCTGTGCGCCAGCGGCAACCGCTCGCGCGCCGCCGCGGAGGTGCTCGAAGCCGCTGGCTACGAGGTCGCCAACCTGACCGGAGGGATGGCAGCGTGGAGCCGAGCGTACGACACTGCTCAGTTCCAAGTGCCCGGCGCTTCCATCGTGCAGGTGCGCCGCCGGGGGAAGGGCTGCCTCTCCTACGTCATCGGCGCCGGCGACGAGGCCTACGTCGTCGACCCGTCGCTCGATTCCGACGTGTACCAGCAGGCGGCCAGTGAGCGCGGGTGGCGCATCACCCGGGTCTTTGACACGCACCTCCACGCGGACCACCTGTCCGGGGCGCGCGCGCTGGCTGAGGTGGCGGGGGCGTCGCTGCACCTCAACCCCGCGGATCTGTTTTCGTTCGAGTACACCCCTCTTGCTGACGGGGAGCGTTTCGAGCTGCCCGGAGGGGCCGAACTGTCGGTCGCCGTGCTCCACACCCCCGGCCATACGGAGGGGTCGACGATGTTCTTCGTGGACGACAGCGCAGTGCTGTCCGGCGACACGATCTTTGTCGACGGGGTAGGGCGGCCTGACTTGGCCGAGCGGGCCGAGGAGTTCGCCCGCAACTTGTACCGGTCTCTGTCCGAAAAGATCCTCCCCCTTCCTGAAGAGGTCATGGTGCTGCCGGCGCACCATGGCGAGGGCGTGGCTGTCGTGCCAGACGAAGTCGTCGGCGGGAGGCTCGGGGAGTTGCGGCGGTCTCTCGACGCGCTTTCGCTGGACGAAGAAGCGTTCGTCAGCTGGGCTACTTCTCGGGTAACCGAACGGCCCCCCAACTACCGGGCCATAATCGAGGTCAACCGAGGCAGGAGCCCCAGCACTACGGGTTCTCTGCGCGACCTCGAGGCCGGCCCCAACCGCTGTTCTGCCTAGGGCTCTGCAAGGGATCTCGCAGATGTTCCACCTGCTGGTCGCCGTACCCGTTGGCGTCGCCATTGGCCTGAGCCTCGGGGCCCTGGGCGGCGGCGGGTCGATCCTGACCGTGCCGGCGCTTGTGTACCTTCTCGGCCAGGGCGCGCACGGGGCGACCACTGCTTCACTTGTCATCGTGGGCCTGACCTCACTGGCCGGCACTTTTGCCCACGCCCGGGCCGGGAGGGTGCGGGTCACGAAGGGCCTAGTGTTCGGGGCGCTCGGTGTCGCCGGCTCATTTGCGGGGGCGCGCCTGTCAGCCGGTGTCAACTCGGACGTGCTCCTGAGCGCCTTCGCCGGCCTGGTCCTCATCGCGGCGGGAGCTATGGCGTTGAGGCTCCTCCGGCCGCCCGGAGCCAAATCTCGGCCTGCAATTTCGCCAAGTTCGCCGCCGGCAGAGGTTGTCGACCCGGTGATGGTCGCTCGCTCAGGCTCGCTCCTGGCGGGCCGCCAAGGGGACAACGCCAGCGGGGGTGAGGAAGGCGAGCGGGGCGAGAGCGCCCTTACTGGTGCCGGCACAGCACCGGCACCAGTAATGCTGCTGGCAAGAGAGCGCAGTGACGCGGTGAGCGTCCCCCTGGCACCGGCCCGGCGGAAGTGGGCGGCGACGGCTCAGCTGGCCAGCATAGGCCGAGTGGTGGCGGCGGCCTCAGTAGTGGGCCTCTTGACGGGGTTTTTCGGCGTGGGAGGAGGCTTCATAGTCGTGCCGGCTCTGGTGCTGACCCTCGGCTTCGAAATGCCCGAAGCTGTTGGCACCTCGTTACTCGTCATCGCCGTCAACACAGCGGCAGCGCTGCTGGCACGGTTTGGCACGCAGGTCAACGTGGACTGGGCTCTGGTGGCCGTGTTCCTCGCGGCTGCCGTCGTCGGGTCAGTTGCCGGCAACCGGGTCGCGTCCGCGGTGAGAGCGGAACGTCTAGCGCTTGCTTTTACCTTCCTCTTGGTGGCGGTCGCGATTTACACGGGGGCTCGCAGCATCCCTCACCTTCTCTAGCCAGCCTCGCCCTGGTGCTATGTAGCGCACGTTCCTAAAGGCCCAAGATGACGTCGAGCCGTTGGGGGTCTTACCGGTACTACGAAGAGCCCATGCCGGCTGTACTTGAGCGACGGCGGCTGGCGTCGCCGCGGGGGTGCCTCAGGCTTATGGGACCAAGTACCCTACAGGTCGGGCCGCCATAGGGGTACACATGTGGTATGTGGCCGTTGCGTTGGCCTCTTTGGCCTGGGTGGTGGCGAGACGACAGCCCGCGGGGCGGGCAGGAGCGCTGGAGGGGAGCGTGCGCGGAGGAAAGACGCCGGCGTAATTGGGGACAACGGCTGGCGGGGGCCGTGCGGGCCTGGCCCGGCGGGCGGCGCCGGCAGCGGCAAACCCAGGCGGTAGTGGCGGATGCGGTGGCGTTCCTCCGAGGTGACCTCGCCGAACGGTGGGAAGACGAGCTCGGTTATGCACCTGCCTGGGCGTGGACCAACAAGCTCGCGCACGGCACGGAGGCGGAGCTGCGGGCCGAGCCCGAGGGGGCGCGGCCAGCGGGTGGGGGGAGCGGGGACAGGTGGCGCCGGGCGCGAGCCTTCCTTGCCGGCGAGGTCCTGGAGAGCGCGGCTCGCTACGGGTCGCTCGCTGCCCTTCAGCGCGACGTGCTCGTGCCGTTAGAACTAGAGCTTTCCAGCAGCTCCAAGGCGAGCAGCTACGGCGTGGCCGAGTGGGTGGACAGCGTCGAGGCCGCCTTGCGAAAGGCGGCACAGCACCACGCTTCGGGGCGCGGGTAGTGACCCCTGGGCGGCTAGTAAACCTTGGGCGGGGCCGGCGACCCACGACGTTCCTTCAAGGCCCGGGCGGTGACGCTGTCGCCGGCCGGCGGGTAACGACGCGTCCGTCAGCCAGCTCTAGCACTTCGTCCACCAGTTCTTCGACCGCGGGCTCGTGGGTGACCACGATGAGCGAGCGGCCTTGGGCGGCCCTCAACAGGCCCGAGAGCACCTGGTCTGTGGTGGCAGGGTCCAGGCGGGCCGTGGGCTCATCGAGCAGGAGGACCGAGCTCCCGGCGAGGAGCGCTCTCGCCATGCCGAGGCGCTGACGCTCACCGCCCGATAGGGGCCTCCCGCCGGCCCCCAGGCGGGTGGCGAGCCCTTCGGGGAGGGAGGCCAGCCAGTCTGCGAGCCCGGCGCTTCGCAGGGCGGCAGCGCAGTCCTCCTCGGTGGCACCGGGGCGAGCGATCCGGAGGTTGTCGGCGAGGCTGGCTGCGAACACGTGGGTCTCGTCGGGGAGCCAGGCTGCTAGTTGGGCGATCGCTGCCCGCGTAAGGTCCTTTACGTCCAGGCCTCCGAGTGTCGCCTGCCCTGACGAGCAGTCGACGAAGTGCAGGAGCGCATTTATCGTCGTGGTCTTGCCGGCGCCGCTCGGGCCGCAGATAGCGAGCCGCCTGCCGGGGCCGAGCCGTAGCGAGACCTCCCTCAGGCCGGCGGTCCCGTCGGCCAGTGCCACCGATGCCCTCTCCAGCGCAGCCGTGCCTGGGACCGTCGTCGGGCTGGGGGCCGCTGCCTGGCACCGCGACACTGGCACCCCTGCTTCGCCCATCACCGTTGCTTCGTTGGGCATGCCCGGCGCTGCCGCCCCGCCCAGCGCCCGCTCTGACACGGCTGGGAGGCACGCTACGTCTTCGATCCGCTTGGCGGCTGCTCGGCCTGCCGAAATACCTTCCAGGGCGGCGGGTAGCGCAGCGCACTGGTCCAAGGCGGCCAGCGTCGCAAAAGCGACGACTGCGAGGAGGGGCCCTGAGAGCCGGCCGGCGTCGTGCGCGGCAAGCCCAGCACCGAGCACTGCGGCGAGGGCACCGCCGGCGATGGCCGTGGCCGCTGCTTTGGCGAGGCCCGTCGCGAGGGCGCTTCGCAGTGCCAATGAGGACGTTCGCTGGTTGACGTCGGCCAGCCTCTCATCGACTAGGTCTACTCGGTCGTAGGCGACGAGCTCCCGCGCAGAGCGCACGGTTTGTGTT
>Ga0209061_1000829_pt1 | contig 64593 bp, 64 predicted proteins | sample Coa_R1_10_FD_187157 | JGI IMG/M metagenome (GOLD analysis project Ga0209061, IMG submission 187157) | Surface soil microbial communities from Centralia Pennsylvania, which are recovering from an underground coalmine fire - Coalmine... | ecosystem: Environmental > Terrestrial > Soil >... | reverse complement strand
CGTCCGCCCTTGGGCTTGGGCCGCGGCGGCGGCAACAGCAGCGCCACCGCAGACCATAGTTCATCCGAGACGAGAGGCTTTGCCATACCAGGGCAAACGCCTCTCAGCCAGTTTTGTTAGCTTCTCTAAGCCCCGCCGCGGCCGGGCTCGACCGCCGCGCCGCGATCGCCGCGCTGCTCGCCCGGCGCCGGGACCTGCTGCTCGTCACCGGCCTCGGCTCGACCAGCTGGGATGCCGCCTCGCTCGGCGACGACGACCGCAATTTCTATCTGTGGGGGGCGATGGGGGCGGCGGCGACGGTCGGGCTCGGGCTGGCCCTGGCGCAGCCGCGTCGGCGCGTGCTGGTCGTCACCGGCGACGGCGAGATGCTGATGGGGCTGGGCGCGCTGGCGACGATCGCGGCCATGCGCCCGGCCAATCTGGCGATCGCGGTGTTCGACAACGGCCGCTACGGCGAGACCGGCATGCAGGAGAGCCACACCGCGGCCGGCGTCGCGCTCGCCGGGATCGCCCGCGCCTGCGGCTTTGCCGAGGTGTTCGACATCGCCGAGACGGGCGTGCTTGCGGCTTTTGCCGACCGCCTCGCCGAGCCCGGCGGGCCGCTGTTCGCGCGCGTCGCGATCGCCGCCAACGAAGCCCCGCGCGTGCTGCCGCCGCGCGACGGCGCGCTGCTGAAGAGGCGCTTTCGCCGCGCGCTTGGGATCGAACAGGGATGAGCCCCCGGGCCGGCCGCAGGGGAGAGGCCGCGCCCTTGACGATCCGCCGAGCGGCGGACGAAAGTGCGCGCGAGAGGAACCGCACGAGGGAACAACGATCGTGAGCACGAGGCTGCCGCTGTCCCGCTTCACCGTCCTCGATCTGACGCATGCCCGCGCCGGCCCGACCGCGGTGCGCCAGCTCGCCGATTGGGGCGCCAACGTGATCAAGATCGAGCCGCCCGGCGAGATGAACCGCGACGTCATCGACTCCCGGCGCGAAGGCTTCGATTTCCAGAACCTGCACCGCAACAAGCGCAGCCTGACCCTCAACCTGAAGAGCGCGGAGGGCCGCGCGATCTTCCTGCGGCTCGCCGAACGGGCCGACGTCGTCGTCGAGAATTTCCGCTCCGAGGTCAAATACCGCCTCGGCGTCGATTACGAGTCGGTCAAAAAGGTCAATCCGCGCATCGTCTACGGCAGCATCTCGGGGTTCGGGCAGAGCGGCCCCTACGCCAAGCGGCCGGGCGTCGACCAGATCGCGCAGGGCATGGGCGGCCTGATGTCGATCACCGGCCTGCCGGGCCAGGGGCCGGTGCGGGTCGGCATCCCGATCGACGATCTGTGCGCCGGGCTGCTGCTCGCGCAGGCGATCCTGATGGCGCTGATCGAGCGCGAAACAAGCGGCGAAGGCCAATGGGTGCACACCTCGCTGCTCGAAGCCCAGATCTTCATGCTCGACTTCCAGGCCGCGCGCTGGCTGATCGCGCATGAGGTCCCGGGGCAGGCCGGCAACGACCATCCGACCGGGATCCCGACCGGCGTCTTTCCGACCGCCGACGGGCAGATCAACATCGCCGCCTCGGGCGCCAATCTGTGGCGCCGCTTCTGCGAGGCCGCGGGGGCGCAGGAGCTGCTGAACGACCCCGATTACGCGACCGGGCCGCTGCGCTCGCAAAATCGCAAGGCGCTCAACGAGCGGATCGCGGCGATCACGCGGACCCGCCCGAGCGCCTACTGGATCGCGCTGCTGAACGAGGTCGGCGTGCCGTGCGGGCCGATCTATACGATCGACCAGGTCTTTGCCGATCCGCAGGTGCAGCATCTCGCAATGGCGCGGCCGATCGACCACCCGAAGCTCGGCGCGATCCGCGTCGTCGGCCAGGCGATCAATATGAGCCGCACGCCGGAGCCCGAGACGCTGCGCCCGACCCCCGAGCTCGGCGAGCACACCGATGCGATCCTGCGCGAGCTCGGCTACGCCGAGGCGGCGATCGCCGATCTGCGCGCGCGCGGCGTCGTCTGAGGAGGAGACCATGCCCGAGCGGCCCATGACCGACAAGATGATCGCCAAGAAAGAGGGGGCGGTCGGCCATCTGATCTTCAACAACCCGGCGCGGCGCAACGCCGTCTCGCTCGAAATGTGGGAGGCGGTCCAGTCCATCCTCGACGATTTCGAGCGGGACGACGCGATCCGCGTCATCGTCGTCAGCGGCGCCGGCGGCAAGGCCTTCGTGTCCGGCGCCGACATTTCGGAATTCGCCGAAAAACGCGCCTCGGCCGAGGCGGCCGCCGCCTACAGCCGGATCTCGGAAGCGGCGCGGGCGCGCCTGGAAGAGACGCCGAAGCCGACCATCGCGATGATCCGCGGCTATTGCATCGGCGGCGGCGTCGGCACCGCGCTCGCCTGCGACATCCGCATCGCCGCCGAGAACGCGCGCTTCGGCATTCCGGCGGCAAGGCTCGGTCTCGGCTACGGCTATGACGGCATCCGGCGGCTGATCGACCTCGTCGGCCCGGCCTATGCGCGCGAGATCTTCTATACCGCGCGCCAGTTCAGCGCCGAAGAGGCTCTGCGCATGGGGCTCGTCAATCAGGTCGTCCCCGAAGAGCGGCTCGAAGACTACGTTAACGAATATTGCGAGATGATCGCGGCCAATGCGCCGCTGACCTTGCGCGCGGTCAAGACCATCGTGCGCGAGGCGCTGAAGGACGCCGGCGAGCGCGATCTGTCGCTGTGCCGGCGCGTCGTCGACGACTGCTTTGCCAGCCGCGACTACGCCGAGGGCCGTACCGCCTTCATGGAAAAGCGCAAACCGGTATTTATCGGGCGCTGACCCGGGAACCTTGCGCCGCCGGCCTCGTTTGCAGCACAGCCGCGGCGCAATGGCGGCGCGTGCAAACTCTCGGTCCGATCCGATGTCGTCCGCCGCAGAATATTACCGGGAACAGGCGGCGCGCTGCCGCCGCCTGGCGGCGCATGTGCTCGACCGGGATCTGCAGCAGCGCCTGCTCGATCTCGCCGCCGAATACGAGCAGAAGGCCGCCGCGCCGCCCCCGGACGAGCACGAGGAGTGCCCGCAGGAGGAGGACGACTGCGCCGCGCCGCGATAGTTTCGAAGGGCGCGCTCAGGCGACCAGGCGGCGCGGCGCCGGCCCATCGGGCCCCTCCTTTTCCTCGACGAGCCGGCGCAGGGCGAGGCGGGCGCGGGACAGGCGCGAGCGGATCGTGCCCTCGGGCACGGCCAGAGCCGCCGCCGCCTCGGCATAGCCGAGGCCGGCCAGAACGACATGGCGGACCACCTCGCGCTGCCCCTTGGGCAGGGTCGCGATCGCCTGCACGACCTCGCCCGCGAACAGCCGCCCGCCCGGGTCTTCGCCGGCGCGCGCGGCGAGCGCATGGCCGGCGGCGTCGAGATGCTGGCGCTCGCGGGCGCGCCGGCGCAATGTCGTGATCCGCTGGTGATAGAGCATCGTGAACAGCCAGCGGCGCAGATCGGTGCCGGGCTGCCACAAATCCTGTTTGGCCAACGCCCGCAGCAGACAGCTCTGCAATAGATCCTCGGCCTCGACCGGATCGCGCGTCAGCTTGCGGGAGTAGCGCCGCAATGCCGGAATTTCCAATGTGACCAATCGGTCGAATTCGCTCATCTGGTGCTCCTTAGGGCGGCGGCCGCCCCTTGCGGCAGCTCGCCGGGATCGGAAGATTTTCGGTCTTTTCAACAAATTCGCGGTACTACGCAGACAATTCCGGCAGCTTGCCGGCCCCAATCGCCGATCCGTTTGCCGCCGTTCCGCCCGCGACGGGGCCGGAACGGGCCGGCATTGGACGGCGCGTTCCCCCCAATAAAACCGGGCACGCTTAAAAAAGACTGTATTGCGTGATGCGGACCGCCCCGTATGCCCGTTGCGGAGGCGACCCCGCAATCGCGGCGTGATTTTAGAAGCGGCGCCGGACGTTTTCTGTGAGGGCGCTCACAGGCGGGGCGATTTTCCCGCTGTCGGCTCAGCGCAGCGGCGCGAAGGCGGTCTCGCGCGTGCGCAGCAGGATGACGAGGGTGACGAGCGCGGCGGCGATGACATAGGCGGCCGGGGCGTGGCTGCTGCCGGTCGCGCGGACCAGAAAGGTGGCGATGAACGGCGCAAATCCGCCGAAGATCGCGACCGCGATATTGTAGCCGACCGACAGCGCGGTATAGCGCACCCGGGTCGGAAAGATCTCGGCGTAATAGGCCGGGCAGGCGCCGGCATAGGGCACGTAAAAAAGGATCATCAGCAGCTGCGCGAGCAGCGCCAGCGCCGCGCTGCCGGAGGCGGCCATCACGAAGAACGGATAGCCGAGCACGACATAGCCGATGCAGGAGAAGAGCAGCAGCGGCCGCCGCCCGACCCGGTCGGAAAGCCGGCCCATCAGCGGCAGCAGCACGACGAAGACGGCCAGGCAGGCGGTGCCGATCCACAGCGCCGTCGCATGCCCGAGCCCGCCGGCCGCGGTCAGAAAGCTGGTCATATAGACGAGCGCAATGTAATAGGCGACCGTGTTGTGCAAGGTGACGCCAAAGCCGAGCAGCGTCTCGCGCGGATAGCGGCGCAGCGCCTCGCCCAGCGGCGCCGCGGCCACCGCCCCCTGCTCGGCGAGCTCGGCGTATTTGGGCGTATCGGCCAGGCCCCAGCGCAGATAGGCGCCGACAAGCCCGACCGCGATGCCGAACAGGAACGGCAGCCGCCACCCCCAGGCGAGCCGCTCGGCCGGCGGCAGCGCGGCGGTCAGCAGGGTCGCCATCAGCGCGCCGAGCAGAAACCCGCCGCCGACCCCGACGAGCTGCCAGGAACCGAAAAAGCCGCGCCGTTCGGGGGGCGCGAATTCGACGATGTAGGCGGTCGAGCCGCCCCATTCGCCGCCCGCCGACAGCCCCTGGAACAGCCGCACGAGGACCAGCAGCACCGGCGCCAGCAGGCCGGCCTGGCGATAGGTCGGCAGCAGCCCCATCGCGAACGTCGACAGCGCCATCACAAAGACGACGGCGCTCAGCGCCTTGCGCCGGCCGCGGCGATCGCCGTAGATGCCGAACAGGATCGAGCCGACCGGCCGCATCACGAAACCGACGCCGAACACGGCAAAGGTCGACAACAGCGAGACGACCGGATCGCCGCCCGGGAAGAACAATTGCGCGAGGGTCGTCACGAGATAGCCGTAGACCCCGAAATCATACCATTCGAGGACATTGCCGATGACCCCGGCGGTGATCGCCCGGCGATACGGCACGCCGCCAGCGGTCCCGTGCGTCGACGCCCTCATGCGCGCCTCCTCTCGGCCGGGACAGCGGGTCCCGCCGGACCGGCCCGGCGCCGGCTCCGGAAAGCGGGATAGAGGCCGCCGCGGCGGCGGCATCCGCACCGCGCGCGGCCGCTCATGGCGACGGCCGGGCGGCGGGCCGCCTGCCGAGATAGAGGGCGGCGTTCTCGCCGGCGAGCCGGCCGAATACGGCGCCGCGCGTCAGGCCGCAGCCGAGCGGATAGTTGATGAAGAAGAACCCGCCGGTCAGTTCGCCGCTGCCATAAAGGCCGGGGATCGGCCGGTCGATGCCGTCGACGATCTCGGCCCGCTCGCTGATCCTGACGCCGCCGAAGGTGAAGGTGATGCCGCCGGTGACGGCGTAGGCGCGAAACGGCGGCGTCTCGATCGGCACCGCCCAGTTGCTCTTTTCGGGGCGCAGCCCGCGCGTCCGCTTGCCGTCGAGCGCATCGGGGCGAAACCCCTCGCCGCAGTCGGCGGCGGCGTTGTATTCGGCGATCGTCGCCCGCATGCGCGCGGCATCGATGCGCAAGACCTCGTAGCGCCGGGCGATGCCGTCGACCAGCTCGGCGATCGTCGCCGCCTCGACCGGCACCCCGGTCTCGTAGCGCTTTTCGAGCAGCGCAAAGGCGCGGCTGTCGAAGATCTGGAAGGCGGTGGCGTTGCGCTGGGCGAGGATCGCGGCGCCGTAGGCGGCGTAGGTGTAGCTGTTGAAATCGGCGCCCTCGTCGACAAAGCGCTCGCCGTCGCAATTGACGAGAATGCCGTAGGGATAGGAAAGGCGGTTGGTCTTGTCGGTCAGCCGCAGATCGCCCCAGTCGGGCGCGTCGGCGTCGATCGGCGTCGCATGCCGGCCGGCCCAGTCGCCATAGCTCTGCGCGCCGAGCGCGAGCAATTCGCGGATCAGCTCGCCGGTGTTGTAGCGCGAGCCGCGCGTCTTGACGAGGCCCCAGGGCCCGCCGAGATAGGCCGCGCGCATCTCGGGATTGGCCTGGAAGCCGCCGCTGGCGACGATGACGGCGCCGGCCGCATGGCGCTCGACGCCGCCGGGAGCGCGCGCCTCGACGCCGGTGACGCGACCGGCCGCATCGCTCAGGATACGGGTGACCGGGCGCTCGTAGAGCACCGCGATGCCGTGGGCGGCGGCGAGGTCGAACAGGCTCTGCGACAGTCCGATGCCTTCGTGACGGGCACGGATCGCGGCGCCGGGCTGCAATCGCGTCTTGTTGGTGCCGGCGATCCGGATCCCGGTCACCGCGCGGCTGAATTCGAAGCGCACGCCGAGATCGGCCATCCAGCGCACCGTGTCGTAGGAACGTTCGATCAATACGCGCGAAAGGACCGGGTCGGTGCGCCCGCCGGTCACGCGCTGCAGATCGCGCGCAAACGCCTCGGGCGGGTAGGGATCGACGACGACGTCGGCGGCGTCGTCGGCGTCTCCAACGATCGGCAGCAGATCGCCAAGCCCTTGATAGGTAAAGCGGAAGACGCCGCCGGTGAAGCGCGTATTGCCGCCGCGAAAGGGCTGCGGCGCCTTTTCCAAAACGCGCACGCTGCAGCCGGCCCGGCGCGCCGCCAGCGCCGCCGTCAGCGCCGCATTGCCGGCGCCGACGACGATGACGTCGACCTCTCTGTCGCGGCGGCGCGCCATCGCCATCTCCTCCCTTAAGGCACCCGGGCAAAACAGCGCATGCTCGCGGCGCCGGTGTCAAGCCGCGGATCCGCGCTTGCCGCCCCGCTCCGCAAGGCCAGGAAGGGCTCAGAACATCTGCGGCGTGATGACATTCTGCGGCCGGTTGGTCAGCAGCGCGGCGCGCATCGTTTCGGCCGATTTGCGGCGCGTGTCGACCTCCGATTCCGGGGTCAGCCAGGCCGCATGCGGGGTGATGACGAGCCGGCCCTCGAGCCATTCCTCGCGCGCGCGGTAGGCGCGCAACAGCTCCGGGACCGGTTCGACCGGCGGCTCGACCGGCAGCACGTCGAGACCGGCGGCGGCGATATGGCCGCTCTTCAGATGCGCGTACAGCGCGTCGAGGTCGAGGATCGGGCCGCGCGCATCGTTGATCACGACCGCGCCCGGGCGCAGCAATGCGAGTTCGGCATAGCCGAGCATGCCGCGCGTCTGCGGCGTCAGCGGCGTGTGGATCGACAGCGTGTCGCTCTCGCGCAGCAGCTCTTCCAGGCTGCGCGCGCGCTCGATGCCGAGCGCCAGCTCGACGCCGTTCGGCAGGTAGGGGTCGTAGAACAGGACCCGGAACTGGAAGGCCTTGGCGCGCAGCGCGACGGCCGTGCCGATGCGGCCGAGGCCGATGATGCCGAAGGTCTGGACGCCAAGGCGGCGGATCATCGGGTGGTGGATCGCCCGCCACGGCGCCGGCGGCTGCCGCCGCTGCAATTCATGATGCAGCAGGACGCCGCGGCGCAATGCCAGCGCCAGCGCCATCGCGTGGTCGGCAACCTCGGTCGTGCCGTAATCGGGCACGTTGCAGATCAGGATGTTGCGCGCCGCCGCCGCGGCCCGGTCGAGCTTGTCGTAGCCGACCCCCATGCGCACGATGGCCTTGAGGCGCGGAAAGCGCGCCAGATCGGCGGCCGTCACCGCATACCGCATGATCATCAGCCCGTCGGTTGCGGCGCAGGCCTCCTCGTCAAGCTCGGCAAGGCTCTTGGCGGCGCGCCGCAGAATGCGCACGTCGGGGCCGAACACCTCGCGCTCGATGGTGTCGTCCGGGATCTGCCGCTCCTCGGGATAGAGCACGGTGACGGGCATGAGCTGTTCTCCTAGATCTGCGCGACCTTGACCGGCCGGCGCTGCGCGGCCGACTGCACGATCGCCTCGAAGACGGCGACGCCGTGCAGGATTTCCGCGGGCGTGATCGGGTAGGGCCGCTCCCCGCGGATCGCCATGGCGAAGGCTTCGAGCTCGGCGCGCAGCGGATCGAACCCCGGATAGGCGATGACCTCGGGCACAGCGGCGGCATGGCGCCCGGCGGGCGGGCTTGCCGCCACCGGCGAGAAGCGGAATTCGCATTGCGGGGTCGCCAGCTCGGCGTAGCCCCGGCTCCCGAACACGGCAAAGCGGTAGCCGAGGGCGGTGACGAGCGAGCAGTAGAGGGCCGCCGACATGCCGTTGGCAAGGCCGAACAGGACGCTCGTCGTATCCTCGAGCCGCGCCATGACGCGGCGCCGGCTCGAGCAGTAGACCTCCGCGATCGGCCCGAACAGGTGGATCAGCAGATCGACATTGTGCACGCCGGTCGCGGTCATCGCCCCGGCCGGCGCCTCGGCCGGGTCGGAGCGCCAGTAGTCGGCGCGCATCGACAGGCCGGCCGGCGCCGTCTGCTCGCTCTGGCAATGGCTCGGGGTGCCGAGCCGACCGTCGGCAAGGCGCGCTCTCAGCTCGGCAACCGCGGGATGGAAGCGGCGCGGATAGGCGACGGCGAGCACGATCCCCGCCCGCGCGGCCGCGGCAAGCGCGCGCTCGGCGCTGTTCACGTCGAGCGTGAAGGGCTTTTCCATCAGGACGTGCTTGTTCGCCGCCGCGGCGCGCTCGACCTGCCAGCCGTGCTGGCTGTGCGGCGTCGCAAAGACAATCGCGTCGATCGCCGGATCGGCGAGAACGGCGTCGAGATCATCCCGCAGCGCAATCCCGCGCGCCGTGCAAAATTCCTCGGCGGCGGCGCGGGTGCGGGTATAACCGGCGGTGAAGCGGATCAGCGCGCTCGTGCCCTGCACCGCATCGACGAGCGTCCGTCCCCACCGGCCGATGCCGACGATCGCGGCTCGGATCATCCCGTTCTCCCCTGTCCCGAAACCCTCCCCGGCGGCGGCCGCGAAGCCGATGGGACCCGCGGCGGCGCATGTCGGGCGGCCCGCTATTTGCCGGCCAGCAACTCCTTGATCCCGCGCAGGGCGAGGTAGTAGCCGAAAATGCCGAAGCCGGTGATCGTGCCCTGGCTGACCCGCGCGATGTCCGAACCGCCGCCGCGCCGCGCCGGGTTCGAGATATGCACCTCGATCGTCGGAAAGCGCACCTGGCCGATTGCCGCATTGAGCGCCGGATAGCCGGTCGAATAGCCGGCCGGGTTGAAGATCGCGGCGTCGATGCCGCGCTCGTTCGCCTCGTACAGCCGATTGATGATCTCGCCCTCGAGGTTCGAGTGAAAGATCTCGACTTCAAGGCCGAGCTCGGCGGCATAGCCGCGAATGCGCTCGTCATATTCGGGCAGGGTCATCTTGCCGAAGATCTCGGTCTGAACCTTGCCGCGCATGTTCATGCCGGCGCCGTGCAGGACCAGGACTCTTGCCATTGCGCTCCCCTCGATTCGCTCGCGAATGCCGCCTTGTCGCCGGCGATGCTAGCCGAGCGGCGCCGGCGCGTCGAGGCCGGCCGCAAGGCGGGGACCGCGCCGCAGAGGCGCGGCTTGCCGTATGGAAGGTTTCATGTCTCAATCTCCGGGTGTTCCTGATCTCATATGCATGTCCGATAAATAGAAAATATTTTATCGGCAGGCCGGCTTTTTGCATGGCGGGGCTGGCGGCGGCGCTGAGCTGGGGGCTTAGGGCCGCCCCCGCCGATGCACAAGGCCGCGCCGCGCCGCGCAATCCCGCCGCGATCATCGCGACCTATCTTGCCGCCCATCCGCACAGCGCCGAGAGCGTCCGCTTCGATAACGCCGGCTGGCCGGCGGTCAGGGTCGTGCGCGGCGGCGGCTGGCGGCCGCCGGCATCGCCGGCTCGGATCCTGCGCGGCGGGGGCAGCGCGGCCGGCCGCAACGCCGGCAAGATGGAGATCGAAACGGTCCGCTTCGCCAACCCCGCGCAAGCGCCGGTGACGGTGATCCGCGGGCCGGCGATCGCGGCCGTTTTCGCGCCGCTCGGGCCGCCGGGCGCGCTCGGGCTCGGCCGCATCGCCTTTGCCGTCGACGGCGTCGAATCGCGCCACGGCGCCGATCCCGGCATGTGGCGGGCGGATCTCGCCGGGCCGCAGGGGCCGATGCAGGTCTCGCTCGCCGCCGCACGCGATGTGGGGGGCGGCGATCGCTTCGATCCCGCCCGGAACCGGGCCTTGGGCCGGGCCTATCTCGCCCATCTCTATCGCCGCTACGGCAACTGGGCCGATGCGGTCATGGCCTATAACTGGGGCCCGGCCAATCTCGATCTGTGGATCGCCGCCGGGCGCCCGGCCGGGCGGTTGCCGGCCGCGGTCGAACGCTATCGCGACCAGGTGCTGGAGGCGGCCGGGCTCGCGCCGGTCGGCCAAAGCCTGCCGCCGTCCCGGGCGGCCGGAGCCGTCCGGGACGGAAGCCCGCCTCAATTGATCAGCCCGTAGAACCTGCCGGCGTTCTCGCAGGTGATCTTGTGCACGACCTCGGGCGGCAGCTCGGCAAACTGCTCGGCGATGTATCTCGACGACTCCGGCCACACCCCGTCGGGATGCGGATAGTCCGAGCCCCACATCAGGCTCTCAACCCCGATCTGCTCGACCAGCTTGGCGCCGATGCGGTCGAACTGAAAGGTCGCCTTGCACTGGCGCCGCCAGTACTCGCTCGGGCGCATCGGGATCAGATCGCGGAAGCGGTCCTCCCATTCGAAATCCATGCGGTCGAGCGCATAGGGCAGCCAGCCGATGCCGCTCTCGCCAAACGAGACGCGCAGCCGCGGATAGCGCTCGAGCACGCCGGCCCCGATCAGCGCCGAGATGATGTTGACCAGGTTCATCTGGAAGCCGGCGACGCTGGTGAAATGCGCGGCCCGGCGCATCGGGCCGACGAGGCGGTCGCGCAGCTTGACCGGGATCGCCGGGAAGGTGTGGAAGTGCAGCGGCAGCTGCACGTCGCTGACCGCCCGCCACAGCGGCTCCCAGACCGGGTGCCACATCGGTTCCATATCCCACGAGCAGGACAGCTCAAGGCCCTTCAGCCCGAGCTTGGCGACGCGGTAGACCTCCGTGACGGCGGCGTCGATGTCGCCATAGGGCAGGCAGGCCAGCCCGATCTGGCGCTCGGGGTAATGGCTGCAGAAATCCTTCAGCCAGTCATTGTAGATGCGCAGCATCTCGTTGGCCGCTTCAGGATCCTCGACGCGCGCGGCGACGCCCAATATGCCGAAGATGATCTCGGCGTCGACGCCGTCGCGGTCCATGTCCTTAAGGCGCTGCTCGGGATCGCCGGGACGGCGTACGCCCCGCCTGCCGTCCTCGTAGAGGCCGGTCTCGGCCATCTTGTCGACACGGTAGTTCTGCCCAGGCACGAATTTGGCGCCGGTCGAGCCGACCCCGCAGACCAGACCCATATTGATCCCGGCCTTTGTCGTCCAGCGCGGCCCGTCGGGACCGTCGACGACATAGGGCATGCGGTCCTTGAACTCGCGCCGGGCCTGCGAGGTGAACAGGTCGGGCGGCAGCCACGGCAGGTCGAGATGGCAGTCGGCCGAAATTCTTCTGTATTGCATCGCCTTTCCTCCGCTCTCGGGCTTGCGCACTCCATGACAGGCCTGACGGGCAGCGCCGGCCGGCATGGCGCGAGCCGAATTCCGCAACAGGATCAAGGGGGGTGAGGGCGGCCGCAGGCCTGCCGCAACCGCCTCGCCGCCGCCGAGTGCACGCGCGGGGCCGCTTCGGGATTTCCGCCGCCATTGAGCCGTTCGCAATTCGGCTGCGGAGCTACGCCGCCTTGGCATCCTCCAGCACCATCGCCGCGCATTTTTCGCCGATCATGATCGCCGGCGCATTGGTATTGCCGCCGGGGATCTGCGGCATGATCGCGGCGTCGGCGACGCGCAGCCCGGCGATGCCGTGGACCCTAAGGCGCGGATCGACGACCGCATCCCTGTCGCGGCCCATCCGGCAGGTTCCGACCGGGTGCAGGTTCGAGACGCCGCGCACGCGGATCTCCGCGATCATCTGCTCGTCGCTTTCGACCTCGGGTCCGGGCAGCACCTCGGCGACGACATAGGGTCTAAGCGCCGGCTGCGCGGCGATCTTGCGCGCCAGCCGCATGCCGTAGATCAACGCGTCGAAATCATACCGGCTGGAAAGAAAGTTGAAGCGGATCTCGGGCGGCGCCAGCGGGTCGGGGCTCTTGATGCGCACCGTGCCGCGGCCTTCCGGGCGCAGATGCACCGGGCTCAACGTAAACGCCGAAAACGGATGCGGCTTGATGCCGGTGCGCAGCCGCTCGATCGCGCTCCAGCCGAACATGTTGATCTGCAGATCGGGCTGTTCGAGCCGGGGATCGCTTTTGACAAAGGCGCCGGCGTAGATCCCGGCATTCGACAGATGGCCGGAGCGGGTGAGCGCATATTCAAGCGCCGCCTTCGCCTTGCGCAGGCCGCTCATCGCCAGATCGTTGATCGTGACCTTCTGCGCGCAGCGCCAGACCAGATAGGTGTTGAAATGGTCGTGCAGATTGGCGCCGACGCCGGGCATGTCGCGCACCACCGCGATGCCCATCCGCTGCAGCAGCGCGGCCGGCCCGAGCCCCGAGAGTTGCAGCAGTTGCGGCGAACCGTAGACGCCGCCCGAGACGATGATCTCGCCGCGGGCGCGCGCCACTTTGCGGCCGTGCGGCGTGCGGTATTCGACCGCCACCGCGCGCATGCCGTCGAACAGCAGGCGGGTCGCATGCGCCTCAGTGACGATCGTCAGGTTCGGGCGCCGGCGCGCCGGCTCGAGATAGGCGCGCGCCGCGCTGCAGCGCCGGCGGTTGCGGGTCGTCGTCTGGTAATAGCCGACCCCTTCCTGGCGGGCGCCGTTGAAATCGGGGTTTTCCGGGATGCCGGCCTCGATCGCGGCCCGCACCATCGCGTCGCCGAGCGGCGAGCGCACCGGGTTCGACACCCTGAGCGGTCCGCCGACCCCGTGGAAGGCGTCGGCGCCGCGCTCCTGGTCCTCGGCCTTCTTGAAAAAGGGCAGCACCGACTCCCAGTCCCAGCCCTCGCAGCCGCGCTGCCGCCAGCCGTCGTAATCGGAGGGGGTGCCGCGCATATAGACCATGCCGTTGATCGAGCTGGTGCCGCCCAGCACCTTGCCGCGCGGCTGATAGAGGGTGCGGCCGTTCAGCTCCGGCTCGGGCTCGCTTTCGAACATCCAGTTGACGCGCGGATCGGTATAGGTCTTCGTGTAGCCGAGCGGGATGTGGATCCACGGGCTGGTGTCGCGCCCGCCCGCCTCCAGCAGCAGCACCCGCCAGCGCCCGGTTTCGCTGAGCCGCCCGGCAACCGCGCAGCCGGCCGAGCCGGCCCCGGTCACGATAAAATCGTAAATCTCGTCCGCCTCCGTCATCGCCCCGTCCCCGGCCGTGCCGGCCCGCCGCCGGCAGCCGCAGACGATAGCGGAGGGGACGGCCGGCGGGAAGCCGGGGCATTGCGCCGGCGGGGGCGAAGCGCCATTTTGAGCGCATGTGCGGGCGCGCCTATCTGTTCTCCGATGTCGATCAGATCAAGCGCCTGTTCGACATTGCGCCGCAGCAGCCCGCCCCGAACTTCGCCGCCAATTGGAACGCGGCGCCGACCCAGGATCTGCCGGTCGTGCGCTACGACGCCGCGGCGCGCCACCGGAGCCTCGAACTCATGCGCTGGGGGCTCGTGCCGTTCTGGGCCAAAGAGGCAAAGCTCGGCTATTCGACCTTCAACGCCAAGGCCGAAGGGGTCGCGGACAGGCCGGCCTTCCGCGAGGCGTTTCGCCGCCGCCGCTGCCTCGTCCCGTGCGACGGCTTCTATGAATGGAAGAAGAGCGGGACGCGGCGGCAGCCCTATGCGATCGCCCGCGCCGACCGCACTCCGATGGCGCTGGCCGGGCTGTGGGAGGTGTGGCATTCGCCGCAGGGCGAGGCGCTCAAGAGTTTTACGATCGTCACGACCGCGGCGAACGCGCTGCTGGCGCCGTTGCACGAGCGCATGCCGGTCGTGCTGGAGCGCGCGGACTGGCCGCTGTGGCTCGGCGAGATCCCGGCCGAGCCGGCCGCGCTCAAGGCTGTGCTGCGGCCCTGCCCGTCCGAGATCTTGACGTTGTGGCCGGTCTCGCCGCGCGTCGGCAATGTCCGCAACAACGATCCCGCATTGCTCGCGCCGCTCGCTCACCCCTCCGCCGGCGGCGGCAATGGGCGCGGCCGGCGATCCTCGCCGATCGCGACATAGGTGAAGACCGCCTCGGTCACCTTGCGCACCGCGCCGCTGTGAAAATTGCGCCGCCAGGCCTCGATGCGGATCGCCAGCGAGCTGCGCCCGGTGCGCACGATCTCGCCGTAGCAGCTGACCTCGTCGCCGACGAAGACCGGCTCGTGGAACACCATGCCGTCGACCGCCACGGTCGCGCAGCGCCCCTGCGCCCGCTGCGCCGCCAGATTGCCGCCCGCCAGATCCATCTGCGACAGCAGCCAGCCGCCGAAGATGTCGCCGTTCGGATTGGCGTCGGCCGGCATCGCGATGACGCGGATCAGCGGTGCCGTGGCGGGCGGCGCCCCTCCCGGCGCCGCCGATGAGCCCCGCCTCATGACGCTCCCGCCAAAATCGTCGGCGCCGCCGCAATCCCGATCAACGCGCGGCGGCCTTTCCGCCTACAATACAGCACAACAGGCGCTCCCCGCTGTTGCCGTTGCCGAGGTGCCAACAATGTCCCCCCTCCCGCTGACGCGCCGCCCATGGCCTCGCCCGACCGTCGCCGCCCTTCTCGCCGCCGCTTGCGCGCTCGCGCTGCCGGCCTTGCCGGCCGCGGCGCAGACCGCTGCGTCCAGCCCCTACTCCTATCAGACCCCGCCGTCCTACGCCCCTCCCTCCGAGGCCGAGGGCGCGCCGCCTTATCCCGAGAGCGAACCGCCCGCCGCGGCAAACCCGCCGGCCGCCCCCTCTCCGCAGGCGCCGTCCGCCGGCCAGCCCTCCGCCCCCCAATATTCCGCTCCTCCGGCCAATCCGTATCCGTACTACTCGTATTACGGCCAGTATGATCCATATTACTATTGTTATTATTATCCAGATTATTGCGCATACTATTCATACTACTACGATTACCCACCATATTATTATCCGTACCCCTATTACGGGTGGTGGCCGTATGGCGGCGCGATCGGGTTCGGGATCGGCTTCGGGCCCGCCTTCGGCTTTGTGCACAGAGGGTTTATCGTGCACCATGGATTCATCGTGCATCGCGGGTTCGTGCATCATGGCTTCGTGCATCACGGTTTCATCGTGCATCATGGCGGCGGCTTTCGCCGCTGACCGGCCGCCGGCCGCCGGCGGCCGGGGCTGCGGCGGAGCGGGGCCATGATCGATCCGGCGCTGCTGGCCGAGCGTCTCGACGAGGTGCTGTGGGACGCGACGATCCCGGAACTGCCGAACCACTACCGCGGCAAGGTCCGCGACAATTACGACCTTCCCGACGGCCGCCGCATCATCATCGCCACCGATCGTCTGAGCGCCTTCGACCGGATCATCGCGGCGATCCCGTTCAAGGGTCAGGTGCTGACCCAGATCGCCCGGTTCTGGTTCGAGCGGACCCGCGATCTGTGCCGCAATCACGTCCTCGACTATCCCGATCCCAATGTCGTCGTCTGCCGCCGGCTGGCGATCATGCCGGTCGAGATCGTCGTGCGCGACTATCTCGCCGGGACGACGGCGACCTCGATCTGGACGCTGTACAAGCAGGGCCGGCGCGAGATTTACGGCATCCGTTTCCCCGACGGAATGCGCGAAAATCAGAAGCTGCCCGCGACGATCATCACGCCGACCACGAAGGCGGCGGCGGGCGGGCACGATATGCCGCTGTCGGCGGAGGAGATCATCGCCCGCGGCCTGCTTCCGGCGGCGCAATGGCATGCGGTCTGCGAGCTTGCCCTCGCCCTTTTTGCCCGCGGCCGCGCGCTGGCGCGCGAGCGCGGGCTCATCCTCGCCGACACCAAATACGAGTTCGGCCTCGACGCCGCCGGCGACATCGTGCTCGCCGACGAGATCCATACCCCCGACAGCAGCCGCTACTGGCTCGCCGACAGCTATCAGGAGCGCCTGGCGGCGGGCGAGCCGCCCGAAAGCCTCGACAAGGATTACCTGCGCAGCTGGGTGCGGGCGCGCTGCGACCCGTACCGCGATCCGATCCCGGAGATCCCGCGCGAAGTCATCCTCGAGACCGCGCGGCTTTATATCGACGCCTTCGAGACGATCACCGGCGAGAGCTTCACCCTGCCGCCGGCGCAGCCGGTCCTGGCGCGCATCCGCGCCAATCTCAAGCGGTTTTTCTAGCCGGCGCCGGGGCCGGGCGGCAGGCGGCCCGGCAGCGCCGCCGGGTTCATGCTGTCGACCAGCGCGCTTGGAATGAGCACGGTTGTCCCGCGCTCCTTGGTCACCTCGTAGATGATGTTCATCGCCCGCAACTGCAGCGCCGCCGGGTTCCGCGCATAAGTGTCGGCGGCGTCGAGGAATTTTTGGGCGATCTCGGACTCGGCGGCGCCCAGGATCAGGCGCGCCGCCTTTTCCCGCTCGGCCTGGGCCTGGCGGCTCATGGCATCCTGCAGTCCCGACGGGATCCGCACATCGCGGATCTCGACCGAGCGGACATCAACCCCCCAATCGACGGTCTTGCGGGCGATCTCCAGGCGCAATTCCTCATCCGCCCGGCGCCGCTCCGCCAGCAGGGCCGACAGCGGCGAAGCCCCGATCATTTCGCGCAGCGAGGTCTGCGCGACCCGGGCGATCCCTTCGCGATAATCGGCAATCGCGAGCGCCGCCCGTTCGGGATCGCGCACCTGCCAGAACACGATGGCGTCGACATTGACCGGAACGGTGTCGCGGGTCAGCGCCTGCTCGGCGTTGAATTCGGTCGTCTGAATGCGCTGGTCGATCCAGGCCGCGACCGTTTCGACAAATGGCGCGAGTACGAACAGGCCCGGACCGCGCACCGCGCTCAGCTTGCCGAGGCGCAAGACGACCGCCCTTTCCCATTGATTGGCGATCTTCAGCGCACGCCATGCCAGCAGCGCAAGCAGGAGCAGGACGCCGGCCACCGCATAATAGCCGGCGCCGCGCAAAAGACCGCCCCATACCGCAAGTGCGGCCAGCAAGACCAGCGCGGCTGCCAGTCCCTGGGCGAGCGGGGCGGTCCCCGAGGGCGTTTGCGTCGGCATCTCCGTTATCCTTTGCAACAGGGAGAGCGATACGCACAGGATGCGGCTGCGCGCCCGCCGCCCGTCAAGGCCGGGCTCGGCGGCGGAGCGGTTTTTTTTGCTTCCCGGCGGAAGAGGATCGCGATCCCGGCCGGGATGTTGTAAGAGATCGGCGCCGCCGGCGATCGGCGGCGGCGAAGGGCGACAACGATACCGGGAACGGATATGACCTTACGGAGTGACCGCGCACGACCCGCCGCCCGCCGGCCGCGGCGCGGCCCGCCGCCCGCCGCGGCGGTGCTCGCAGCCTTTCTGCTGGGGGCGGTAGGCGCGGCGGTCCAGGCGCAGGCCGCGGGCAAGGCCGGCGCCACATTGCAAAAACCCGTGGCGATCACCGTAACCGGCGGCTCCTGCGAAAGCGACGGCCGCGGCAGCGTCGGGGCGAATTTCGGCAATGCCCTGACCTTCAACATCGGCCCGGCGACGGTCGGCATGCCCGGCATGAACAAGCAGCCCTATCGCGGCCCCGGCACCTACCGCAAGGTCATCATCAGCGGATATCCGAACAAGAAGGTGATTTTCGCCGGTCTCGGCACCGTCGTCGTCAACCCCGACCGCCAGAGCGGGACGTTTGCGACCGACGACGGCAGGGCCTCAGGCTCCTGGAACTGCGGCGCTCCGCTCCCGTGAGCGGCCCGCGCCGGCGGGCGGCGGATCGAAGGCGGAGAGGCCGGTCACGAGCCGCCAGCGGTTGCGTTTGAGACCGGCGGCGGCCAGCAGGCCATTGATATGCCAGCCCCATATGCTGCGCCGGGCGAGGCCGGCAGTCGTCCATGGCACGAGCGGCGCCGGCGACAGGAACGGGCTGCGGCGCCCATAGGCCCAGATCTCGACGCGCAGCGCGGGGCCAAGGCTCGGGCCGCGCGCATGGAAGCCGAAAGTGTCGGCCACGACGAGGGTGTTGGCGGGGACCGCAAAGGCGCGCGGCGGCGGCAGCCCGAGTGCGGCGAGCTCGGCCGGATCGATGCGGAACGACCCGGCCCGGATCTCCGGATCCGAGGAATGGCGCGCCCGCAGGCTCATCCGCCGCTCCCATTGCAGCCGGGCCGGGGTCAGCAGATGCGAGCCCGGGACATAGGTGAACGGGCCGGCATCCGCGGCGACATCGGTCAGGAACAGCCACGCCTTGACGGTCGGGTGAAAGGTGTCGGCGTGCAGAAAGGTCTGCGGATCGGCCGGCCCGTCGCAAGCCTGGCGCCACAGGCTCTGCACCCAGACGACCGGCTCGCTGTTGCGGCTGCCGATATAGCGGATCAGCCCCCGCCACTCCGGCGCGCGCAGCACCTTGCGCACCGTCGGCAAGGCCGCGAGAGCGCGACGGTCGAGCGGGATCTTGCGCATCAGCGTGTCGCCTTCCGCCATCTCGCGCATCAGGCCGCGATAGGCCTTAACCTCGGCGACGAGTGCGGCAAAGTCCGGCCGGGGCAGAAAATTCTGCCGCACGACGAAACCGTCGCGCAGGAAAGCGGCGCGGTCCTCGGCCGAGACGAGGTCGGCAAGCCGGCGGCGGCGGCGCATCGCCAGCCGGTAGGCGAGCCGGACGCGGGCCGTATGCAGCCCCCATTCGTTCAACCGCCGGCTGCCGAGCAGCGGGTTGCGTTCGAACGATTTTGCCGCGGAAAACAGTTGTACCGCCCACAGCGGCGCCAGTCCCGCTTGGCCGAGCCGCGCCAGCATGGTCCTCGCCCTCCTCCCGTCAGCATGCCGCCGACATCCGAGCCGGCGGCAGATATGCCATGCCCGCCGCTTTCCGTCAGTCCGTCAGTCGCCGCGCGAGGGTTCGCCGGACAACTTCTCGCGCTCGCCGAGCGGATCGACCGGGGCGAGAAAGGCGCTCCTGATCCATGCCCCGAGCAGCGGCGGGATCAGGCCGAGGGCGTGCCATCCAACGCTGAGCGGCGAGGGGAACGCGACCGCCCTCCTGCCGCGCTCGACGCCGCGCCGGATCAGCAGGGCGACGCGCTCGGGATTGAGCGCAAAGCCGCGCGGCTTGTAGCGGCCGGCCAATACGCGGGTGGCCAGCGTCCCCGGCGCGACGATCGACACCGCGACGTTGTCCTGGCGCAGGCGCTGGCGCAGCGAGCGGGCATAGGCGATGATCCCGCCGCGGCAGGCATGATAGGCCGGGATGTCGGCCGGCAATGAGAACACCGCGAACGAATCGACAATGACGATCCGCCCCCGCCGGCGCCGCCGCATCCCCTCGGCGAGGGTTTCGACAATCGTCATCACGCCCAGAAGATCGGCCTCGACGACGCGGCGCCTGAGCCAAGCCGGTTCCGCCGCGCGCGCCTCCTCGCACCCGCCGGCTCCTTCGGCATTGGCGAACAGCAGATCGACCGGGGCCTGCCGCTCGAATTCTTTCAGGCGCGCGATCAGGGCCGCACCGTCGCCGCTCTCGATATGGGCGGCCTCGACGAGGGCGCCGCGCAGCCGGCAATCCTGCGCCGCCTGCGCCAGCCCCGCGGCCGAATGCCCGATCAGGCACAGGCGGACCCCCGGCGCCGCATAGGTCCGGGCCAGGGCGAGCCCGACCCCGCTCGAGGCGCCGGTGATGACGACGCTCAGGCCGACCGGGCGCGTCGCGCGCCGGGCCAGCTCGGCGGCGGACAGGGGCGGCAACGGATAAAGTCCCTGCTCCAGCCGCTCGACGATCCCGGCAATGGCGTGGCGCTGCGCGTCGCGCTCGTAATAGCCGCCGCGCACCTGGGTGGCGGCGACGACGACGCGCAGAAAATCGTCCACCAGCTTCGGGTCGGGCGGCTCGGGCTGATGCCAGAAGCGGTCGAGCGGCTGCTGGGAGGTCAGGCCCGGCACGTCGAAAACGGCGCTGCCCAGGACCTTGAGCGGAACGCCGAGGCGCAGCGCGGTGATGCCGATCGTGCTGTTGATCGTGACGAGGCCGGCGGCATTGCCGATCAACGGCAGCGGGGTGCCGCCGTCGAGCACCGTGACCCGTTCGGCGACGCCGCGCGCGCGCGCCTCGCCCATGACCAGCGCGCGCCAGCGCACCAGCCCGTTGTCGAGCGGATGGATGATGACGACGAGCCGCCGCTCGCTGCCGCTGCCGGCAAAGGAGGCGACCACCTCGCGCACCGCCTCGCGCGCATCCGCATAAGGGGAATGGGCGCGGATCTGGTAGTCCGTCGCCAATTGCAGCGGGAACAGAAAATACGACCCGGGCGCGGCCGCGATGCGGCTCTTGGCGGCCTCCGTCGCGCGGCGGCGCAGCGCGCGCCGCGCCAGGACGGCGGACCAGCCCGCATACTCGGCAAGAGGATGGAAAATGGCGTGCCGGCGATAGTGCGGATAGAAAGGCCGGCCCAGCACGGCGGCAAGGTTGTAGGCGACGTCGAGCGCCGCCATCCGCGGGAACGACGTCGAGAAGCGGGGTTCGAGATCGGGGGCCGGCAGACCCTCGGCGAGTTTTGCAATGACCGCCGGATCGCGCGGCAGCCGCGAGAAGGTCGACATCCCGTCATATTCGAGCGTCACCCAGTCGGGCCGCACATAACCAAGCTCGGTGCAGATCACGGCGATGCCGCGCGCCCGCGCCTCCTCGGCGGCGACCAGATGATGCGGGCGGCGGTCGCCGAGCAGGATCAGATCGGTGACCGCATGCGCGTCCATTTCGGCGGCGATGAAGGCGCGCCATTCGTCGAACCGCCCGCGGAAATGCACGGCCGGCAGACGCCAGAACAGCTGGTCGCCGAGATTGAGATTGACGCGATGGACGCGATGGCCGCGGGCGATCAGCGCCCGCCCCAGCCGGTCGAAAAAATCGCACAGCGGCCCCTGCAAGAACAGGAACGAACGCGGGCGGCCGGCAATGCGGATTTCCGGACCGGAGGCTGCGGCCGCGGGAAGCGGAGGCATTCGCATCCCTCCGGCTTCAGGCGGGATCGAACGCCGAGACGCCGGCGCGGGCGTGCCAGCGCTGCCGGCCAAGACCCCAGGCCGCGAGCAGGTCCAGCGATTTCCAATAAAGGAGCGGCTTGTGCAGCGCCAGCGTCCCGATCGACCAGGGATCAAGACCGCTCCACGGCAGAAACGGGTTGCGCCGGCCCGACGCCCAGATCTCGACGCGCATCGTCGGCGCCGCGCTCGGGCCGCGGGCGTGAAAGCCGAAGGTGTCGGCGACGACGAGCGTATTGGCCGGAACCGCGATCGCCTGCGGCGGCGGCAGCCCGAGCTCGGCGAGCGTTGCCGGCGCGATCGCCCGCACCAGCCGATCCTCGGGCAGATGCCGGCGCCGGCTGGCCGTGATGCTCATCTGCCGCTCCCAGGCGAGCCGCTGCGGCGTCACCCGGTGCGACCCCGGCACGTACAGGAACGGCATCGCCTCGGCCGCGACATCGGTCAGGAACAGCCAAGCCTTGACGGTCGGATGAAAGGTGTCGGTGTGAAAATCGGTCTGCGGGTCGGGCGGTCCGGGCCGGGCGTGGGACAGGATGGTCTGGATATAGGCCATCGGCGCCGCCGCCGAGGAACCGACATAGCGGATAAGGCCGCGATAAAGCGGCATTGCGAGCACGGCGCGGGCGGCCGGCACCTGCCGCAATACGGCCGGATCGAGGGCGATCCGCCGCGTGATCGTGTCGCCCTCGACCATCTCGCGCGCCGGCGCGCGCAACGCCCGGACCTGTTCGACGAGGTCATGGAACAGCGCGGCCGGCAGAAAGTCGCGCTTGATGACAAAGCCGTCGCGATCAAAGCTCTCCCGCTCTTCGGCCGGGATCAGATGGGCCAGCCGCCGCCGCCGCGCCGCCGCCAGGCGGTGGGCGAGCCGCACGCGGGCGGTATGGAGGCCGTGCTCGTTGAGCCAGGGATTGCCGATGACCGGATTGCGGGCGAAAAATTTCTCCTGACTGAAAATCTGGGCGAGCCAGAACGGCATCAGCAGGATCCGGCGGGCCGGCGAAGCCATCACCCCCTCTCCCGCCGCAACGCTGACCGGGCCGCTGCCAGCAACCCTTGCCCGGGCATGACAGGCCCGCGTTCAAACTCCCTCCGCCGCAGGGCGGCCGAACTCAGGAACACCCGGTAATCCCCCAAACCGAAACCTGTCGCGCGCCAAGCGATCGCCGGCGCGCTTAAGCTCCGGAAGGGCTAATCTGGGTCAGCCTGACGCTGAATGTCCATGAATTTTTGCAACCGCGCGGACCGCGCCGATTTTTGCCTCACCGGATGCGGCCGTCGTCATGCCGGGGCCCGCCGCTTCGTCAGCGGCGGATTCGATATTTCTCGACCATCTTCCAATCGAGTTCGAGGCCGAAGCCGGGGGCCTGCGGCACCGCGATGACCCCATCCTTGATCGCCGGGCGGTTCCTGATCAGGCCCGCCCATAGCGGATCGCGCTCGGGATCGGGGAAGCATTCGACATAGGTGCCGTGCGGCATCGCGGCGAGCAGATGGACGGCGATTTGCGGCTCCTCATGATGGGCCAGATCAAGGCCGTGAACCGCGCACAGCGCCGCGACGCGCCGCCATTCGGTGACGCCGCCGCCTTCCGAAGCGTCGAAATTGACGATGTCGACCGCCTCGGCGGCGATCAGGCGGCGGACCCCGTGGCTGGTGATCTCGCTCTGCCCGGCGGTGATCGGAATCCGGATGCGGCGCCGCAGTTCGGCCATCGCGCGGGCATCGTCATACCACTGGCAGGGCTCCTCGAACCAGCGGATGTCATAGGGTTCGACGAGGCGGGCGAAACGGGCCGCCTCGGCCACCGGCCAGCCGCGATTGGCGTCGACCGCCAGGACAAAGCCGGCGCCGACCGCGGCGCGCGCCGCGGCGATCCGCTCGGCGTCCTGCTCGGCCGAAAGGCCGCCGACCTTGACCTTGCAGCCCGCCATCCCGGCCGTGCGCAGCCACTCCATCTCGCGCCCGAGATCGGCGGCTGTCTTGCCCTCTTCGTAATAGCCGCCGATCGCGATGACCGGCAGGCGCTCGCAATATCCACCCAGCAGGGTCGCAACGGGGACGCCGAGCGCCTTGCCGAGGAGATCCCACAGCGCCGTATCGACACAGGCGATCGCCTCCATGACGAGCTTCCTGTCGCGGTTCCAGGCGGCAAGCGGGAACATCTTTGCCCACAGCCGCTCGATCCGCCGCGCATCCTCGCCGATCAGCAGCGGCGCCAACTCGTCCTCGATGATCGCGGCGATCGCGCCGCCGTCGCGGCGATTGTCGCCGTTATAGACCTCGCTTGCGAGCCCGTCCGCGGTGCGGATGCGGGTGATGACCGTGGCGCGGCTGTCGACCCGGTATTTGCTGCCGCCAAACACCTTGGTGAGCGGTATCGTGATCGGGATCGCTTCGATATTGTCGATTCGCATGGGCCCGCCCCTTCCTCCGGCGGCGCGGATGCATCCGCGCCGCCGCCGCGACCCATCCTAGGCAATGCCGGGAGCGCTTGCCAGCGGAGCGTCCGCCGCTATAGTCGCCGCACCTGTCGCGATCCTTCGAGGGCGCCGATGCCGCTCAGATCGTCCGCCGCCGCGCGGGTGGCGGTCCTCATGCTTGCCCTGCTCGGTGCGGTGCCCGCGCGGGCGGCCGTCTTTATCGACGATGCCGAGCGGCGCGTAAGACTGCCCGAAACCGTAACGCGGGTGATGGCGGCGAACCAGGCGGCGGCGGTGCTGGTCTTCGTTCTCGCCCCGGACAAGCTGATCGGCTGGGCCCGCCCGCTCACCGAGGCCCAGCGCCGGCTGCTGCCGGCGCGGTACGCGCAATTGCCGACGATTGGCCGACTGAGCGGCCGCTACCCGACCGCCACCACCGCCACGGTGGCGCGGCTGCATCCCGATCTCGTCATCTATTGCGGCCCCCCTTCGCCCGCGGCGGCGGCTCTCGCCGACCGCATCGAGCGCGACACCGGCGTGCCCGCCATTGTTGCCGATAGCGCAATCGGGCGCAGCTTTGCGGTGTTGCGCCGGCTCGGCGCGGCCCTCGGCGTCGCTGCGCGCGGCGACACCCTCGGGCTTTATGCCGAGCACGTTCTCGATACGATCCGCGGCACGATGCTGATCGAGCCGCCGGCGCAGCGCCCGCTCGTCTATTACGGGCGCGGGTTCGACGGTCTTGAGACCGGGCCCGCCGGCGCGGCCGTGATGGCCGACATCGATCAGGTCGGAGCGATCAACGTCGCCGCCAGCCTCGGGCCGGGGGAATCGGTGCGGGTGACGCCGGCGGATATCCGCTTCTGGAACCCCGACTTCATCATCGCCCAGCGGCGCAGCTTCTACGACGCCCTGCTCCATGAGCGGCGCTGGCAGGGCCTTGCCGCGGTGCGCAACAAGCGGGTGTTCCTCGCCCCCGATGCGCCGTTCGGCTGGCTCGACGATCCGCTCGGCATTAACCGGCTGATCGGCCTCTATTGGCTCTCTTCGCTCTTTTACAAGAGCATGGCACAACCGGACTTGCCTACGCTTACTGCGGAATTCTATCAAACCTTCTACAACGTCAAGCTGACCGATCGGCAGCTCGACGCCTTGCTCACAGCGGCCGAACCGCCGCCGCCGCCATCGGCGCCGCCGCCCGCCGCCCCGGTGGCGCCGCTGACGCTGCCGCCGGCCGCCGGCATCCCTGGAATACCCGGAATCGGCGCCCTTCCCGCCCTCCCCGGTGCTCCAAGCCCTCCCGGGCAGATGCAGAACCCGGGCGGCACTCCGACCGTGAGGTAATATACTATTTTATAATGTATAAAATTATTTATTGACGTATTACATCTGCTAAATAAGATGGTCCCCGGATTGCACGCGGCACCGCGCCGGCGCCCGCGCATCGAAACCCGACCGGGGAGGATTCGATGGACACCCACCTTGCCGCACCGGCCCGACCGCAGCCCGAGGGCTGCGCATCGGCGGGGCTTGTGCTGTTCCTTGGCCTTGAAGGCGAGAGGACGACATGGCCGGCACTGGCGGCTCTCGGCGTGGCCGATGCGGTTCTCTACGACGGCGCGGTCGACCCGCGCAGTCTCGCCGTCGTGCCGAGCCACGCCTTCATCGAGAAGGTTGCCGCCGGCGCGGGCGGCGGCCGCGCCAAAAAGCTGGCAGCCGAAGGCTGGCGCGTCGTACGGCTCCTCGCCGGCGAGCCGGCCGCCTCGCCGGCCGCGCTCGCCGAAGCCGAAGAACTGACCGCCGCCGGCGTTGCGATCCGCTTTTTTGCCGGCTCGCGCGCCGCGGCGAGCCCGCTGCCGACGCCCGTCCCGCAGCCTTTCGCAACCGCGCTGAACGGGCTGGCCGGCTGAGCGGCCGCTACGCCCCCTGTGGCCGCTCGGCCGGCGGGGGACGCCAGCGCAGGACGGGCCGGCGCGCGGCCAGGGTTTCGTCGAGACGGCGCCGCGGCGCCAATCGCGGGGCGGCATGGAAGCGTTCGGCATCGCCGGCGCGCGCCGCCCGGGCAAGCGCCGTCAGCACGGCGGCGAAGCGGTCGAGCTCCTCCTTGCTCTCGCTCTCGGTCGGCTCGATCAACAGGGCGCCGTGGACGATCAGCGGGAAGTATACCGTCATCGGGTGGTAACCCTCGTCGATCAGCGCCTTGACGAAATCGAGCGTGGTGACGCCGGTATGTTCGAGGAAACGGTCGTCGAACAGCGCCTCATGCATGCAGGGGCCGGGAAAAGCCTGGGTCAGATCCGCGGCCAGCAGCGTGCGCAGATAATTGGCGTTGAGCACGGCGTCCTCGGCGACCTGCCGCAGGCCGTCGGCGCCATGGCTCATCATATAGGCGAGCGCGCGCACGAACATGCCGACCTGACCGTGAAACGCCTTTATGCGGCCGAGCGTCCGGGCGGCCGGACCGGTGGGCTGTTCGAGCAGGGTCAGGCCGTCGGGACCGTGGACCAGCCATGGCAACGGCGCAAACGGCGCCAGGCTCTCGGCCAGCCCGACCGGACCGCTGCCCGGCCCGCCGCCGCCATGCGGGGTTGAGAAGGTCTTGTGCAGGTTGAGGTGAATGCAGTCGATGCCGAGATCGGCCGGACGCACGCGCCCGATGATCGCGTTGAAATTGGCGCCATCGCAGTAGAAGAAGGCGCCCTTTTCGTGCACCGCCGCGGCGATGTCGAGAATTTCGTCCTCGAACAGGCCGCAGGTATTGGGATTGGTCAGCATCAGCGCGGCGACGTCGTCGGCAAGCCTGGCGCGCAATGCCGCCAGATCGACCCGCCCGCGCGCGTTTGCCGGCACCGGATCGACGCTCCAACCGCAAGTGGCGGCCGTCGCCGGGTTGGTGCCGTGCGCCGATTCCGGCACCAGCACGCGCCGGCGCCGATCCCCCCGCGCTTCCAGCGCGGCGCGGATCGCCATCATGCCGCACAGCTCGCCATGCGCGCCCGCCGCCGGCGACAGCGCGATCGCCGGCATGCCGGTCAGCGTTTTGAGCCAATGCGCGAGCGTGTCGATCAGTTCGAGCACGCCCTGGACGGTCGCCAGCGGCTGCAAGGGGTGCAGATCGGCAAAGCCGGGAAGCCGCGCCAGTTTCTCGTTGAGCCGCGGATTGTGCTTCATCGTGCACGAGCCGAGCGGATAAGGCCCGCTGTCGATCGCATAGTTCTTCTGCGACAGCCGCGTGAAATGGCGCACGACCTGCGGCTCGCTGAGCCGCGGCAGGCCGATCGGCTCCCGCCGTTCGAGCCCGCCGAGCCGGGAGTGGAACGGCGCCGGCTCGGGCAGATCGACGCCGCAGCGTCCCGGGCCGTCCTGCTCGAACAGCAGCGGCTCCTCGATCTGCAGGCCACGATTGCCGCTCGCCGTCGCCGCCGGCGGCGGCGCGCCAGCGGGGGCGGGGCGGGCGCTGACGGCGCGGCTCCACTCGCTCATGACAGCACCCTCGCAAGACCGGCTTCGAGCCGCTTCATGTCCTCCTCGGTGACCGTCTCGGTCGCGGCGACCAGCATCAGCGGGGCAAGCTCGGCGCGCCCCGGATAAAAGCGGCTCAGCGGAATGCCGGCGAGGATGCCCGCGGCGGCGAGCGTCTCGACGACCGGCCCGGCCGGGCGCGGCAAGGCCACCGTGAACTCATTGAAAAAGCTCCGGTTCAAGATCCTCACCCCGGGCAGAGAGGCAAGCCGATCGGCGAGGGCCACCGCCGCCGCATGATTGAGCTGCGCCAAGCGCACCAGACCCGCCTCCCCGAGCAGGGCCAGATGGATCGTGAAGGCGAGCGCGCACAGCCCCGCATTGGTGCAGATATTGCTCGTCGCCTTTTCGCGCCGGATGTGCTGTTCGCGCGCCGACAATGTCAGCACCCAGCCGCGCCTGCCGTCGGCGTCGACGGTCTCGCCGACGAGCCGCCCCGGCATCTGGCGGACGAACCGTTCGCGCGTCGCGAACAGGCCCAGATGCGGGCCGCCGAAATTCATCATATTGCCCAGGGATTGGCCCTCGGCGGCGACGATGTCGGCGTCCATCGCGCCGGGCGGACGCACGGCGCCCAGCGATATGATCTCGGTGACGACGACGACGAGCAGCGCACCCCGGTCATGACAGGCCCGGGCAAGATCGGAATAGTCGCGCAGCTCGCCGTAAAAATCCGGGTTTTGCACGACGACGCAGGCGGTCTCGCCGTCGATATGGCGCTCGAGATCCTCGGCGCCGCACGGCGTCGGCGCCTGCGCGGCGACGGCAAATCCGGCAAAGCGCGCATAGGTCTCGCAGACCTCGCGGTAATGCGGATGCAGACCGCCTGAAACGACCGCTTTTTTGCGCCGGGTGATGCGGCCCGCCATCATGACCGCCTCGGCGCAGGCCGTCGCTCCGTCGTACAGCGAGGCGTTGGCGATCTCCATCGCGGTCAGCATTGCGACCTGGGTCTGGAATTCGAACAGATATTGCAGGGTGCCCTGCGCGATTTCCGGCTGGTAAGGGGTGTAGGAGGTCAGAAACTCGCCGCGCTGGATCAGATAATCGACGGCGGCCGGCACATGATGGCGATAGACCCCGCCGCCCAGGAAAAACGGCGCCGCGCCGGCGGCAAGGTTCTTGGCCGCCATCTGCGACAGGCGGCGCTCGACCTCGATCTCGCCCATCGCCCGCGGCAGGTCGGGCAGCTCGGCAAGGCGCGCCGCAGGCGGCACCTCGGCGAACAGATCATCGATCGAGCGCACGCCGATCGCCGCCAGCATCGCGCGGCGATCGTGGGGGGTCAGCGGCAGATAGCGCATCAGCCGAGCCCCTCGACGAGGCGCCTATAGGCCTCCTCGTCCATCAGCGTCGCGAGCTCTTCGGGGTTGTCGAGGCGCAATTTGAAAAACCAGCCTTCGCCCATCGGGTCGGCATTGACCTTGGCCGGCTCGCCGGCAAGGGTCTCGTTGACCGCGACGACCTCGCCCGAGAGCGGGGCATAGACCTCGCTTGCGGCCTTGACCGACTCGACGACCGCCGCCTCGGCGCCTTTGTCGAGATGGCGGCCGATTTCCGGCAATTCCACATAAACGACATCGCCCAGCTGATTTTGCGCGTAATCGGTGATGCCGACGGTCGCGACATCGCCGTCGCGGCGGATCCATTCATGCTCGCTGGTAAAGCGCAGCTCGGTCATGGCGATCCTCCTGCTGCAGCGCGGGGACGGTGATGGCGGGGCGGAACGAAGGGCAGAGGCACGATGCGGGCCGGCCGCGGCACGCCGCGCACGATCAGCGACACCTCTCCGCCCGCGGCGGCGTGGGCGGTCGCGACATAGCCCATCGCGATCGGGCCGCCGACCGAAGGGCCGTAGCCGCCGCTGGTCACGCGCCCGATCACGGCCCCGTCCGGGGTCGTAATCGCGGCGCCCGCGCGCGCCGGCGCGCGGCCTTCCGGGCGCAGGCCGACGCGTTTGCGGCGCGGCCCCTCGGCCAGTTCGCGCAATATGATCGCGGCGCCGGGAAAGTCGCCCCTGGCGCGCCGTCTTTTGGCCACCGTCCAGGCCAGATCCGCCTCGACCGGGGTCGTGGTCTCATCGATGTCATGCCCGTAGAGGCACAGACCGGCTTCCAGGCGCAGCGAATCGCGCGCGCCGAGCCCGACCGGCATCACCTCGCGCTCGCTGAGCAGCCGCTCGGCCAAGCCGGCCGCCGCCGCGGCCGGCAACGAGATCTCAAATCCGTCCTCGCCGGTATAGCCCGAGCGGGTGAGGAGAGCGGGCCCGCCGGCAAGAGCGACTTCGGCCGCGGCCATGAAGGGCAGGCTTTCTATCCCCGCGACGAAGCGCGCGAGCACGGCGGCGGCGGCCGGCCCCTGCAGCGCCAGCAGGGCGTGCCCGTCGAGCGGCGCGACCGGGATGCCGGCAAGCCGCGCGCGCAGATGCGCGATATCCGCCTCGCGGCGCGCCGCGTTGACGACCACAAACAGCCCGTCCGCGATGCGGGTCGCGATCAGGTCGTCGAGGATGCCGCCGGCCTCGTTGAGCAAGAGCGTATAGCGCATGCGCAGCGGCGCCAGCCCCACAATGTCGCTGGGGACGAGCCGTTCGAACGCCGCCGCCGCATCGCCACCGCCAAGCCGCACCTGCCCCATATGCGAGACGTCGAAAAGCCCGGCCTGTCTGCGGGTGTGCACATGCTCGGCGAGGATTCCGGCGGCATAGTGGAGCGGCATCTCCCAGCCGGCAAACGGCACAAACTTGGCGCCGAGCGCCTTGTGGAGAGGGTAGAGCGGGGTCCGCTGCAGCGGCGCCGTCGCGGCGGGGGTCAACGGGGCACCTCCGACAAGGCGGGCGCCGTCCGGCGCCCGGTCAGCCGTGCCCCCTCTGTCCTCTGCCCTGAGAGATTCACCGCGGCCGGCCCGGCAGGAGCCGGGCGTCGCCGCCCGCGGCTTACTCCTTCGGTGAGCGGAGGGGGAAACTCCTCCGCCGCTTTCCAGAGTGCCCTTCCGCCTGCGGTCCTTTTGCCTGAGAGTTTCCGGGGCGGTTGCTCCTTCGGCGCCGCTCCGTCGTCGAACGGAAGGAGCGGACTCTCCCGCAGGCGTGCGATCGGCCCTTCCTGTTTACCACCGCCGCAGGCGCGAAGCCAGCAGCTTGGCGGGCGCGCTCAGCGGCCGCGGAAATGATGGTAGAAATCGACGACTTGCGGACTTTGCTGAAAACCGAGGTCGAGGGTGAGGGCGCCGCTCTTGTAGCCGTCGAGCGGAATCACCTCCTCGAACCGGTCGGTGACCCCGGCCCGCAGCTTGTCGGGCGGGATCGCGACGCGGACGGTAAACGGCTGCTTTTGCAGAATCCGGTCGCCGGGTGCGGTGACCGCGACAAAATAGGTCAGATCGGCCGCATCGCTCTTTGCCGCCGGACCACGCTGGGCGATCACGTCGACCGCAAGCTTCACGCGCACCGCGCCCGGAGCGGCTTCGCAATGGCTGTCGACCTCGTCGAGAATGCCGTAGAAGGCGACATTCTCCGGTCGCGGCGCCGTCCCGGGAGCGAATATCGCGGTATTGGCCAGCGGCCGCAGGATGACCGTCGACGGGCAGGCCTCATCCGCCGATTTCGAGGAGCCGAACAGGCTGCAGCCGGCAAGAGCAAAGAGGAGCGGGAGGGCCGCGCCGACGCCGGAAAAAGTTCGCCGCATGCCGCGATCACAGCCAAGCCATGGACGAAGCGACCCGCCGGCGCCTCACAGCCGCTCGTGGGTGCCGTCGCAGAACGGCCGCGTGCCGGTCGATTTGCAGCCGCACAGCCATACCTCTTCGCTCGCCGCGGCGGTGAAGGGCACAGGGGTCAATCCGGTGCCCTTGTGCGAGCCGTCGCAAAACGGCTGGTTGGCGCTGCGCCCGCAGGCGCACCAGAAATAGCGCTTGCCGGCCTCGACGGTGACGCCATAGGGCTCCTTCTGCGCGGGGATCGGCGTTGCCATTGTTTCTTCCTCACCCTTGCCCTTGCTAGTGTCCGCCCGGGCGGGTTTGCGGGCGGCGGCCGACTGTATGCGAGCCGGGCGCGCCGCACAAGCCGGGTCGCGGCGGTGAAGAGGGAAGCGGATGGCCGTCTATACCGAAGTTGGCGACGACGAGCTGAGAGAATTCGTGGCGCTCTACGACATCGGCGAGGTGCTCTCCTGCAAGGGCATCGCCGAGGGGGTCGAAAACTCCAATTTTCTGGTCACGACCGAACGCGGCAATTTCATCCTGACCCTCTACGAGAAGCGCGTCAGGCCGGCCGATCTGCCGTTCTTCATCGCCTTGATGGAACATCTGGCGCGGCACGGCGTCGCCTGCCCGATCCCGATCCGGGGACGCGACGGGCAGGCCCTGCGCGAGCTGTGCGGCCGTCCGGCGGCGATGGTCAGCTTTCTCCCCGGGATGTGGCCGCACCGCATCCTGCCGTTCCATTGCGCCGCGGTAGGCCGGACGCTGGCGGCTCTGCACCGCGCCGGCGCCTCGTTTGCGATGAGCCGGGCGAACGATCTCTCGGTTGCCGGCTGGCGCCGCCTGTTTGAGGCGTGCCGCGCACGCGCGGACGAGGTCCGCCCCGGCCTTGCCGAAGAGCTTGACCGCGAGCTTGCCGAGCTGGAGCGCGCCTGGCCGGAGAACCTGCCGCGCGGCATCATCCATGCCGATCTCTTCCCGGACAATGTATTCTTCCGGGACCGCGAGGTCTCGGGGGTGATCGATTTCTATTTCGCCTGCACCGATTTTCTCGCCTATGATTTGGCGATCTCCCTCAACGCCTGGTGCTTCGAAGCCGACGGCAGTCTCAACATCACCAAGGCGCGGCTGCTGATCGACGGGTATTGCCGGGCCCGGCCGCTCGCGCCGCCCGAGCTGGCGGCGCTGCCGCTGCTGGCGCGCGGCGGCGCCCTTAGATTCATATTGACCCGCCTGTTCGACTGGCTGAACCGGCCGCGCGGCGCGCTGGTGCGCCCGAAGGACCCGCTCGAATTTCTGCGCATATCGCGCTTCCACCGCCAGGTGACGAGCCCCGATGGCTACGGCATCGGGCTCTAAGGAGCCATCCCCGCGGCGCCCCGTCGTCGAAATCTTCACCGACGGCGCCTGCAGCGGCAATCCGGGCCCGGGCGGCTGGGCCGCGATCCTGCGCTGCCGCGGGGTCGAGAAGGAGCTCTCCGGGTTCGAGCCGATGACGACCAACAACCGCATGGAAATGACGGCGGCGATCCGCGCGCTCGAAGCGCTGACACAGCCGTGCCGGGTGCGGCTTGTCAGCGACAGCCAATATCTGCGCGACGGCATCACCAAATGGATCCGCGCCTGGAAGGCGCGCGGCTGGCGCACCGCCGCCGGGGACCCGGTCAAGAACGTCGATCTCTGGCAGCGCCTCGAGCGGGCGATGGCGCCGCACACGGTCGAATGGCGCTGGGTGCGCGGCCACGCCGGCCATCCCGAAAACATGCGTGCGGACGCGCTCGCCCGCGCCCGCATCGCCGAGGGGCGCCGCACCGCCGACCCGTCCTAGGCGGGCAGCCCCGCCGATGCCCGCAAGCGTCTCTTCTCAGCCCGCAGCGCGCCGATCACAGCGCCTTCAGCATTGCCTCGGCGCTGGAGACGGTGACCTGTCCCGGTTGCGGTTCGATGTTGAGCGCCCTGACGACGCCGTCCTCGACGAGCATCGCATAGCGCTGCGAGCGGCGGCCGAGACCGCCCTTGCTCAGATCGAGTTCAAGCCCGAGCGCGCGGGTGAAATCGCCGCTGCCGTCCGCCAGCATCACGATCTTGTCGTCGGCCTTCTGCTCCCGCGCCCAGGCGCCCAGCACGAAAGCGTCGTTAACCGCGACACAGGCGATCAGATCGACGCCTTTCGCCTTGATCTCGTCGGCCCGTTCGACAAAGCCCGGCAGATGGCGCTGCGAGCAGGCGGGCGTAAACGCGCCCGGTACCGCAAACACGACCGCCTTCTTGCCGCGGAAGAGCGCATCGGTGGTAACCTCCTTCGGTCCTTCCGGGCTGGGCGATTTCAACGTAACCGACGGCAGCCGGTCGCCAACCTTGATCGTCATCGAGAACCTCCCTCTCGTCAGATTCGGCCGCTCCTGCGCGCCGGTCGCGACACCCGGCTCGCGGGCCCGGCGGCGCTGCGATAGCACAGCCCGGCGCATCCGGTAAACCGCGCCGCCGGGACGGCGCGGCGGTTTTGTCGGCTGCGCGCGCGCCAAACCCCATATAGCATACAGGCAAAGATCTCTGGGCCGCAGCGGAGGACAGGGTGCAATCGCTCGCAGGAACGCTTCTGGTGGCAATGCCGCACATGCTCGACCCCCGCTTCGCCCGCTCGGTCGTCTATCTGTGCGCGCACAGCGAGAGCGAGGGGGCGATGGGTCTCGTGATCAACAAGGTTCTGGGCTCGCTGACGATGGGCGAACTTCTCGCCCAGCTCAACATCGAGGCGAGCGGCCCCTTGCGCTCGCGCCCGATCCATTTCGGCGGCCCGGTCGAAACCGGCCGCGGCTTTGTGCTGCACACCGCCGATTATCGCGACGAGGGGACGCTTGTGGTCGCCGATGATCTGGCGGTGACCGCGACGCTCGATATCCTGCGCGCCATCGGGAAAGGCTCGGGACCGCAGAAAAGCCTGCTCGCGCTCGGCTATGCCGGTTGGGCGCCGGGCCAGCTCGACGCCGAGATCCAGGCCAACGGATGGCTGTCGGTCGCCGCCGACGCCGAATTCGTATTCGATCCCGATCTCGAAGGGAAATGGCGCCGCGCGCTGCGCCGCCTCGGCATCGATCTGTCGATGCTGTCGAGCGATGCCGGTCACGCCTGAGCCCGCGGGCGGATCGCCATCCGCCCCGGCTCAGCTCCGCCAATCCTCCCGCAGGATCGCGAACAGCAGGTGGTCCTGCCATTTGCCCTGAATGCACAGGTACTGGCGCGCCAAGCCCTCCTGCTGAAAGCCGACCTTTTTGAGCAGGGCCCGACTGGGGATATTGGTCGGCAGGCAGGCGGCTTCGACCCGGTGCAGGCGCAGCCGACCAAAGGCGAAATCGAGCACGAGCGGCAGCGCCGCGCTCATATAGCCCTGTCGCGCGTAGGGTTCGCCGATCCAATAGCCGAGGCTGGCGGTTTCGGCGACGCCGCGGCGGACATTCGACAGGCCGATGCCGCCGAGCAATACGTCTTCGTGCGAGAACACAAAGAAATTATAGGCCTGATCGGTGCGCCAATCCTCGGCATAGCGGGCGATGCGGGCGCGAAAGCTGGCGCGGCTCAACGCATCGGCGGGCCAGCTCGGCTCCCAGGGAATAAGGAAACTGCGCGAGCGCGCGCGCAGGCTGGCCCAGGCCTCGTAATCGCCGCGTTCGGGGGGGCGCAGATAGACCCGCTCGCCGAGCAGGCGGAACGGCTCGGCGCGGGGCGGAAACAGGCGGGGAAAGGGTTTGCGTTGCGGCGTCATGGCTGGTCAGGCGGCAAGCCGCTCCCGCACGCGGCCGAACGTCTCGACCCGGCCGAGCGGCCCGAGCGCGACAAAGGTCGGCGGCGCGGTGCGCCAGCGGGCGACGACGCGGCCGATCGCGGCGGCATCGACCGCTTCGATGCGGCGCACGATATCGGCGGGATCGAACGGGGTGCCGTGGATCAGCAGATGCTGCGCCAGCTGCTCGCAGCGCGCCGGGGTGCTCTCGAGCGACATCAACAGCCCCGCCTTCATCTGCGCCTTGGCGCGGCCGAGTTCGAGCGGCGTCAAGCCGCGCTCGAGCCGCCGCGTCTCCTCGCACAGGGCCGGGATCAGCTCGGCCGCCTCTTCCTCGCCGGTGCCGGCGTAGATGCCGAACAGGCCGGTGTCGCGATAACCGTGGACGAAGGAGTGGATCGCGTAAACAAGGCCGCGCCGCTCGCGAATCTCCTGGAACAGGCGGGACGACATGCCCCCCCCGAACGCGGTCGACAGCACGGAGGCGGCGTAATAATCGGGATCGCCGAGCGCGGGTCCGGGGAAACCGACGACAAGATGCAGCTGCTCGAGCTCGCGCTCTTCGCGCCGCTCGCCGCCCATATAGCGCGCCGGCTCGGTGCTGACGGGCCGGTGGGGCGGCAGATCGGCCAACAGCTTTTCGGCCAGCGCCACCAGCCGGTCATGCGCGATATTGCCCGAAGCCGCCAGAACCATCCGCTCGGCGCTGTAGTGATCGCGCAGATAGGCGATGACCGCCTCCCGCCGCAGCTGACGGATGATCTCGGGCCGACCCAGCACCGGCCGTCCCATCGGCTGATCGGGATAGGCGCACTCCTGGAAATAGTCGAACACGATGTCGTCCGGCGTGTCGTAGGCCTGACCGATCTCCTGCAGGATCACCTGCCGCTCGCGGTCAAGCTCCTGCGGATCAAAGGTCGAATGCTGCAGGATATCGGCGAGGATGTCGAAGGCGAGCGGCACGTCCTCTTTCAGAACCCTGGCGTAGTAGGCCGTGCTCTCGCGCGAGGTGTAGGCGTTGAGATGGCCGCCGACCGCCTCGATCTCCTCGGCAATGGCGAGCGCGCTGCGCCGCTCGGTACCCTTGAAGGCCATATGCTCGAGAAAATGCGCAACCCCGTTGATCGCCGCCGGCTCGTGCCGCGTCCCGACATCGACCCAGATCCCGAGAGCCACCGTATCGACCGTCTCGATCCGATCGGTCGCGATCCTGAGACCGTTGGCCAGGCTGGAAAGACGCACCGTCATGCTGCCGCCCTCGTCCGCCGCGCCCGGGCGCGGATGAAGCCCTTCACGCTGCCAATATCGTTGGGAAGCACGATGAACCGCTCGCGCCGCTCCGCGAGATCGCCAAGCGCCGCCGGCAGGGCCGGGCGGACGCCGGTCGCCCGCGCGACCGTATCGGGGAATTTCGCCGGATGGGCGCAGGCCAGCGCCACCATCGGCGCCCCGTCATCCTCCGCCCCCGGCTGCCGCAGCGCGGCCTCGGCCGCGGCGACCGCGACCGCGGTATGCGGATCGATCAGGATCCCCGAGCGGGCATAGGTGCGCGCGATGCTGTCCAGGGTTGCTTCGTCGTCAACCCTATAGGCCGAAAACAGGCGCCGCGCGGCGCGCCATTCGGCCGCGTTTTCGGGCAGCGCGCCGGTCTTGCGCAAGGCGGCCATCGCCGCCGCCACGGCGGCGCCATCGCCGCCCTTCAGCTCGAAGAGGAGGCGCTCGAAATTGCTTGCCACCTGGATGTCCATGCTCGGGGACAGGCTCGCTTCGACGGCGGCGATCGCCATACGCCCGGTCGCGAAATACCGGGTGAGAACATCGTTGCGGTTGGTGGCGACGACAAGGCGCGCGACCGGCACCCCCATATTGCGGGCGATGTGCGCGGCATAGGCATTGCCGAAATTGCCGGTCGGAACGGCGAAAGACAGGGCCCGGCCGGGCCCCCCGAGCGCCAGCGCGGCGGCAACGTAATAGACGGTCTGGGCGGCGATGCGGGCCCAATTGATCGAGTTGACTGCGGCGAGATTCAGTTCCGCAGCGAGAGCCCGGTCGGCAAACAGCGCTTTGACGAGATCCTGGCAGTCGTCAAAGGTGCCCTCGATCGCGATCGCATGGGCATGGGCACCCGCGATGGTCGTCATCTGCCGGCGCTGCACTTCGGAGATGCGATTGTGCGGATAGAGGACGAAGATGTCGATCGCCTTGCATGCGGCACAGGCGGCAAGCGCGGCCGATCCGGTGTCGCCGGAGGTCGCGCCGACGATCGTCACATGCTCTCCGCGCCGCGCCAGCACCGCATCGAACAGGCGTCCCAGCAGCTGCAGCGCCAGATCCTTGAAGGCGAGCGTCGGGCCGTGGAACAGCTCCAGCAGCCACAAGCGCCGATCGAGCTGGACGAGCGGCGCCACCGCCTGATGGCGGAAATCGCGATAGGCCGCCGCCGCAAGGCTCCGCAGCTCCTGCGCCGCGAACGTCTCGCCGGCAAATAGCCCGACGATGCGGGCGGCGAGATCGGCATAGGACAGCCCGGCCAGAGCGGCCAAGTCGGCGGCATCGAGAAGCGGCAAGCGCTGCGGCACATAGAGCCCGCCATCCGCGGCCAGGCCGCCAATCAGCGCTTCCTCGAACGAGAAGAGGGCGGGCGGCTTGCCGGAATCGCGGGTACTGAGATAATGCACGAGGATCGAAATTCCCTCAGAACGCCCGCAACCTATCGCTGCTTCCGCCGCGCTGCAACCGGAGTCACTCCGCTTCGTCGCGGCGGCTGTCCGAAGCCGCGGCGAGCTCCCGCAGTCGGGCGCGGCAGCGGGCATGATCGGCGGCAAAGTCGCCCTCCTCCCACCAGCTTTTGACGGCGGCGAGCAATTGGCCGACGCGCGGCCCCGGCGCGATGCCCAGCGCGACGACGTCGCGGCCCGCCAGCGGGAATGCCGGCGGCTTCCAGTCGCGGGCGAGAGCAAGGAAGGCGGCGAGGCGCTGCGGGCTCATCATTCCTTCCGCCGCCAGCAGCAGGGCGAGATCGCGGGCGCGCGCGACACCGAGGCGATAGAGCATCCGCCGCCAGCCGCGGGCATCCGCTTGCGGGTCGAGCGGCCAGGGCGGCGCAAGGTTCGTGAGCCGGTCGCGGGCGGCGTTTGACAGTCGCAGCCGCCCGGCCAGGGCGCTCGCCCCTGCCGCATCGACCACGACCAGGGCGGCGAGCCGGCGCAGCGCGTCGGGCTCGGGCTCGAGCGGCAGCAGGCGTTCGAGCCGGTCAATCCGCCTTGCCTCGGGCAATACCGCCGCAAGGACCCCGTCCTCGTCCATCATGCGCAGGGCCGGCACCGGGTTTGCGGCGGCGAGCAGCCGCAGCAATTCCTGCGCGACGCGCTCGGCCGACAGGCGCGGCAAGAGAGGAATGGCCTGGCGGCAGGCGGCACGCGCCGCGGCGTCGCCGCCGCCCCTGCCGAAATACGCCTCAAACCGGTAATAGCGCAGCAGGCGCAGCACATCCTCGGCGATGCGGGCGGCGGGATCGCCGACAAAACGGACGCGGCCGGCGAAGAGGTCGGCAAGCCCGCCGACCGGGTCGTAGAGCGTGCCGTCGGCGGCAAGAAAGATGGCGTTCATCGTGAAATCGCGCCGCGCCGCGTCGGCCGCCCAATCGGCGCCGAACGCGACGCGGGCGCGACGGCCGTAGGTTTCTACGTCGCGCCTCAGGCTCGTGATCTCGAAGCGGCGCGGCGGCACCACCGCGGTCACCGTGCCGTGCGCAAGACCGGTCGGTATGGTCTTGATGCCGCGCGCCTGCAGCAGCGCCATGACCTGTTCGGGCGCGGCGGGGGTGGCAAGGTCGATATCGCCGATCTCGCGGCCGAGCAGCGCATCGCGCACCGCTCCGCCGACGAACAGGGCCGCAGCCCCGCCGGCAGCCAGCGCCTCCAGCACCGTCCGCGTCGCCGGCTCGCTCATCCAGGGTTGCGGCGCGATCCGCCCGGCCGGTGCGAGCGCCGTCATCGGCCCGTCTGCGGCTCGATATGGGCCGGCACGATATGCCCGCCCAGCCATTGCGGCGGGACATAGACGCCCCGCTGCGGCGCTCCGAAATGGACGTTGCTGCCGAGCAGCACGATCGCCAGCGCGACCGCGCCGGCGCCCATCAGCCACACCCACGGCAGCGCCCGCCACCGCACCCGCCCGAGCCGGCGCAAAGCGGCGAGCCCCGTCAGATAGAGCGCCGTCGGCGCCAGCAGCGGCAGCACGATCGTCACCAGGACCCGCAGCATCCGCCTGTCACAGCCCGCGCCCGCTCAGCCGGTCAGCACCTCGGCCAAATTGACCAGTATTCCCGCGGTCGCGCCCCAGATCGTGCGGTGCTCGAAGGGGAACACGAAAAACGTGCGCAGGCGCTCGCCCTGCATCCGCGTTATCTGCTGGCGATTTCGCGGATCGAGAACAAAGCCGAGCGGCACCTCGAACGCTTCCGCAACCTCGGCCGGATTGAGGGCGAGCGGGAACGGCACGCTGACGATTCCGACCACCGGCGTGATCTCGAACCCGGTTCCGGTCACATAGGTGTCGAGGCGGCCGATCACGGTAACATGGCGGCGCGGGAGGCCGATCTCCTCCTCGGTTTCGCGCAGCGCCGCCGCCACCGCATCGGCGTCCTCGGCCGCGATGCGCCCGCCGGGAAACGCGATCTGGCCGGCATGCGCGGACAGGTGCGGCGTGCGCTGGGTCAATAGCACGGACATGCCCTCGGGGCGATCGACGAGCGGCACCAGCACCGCCGCCGGCCGCAGGGCGGCGCTGGGCGGCGTCCACCCGGGATTGAGGTCGTGGTCGCCGCGGATCGCCTGCCGGATCGCCGCCGCCTCCACCGGATCGGCGGTGCCGCCGAAGCCGCGCCGACCCGGCGGGGAAAGGCGCGCAAAGCGCGCGATCGCCAGTTCTCGTGTCACGTCTTGTCCGCTCTTTGCACCGGCGTCAGCGGTCGATCCCGTCGCTTTCCGGCGCGCCGAGCCGGAAGAACGCGCCCCCGCTCCATACTCCGAACGCGATGTCCGCGCCGATGCGCTCGGTGACGCCGCGCTCGACCAGTTCGTAAAATACCGCACGCGTCAGCTTTGCCTCGAGAGCCTCGCGTACCAGAATATAAGGCGCCGGCTCACCCCCGGCAGCGGTTGCGACGCGCAGCGGATGGCGGGGTCCGGCCGTCACAATCTCGTCCAGATTGGTCCGGAAGATCAGCTGTTGCTCGCGGCCTTCGCCCTCGGCCAGCAGCGCCACGGCGAGAAAGGGCGCATCCTCGACCGCGACACGGCCGCGTTCGGCCGGCGTGACCAGCCAGTAGCTGCCGTCCGCCTCCCGGCGCAGGACCGAGGCGAAGAGCTTGACGAGCGGTAGGCGGAGGATCGGCGATCCGCGATAATACCAGAAGCCGTCGCGGGCGATCCGAATCCCGAGATCGCCGCGATCGACGGGCGGCCGCCCGCCGGCCGCCGCCGCAGAGGAATTGCCCGGACCGGCATGCTCGGCCGGGCGCGAAACTGCGGCAGTCTTTGAGAGAGGATCGAACGGCTTGAATTCCACTTTGCCCCTCAACGCCCCTTCCGCGGATCTCGTCGCCGAAGTCGAAGCGGTCGGGCGGCGCCTTGGTCTCGTCCGCGAACGGATCGGCGAGATCATCTTCGGCCAGCGCACGGTGATCGAGCAAGCCCTGATTACCTTGCTGTGCGGCGGGCACGCGCTGTTGATCGGGGTGCCCGGCCTCGCCAAGACCCGCCTCGTCGAGACGCTCGGCACGATTCTCGGCCTCGAGGAAAAGCGCGTCCAGTGCACGCCCGACCTGATGCCGGCGGATATTCTCGGCTCCGAGGTGCTCGAGGAAAGCGAGAGCGGCAGGCGCTCGTTCCGCTTCATTCCCGGCCCGATCTTCTGTCAGCTGTTGATGGCCGACGAGATCAACCGGGCAAGCCCGCGCACGCAATCGGCCCTGCTGCAGGCGATGCAGGAGGGCCGGGTCTCGATCGCCGGCCAATACCATCCGCTGCCGCGCCCGTTCCATGTATTGGCGACACAAAACCCGCTCGAACAGGAAGGAACCTACCCGCTGCCCGAGGCCCAGCTTGACCGCTTCCTGCTGCAGATCGATGTCGACTACCCCGATCTCGAGGCCGAGCGAGAGATGCTGCTCGCCACCACCGGCCTTGTCGCGGAGCGGCCGCGACCGGCGATGACCGCGGCCGAGCTGATCGAAGCGCAGCGGCTGGTGCGCCGCATCCCGGTCGGCGACAGCGTCGTTGCGGCGATCCTCAGTTTGGTGCGGGCGGGCCGGCCGCAAGACAGCCCGATCGCGGAGGTGCGGCGTTTCGTGTCATGGGGGCCGGGGCCGCGCGCCAGCCAGGCGTTGATGCTGGCCTGCCGCGCCCGGGCGCTGATCGACGGCCGGCTTGCGCCTTCCGTCGACGACGTGCTGGCGCTCGCCGCGCCGGTGTTGCGCCATCGCATGGCGGTCAGTTTCGCGGCCCGCGCCGAGGGGATTACCGTGGCGCGGATCATCGAGCAGATCTCGGCGCCGCTGCGGTGATGATCGGCGCGCCGGGATGGAGCCTTGCGGCGCGGCGCGGCGCGGCGCCGCTGCGCGAGCGGGCGGAACAGGCGGCCGCCGGCCTGCCGCCGCTTCTGGTCGCCGCCGAGCGGGTTGCCGCCACCGTCGCGCAAGGGGTGCACGGCCGCCGGCGCGTCGGCCAGGGCGAGACCTTCTGGCAATTCCGGCAGTATCAGCCCGGCGACGCCGCGGCGCAGATCGATTGGCGCGAGAGCGCGAAGTCGCAGCGGCTCTATGTGCGCGAGAGCGAGTGGGAGGCGGCGCAGAGCATATGGCTGTGGCGGGACGCCTCGGCGTCGATGAACTACAGCTCGGCCGGCCATATTCCCGGCGGCGACTGGCCGAGCAAGCGCGATCGCGCCGAATTGCTGCTGCTCGCGCTCGCCAGCCTGCTGGTGCGCGGCGGCGAGAGGCTGGCGCTGCTCGGCAGCGGTCTGGCGCCGCTGTTCGGGCGCGTTGCGCTCTCGCGCCTGGCCGAGCTGATCGGCCGCGAGCCGGCGCCGGCGGCAAGCCTGCCCGCTTTCGAGCCGCTGCCGCACGCCGCCCAGCTCGTCCTGATCGGCGATTTTCTGGCGCCGCTCGCGGAGATCCGCGCCACCCTCGCCCGCTTCGCCGCCTGCGGGATCAAGGGACACATTCTGCAGATCGCCGATCCGGCCGAGGAAGACCTGCCCTTTGACGGCCGCGTGCGCTTCGAGGGGATCGAGGAGCGCGGCGAGGTCACGATCGGTCGCGTCGAAAGCATCCGCGCCGCCTATGGCGAGCGCTTCCGCCAGCATCGCGACGGGCTTGCCGAGATCGCCCGCGCCCTCGGCTGGACGTTCGGCTTTCACCGCAGCGATCGGCCGCCGCATCTCGCGCTGCTGGCGCTCTACGGCGCGCTGGCGCCGGACAAGAGGCGCTGAGCGCCGATGCCGCTCGCCTTCGCCGCGCCTTGGCTGCTCGTCGCGCTGCTCGCGCTGCCGGTCATCTGGTGGCTGCTGCGGGTGACCCCGCCGGCGCCGCGCCGCATTGCCTTTCCGCCGATCCGGCTGCTGCTCGGGCTCGTGCCGCACGAGGAGACGCCGGCGAAGACGCCGCTGTGGCTCATTCTGTTGCGCATGGCGATCGCCGCGCTGGTCATCCTTGCCGCCGCCCATCCGCTGCTGAACCCGCAAAAACGCCTGGCCGGCGGTCGCGGGCCGCTTGTGCTCGTCGTCGACAACGGCTGGGCCGCCGCCGCCGACTGGTCGGCGCGCCAGGCGGCGCTCCGGGATCTGCTCTCCGCGGCCGAACGCGAGGCCCGGCAGGTCGTGCTGGTTCCGACCGCGCCGCAGCCCGGCGCTATGCCGCCCCTCGCACCGATCCGCGCCGCCGACGCGCGGGCCGCCGTCGCGGCGATGGTGCCGCAGCCGTGGCCGGTCGATCGCGGCGCCGCACTCGCGCGGATCGAGGCGCTGCATCTGAAGGGCCCGCTCGCCGCGATCTGGCTCAGCGACGGCGTCGCCGGCAAGGGGACGCGCGCGCTTGCCGATTACCTCGCCGGGCATGGCAGCCTCGAATATCTTGCCGCGCCGCCGGGCGAAGCGCCGGTATTGCTGACCCCCGGCGCCACCGAGGCGAAGGACCTCGCCGTCATCCTCGACACGCTGCCGCAGGCAGGACCGCGGCATTTCGAGGTGCGGGCGAGCGGCGAGGACGGGCGGCTGCTGACCCGCCGAGCGGTCACCCTGGCGCCGTACCGGCGGCGGATACTGGTCCGGCTGCCGATGCCGAGCGAGCTCAGAAACCAGACCACCGAAATCGCGGTCGAAGGCATCGCCTCGGCCGGCGCGGTCCTGCTGGCCGACGAGCATTGGCGGCGGCGCCCGGTGGGCATCGCGGCGGCGGCGAACCCGAGCGGCCAGCCGCTGCTCAGTCGGACCTACTATCTCGAACGGGCGCTCGCCCCGTTTGCCGAAGTGCGCCGCGGCCGCGCCTTGGAACTCTTGCAGCGCCGCCTCGCCGTGCTGATCTTCTCCGACGGCGGGCCGAATTCGCCGGTGACGGCGGCGGCAATCCGCAAATGGGTCGAAGCCGGCGGCATGCTGCTGCGTTTTGCCGGGCCCTATCTTGCCGCCCAGGCCCAGAGCGACCCCCTGCTGCCGGTGCGGCTGCGCCGCGGCGGCCGCACGATCGGCGGCGCCTTGTCGTGGGAACGTCCGGCCCATCTCGCCCCGTTCGCCGCCGACAGCCCGTTTGCCGGGCTCCCCATTCCGCGCGACGTCACGGTCTCGCGCCAAGTCCTGGCCGAGCCCGATCTCGATCTGGCCGGCAGGACCTGGGCAAGGCTGCAGGACGGCACGCCGCTCGTCACCGCCAAGAAGCTCGGCAAGGGCTGGATCGTGCTGGTGCACACGACGGCTAATCCCGAATGGTCCAACCTCGCCCTCTCCGGGCTTTTTGTCGAGATGCTGCGGCGCATCGTGGCGATGAGCGCCGGGGTGTCGGGCGCCACCGCAGAGCTGTTGCCGCCGGTCGAGACCCTCGACGGCTTCGGCCGTCTCGGCACGCCGCCGCCGACGGCCCGCCCGCTTGCCGGCAAGAGGATGGCGACGGCCACCGTCTCGCCCTTGCATCCGCCGGGTTTTTACGGCACCGCCGACGCCCGCCACGCGCTCAATCTCGCGGCCGGGATGTCCGGCCTGACGCCGATCGGAGCGCTGCCATCGGGCACGCTGCGCGAGACCTTCGGAACAAGCCCGGAGATCGATCTGCGCCCGCCGCTGTTGGTCGCCGCGCTCCTGCTGGCGCTGCTCGATCTGGTGATCTCCTACGGCCTGCGCGGCCTGCTGCGGCGGCGACCGGCACGGGTCGCCGCCCTCCTTCTCGCCGCCGCGCTCGGCGGCGCGGCGACGGCCCGCGCCGATGACGCCTTCGCCCTGCGGGCGACGGCAAAATTCCACCTCGCCTATGTCCGCACCGGCGATGCCGCGGTCGATGCGGTCAGCCGCGCCGGGCTTGCGGGCCTCAGCGCCGTATTGACCCGGCGGACCGCGGTCGAGCCGGGGCGGCCGATGGGGATCGACATCGACAAGGACGAGCTGATCTTCTTCCCGTTGCTCTATTGGCCGGTCACCGCCAGCGAGCCGCCGCCGACGCCGCAGGCGATCGATCGCATCAACCGCTACCTCGAAACCGGCGGCACGATCCTGTTCGACACGCGCGACGGCGACAGCCGGACGCCCGGACCGTTCGGCGGGGCGGCGATCGCGGCGGAGCGCTTGCGGCGCCTCGTCGCCGGCGTCAGGCTGCCGCCCCTGATCCCGATCCCGCCCGATCACGTGCTGACCAAATCCTTCTACTTGTTGCACGAATTCCCCGGGCGCTGGGATGCCGGAACGCTTTGGGTCGAACCCGCCGAGGACCATGTCAATGACGGCGTCTCGACCGTCATCGTCGGCGACAATGACTGGGCCGGCGCCTGGGCGATCGACGACGAGGGCCGGCCGCTGTTCCCCTGCGTGCCCGGCGGCGAGCCGCAGCGCGAAATGGCGTACCGCTTTGGCGTCAATCTCGTCATGTACGTATTGACCGGCAATTACAAAGCCGACCAAGTGCACGTTCCGGCCATTCTTGAACGGCTCGGCCAATGAGCGGCAGCGCTTTCGTGCTGGCGACGGCGCCGCTGCTGTCCTGGCCGCTGCTGGCAGGGCTTGTTGCCGCCGCGGCGCTTGTCCTCGCCCTCGGGGCGCTGCGCCGGGCGCGCGGCCTTCCCTGGCGGGCGGGCGCGCTGGCGATTCTGCTCGCCGCGCTCGTCAATCCCTCGCTGATCGTCGAAAAGCGCCTGCCGCAGCGCAATGTCGCGATCATTATCGTCGATGAATCGCCGAGCAACCGGCAGATCGGCAATCGCCGGCAGGTGACCAAGACGGCGCTCGCAACCCTGCAGCGCCGTCTTGCCCGGGAGCCCGATCTTGATGTCCGGATCATCCGGGCCGGACAGCAACAGCCCGGCATGGATAATGACGGCACGCGGCTGTTCGCCGCGCTCGACCGCGCGCTGGCGACGGTGCCGCGCCACCAGCTCGCCGGCGTCGTCATGATCACCGACGGCGAGGTCGACGACGTGCCGAAAGGCGGCCGGCGGGCATTGGCGCGCGCGATCGGCGCCCCGCTCCACGTCCTGCTGTCCGGCCCCCCGAACGAGACCGACCGCCGGCTTGTCGTGACCCAGGCGCCGAGCTACGGCATCGTCGGCAGGGATGTCGAGATCGGCCTGCGCGTCGAGGACCTGCCGAAAACCAAGGGCGACAGCGAGCGCACGGCGCTCGTCACCTGGCGCAAGGATGGCGGCGCCCGGCATCCGATCATCGTGCCGATCGGCGTCGACGTGCCGCTGCGCATCCCGATCGACCACGGCGGGCCCAACATCATCGAACTGGCGACGGCGCCCGGGCCGCATTCGCTGACCCCGATCAACAAGCGCGCCGTCGTCGACGTCAACGGCGTGCGCGATCGGCTGCGGGTATTGCTGATCACCGGCGAGCCCTATCCCGGCGAGCGCGTGTGGCGCAATATCCTCAAATCCGACCCGTCGGTCGATCTCGTCCATTTCACGATCCTGCGGCCTCCGGAAAAGCAGGACAACACGCCGATCCGCGAGCTCTCGCTGATCGCCTTTCCGATCCGGGAATTGTTCGACTTCAAATTGAAGCAGTTCGATCTGATCATCTTTGACCGCTATAACCGGCGCGGGCTGATCCCGGACGTCTATCTCGACAATATCGTGCGCTATGTCCGTGACGGCGGCGCGCTGCTCGAGGCTGCAGGACCGCATTTTGGCTCGCCGACCAGTCTCTACCGCACGCCGCTCGGCGAGATCCTGCCGTGCGAGCCCACCGGCAAGGTCCATGAAGGCGGTTTCAGGCCGCGCCTGTCGGCCCTGGGCCGCCGCGACCCGGTCACCGCCGGCCTGCCCGGGGCCGGCCCGCCCGGCGGCCATCCCAGCTGGGGCCGGTGGTTTCGCGAGGTCGATGCGGATGTGCATCGCGGCGTCGTCGTGATGCGCGGGGCCGAGGGCGAGCCGCTCCTCGTCCTCGACCGCGTCGGCAAGGGCCGGGTGGCGCAACTGCTGTCCGACCAGATGTGGCTGTGGGCGCGCGGCTTCGAGGGCGGCGGGCCGCAGGCGGAATTGCTGCGCCGGGTCGTCTACTGGCTGATGAAGGAGCCGGATCTCGAAGAGAACGACCTGCGCGCAAGGGTCGAGGGCGATCGCCTGATTGTCACCCGACAATCGCTCGAACCCGATAACAGGCCGGTCCGCATCACCTTGCCCGACGGATCGAGCCGAACCCTCGCCTTGTCGCCGGCCGGTGGCGGGCGCAGCACCGGCAGCCTGCCGATCACCGAAATGGGTCTCTATCGCGTCAGCGCGGGCGGCCGCACCGCATTGGCCGCGGCCGGACCCTTGAACCCGAAAGAGTTTGCCGATGTGCGGGCAACGTCCAAGAAGCTCGCTCCGGTCGTCGCGGCGACCGGCGGCGGCATTTTCTGGGTCGCCTCCGGCCCGGTCCCCCAAGTCCGCCTCGTTCCTGCAGGCCATCGCGCCGCCGGGCAGGACTGGATCGGCTTCCGCCAGACCGGCGCCTATACCGTCACCGGGTTCAAGGAAATGCCGCTGCTGCCCGGCATCGCCGCGCTCCTGCTGATCCTGGGCGGCCTGATCGCGGCATGGCGACGCGAGGGACGCTGATCCGATTACGCATCCGCGGCGGTCATCGATCGTGGTAAGAAGAATCTTCGCCCCGCTTCATCCCGACGGCTTCCGCTTCGTCCTGCTGGGCGCGGCCGTCACGGCGGTCCTGTTCCTGCTGGGGGGCGCGATCGGCTGGATTGGGCTCGCCGCGACCGCATGGATCGCCTATTTCTTCCGCGATCCCTGGCGCGTCACCCCCGAGCGCCGGGGCCTTGTCGTCAGCCCGGCCGACGGCGTCGTCCTCTCGGTCGGTCCGGCCCGTCCGCCGCCGGAACTCGAAATGGGTGCGGATACGGTTGCGCGGATTGGGATTTTTCTGAACATTTTTGACGTGCACGTGACCCGCGCGCCGATCGGCGGCAAGGTGACGGCATTGCGCTACACGCGAGGTCGGTTTCTCAATGCGAGCCTCGACAAGGCAAGCGAGCACAACGAGCGCATGGCGATTCGCATCACCCCGCCGGCGGGGCCGGATGTTGCGTTCGTGCAGATCGCCGGGCTCGTGGCCCGGCGCATCGTCTGCGATCTGCGCGTCGGCCAAGAGGTCGTGGCTGGCCAGCGGGTGGGCCTCATCCGCTTCGGCTCGCGGGTCGACGTCTATTGTCCGCCCGCCTATGTGCCGCTGGTCGTGGCCGGCCAGCGCATGGTCGGCGGCGAGACCGTGCTCGCCGATCTCATGGCCCAAGAGCCGCCGCGCACCGGCTTTGCCCATTAGGACCGGGGCATGGCCGCACCATGCCGGGGGATGCCGATGAAGCAGGCAAGGATGCGCCGCCCGCATGTGCGGATGCGCCAGCTGCCCGGGTTTTCGGTCAACCGCATGATCCCGAACGTGCTGACGCTGCTCGCATTGTGCGCCGGGATGACGGCGATCCGCTTCGCCATTCATGCGAATTTTCAGGCTGCGGTGTTCGCGATCATCGCCGCCGGCGTGTTCGACGGCCTCGACGGCCGCATCGCCCGTTTGTTGAAATCGACTTCGCGCTTCGGCGCGGAGCTCGACAGCCTCTCCGATTTTGTCAGTTTCGGCGTCGCTCCGGCGGCGATCCTGTATCTGTGGACGATGGCCGCCCTCGGCAGTCTCGGCTGGGCCATCGTGCTGATCTTTGCGGTGTGCTGCGCGTTGCGCCTGGCGCGCTTCAACACCGAGCTCGGCGCCGAGCTGCCGGCCTATGCCGCACCCTTCTTCACCGGCGCCCCGGCGCCGGCCGGCGCCGGCCTCGTCATGGTGCCGATGTTCCTCAGTTTCGAATGGGGCGACTGGCTGTTTCGCTCACCCTATCTGAACGCGGTCACGGTCAGCGGCATCGCGCTGTTGATGGTCAGCAAGGTGCCGACCGTATCGCTGAAGCGGGTTCGCATCCCGCCCGCCATGGTGATCCCGACGATGCTCGGGATCGGCGTGCTCGCCGGTTTTTTGACGACCGCGCCGTGGCCGACGCTGACCGCGATCGGCCTTGTCTATCTCGGCTCGATCCCGCTGACCGTACGCTCTTATTATCGCCTGCGCCGCGCCGCCGAGGCGCATAAGAGCGCCGCCGCCGGCCCCAGACCCGAGGCGTTGCCGAGCCCCGGCTCCGCCCCGATCGGCGAGGTCAAGATCGCCGCGGATCGGGAGCAGCATTGAGCCGGACCGCGCCCGCGCGACATTCTTGCGAGGCGATCAGGAATGCGCCTTTATGCGAGTCACGTCTTCCCGCATCTGCTCGATTGGGCGATGCGGCATCCCCGGCTTGACCCCTATCGCGACCGCACGATTGCCGCGGCGCGGGGGAGGGTGCTCGAAATCGGGGTGGGGTCGGGCCTCAATCTCGCCCGCTATTGCCCGGCGGTCGATTGCGTTTACGCCCTCGATCCGTCGCCCGCGCTGCTCCGGCTGGCATGCCGGCGGGCGGCGCAGGCGCCGGTCGCGGTATCGCTGGTGCAGGCCGCGGCGGAGCAGCTCCCGTTCGCCGCGGCGGTCTTCGACACGGTGGTGATGACCTGGGTCTTGTGTTCGATCGCGGCGCCGGCGGCGGCGCTGACCGAGATGCGGCGGGTGTTGAAGCCGGGCGGGGAGCTGCTGTTTGTCGAACACGGCCTGTCCTGCGAACCCCGGATAGCCCGCTGGCAGCGCCGGATAACCCCGGCTTGGCGGCGCCTCGGCGGCGGTTGTCACCTCGATCGCGAGGTCGACGCGCTGATCCGCGCCGCCGGCTTCCGGCTGAGCGCGCTTGAGAGCGGCTATATGAAAGGCCCGAAGCCGTGGACGTTTCTGTATCAGGGCCGGGCACGCGCCGGATAGCCCAAGGACCGCCCCTCAGCTCTGCTCCCGCGTCCGGCGGAAGCGGATCGCCGGCCATTCCGCGATTATCGTCCGCAGCTCCCAGGCGTTGCGGGCAAGAAAGACCGGCAGGCCGTCGTGATCCTCGGCGCTCGCCGCGGGATGGCTGCGAAAAAAACGTGCGATCGTTTCGCGATCGTCGGCCTCGAGCCAGCGCGCCGTCTGGAACGGCGCCGCAGCGAGGCGGACGGCGAGCCCGTATTCCTCTCCAAGCCGCGCGGCGAGCACGTCGAGCTGCAACGCCCCGACGACGCCGACGATCCATTCGCTCCCGTCAATCGGCTTGAACACGCCCGTCACTCCCTCCTCGGCCAACTGCCCGAGAGCGTGGCGCAGATGCTTCGACTTCATCGGATCATCGGCGCGGATGCGCCGCAGGATCTCGGGCGCAAAGCTCGGTATGCCGGTGACCCGAACCTGCGTCTGTTGACTGAGCGTGTCGCCGATCCTGAGAGTGCCGTGATTGGGAATGCCGATGATGTCGCCGGGCCAGGCCTCCTCGGCAAGATTGCGCTCGCGGGCCAGAAAAAAGACCGGATTGTGCACCGAAAACGGGCGCCCGGTGCGCTGGTTTTTGAGCTTCATGCCGCGCTCAAAACGGCCGGAAGAGAGCCGCACAAAGGCGATGCGGTCGCGGTGTTGCGGATCGATGTTGGCCTGTACCTTGAAAACGAACCCGGTGACCTCCGACGCCTCAGGCCGGATCGACAGCGGTCCGTCGGCGCCCAGGGCCGGCTGCGGCCGCGGCGGCGGCGCCAGCGCGGCCAGCCCCGAGAGCAGCTCGCGCACGCCGAAATTGTGGAGCGCGCTGCCGAAATAGACCGGGCTCAGATGCCCCGCGCGAAACGCCGCAAGATCGAAGGGCGGCAGCAGGCCGCGCACCATCTCGACCTCCTCGCGCAGGCGTGCGAACGCCGGCGCCGGCAGTCGCCGCGGCAATTCCGGGTCGTCAAGACCGCGGCAGCGCACCGGCTCGCCCCCATGCGGACCGGCGCCGCGCTCGAACAGCAGCAGCGCATCGGCGAACAGGTCGTAGACGCCGAGAAAGTCGCGCCCGATGCCGATCGGCCAGCTCGCCGGGACGACGTCGAGCGCGAGGTCTTGCGCGATTTCGTCGAGCAGAGCGAACGGCTCGCGGCCCTCGCGGTCGAGCTTGTTGATGAAGGTCAGGATCGGCACGTCGCGCAGCCGGCAGACCTCGAACAATTTGCGCGTCTGCTCCTCGATGCCCTTGGCGGCGTCGAGCACCATGACCGCGCTGTCCACCGCGCTGAGCGTGCGAAAGGTGTCCTCGCTGAAATCCTGATGGCCCGGCGTATCGAGCAGATTGAAGACGAGCCCCTGATGCTCGAACGTCATCACCGCCGAGCTGACCGAAATGCCGCGTTCGCGCTCGATCGCCATCCAATCCGAGCGGGTGCGCCGCCGCTCCCCGCGCGCCTTGACCTCGCCGGCGAGCTGGATCGCGCCGCCGAACAACAGGAGCTTTTCGGTCAAGGTCGTCTTGCCGGCGTCGGGATGGGAGATGATCGCAAAGGTGCGCCGGCGCGCGATCTCGTCGCAAAGCATCGTCATCGATCGGGCAGTGTCGCCGGCAGGGAGCGGGGCGCCGCCGCCCCGCTGCAGCGGCTTGAAAGGCTTCATATATGGAGGAGGATCGTGCGGCGGCAAGTTGCGGCGCGGGAAACTCCCGCTGGTGACACTAGCGCCGCGGCGCATTAAGGTTGAGGGATGGACGGGGAGAGGTTGCGCCGCCCGGCGGCCGTCGACGTCAAGGAGCCCGCGCGACAGACGCTGCCGTTGGTGCTGGCTTCGCCGCACAGCGGCAGCGATTATCCCGCCGATTTCATCGCCGCTTCGCGGCTTGACCCGCTGGCCCTGCGCCGCTCCGAAGACAGCTTCGTCGATGAATTGTTCGCCGCCGCTCCGCGGCTCGGCGCCCCGCTCCTCGCGGCGCGCTTCCCGCGCGCCTATCTCGACCCGAACCGCGAGGCCTGGGAACTCGACCCGGCGATGTTCGCGGATGCGTTGCCGGATTTCGTCAATGCGCACTCCCCGCGCGTGCGCATGGGGCTTGGCACGATCGCGCGCATCGTTGCCAGCGGCGAAGAGATTTATGCGCGCAAACTGCGCTTTGCCGAGGCCCAGCGGCGCATCGAGGAACTCTACTGGCCGTATCACCAGGCGCTGGAACGGCTGCTCGCCGCGACCGAGAGGCGGTTCGGCGGCTATCTGCTGCTCGACTGCCACTCGATGCCGTCCGCGCCCTGGGCGGCCGGCGTCGCGCAGACGGCCGACATCGTGCTCGGCGATTATCACGGCAAGGCCTGCGCGCCGGAGATCTGCGAAGCGGCGCGCCGCTTTCTTGTCCGGCGCGGCTTTTCGGTGGCCCTCAACACGCCTTATGCCGGCGGTTTCACGACCGAGCATTACGGCCGTCCGGCCCGCTGCCGGCACGCTCTGCAGATTGAGATCAGCCGCGCCCTCTATATGGACGAGCAAAGCTATCGCAAGAGGCCCTCGTTTGACCGCTTGGCCGCGGAACTGGCGCTGTTCGTGCGCCAACTGGGCAAGATCGCCCGGGCCTGCCTGCCGCCGGCCGCTCCCCTGACCAGCGCCGCGGATTGACGCGAAGGGCCGGCATCCACACCTGCAGAGCGCGGAGATTTGGCGGAGGGACCGATGGACGGGGTCCGGCCGGATTTTACGATCGCGCAGGACTGGCAGGCCTATACCGAGGAGGAGCACGCCATCTGGCGGCTGTTGTTCGAGCGCCAGCAGAAGCTGCTGGCGCAGCGCGCCTGTCGCGAATATCTCGACGGGCTGAGCAGGCTCGGCGTCGCGGCCGGCGGCATTCCGGATTTCCGGCGCCTTTCCGACATTCTCGAACGCGCCACCGGATGGCGCATCGTCGCGGTGCCCGGCCTTGTTCCCGACGAGATCTTTTTCGCCCATCTCGCCCGGCGCCGCTTCCCTTCAACCTGCTTCATCCGGCGCCGCGATCAGCTCGATTACCTGCAGGAGCCCGACGTCTTCCACGACATCTACGGCCATGTGCCGATGCTGATGAACCCGGTTTTCGCCGACTACATGCAGGCCTATGGCGAGGGCGGGCTGAAAGCGCTGCGATTGGGGCATCTGCCGCGGCTCGCCCGGCTTTACTGGTATACGGTCGAGTTCGGCCTGATTGCGACCCCGGACGGGCTGCGCATCTACGGGTCGGGCATCCTGTCCTCGGCCGGCGAATCGGTCTACTGCCTCGACGATCCCCGGCCGCAGCGATTGCGCTTCGATCTCAAACGGGTCATGCGCACGCGCTACCGGATCGACGACTTCCAACAGACCTATTTTGTCATCGCCAGTTTCGAGGAGCTGTTCGCGGCGACAAGGCCCGATTTCACTCCGATCTATCGCGAGCTCGCGGACCAGCCCGATCTCGACCCCGCGGCGCGGCTGCCCGAGGACCGGGCCTTTCCTCCTCCTCCCCTGCGCGGGGGGCGCAAAAAAATTGGGCCGCAATTGATTGCGGCCCAAGTTTAGGGAGGAAACGCCTAGAAGACGTGCGGCAAGACCACAACCGATGATCGTTACCGCAACGCACAATCTAATGCCTCTTCCCCGGATGTCAAGACGCTTTTTCGAGAATCGTGCAATGCATTGCAGATCTGCATATAAATCAGAGCAGTAGGGTACAACCGCCAAAGCCTTATGTGCAACGCACAAAAACCTTGGAGAGGCGGCGATTGCCGGCGCCCCCGCATCTCGATCCCGCCGCGGCCCTGTTTCTGGATGTGGACGGCACGCTGCTGGAGATCGCCCCGCGCCCCGATCTCGTTCGCGTGCCCCGCCGTCTGCCGGCCCTGCTCGCCGCGCTCGCGGCCGCGCAGGGCGGGGCGCTGGCCCTCGTCAGCGGCCGCGCCTTGCGCGAGCTCGACCGGCTCTTCCCGGCCTGGCGGGGAGCCGCGGCGGGGTTGCACGGGATCGAGCGGCGGCGGGCCGACGGCAGCCTCGTCCGCAGCGACGACGCCGCGGCGGCGGCCGCGCTCGAGGCTCTGCGCGCGCCGCTGGCGGCGTTGGTGCGCAGCCGGCGCGGACTTTTTCTCGAGGATAAGGGGGGAACGATCGCGCTGCACTATCGCGATCTGCCGCAGGCGGAAGCCGAGATCCGCGCCGTTGCCGAAGCGCTGTGCCGCAGCGCCGATCCGGCGCTGCGACTGATCGCCGGGAAGATGGTCGTCGAATTCCAACCGCGCCGTGCCAGCAAGGCCGCGGCGATCGCCGCCTTCATGGCCGAACCGCCGTTCCGGGGCCGCCGCCCGGTTTTTCTCGGCGACGACACGACCGACGAGGACGGGTTCGCCGAGGTCAACCGGCGGGGCGGCATCAGCGTGCATGTCGGGCCGGCGGCCGCGACGGCGGCCCGGTATGGCTTGGCCTCGGTAGCGGCGGCGTTGGACTGGCTCGAAAGCGGTCTTCGCGGCGGGCCGGCATCCGGGAACGATTGATATTGCTCGACGTTAAGCCAAAAAGGGGGACTGATCTGAGGTTGAACATGGCGGAAGGCGATGTCGCCGCAGTGGACGCGGCCCGGCAGCCGCGCCCGGCGGCCGCGGCGACTTCTCGGGTTGCCGCACTCGGTCGGCGGCTGGTGGTGGTCTCAAACCGGGTCGCCCCGGGCGAGCGCGCGACTTCGAATTCCGGCGGGCTCGCCGTCGGCATCCGCGCCGCGTTGCGGCAGAGCGCCGGCGGCATCTGGTTCGGCTGGAGCGGTGAGGTGCGCGAGGGAGCCGAGCCCGTGCCCCGGCTGGTCTCCGAGGGATCGCTGACCCTGGCCACGCTCGATCTATCGCGGCGCGACTTCGAGGAATATTACATCGGCTACGCCAACCGCGTGCTCTGGCCGCTGTTTCATTTCCGCCCCTCGCTGGTCGAGTTTTCGCGGCGGGTCCTGGCCGGCTATCTGCGGGTCAACCGGTTGTTCGCGCAGGCGCTGATGCCGCTGCTCGAAGCGGACGACCTGATCTGGGTGCATGATTACCATCTGATCCCGCTGGCTGCCGAACTGCGCCGGGCCGATCGGCGGCAACCGATCGGCTTCTTTTTGCACACGCCCTTTCCTCCCGCCGATTTGTTGCGCGTGCTCCCGAACCATCGCGAGCTCGCGCACATGCTGTGCGCGTACGACCTTGTCGGTTTCCAGACGGCGCCCGATCTGCACGCTTTTCGCGATTATCTGTTGCGCTGGGCCGGGGCGATCGATCTCGGATCGGGGGTCGTGCGCGCCTTTGGCCGCATCGTGCGCCTGCGCGTATTTCCGATCGGCATCGATGTCGAGACGGTGGCGGCGCAGGCCGAGGCGGCGGAGGAAAACCGCCATATGCGCCGCCTGCGCCAAAGCATCGGCGAGCGGGCTCTGATGATCGGGGTCGACCGGCTCGATTATTCGAAGGGGTTGCACGCGCGATTCGAGTCCTACCGGCGGCTGCTTGAAACCTATCCCGAGACGCGCGGGCGCATCGTGTTTATGCAGATCGCCCCGCCCTCCCGCTCGGAAGTACCGGAATATCAGGAAATTCGCAAAAGCCTCGAGGCCGCGGCCGGGGCGATCAACAGCCGCTACGGGGAATTCGACTGGACGCCACTGCGCTATATCAATAAGAGCTTCCACCATCGGGTATTGACCGGGTTTTTTCGGGCGAGCCGGATCGGTCTGGTGACCCCGCAGCGCGACGGAATGAACCTGGTAGCCAAGGAATACGTCGCCTCCCAGCACCCCGACGATCCGGGGGTCCTGATCTTGTCGTGCTTTGCCGGCGCGGCCCATGAATTGACCGATGCGGTCATCGTCAACCCCTACGATGTCGAAGGGATGACCGAGGCGATCCTGGCCGGCCTGACCATGCCGCTCGGCGAGCGCAAGGAACGCTGGAGCGCGATGATGCGGGTGCTGCGGCGCAACGACGTCACCGCTTGGCGCGAGAATTTTGTCGGCGCCCTCGCCGGCGCCGGGATCGAAGCATGACGGCGCCCGGCGCCCCTTGGCTCGTCGGCGACATCGGCGCGACCAACGCCCGCTTCGCTCTGATGTCGCCGCAGCGCGAGCTGCTGCACACCCGCATCTTTGCCTGCCGCGACCACCCGACGATCGAGGATGCCCTTGCCCTCTATCTCGGCGAGCGCGGCGACCTGCCGCGGCCGCACATGGGCGCCCTCGCGGTCGCCGCCGCCGTGGCCGGCGACCGCATCGCCATGACCAATCACCCGTGGAGCTTTTCGGTCTCGGCCTTGCGCGCCCGTTTCGGTTTCGAGCGCCTCGAGGTCATCAACGACTTCACCGCGGTGGCGCTGGCGCTGCCCTATCTGGGCGAAAAGGACCGCCTCGCGGTCGGCGGCGGGAGCCCGGCGGCGGGCGCGCCGCTGGCGGTGCTCGGGGCCGGCTCGGGGCTCGGCGTGTCGGGCTTGATCCCTTCGGGCGGCCGCTGGATCCCGCTGACCGGCGAGGGCGGGCATGCGACGATGGCGCCGGCCGATCAGCGCGAGAGCGCCCTCATCGATCACTTGCGCCGGCATTTCGATCACGTCTCCGCCGAGCGGCTTCTGTCCGGCCCCGGCATTGTCAACATCTATCAAGGCTTGGCCGCTCTCTCCGGGGTGCCGGCGCGCGCCTATACCGCGGCCGAGATCACCGACCCCGCCACCGGCGCCGCCGATCCGCTATGCCGCGAAGCCACCACCCTGTTCTGCGCGATGCTCGGGACGATGGCCGGCAATCTGGCGCTGACGCTGGGCGCGCGCGGCGGCGTCTACATCGCCGGCGGCATCGCGCCGAAGCTCGGCCCCGTCTTTCTTGCCTCGCCGTTCCGCGAACGCTTCGAGGCAAAAGGCCGCATGCGCCGGTATCTTGCCGCCATCCCCACCTATCTTATCGTGCACCCGTTTCCGGCCTTCCTCGGCTGCGCGGCCCTGCTCGCCGGCTGAACCTCCGGGAGAAACCGCCGTCCCATGCAGCCCGGCGAGGCCGATAACGATCAGGGCAGACGATGCCGGCCTGGCAGGCCCCGCGGGCTCGCCGAACCGCATGATGGCGATCGCGGCAATGGCCGCGGCTCCAAGGCCGGACCATGCGGCATCGGCGGCCGACAGCGCAATGCCGCAGAGCCGGAAGAGCGGTGACCGCCGGGACATTGTTACATATCGTTGCATATTGTTCACGATTGCGACGATATTAGGGTATATATTGTTATATTGTTGGAGATTCGGGGTCGAAAATGTCGCGTAGAGACACGCCGGGGCCGCGACATACGGCCCCCGGGAGAGGGTCAACGGCAGACAAGATTGCGGCTTCTGCAAAGGCGCGCAAAATGCTACAAGACAATCAAATCGAGATCGAAGAGTTGCGCCGGCTGGCCGAGGAGGGCGAAGCGAGCGGCCTGTGCGAAGAGGATGGGGAAGCCTTGCTCGACCGCCTCGAAGCCAAATACCGTAGCCTTCTCGCCCGGAAACCCAGGATTTGATATAATATAATTCCAGGATTTGATATAATAAATTCTGTGGCTTGTCGACCCGCGCCGGCGAATTTGATAGAAGAGAAAAGCGCGCTTTCGTCGACCGGCGAGACGGAACTTGTTGCAATTTCGCTTCAGCCGCCGCGCCGAAGCCGATCTGGGAAGAATCGCCGATTTCATTGCCCATGACAATCCGGCTCGAGCGCTGTCCTTTCTCGGCGAGCTGCGAACGCACTGCCGACGCTTGGTGGCGTTCCCGGCGGCGGCGCCGTTGCGCCCGGAGCTGGGCGAAGGCGTGCGGCTGAGCGTCTTTCGCAACTATCTCGTCCTCTATGTGGTCCGCGCCGATATCCTCGAAATCCGCCGCGTCATCCATGGAGCGCGCAATCGCGACCCGCGGGCCGGCTGAGCGTTGCGGCGGCGGCTTTGACCGCGCACCGCGGCCGGTTGTAAGCTGCGTCCGCCGATCGAGTGCGAGGATATGATGCCTACGGGGATCAGGGCAGGAATCGAGGCCGGCACAGCGGCGCGCCGCAGCATTCGGGCGGGCCATTTCCGCGGCCCCACCGCCGGGCTCGCTCCCGGCAACGTCCAGGCCAACCTTGTCGTTCTGCCGCAGGTTCTGGCGCACGATTTTCTCCGCTTCGCGCAGGCGAACCCCAAACCCTGCCCGGTGCTTGCGGTCTCGGAGCCGGGCGATCCGCGCCTGCCAAGCCTCGGTGAGGATCTCGACATCCGCACCGATCTGCCGCGCTACCGCGTATGGCGCCACGGCGCGCTCGTCGCCGAGCCCGAGGACCTGCGCGACTGGTGGCGCGAGGATCTCGTCAGCTTTGCGCTCGGCTGCTCGTTCTCGTTCGAGGCGGCGTTGCTTGAGGAGGGGATCGAGCTGCGCCACATCAGCTGCGGATCGAACGTCCCGATGTACCGCACCAACCTGCCCTGCACGCCGGCGGGACCCTTCCGCGGCCCGCTCGTGGTTTCGATGCGGCCGCTGAAACCGCGCGATGCGATCCGCGCCATCCAGATCACTTCGCGTTTCCCGGCCGTGCACGGGGCGCCGGTGCATTTGGGGCTGCCGGAGGCGATCGGGATCCGCGATCTGGCGAGCCCCGATTACGGCGATGCGGTGCCGATCCACGCCGACGAGCTGCCGGTGTTCTGGGCCTGCGGCGTGACGCCGCAGGCGGTGATCGCCGAGGTCAAGCCCGAATTCTGCATCACGCACGCGCCGGGCTCGATGCTGGTCACCGATCTGCGCAACACGGAATTGGCCAGCCTTTGAGGGAAGCGGTCGGGTTGCGCCGTATATGCCGGTCGGCCCGATCATTGTCCGCCGTTTCCCCTGAACAGGCGGAGGGGGGAGCGATGGGCGCCACAACCGACTGGCCCGGAGCCGGGCGATGAGCGAGCCGCGCGATCCGGAGGCGCTGGTCGCCGCCCTCGAAGACCTGATCCAGGTCGATGTCGGCCGCAACATGACGGCCTTGTTTGCGGCCGCGCGCGGCGGGCTGCTCGGCGCCGCTTCGGCCCTGGCGGCCGGGCGGGAAGGCGGGGTCGGGCTTATCACCGGGTTTTACGTGCCGGGCGGCACGCCGCCGGCGGCCGAAACCGACGGACCCGTCGGCGCGGCCTTGCTGGCGAGGGCGCTCCGGGCGGTGGGAACGCCGTGCCGTCTCGCCACCGACGCGGCCTGTCGCGGCGCCTGCGCGGCGGCGCTGGCCGCAGCCGGCCTTGCCGCCGTGCCGATCGACACCCTTTGTCCCGGCGCCCCGCCCGCCGACATAATCGCGCGCTGGCGGGACGAAAGGATTGGGCTGGCGCTGGCGATCGAGCGCTGCGGACGCAGCGCCGACGGCGTGCCGCGCAATATGCGCGGCGAGGACATTTCCGCCGATACCGCCCCGCTCGATGACCTCTTTCTCGCCGGTCCGTGGGACACGATCGCGATCGGCGACGGCGGCAATGAAATCGGCATGGGCGCGCTGCCGCGGGAGCTGATCGCCCGGCATGTCGCCCATGGCGAACGCATCGCTTGCGTGACCCCGGCGCGGCACCTGATCGTCGCCGGCGTCTCGAACTGGGGGGCCTACGCCCTCGTGGCCGCGCTCGCGGCGCTGCGCCGCGATTGGCGTGACCGGCTTCTTGCCTGTCTCGACGAAGAGCTGGACCGCGCCATCCTTACGGCGACGGTCACCCAGGGGCCGGCGGTGGACGGCGTATCCCGACGCCAGAGCCTGAGCGTCGACAACCTCGAGCTTGCCATCCATCAGCAAAAGCTGCGCGCTCTGCGCGCCCTTGTCGAGTCCGCCCATGCCGCATGAGGAGTTCATCTTCGAGGATTACCGCTATGACGAGGGGGCCGCGACGCTTTGCCTGCGCTACCGTTTCCGCGACGGCCCGCGCTTTGAGGAGCGGATCACCTTCGATTTTCCGGCGCGCGCCCTGCCCTCCCGGGACCGCGAGATCCTCGACCGCCTGTTCCGCCTGATCCTGCTGTTCGCCGGTGTCAGCTATTACAAGGCGTTCATCCCCAGGACGCTGCATTGCGAAGCCTTTGCGCTGGACAGCGATACGGCCGCATTCCTGCACGAATTCTATGAACAGGGTCTCGGCGAATTCGCCTTCAAGAACGGCATCTCGCTCAGCGGCCATTTTACGATCCGAACGGCGCCGGGCCCGGCGCCGGCGGCCGTGGAAACCGTGTTGCCGCGCCGCACCTGCGTCCCGGTCGGCGGCGGCAAGGATTCGATCGTCACGCTCGAATGCCTGCGCCAAGCGGGCGAACCGCTGGTTCTGTTCGCTCTGGGCGAGGCCGAACCAATCCGCGCGACGATCAGCGTCGCGCGCCTGCCGTTCATCCGGGTCACCCGGCGCCTGGATCCGCTGCTCTTTGCGCTGAACAAGGCCGGGGCGCGCAACGGGCATGTGCCGATCACCGGAATTTTGAGCGTCATCGCGCTGGCCGCCGCCGTACTGCACGGCTGCGACACCGTTGCCATGTCGAACGAGCATTCGGCAAACATCCCCAACCTCGTCGCCGACGGCGTCGCGATCAACCATCAGTACAGCAAATCCCTGGCGTTCGAAACCGATCTTGCCGAATATCTTGCCCGGCACGTATCGCCGAACCTGGCCTATTTCTCCTTTTTGCGCCCGTTGTCGGAAATCGAGATCGCGCGCCGGTTCTCGCGCTATCCGGCGTATTTCGGCGCATTCCGCAGCTGCAATACAGCCTTCCGCCAGGAAACGGCGGCGCGCGGCCGGCAGTGGTGCGGCAATTGTCCAAAATGCCGGTTCGTGTTCCTGGCCCTGGCGCCGTTTGTCGCAAAGGCGGAGCTGGTGGCGATCTTCGGCGCCAATCTGCTCGACGATGCGCGCCAAGTGAGCGGGTTTGCCGAACTGTGCGGTCTCTCCCGGCACAAGCCGTTCGAATGCGTCGGCGATGTCGCCGAGAGCGCGGCCGCGATGGCCCATCTGGCAAACCACCCGCTGTGGCGCGGCGACGCCGTCGTCAAAAAGCTCGCCTTTCCGGCGTCGCGGCAAAGCGATGGCGCGGTTTGGGAGCGGCTTTTCGAGGAGCGGCATCCGCACCGGCTGCCCGGACGCTATCTGGCGATGCTCGATGCGTGCGGCTGATCTCGGCGCGCGGCGCGTCGCGATATGGGGGCTCGGTCGCGAAGGCCGGGCGGCGATCCGGTTCCTGCGGCGTCGGCATCCAAGGTTGCCGCTGCTGCTGTTGGACGATTCGCCGCAAGCGCAGCCGCCGCCAGCACTCGACGCCGTCACCTGCGCGTTTGGCAGCGAGCGCATCGCCAGCGCCCTCGCCCTGGTCGATGTGATCGTCAAATCGCCGGGCGTCAGCCTCTACCATCCGCTGATCGAAGCCGCCCGGCAAAAGGGCGTCGCCGTCACCTCGCTGCTCAATCTGTGGTTTGCCGAGCAGCCTGCCGTGACGACGATCTGCGTGACCGGAACCAAGGGCAAGAGCACGACGGCCGCGCTGCTCGCCGATATGCTGCAAAGGCTCGGCCGCCGCGTCGCCCTTGCCGGCAATATCGGCGTGCCGGTCAGCGAGATCGATCCCCGCGCGGTCGATTACGCGGTCATCGAGGTGTCGAGCTATCAGGCCGCGGATTTCTCGGAAAGCTGCGATGTCGCGGTGCTGACCTCGCTGTATCCCGAACACCTCGACTGGCACCGCTCGGTCGAGCGCTATTTCAGCGACAAGCTGAACCTGCTCGCCCATGCCCGGCACTGCATCGTCAATCGCGACAGCGCCGGCGCGGTCGCGCGCATCCTCGGCTCGCTGCCGCCGGCAAGCCGTCTGTTCAACGACGAAGCCGGCATCCATGCCCGCGGCGAGACGATCTTTGCGGGCGGCGAGCGGATCGGCGCGGTCGACAACCCCTATTTGCGGCGCCCCCACAATTTGTCGAACCTGGCGGCGGCCCTGAGCGTGGCGCGGCTGCTCGGCCTCGATCCCGCTGCCGCCCTCGCCGCCACCGCGCAGTTTCGCGGCCTGCCGCACCGGCAACAGGAGCTGGGCGAGAGCGGGGGCCTGCTGTTCGTCGACGACAGCATTTCGACGACGCCGGAATCGACGCTTGCCGCGCTTGCCGTCTATGCCGACCGTCCGATCACGGTCATTGTCGGCGGCTACGACCGCGGCATCGATTACGGGAAGCTCGTCGCGGCGCTGGCTTCCGGAGCCGCCCGGGCGGTCGTCTGTCTCGGCCGCAGCGGCGCGCGCATCCACGCCGCGCTCGTCCGGCAGGCCGATTGCGGTGCCGCGCTTTGCCTGGTCTCTTCGATGGCGGAAGCGGTGGCCGCGGCGCGCCGGCTGACGCCGCCAGGCGGTGTGGTCTTGCTGTCGCCGGCCGCGCCGAGCTATGGCCAGTACCGCGATTTCATCGAGCGCGGCTGCGATTTCGCGGCCAAGGCGGGGTTTGGTCAGACGTGAAAGGAGCGCTTGGCATCGCATTTGCGGCGAGCCTTGCCGTGATCGGCGGGATCCTTGCCGCCTGCACGACCCCTCCGGCCCTGCTGCTGGAGGGCGATGCGAATTCGGCGAGGGTTGCCTATGGCGGCGGCGATCTGGCGAGCGCGACCGCCGTCGCCAAGCGGCACTGCGCCCGCTATCAGCGCCTCCCGCGGTTGCTGCGGGCGGACATCGACACCGCCGATTTTGCGTGCGTGCAGCCGTAGGACGGATGGCCGCGTTGTTGCGCCGGTGAGCAGCAAGACCGACATCGCCCCGTCCCCGGCCGCCGCAGCGGGCTGGGGCACCGTCCTCGGCCGCCTCGCCCTATTGTGGCTGGCCGGCGCCGATCTGCGCCTGACGATGCTGGCGGTGCCGCCGGTCTTGCCGCTGATCCACCGCGATCTCGCCCTCAGCGAAAAGGCGATCGGCGCCTTGTCGGGGCTGCCGGTTCTGCTGCTCGGCCTTGCCGCGGTGCCGGGCTCGCTGTTGATCGCGCGTCTTGGTCCGCGCCGCGCCGCGATCGCCGCGCTGCTGCTGATCGCGGCCGCCTCCGCGGCGCGCGGGATCGGGCCTTCGGCGCCCCTGCTGTTTACGATGACCGTGCTCATGGGGGCGGGGGTGGCGCTGCTGCAGCCGGCCCTGCCCTCGCTCGTCGGCGCCTGGTTCGCGGCGATGCCGGGCTTTGCCACTGCGGTCTACGCCAACGGTCTGTTGATCGGCGAGGGTCTGCCGGCGGCGCTGACGATCCCCGTCGTGCTGCCGCTGGTCGGCGGCAGCTGGGAGAAGAGCCTTGCCCTGTGGGCGGCGCCGGCGGCGCTGACCGCGCTGCTGATGGCCGTTGCGACCCCGCATGTGCCGCGGCCCGCGGCGGCGCGGGGGTGGCCCGATTGGAAAAATCCCCTCACCTGGCAGTTGGGCTTGATGTCATGCGGGTCGGGCGGGCTTTATTTTTCCGCGAATGCGTTCATTCCCGACTATCTGCACGCCGTCGGACACCCGGATCTGGTCGCCGCCTCTCTCGCCGCGCTCAATCTCGGCCAACTGCCGGCCTCGGCGATCACGCTGCTGACCGCGCATCGGCTGACCGGCAACCGGGCGGCGCTGCTGGCGACGCCGATCCTCGCCCTTCTCAGCCTCGCCGTCTTTCTTGTCCCGCTCCCGTGGCTTGCGGTCGCGGCGGCGGGCGCACTCGGCTTCTTCGGCTCGTTCGTGCTGATCCTGACCCTGGCATTGCCGCCGCTGCTGGCTCCGGTCGAAGACGTTCACCGCCTCTCGGCCGGCATGTTCACGCTCGGCTATTCACTCTCCTTCGTATTCCCGCTGCTGGGCGGCGCCCTGTGGGATGCCACCGGGGTTCCGGCGAGCGCTTTCGCCGTCAGCGCCGGCGGCGCGGCGATCATTTTTGCCGCCGCGCTGACCTTGCGGCTCGAACCCGCCCGGCCGGCCTAGGGACCCGCAAAAACGATGCAGGCCGGACTTGCGGTCTCGATGATCTCGCCGGTCGGGTCGAGCGCGCCGTTCTGCGGATCGACGCGGAAGGTCACGATCGTGTCGCTCGCCTCGTTGGCGGCGTAGAGAAACCGGCCCGCCGGATCGAGCGCGAAAAAGCGCGGGCGGCGGCCGCGGGTCGGTTCCCAGCCGACCGGGGCCAGCCGGCCGCTCACCTTATCGATCGCAAAGATGCCGATGCTGTCGTGACCGCGGTTGGAAACATAGAGGAACCGGCCGGTCGGATCGACGGCGATCTCGGCCGTCGTGTTGGGGCCGGTATGGCTGTCGGGCAATGACGGCACGATCTGGAAGGGCTCGAGAGTGCCGCGCTCGGCGTCCCAGCGATAGGCGGTCACGGTCGAGTCGAGCTCGTTGTTGACGAAGGCATAAGGCGCCGCCGGATGGAACGCCAGATGGCGCGGCCCGGCGCCGGGCCGCGCCATGACAAAGGGCGGATCGTGCGGCACGAGCCGGCCCTCGCGCTCGTCGAGCCGGAAGACAAAAACGCGGTCGAGGCCCTTGTCGGGCACGAGCACGAACCGCCCGGAGGGGTCGAACGGTATGGCATGAGGCCGCGAGCCCGTCTGCTGCACCCTATGCGGCCCGGGTTCGCCGGGCAGGGCCACCGTCGCGATGCGCGCACCGAGCGCGCCGTCGGCTTCGAGCGGCACCACCGAAACCGTGCCGCTCGCATAATTGGCGGTGACGAGAAAGCGGTTCGTCGGAGCGACCGCCAGATGCACCCCGTTGCGGCCGCCAAGCCTTTGCCGATTGAGAAAGCTGAGCCGGCCGCTCTCGCCGTCGATCGCAAAAGCGGTGACGTCCTCCTCGTCGCCATGCACCGAATAGAGATACCGGCCGCCTTGATCGACCGCAAGGAAGGACGGATTGACGAGCTCCGGCACCAGCGCGACATATGTCCACTGCCCGGAGGCGGGGTCGACGCGATAGACGCTGATCCCCTTGCCGCGCGCTTGGCGTTCCCGCGTCGTATAGCAGCCGACATAGGCAAACATGGCCACCCCCTTTCCCCTCTCTGTTCGCTCGCGCGCAAGCTCGCACCGTCCGCTCCACGCGGTCAACCCCGGCCGAATCGCGGGTAACGTCAAAAGGTTTGTGTCAGCAGGAGAGGGGTGCTGACGCCCTGGTTTTGGTTTTCATGGTGGAAGACGGCGAAGAGGATACGGTCCATCGAGGTTCGGTCTGAGAAGACGCCCATCGGCCT
>Ga0209061_1000828_pt1 | contig 64738 bp, 52 predicted proteins | sample Coa_R1_10_FD_187157 | JGI IMG/M metagenome (GOLD analysis project Ga0209061, IMG submission 187157) | Surface soil microbial communities from Centralia Pennsylvania, which are recovering from an underground coalmine fire - Coalmine... | ecosystem: Environmental > Terrestrial > Soil >... | reverse complement strand
TGGCGAAAGAGATGGCGCTCAAGGTATCCATCTACAACTCGTTCATTGTTGCGGCGATGTAAAAAAAGAAGCATTCAGAGAACACACAGAGGAAGGCATCAAAACATCATATTCGTGCAACAGAGCACTTTTGTGGACGAATTGCCGAAGCTACGCGTCTTTTTTGAAAAGGGGTAAAGGGAAGGGAGGAAGAAAAGAAAGACATTGAATGTTTTTGGGATATCAGCCTGTCACAACCTTGCGCACGTCTCTCATGGAACAGGGGGATTGCACAGTCCTCATCACCTCAGTGTAGAGTGCAGGGCCGTGTAGATTTTTGTCCCTTTGTCCCCTCAGCGCGCTTGCTTTCAATCCTTGAGTGCTTCCGAGATTGTCTGTACAAGCTTTTGTGAAGAGACCGGTTTCAGGAGTACCGCCCGGAACATTGGCAGGTCCTCCTTTGGGACATCATAGGCAGTTACCATTACGATTTTCAGATTCGGTAAAATGTGTTTGATTTCCTTTGACGCCTTTATGCCGTCCATGACGGGCATGCGCTGATCTATGATGAGAAGGTCAACATCTCTCTCCCGCTCTAACGTATGAACCGCCGCGAGCCCATCCGGCGCGGTATGCGAAACTACGAAACCAGCGTTTTCAAGGATCAATGAGAAAAGACGCCTAATATCGGGTTCGTCATCTACTATCATAATGTGCTTCTGGTGCTGCCCGACGCCTGGATCTCTCGGCCTAGTAAAGGAGCCTGAACTGCGTTCCTCACCGGTGTCTTTATGCTTCTTATCCGGCTTCCGTTCGGGTTCATCACTTGCCTCTTCATTGTACAAGCGTGGAATCGCCGGCGGACGACTTCGAGATCTTGACGGCAATGAACGAAAGTTAGAAACAAGAGTTAGGCTGGATCCAGGGATTGACGATGACGGCATTCCGGCAGAACAAGAAAATGATGATCGCGTAGATGCTGTAAAAGTGTAAGCAGCGTCATCGGTTGTCCTCGCGGGTTGTTGAATCCTCTGTCTGGCCAGTTCTGCCATCTCATGTTCAGATAGGACGACAATCCACAAGGACGAATCTTTCGGATTGCATTCCCGGAATACCATGAAAATAAGGATTTTACTGGACTCGCGCCCTCTCCACGGGAATCAGCTGTGGCAGTCACTTACGATGGGCCAAAATGTGCCCTGAATTGCAAATCTGATACTGGAGTGGAAGCCTCAAGTTCAATTGGCCGTTGCTTTCAGCAGCCAGATATTTACTACAGTGCCCTCTGCGCCAGGTTTGTTTGAGATACTCACTCCTCCCTTGTACCTGTCGACGACCAGCGCATGGACTATGGATAGTCCCAGCCCGCTACCCCTGGCCCCAACAAGGTACCTGTTGAAAAGGATCGACCTCAATTCTTCCGGTATCCCGCGGCCTTTGTCGGTAATGGAGACCTTGACGTATTTGTTACCTGGTCTCTGTTTCATCAGTTCTGATACGTTCTGCCGATCGTCGTTCAGCGGCTCCTGACCCGCAACCAAGACACTTCCTTCCTCTATCTTCTCCTCCCCTGGCTGGTTATTCTCACTAACCCGAAGCTCGATGTCGACGAAATTTGAATTGGTGTATTTTACCGAATTTGAAAAGATGTTGGAAAAGACTTCGCTCAGAAGATCGTCCGCAAGAACAGTTACTTCTTCAAAATCGTGAACAGCCCTAACCTCCCCGTTCGATGACTTGGTGAACTTTGCCACGTTGATTTGCTTCTTTGGAAATGCCTCTCTGATGAGGTCGATCGAGGCATCTAGAAACGAGTTGAGATCCACGGGGCGAAGTTTCGGATTTTCCTCAGAGACTATTCTGCCCAGACTCTTTGCCCTATCCACGAGCATCGTAGAACCGTCGATAGAGGCAAGGAGTGATTCGGCGAGCTCTTCGAGCGACCTGTTCCCCTGCGCTTCCTCCTTCATCAATTCCGCCGTTAGGCGAGAGACTTGGTTGTAGTTCCTTATATCGTGTGTAAGTATGTCCTGCAAAAGCTGTGCCTGCCGCCTCGCCTTAACCTCCCTCTCTCTTGTGAGCATTTCGCGCCTACGCAGTTCGCTCTCTCTCCAGAGAGCCTCAAAGACCGAGACCATCCCAGCGATGGTCTGACTATTCGCAATATAGATGTTGGAGATGAATGCTTCTTCCCAACTGGGTGCCGTTGCATCAACGTACTGAGTGATGAGCATTTTACTTCTGTCGTAGATGGCAATGCCCACATTCATCGGCTCCGCGCTTCTCCATTCGACATCCCTCAATAGTTCTGCGGCGCTATCGGACGGATCTATTGGGGCAAGTACCCTTATCTGAAATCCTCTTTGTTTCGCCGCTTTGATGAGTTCACCGTAAATTTCGAGGTTGCGCCTTATCGTTTTGTCCGACGCCAGGATGATGAGAACTTCCCTTTTCGTCTCAGCGATGAGAGTCTCCGCGAGTAGAGCGGATTCCGCAACATTCTTGATTACCCTGGTTTCTCCGAGCTCGACAATTCCTTCCTCTATCTGCCTAATCCTTTGCTCGGCTGTAATTGCTGTCGCCCATAGCATCTCGAAAATCTGCACGGCTTGAGAGACTACATCGGGGTTGTTGCTCCATATCACTTCGGATGGGAGTCCGCTCTGTGCTCGCGAGTCCTCCATGGAGTCTGGGCTCGAGCTAAGGTATTCGTCCTTGGAGACGGCGAAAGAGATCCTGTTTCTGTCAATGTGCCGAATCTCCACCCCGAGTTCCAGCTGCTTCTTTACGTATTGTAGGTTGCTCTCTTGGATGTCTGTTATCAGTAGCGCTCTGAAATGTGGATTTCTTTCTTTGAGCTCTCTAAACAGACTTTGCGATTGTTCGGGTTCCTGTGGGGTCTTCATATCCGTAACTGCAAAGATGAAAGAATCGTGATGGCTATCCCTGGGCGCCGCGGCTCTTCGTATGAAGGAATCGATCGTTCGCGCAATGGAATCCTTAGAGGAGATGATCTTTGTCTCTACAGGTACGACTCCTTCTTCCAACTCCCTGATTCTTTGGATGGCTGGAATGGCCTTCTGCCAGAGAACGTCGAAAAGATACTGGTGCAGCTCAACAATGGTTTTTACGTTACTCAGGACCGTCTCGGTTAGGATACTTGCTTCCTTGAGCGGGGCAAAGGCGTAATACAATTTTTCCGTGACGGCAAAGTTTCCCTTGACTCCGTCTATGTGTCGTAGCTCCACATGTTTCATCAGTTGTTTACAGGATGGTAAATTCTCTCTCGTGATTTCTGTGATAAACCGCGCCCTTACGTGCCTCTTTCTTACTGCTTCAATTATTGCATCCTTGATTTTTTCAAGTTGCACCAAGGCAACCGTGCCGTAGGCATCATCGCAGATGTCAAGCTTCGAGTTTGCGGTGGAAATGGCTCGAAGTCGAACAGAGGTCGTCGCATCGACGCCCTTAAAGACTTTGGTTGCTTGGGTGTCGTCCGTTCGCTGATTCTTTTCCAATTTCTGATCCCAATTGACGCGTTGCGTAGTGTGGTTTACTGGATGGTGGGGCGATAGCTTTCTTTGTACTCATTAAAAGAATAATGTTTCGCTCGTCTCGGTCGGAAGAGGCTACAATATCACGCTAGCTACGTATTTGCAGAACCAGTGTTTTTCTCGGGAAAAAGACGTGCTATTATAGTCAAATAGAGAAATATTCTATTCGTTTCGTCTACGGTCAGCTGAAGCAGGCTCGATCGTTCTTCCCGGAATCATTCAGTTGGAAATTTTCGCACCCTCACGATCGCTCGAGAAAATTCTCTTGGTCATCACTTGAAATTACGATATGGAAAATGAGCGCATCTCCAAAAAGAAAAATGAAATGGATACTATTTGTCAAAGAAATAAAGTGAGATCCCGCAGCAGCAATTCCCGAATAATGAAATGACCTTTTCGGAGTACTCGTGAGAAAAACAAAATCAAGAGGCAGACGCCAAAATGCAATTGAGTAGAGTTTTTCTCTCCTAAACCGATTCCTCAGTCGCTCATGCCTCTACATATTCTAGGCAAAATGTCTTTTTTGCTTCCCACTAGCGACTCGTCGGAGAGAGTTCGCTTAAACTAAAGATTCAACATTTGAGACTTTTTCCAAGGAACGAAATATTGGGTTTTCTTTCTTTGCCTGCCTGAAACTCATAAAGTGTGATCAAGGTGTGGGCTTAGCGAGACTCCCTTTCTCGCAGGATACTTTACAACTATGAAATCTGTCAATTCCTAAGAGTATGCAAGTCTAATGCCGGCAGTAAAGGTGCGTGCAGGCTTCAAAGTGGCCTAAGGCCAGCACGACATCATTGCATGTGGGCAAGGGAATAAGATAATCAAGAGGAGAAAAAGGCCCGGGATTCGCCTGTAAAGCGCTTCGAATTGAGAAACCGGCAAAGGTCGCCCCCAAAAGCTGTTGTGATATTATAAAAACATAGAGAGATGAGAGGAACATCTTCGAAGGCCTCAATTCTAATTGCGGACTGATACTGTAGAGATTTGGGAAACTTTTCGGAAAGAGAATAAATGAAATCTAATTCGACACTCTATTCCTCAGAGGTAGTGCTCTTAAAATAATGACAATTTCACGCGCGCCCTTGAAACTTGGCGATACCGTCTATCATAAGGAGATGCATGTCCGAGCAAGAGTGCTTGGTAGATTGAAGCAATGGGTCATCCTTGAGATTGAAGGGACTCACGAAAAACTGCGGGCATTGCGTGGAGATTTGAAACTCGTTCACACGAAGATGTGAGCTAATCAGAGGAACAAAATACACTTCACAAACTGCCAAAGAATGAGAGCGATAGCCACTTTTTCCGAAGATCCAGCCGCTTCATTCTTCCGCAAGGCCCACCCTATATTTTCCGTACCCAAGGCCGAACACTTGAATGTTTGCAGATGCCTTGTCTCCCCTCAGGATGCCTCTGCCGTCAATTACTTTCAATTGCGTACTTCGACTTAAGCTGCCCCATTCAAAATTCTTGTATTGTTGATGATCCGTCGCAATCACCGCGATGTCTGCCCATTCCAGCGTCCCCTTCAAGTCTCCTGTCAGGCGATTTCCAAGTACCGAGTCATTCGAAATCAGAGGATCGTGAACCCTTACGTTCGTCATGCCTTCTCTTGCAAGATTGTCCACGATTCTATAAGTTACTGAGAGTCGGCTATCCGCGATCCCTCCTCTGAAGGCGAGCCCGAGAATCGCTATCTTGGTTTTCTCATTCGCCCCGAAATTACCTTTCAGCGACCTAGCAAGCCAAAGCGACATTGAGTCGTTTATTCTTCTGGAATCACCGATCAGGCCGGTCTTTGTGTTGCGCGCCGAATGCCTGACAAAGATCGGATAGACAGGAATGCAAGCTCCGCCGACGCCGAAACCTGGGAGGTGCAGGTTGCAGTACGGTTGTGAGTTCGCAGCTTCTCTCAACGTGAAATAATCAACGCCTAGTTCATCGCAAACTAACGCGAGTTCGTTGGCGAGAGCAATGTTCACATCTCGATAAACTCCTTCGGCGAGCTTTTCCAGCTCTGCAGCTTCGAGCGAAGGTATCCTGATGACGCCTCTCCGCGCTACCCGCCGGTAAATCTGTTCGCCTCGATTCAAGCTTGGGTCGTTTATTGCCGAAACAACGGCTGGGTAGTTCTCCTCGATATCTTTCACTGCCCTGCCAACCAGGATCCTCTCCGGGCTGTAAATGAGATCAAAATCCAAGCCAGCTTTGAGGTTATCCTGGCTTTCCCTCTCTAAGACTCCGGCGACAACCTTTCTAGTGGTACCTGGAGGAACGGAAGGGCATATCACAACCGCATCCTTGCGCTTCAGCCCTTTCGCTATGGTTGAGCACGCGCTCTCAAGAGCAGAGAGATCCGCGGAGTTGTTGTTATTCTGAAGGTAAACCGGCACGCATACGAACTTCACATCAGATCGCCGTGATACCGCCACTCCATCAGTAGACAGATCGAGCTTTCCCGACCTCACGCCTTCGCGCAGGGCGCCTTCAACATCTGGGTCGGCCTCAGAGGCCTTTGACCCCTTCTTGATAGACTCTAACCTCTCACTTGAGATGTCGTATCCAATTACATTGGCTCCAGATCTCAACCATACAGCCGCGATTGAGGAGCCGACAAACCCAAGACCAAAAACTCCGATGACTTCCTGCATTGGAGCCTTCTGCTGATTTTGCACAAACGAAGATTGCCGTCGCATCGACTTTAAGTATTTTTAACCGCCCGGACCAGAAAATCACACCTCCTCTTTACTTCTCACATCTCTCAATTTCTCTTGTGATTTTCATCTTACTCTAGCGACACTCGTACAAGTTTTCTTTTTCTGCCTCGCCCAGCTCGGCCTTCCAATCCTTTTGCATGAGATATACAATGCACCTCAGTTTAATTCATCTTACTCTTCCTAGAAGAGAGAAAAAGAATCCAATGACTTAACCGCATTCGGATCCGAAACATGACACCTATTTCCACTATAGTGTTGTGAAATATCGCATGCTTTCCGTGGTATCTGAAATTAGTATCCGGTCTCCCTAATCTTCTTCTTCACTTGCGGTGACGGGAAAATCGAATTCCCGATTTTACAGAGGATTCTGGAAAAAGTCTTCGTTACATTTGAAAGGTTAGAGATGTGGAAATCCTTGCAACGCCCTCAGGAACAAAACAGTCAGCGCATGACCGTCGTTTGCTGCACAGTTGGTTTTCCTCTGTGCCTTGAAAGTGCACTTTTAGAGATCTTTGACGATGACACTAGACAGGCTCTCAAACTAGCACTTCTTCCCCACGAGGCTCCTCGCATCTCGTCAATAAGAGAGCTCGCCTCAATGTACGAGAGATTCAGTGAGGCGTTTGGCTCAAAATTGGGTGCGAGAGCGCTGCACGTGCTCAGCCTCTGGTCGACCGGAAAGATGGAATCCCTGCCGTGCCAGTCATGTCCGGTCTATCAAAGGCAGATGTCGATGAGGTAGGAACGCAGGCGACATTTTAACCTACAATTGGTGAGAAATTTCGTAATGGAAGAATGCGGAGAGAAAGAGCTCACACCCTCTCTTTAGAAAAGTTTCAGGATTGCAAATTTGCGGAGTTTATGCAAACAGAGAAATAGCGCCAGTAATTTGGCTAAATCAAAACACGCAGTGAAATGAGCCAATCAGATTTCGACAGGGAAATTTTGGAACGCTTGGGATACTGTATCGACTCTGCCCTTGGGTTTTTCGGAACCAATGTGAAGAAGGCTGTCTACTGGGACTTTGAAACTGAATATGGCATGTCCAAGGACAAGATCCCTCTTCATATCTCGGAATTTGTGAGCCTACTCAGGGGGATGTTCGGGCCTCAGGCTTCTCTCCTCGTTGAGCGCAAGATAATGAGGGAGATAATTTCAGAGTTCCAACTATCGCCGAAGAATTACCCCACCATAGATCTTCCCCGCCTCGTGAATGAATTGCTGAATTTGAACAATGATATTCCTGACCGGGCAGAAACAAAGTAATCGCTTTGAAGCGAATTAAGTTGATGTAAAAGAAAACCCCAGCAACTCGGCAAATGAAGCGCTGATACTGCCGAATGATCCACGCGTTTTGATTTGCTTTTCTCTGTGTAAAGATAGGTATGCAAAACAACCACTCAAGATTGGAAAGCGCTACATATCGGCCTTCGATACGTCTTCCCAGATGCTTATCCTGAATCCCTTAACCAATTATAGAGATTCGCGCCCATTTTCTGATACGAAGCACTGAACCCATGGCATACACTGGCAACAATCTCTTCGAGCAGGATGAGGAAGACAAGGTAGGAAACAAGATTCGGCAACTGCGGGGCTTCGTTTGCTGCTACCGATGCGGTGAGCTTACCAGATCATGGGTGCTTGAAGGTAAAAAATTCCGCTGCTCCCCGGATTGCAATATTTCTTCAAAGGCTAAGCGAGGATACGGAAGAGAGTGGTAGGAGAAGGCCGCCTCTTTTCCAAAGTCTCCCGGGGGTCCAATAGCTTACCTCTCTTCAGCCCCAAAGCGCGATTTCAAAAGAAATATCTTCCGCTACTCCCGCCTCGACCTATGAGGTATCCTATGATGAGCCCCACGACCACCCCGCCGAGATGAGCAAACAGGTCCACCTGGCTGCCAATGCTGCTGTAAATGAAGATGAACACGAACCATACGAGCAGTGAAGGGTTGACTCTCCTGTTCCTTGCGTAATCTGCAGTGACCGCTCCACCAATTAATCCGAAGATTCCTCCCGAAGCGCCAAAGCTGATCAGCGCCGGACCGTAGAGGAGAGAGAGTACATTCCCTGCAACCCCTGTAATAATAAAGGTCAGGTAATACTGCCTCCTCGTGTACGTATTGGCGAACAGGCGATCGAGGAAGAGCACAGCAATCGCGTTGAACAGCACATCCAAAGCTCCGAGCGAATTAGGGTAGACAACTACCATCGATGTGAAAATTGGGACGATCCAGCCCTGTAGAACAAAGTAGTTGAATTGGACGAGATAGTCAGTCAGCGACGTCGGGGGAAGGTTCGGGAAGAGCGAAAATGGAACGAACGAGAATACGTAACCGAGCACAATCCCGAGGACGATAGCAATTGTCAGATTCCTGCCGGCCTCGGAGAAGTAAGAGAGAAACGAGGATCGCATTCTGCCACCCCCACCTCTCGAGGCGCGGCTGTAACCTCCACCCGATGAGCTCCAGTATCCTCCGGAGCTAGCGCCGGAAGGAACGACCCGTCGAACCGGACTGCTTCTACAAAGGTGATTTTCAGGCAGCCTGTGTTCGTTGCAAAAGTCTTGCCCGCAGTAATTGCAGCGGAAGTAGTACGCATCCTGGCCGACAAGTGGCTTTGAGCAAAAAGAGCACCTCTTCGCATTTGCAGGGAAGGGCTGTGGATTCGTAATCTTGGCGCCGCAGTTCGGGCAGAAGACGGAATCGGCCCGCACTTCTTCGCCGCAATTCTGGCAAATGATTGAACTCAAGAAGGAGAGGTTCGCGATTCCAGTTGCGTACGTTCTGCTATTATAGTAATACGGATAGGGCGAGAGAGGTAGAGGAAGAGGCTTCTCTCATGCTCTCTGTAAGCGATTTGATATCAGTACCGTTGCTTCGGCAATTAGATCGCGCATTGTTGGTACATTTGACTAGAAAATGAGAAGAAAATCAAATGTTCACTTTTCGGCCTGGACTGAAAGGCCCTCGACGTTGATTAAGAAATCCTTAATCTCCGAGTGTTTCTTACTAATGGGCTGAAAGATTGCGTCTTGCCAGCAGGGAGCTCGCTCGTCCTTCGTCCCTTGTATAGATGAACCGAAGTTGAGTACGTTTGCAAGGGTGGGTGGGCTCCCTCGTAAAAGAGAACAGAACTACCAGTGACGCTCGTGGCGTAAAACAATATTTCCAAGAGAAATGCATTCACTGAAACCGAGATGATGTATGCTTGCTCGGTAGATCTGCTTGCCAATTTGCAACCTTAAAGAAAGGCAATAGGGTGCAGAAAGCGAGAAGGGGCAAGCCGTCCCAAAAAAGCAACGAGCGCTAAATCGAAGCGCTCTGGCCGTAGTGTTGCACGTCCTCGCGGTATCCCCCGTGACCGCCGCCGTATTTTCTGTAATCTTCGATGAGTTCGATCGACTTTACCCACTTCACCATCTTGTACCCCATCTGGGTCTCAACACGAAGACGTAGCGGCGCCCCGTGCACTATGGGAAGCGGCATTTCATTCATCTCGAATGCGAGTATAGTCTGCGGATGGTTTGCGAGCTCCATGTCAATTATTTCGTAGTAATTCTTTGAAGGATCTCCGTGGCCGTACTCATCTTTCTCTCCCGTGCCAATCGAATTGAACACAAGATATCTTGCATTGGGAAGTGGCTTGCACCTTTTCAAGATCTCGCTCACGCGCACCCCTCCCCACTCTCCTATCGAGGTCCAGCCCTGGATGCACTGGTGCTCCGTGGTCTGCTGCTGTTTCGGCATCGCCTTCAAGTCCTCGAGGGAAAGCTCGAGTGGGTTCTGAACAAGGCCGTACACCTTCAGTTTGTAGTTTTCAAAATCATTTTTGAGGAGCTTGGAGTATTCTTCGTTCTCTGGAGGTCGTCCGTTGACTCTGAAGTAAGTAGTCCACGAAGACTTCGAGAAGGTCTGCTTTGACTTGGCTCTCTGGAGGATGAACTTTCTCACCGGCTCTACCAAGAACCCTAGCGCTTCCTGGAAAGCCGAGGGGTTGCGCAGAGAGCCTGCCGTCGCAATGTAGTTCACCGCTATCACTATGATGCAGTAAGCGGCAAAGAACGACGCGGCAGTTGCGATTGGAATTGTTCCTCCGCCATAAATTATGTTCGCCATATTGTCAGGAAATCTGTCGTATAACACGAGTGCGATGTGGACGATTATGAAGAGCACTACAAGCACCATGAGAATGAAGTGAAAGCTCCTTGCTCGCTGCCTTCCCCCGAAAACACGCGGGTATCTCGGAAATCTCGCCGCGAAGGCTGGCGACATAGCTGCCCCTGTCAGTATGAGAAGTGGACCGATGATGAAGACCACGCCTGCGTAGGCGAGCTGCTGGGCAGGATCGAAGGGATGTCCCGGAGGAGGCAGTTTCCCGCTCGCAAAGATAAGCATCGTATTGATCGCTTCGGGAAACACCGCCGTCGAAGTTGGTATCAGCGTCTGCCAGACGCCCGTCACAAAGAGCAGGGCGTAGTATACGATGCCATTCAAAACCCAGAAGATGATCGAGAAAAAGTGCCAATGCCTTCCGAGCCCCAGATTTGAGTGTCCGGGCAGAGCTACGAATGAGTTGAAAGATTCTTCCTCGTCCGTCGAAGTGAACAATCTATCCCTCGGCATTTCCTTCTTCGTGAACTTGATCCACTGCTTCCCGTCAACCGAATTGTCGTTGATGTACAGTTTAGGGTGAGCGCTGAGTATCTCTATTCCGCTGCGGATGATCAGAATTATGAAAATTACATTGATTAGGTGTGCGGCTCGCAGCCATACTGGGAAGTCGATCAAGTTCTTTTGTGGCACCTATAGAAGGAGGCTGTTACGTTGATTGAAAGCGCGGGATCTCTCTTTAGCATTCAAGCGCGAATCAAATCATCGAACTTTCGGATTACGATCGCGAAAAGATGAAGCCAACTCTGAAAGATAAGGCAAGCCTCACAAGAATCTAGGTCTAGTTTCTTTATTGGATAAGGCATGCCGCATCACCGAGACTCCCGCCAAGTGAGCAGCTTACCGGAGCGCCTAATCAATCCATCGAGTGAGTCTTCGGCGCTTTCAAATCCTTGTTTCCAACGCTTCCACCAAGTTCACAACCAACCGCTCTTGCAAAACAATCGGGCAAAAAAAAGAGGAAAATCAGAGAACTGAGTAGGGAAGTCACCGCTTAGAGGGCGCCAATTTTTCTTTCGTTACAGAGGAAAGGATGACAACGCTTTATCGAAAAATTTGTTGTAATGACCGTCTATGGTGCAGGAGCCTGTACTCACTAGGCGGTAGTATTTGCGAACCACCGTCGAGGAGGAAACAACAGTTTGGGATCATATCCAACCCCTCATCTGCTTCTCCCTCTTCGTCCTCTGACCAAATTGTCGGTCAATGCCTTCAGCGGCAGCTAGAGCTCACTCTTGATAGGTGAGAGGAAGGCGAAAGAATCAAGCAGGATTATCTCGGTACCCGCTTCATACTAAAGATGGGCCTAGCGTTCCTCATAATCTAGTGTGCAATAGGGGTAATCTACCACTTTGACCTGAACAGGTACGCGCCGTACGTCTTTGCAGCGAGCACGGAACCACGAGTATCGTGGCCTTGAATGAATTATTCAGCCCGGAGAAGTTCTGAAAAGATAGGTCATTGTCTGCTTCAGGGTTACAATTGTACAGTAGAGGCATTATTCTTCAGCGCCAATTTGGAATCAACAAACCCATCCCCCTGGGATGAACGAAACTCAAGTGCCTGTTGAAAATTGTACAGGTTAGTTATTAAAGACGAATAAGGATTACTCTTGCACTATGGAAGTCTTGATGCCCTGGAACAGAGGATGCCTGATCTCTCTGCCGGCATACAGGAGTTCAGGCATGTCACCGACAATCATAATGAGGTCGAACTATACTGCCAATTATCAACTGAAGTGAACTTGGCCGCCAATTCTTTCTCCAGATTCGGTGAATTTTAGGAATTCGCCTCGTCACCTCGGAAGGACAGACCGATCTTTTCTTTACGGGCTGACCTTGATGTGCTATTTGTAATCCACAGCGAACCGGCAGTCGTGACGATATTAGTTAGAATGATCACGTAAGTTACCAAATTCAAGAATATGGCTCCAAGAGGCAGGCCATCGTTCACTGCGATAATGGCAAGAGTTGCGGGAGTCAGCCCTTGAGCGCATAGGAGAACGATTTTACTTCGGTCTTTCGCGATTTCAGATTTCAGAGTAGATACGCTCGCTGCAAAAGTTCGAAAGACCAGTAAGAGACCAAGTAGAAGAAAACCAATTACAAAATTCTCAATGATCTGCGAAAAATTGACTACGAATATCAGTCCGAGGAACACGAAGAACAGCGTCTCCAAGAGAAAGGATATCTCGCCTTGGAAAACACCGAGTTGTTTTTGAAGTGGGTCCATTTCCAGCGGCCGTGTCTTGAAAAGACTGTTCAGAATTTTGTAACTTCCCAAAAGGACTCCAAAGACGAGTATTGAGAGTATCCCGCTTCCGCCTAGTGTGGAGCTAATCGCATAAGTTGCGAAAACCAAACCCATCGTGAACACGTATGTGTATCTGTACTCTTTCAAGTGGTTGAGGATAATTATCCAGACAAAGGACAGAACTGCTCCGCTAACTATTCCCACGGAAAACTTGGACGCAATTATGGTGAGAGCGCCTTCGACGCTCGCGGTTCCTGTCTGATAGCTTCCGATGAAAGCTGTGAACAATACCACAGAGAAAATCGAGTTCAACACTGACTCGACCGTGATGAAAGTGACGGTGTTCTCTCCCAGGTTCAGCCCACGGGAAAGAGGAATGACAACCGCCGCGGTAGTCTCTCCGCCAACCATGGAACCAAAGATAAGTGCCTGAATGAGTTCCCAATGGAAAAGGAAGCTCGTAACAAATCCTATCGCGAAGGTACTAGGGATTACGTAGAGGGTCACCTGTACGAGAATCCTTCCGCTACCACTAAGGACCGTTCTGATTTGCGTGTCCATTCCGCTGTAGAAGATTACCATTATGAGCGTAAGCGTGGCGATTATCCCGAGCACTGGTTCAAGCTGTTGACCGGGGAAAACTCCGAGAATGGGACCAAGTAATATTCCGACAAAGATTAGAAAAAGAAACGACGGGATTCCCGTGCGCTTGAAGAATAATTCTCCACCGAAACCGAGGATTATTATTCCCGATACGAGTCCAAACACGACATAGTCGGGTTGTGCCATTTCCTTTGGCGCAAGGTGAGCGCTGGTTCGGTGGTAATTAAGCAATTCTCATTTACGGGTCTTCGTCCAGCGAGTAGCAATTAATTACGCCTCGTCTAGGCCGGACTTGAGGGAAAGGCTGACCATTTCAATCGTATTTGTCAAAACGGGATGAAGATGCGCAAGATAGAGTGTCGCTGAAGTAAGTACTTCCCGTGTTCTTTGAGCGCAACACTTCCCGTGACAGAATGAGACGTACCTGACGCGTCCGGGTAGCCCTTGTACTAAGAGATAACTACGTTGTGGGCGATGCTACAAGCCTGAAAAGTTCTTCCTTTGTAGATTTCAAAACTATCCTGTCACCTATTGATTGAATCTGCTGTGGATCGAGTGGAAAGCGGCCGTCCACCAGGTGACTCTTCACGTTAAAGTCACGCTTGATGTCACCTTCTAGGTCAAGTTCCAGGGAAGTGACCTGCCAAGAAGTCGTATCTACCACAATTTCCTTGACTTTTCCTAGCTTCCACCCACCGGCCCCAATTACTTCCTTATCCAAGATGTCCTTTGAATTCAACAGCCAATACGCAGCCTCCGAAATTTGGTTAAGGGGAACACTGTCGCACACTCCTAAAATTGTGAAGGAAAATTCCTCTAGGAATCTTTGGTCTTAGACTCCACAGTCTTCACCTGTAGCAACTTTGCGATATGAAGAATCGATCTCTCTTCAAGCAGATCTCTGTTTACAGGTTTTGAGCTCTTAAATTGTCCTAAAGGCTCGTTCTCGTCGCCCTTCTTCTAGGTGGGGTCCAATCCTCCTGTGGGCTGGCACCTAGTCAACTAGCCGACAATGGATTGTCCGAAGTGGAAGTCTATTGACATCTTCAAATGTTTGACCTGCTATACTTTCGATTATTGTGAGATGACCCAGTACGATACAACACAGAACATGGTCGGGAACAAATCCCACAAGAGTACGACAAGCAAGACGATTGCCTAATAAGCAAATTATTGCGGTGCAAGATAGACAGAAGCCAGACTTGCCATCCGCCATGTACCGTGCCGCGTACGTTGTAAGTGACGAGAAGATCGCAATGCTCCTCGTTGACCCCATGCGGAGGACTATTCTCAACCTTCTAGCAGATGGAGAATACACGCAGTCTCAGATGGCAGAGATCGTTGGACTGACGAACGCTTCGGTCGGACACCATATTCGAATTCTTTCAGAAGCTAATTTGATCAAAGTCGTGAGGAGAGAAGAAGAGATCCACGGAATAATGCAGAACTTTTACCGATCAGTTGCGCTTTGCATTGTCGTGGATATTGAGCGCATGTCGAAATCAGTCTCCAAATACTTTTTCCCGATAAACATTGAAAGATTGAGGGGAGCCGTCGCCGCCTTGACTAGCGAGAATGTAGTGGATACGAGAACTAAGATGAATACAAAGAGGTCGGAGGAGATCGCGGAGAACTTGGCCATTTCAATAGCGAGGCAGGCAAGGAGATTGGGAAATCAGAAAACTCGCCTCGATAGAGAATCGATTACAATCGAAATCTATCGGAGGGCCCTGAAGGAGACAATTCCATCGTTAGAGCGTGCGCTGGTCTCCGCAAAGTGAGTCGCTCGCGTAGGCGATGACGTTTCTCAACTTGTTATCTTGATTGACTAGGTATCGCCTGGTGGATGTTTTCGTCACCACTCGGCCATACAACGAAGGCTATCGCAGACAAACACGGGATGCCGGCTATAACTACGGCGTAAATGATAGAGGCCGTGAGAGCATCGGAGAATATTGGAGGGTCTACGAGATCTCCAAAGTAAAAAAGATCTAATCCTACTGCCGCAAGCACTACCAAGAATAATGCAAAAAGATTCTGGATCCAGCGCGGTACGTTCCTGCCTGTGCCACTTTTCATGTTAAGTCTCTCCAACCTCCCAATTCTTATTGCAAGACTAATAGCAAATCAATTTTTTTCTAAATCCAAATTTTTTGCCTAGTTTGTCATTCTTGTACGGTTGGACCATCGTACAGATTCAATACTTCATTCATACTCTCGAACCTTTGAAGGAACACCAAGCCTTTTGGCGTAATTCTATAGTGAGCGACTAATTCCTGATCGTCGGTAAAACGAGTAACGAGCCCATTCCGCATCAGGAAGGAAAGGTAGTCTTGGAGTTGGGCAAAGCTTAGGTTTGCCCTGTGCATGATGTGTGTCTTTTTCACGTCTCTCCTCGTTATCTTTAGAATCGCGGCGATTATTGAGATGCTGTATCTGTGTCGGCGGCGAGAGTGGTGAAGACTCCGAAGAATGTTTTGGTCAGGTTCATTGTGAGAGTTTTCCCGCTGTCCAACATCAGACACCGCATTTCTCCAGGAGGACACTCCCGAGAGAAAATTTCCTGTCATATGAGTGACTCGCACCGCCGAGGGATTCTCTGTATCCAATGTCTGTTGCCTTGTTTCAGCATGAATGCACAATTCTCACTCGACTTCTCTTTCTTGTTGCGCGTGATGCTCACGATCAGCCTCCCCGTTGCCATCCGATAACGCAGTTCTTTCGCGAAGATGAAGTGACATAACGTTATGATAAATCTTACTAACCAATAACGCAGTCTCTATTCGTTAGTACAAGATCCATTTAGGTATCCCTGACGACTTGATTTCATTAATTCTCTTAGAGGGAATCAGTATGCGTCGTCTGAGAAAAAATCGAAACTGCTAGAAATACGCTCCTAGTCAGGAGATAGGCTTTGGCGCCCCCTCTGCGCGTGGAGATAAGAATCTAGCCCCTCTTTTACAGGTGTGCCTTACAAGACTATTTCTGTTTGCAGTTTGTACTAGCCTAGGACACTAGAGTTTCGACCGAATTGGCAAAACTTACATCCGGGTTTATTCTGCGCCGATGATAAGGCTTATCTAAGCGTTATGATATGTCAAATCAATGCTAGTATATGTATCAGAGAAGCTAGCTCTGTAATTTGAAAATATAGCAAAGAAAAAGACAGATTGAAGGGTGAGCAATAATTGGCTGTCGATTATCTTCCTACAATTTTGATAATCATTTTCGTAGTCGCTATTTCATTGGTACTCTTCTACGGGTCGAGAAGAATCGCTGCTCTGACGAAAGCTCACCATGTGATCCAGTATCTGATAGTAAGCATCATCAGAGGACCAGTGGTTGTAGCAATTCTGTCTTATGGATTTGTAGCGGCAGTAGAATCAGCCATTGACCTAAACGCCGACTATGTTCCTTCCTTCTTCCACCCAGAAAGCTTGCTCCTTATAGTCCAGCTCATCATTCTCGCGGTTTCGGTGCGGACTGCAGGCGTAGTCATCAAGCAGACTATGCCATCCCTTACAAAGGCCAGAGAAGCGGACAGAATTCTTGTCTACCTAGTCTATACACTGGGCCTCGTTACCCTCGCGTATATCGTACTAACCTCTCCAATAAGTCCTGGAGTTGCAGCGAATGTCTGGGCAGTAGTCAACTTCCTGACTGGCGTCTTCATGACGTATCTTGGTGTGTATGTAGTAAACGTCGTCTTCAAACATTACTCCCAAGCAATCGAAGGCAAAGAGTCGAGACTTCGGACAACCATTACCTTCGTAAGAAGACTGATCTTGTCATTGGTCGCACTGATAGGGGTGGCAGCTGCTACATTTACAAGCTTCCCAGCAGCGGGAGGCCTCATCGCCTCCTTGTTCATAGCGGCGGGATTTGCATCCATCGTGATAGGATTAGCCGCCCAAGCAAGCTTGTCCAATCTCGTAGCGGGCATGGTGATTTCAACCTCTCAGCCATTTAAGATAGGAGAGGCTGTCTTGTTTTCAAATGAGTGGTGCTGGGTCGAGGACATTAGACTCACATTTACTGTCCTGAAGACGTGGGACAATAGAAGACTTATGGTGCCGAATCAGTTATTTCTTAACAATACTATTGTAAATTATGATGCTAATGACTCATCCAAACTCTGCATTGTGCTTGTTACAATCACCTACGAGTCTGATATGGACAGAGCAATTGAGATACTCAAAGATGTTGCAAGACGCCATCCGGACTTTCTGCCCGTGGGAAATCTTCCTGTTGTCCACGTAATGGATTTTACAGAATCCGGAATCAACCTCAGACTCCTCAGTCGGGCGAAGGATCAGCCAACAAATTTCCAAATGTCAAAGGATATACTCTACGAAGTCAAGAAGCTCTTCGATTCAAACGACATACGTTTGGCATTTCCAAGGCGCCAAGTTGTCATTGATAGTCTACCTAATACTGCCGAGGGCGAATCCGCGAAGTGGATACCGGCGTCCAATCGCCTTGGGCCAAGCAAACAAGTTCGGAATTTGGCCAGGAACTCTGCCTCGGTTGGGAGCGCGGCGTTAGAGGAAAACGAGATTCCGGCAAAAAATGTACCAAAAAGCATCGTTGCTCCTACTGATGTAGACTATAGTAAGACTTCTTGAGTAATCCAAAGAAGGAGGTAAGACTCTATCTCATTTTGTCAAGAAGGCGCCCAATCAGGCTCTGCGTGAATACACAGACCCCTCCGATTAGATTCAAATTAGACTACCCAGACCTCGTCGAGAAGTATGGTACGATTTCAGATGAAGTATCAGGAGCTCATCAACTTGGAACGTTCAAGGAGGGAATAGACTACGATTTTACTCCTGGCGGAGTGACGTCAATGGTTTATCCTGCAATCAAGAGGATGAAGGAGATTCAACTTATCGATCGGGCTCAGTGGGTGTCGCTGGGACCAAGCGGGCCGGGAGAAGTTGCCATCTCTGATGAAATACTATTGCACAATGTCTGGATGAATCCCGAGACTCTGGCGCTCTATGCCAACTTCAAGGAGGGGATCTGGAATGAGATTCACGGATTGGGCAAACTTTCCTTCAAACCACGAGAGTATGAAGCCTACGTCAGTTACAACTGGAAATGCGCGCAAATTATGTTGCAAATGATGGGAGACATTGACCTCTTCTGGGTGCACGATTTCCAGCAACTGCACATTGGCAATCTCATCGGCCCTTCGGCACCCGCCATACTTCGGTGGCACATCCCATTTAACCTTGGTCAAGTTTCCGAACGCCTCCGAACCTTAATCCTCAAGAGCATCGAAGGATTTGATGCAATGATTGTCAGCACAAAGAGAGATCTACAAGGGCTCATTCACGCAGGGTATAGGGGAAAAGCCTATGCTATCTATCCTTACTTGGACATGGTAAGCTGGGGGGGAAGCGGTAGCAATAGTCAGCAGTCGTCCTCGACCATGGATAATCTGCGTTCCCGGTTGAAATTAGGGCGAAATGACATCGTGCTGTGCGTCATAGGACGCATGGATCCCGTCAAAAGTCAGGATATCGCATTGAAGGCGGTAGCGCGGTTGAGGAATTTTTTTCACCATCTAAAACTCGTCTTTGTGGGAAACGGGAGTTTCACCGGAAGCTCGCAAGGGGGCATCGGTCATCCGAAAGCTTCCCTATGGCGGTCGCATCTGGAACAAGTTACAAGAGACCTGAAAGTCGAGGACATGGTGGTCTTCGCGGGGCACTTGAGTCATAAGGAATTGGACGCAATCTACTCGCTATGCGACATTGTGCTTGTGCCATCCCGGATTGAGGGGTTCAACCTGACTGCGGTGGAAGGATGGCTGCACAAGAAACCATGCATCGTGAGCAGAGGTGCCGGAGTTTCGGAGCTGATCCATGACGAGGTAAACGGCCTTACCTTTGAACCTTCTAACGACACGGATCTTGCCGAGAAAATAGAGAAGATGCTCCAAACATCGGAAGCCGCTGTGTCGATGGGTGAAATCGGTTTCAGAACCGCCTCACTGTGCTCCGTGGACAGAACCGTTGAATCCCTCAATCAAATTTTCGAGGAAGTAATGAAAGGTTATTCGGTGCAGCATGTTCCAAATCCATAGATGGTAGAGACACGAGGTGAAAGGAGTGAAATTAAAGATTAGAGGGCCTGGCTCGACACAGTCGACAACTGAGAGTTTAGGAAGAGTTAGTCGTCCTCAATCCATCATCTGCACCTTTGGCTGTGGCGCAATTTTAGCAAACGCCCACGACCCGAGTACTCAGGGCGATGAGTGTCATTTTTGTCCAGCAAATTTGAGAGTCGGTATTGGGCAGTTGCCAAAATATTTCCGGGGCTCCGACATCTATAGTCGATATAGAGGAAGTCGCAACCCGTGCTCTAGCCGTGAATATTTTATAACCTATTGAAAACAGGAAATGGGATTAGAAACCGATTGCCCTGCAGGTGGATTAGGGCACACGAAAAATGTAAAAACTCTACATTTTTGAGTTTGCATTATTCCGAACTGAGACATGCTACCTTGACTCGAAGCGAGGATGCAAAACCGAAGTGCACATAACACTGAATTGACAGAAAAGGACGCAACAATAACAACAACAAAGCGGATTGCAGGGCTCAACCGCCTACTCAATCGAAGCTATCTCACAAAGTGGGTGATCATAGGGCTCCTGATTGGCCTCGTGGCCGGCTTCGGTGCAACTGCATTTTACTATATGATTCAAGGCGTCACGAACTACCTCTTAGGAGGGATCACCGGGTTCTATCCGCCAAATCCGGCAGGGGAACCTGGAGCTCCTCTGACGATAAATCCCAAGTACTTGCTCATTCCAATCTCTACTGCAATTGGAGGTCTGGCCGCGGGGCTAATCATTTACAGGTTCGCGCCAGAAGCCGAGGGTCACGGCACCGACGCGGCTATTGACGCGTTCCACAATAAGGGAGGGTACATCAGGCGTCGGATTCCAATCGTGAAGACAATCGCATCGGCGTTCACCATTGGCTCAGGCGGTAGTGCCGGGAGGGAGGGTCCAACTGCACAGATTGCTGCGGGTTTTGGTTCTCTAATCGGAGGAATGTTCAACCTCTCCGCTAAAGACAGACGAATTGCCCTCGCGTCAGGAATCGGCGCCGGAATTGGTTCGATCTTCAAATCCCCCTTCGGCGGCGCAATTTTAAGCGCGGAGATACTTTACAGCGGGCCCGATATCGAAGCCGAAGCGCTGATTCCCTCCTTCATAGCCTCGCCAATAGGCTACGTGATATTTGGATCATTCACTGGCTTTACTCCAGTTTTTGGTTATACCGTTCACTACTCCTTTACCCAACCGCTCAATCTCTTCATCTACGCTCTGCTCGGGGTGGTTTGTGCAGGCGTCGGTCGTCTTTACGTTTACTCATTCTACTCGATTAGGCGTTTCTTTGAACGCCTAAAGATTACGAACTATGTAAAACCTATGATTGGAGGCGCAGTAGCCGGCGCAATAGGAATTTTCTTTCCTCAGGTAGTTGGTCTGGGATACGGTTTCCTTCAATTTCTAATCGATGGCAACTTCAATCTCATTACTACCAACTACTTTACGATCCCGTTGTTTGTTACCCTTGTCCTAATTGTCCTCCTCAAAATTTTTGCTACATCAATCACGGTCGGGTCTGGCGGGAGTGGAGGAGTCTTTGCACCATCCCTCGTCATCGGCGGGTTTGTTGGATCGGTTGTGTGGATATTTGTGAATCAAATGTTTCCAGGTCTCATTCCGTCATCTGCTCCGCTCGTTGTAATAGGGATGATGGCGCTGTTTGCTGGAGTGGGGAGGGTTCCAATCGCTGTGATCCTGATGGTCAGCGAGATGACTGGAACTCTTGAGCTGCTGGTTCCCTCTATGGTCGCAGTAGTGATTTCCTACTACCTCACCGGACCAAGACACAGTATCTACCGGAGTCAGGTACTTTCAAGAGCCGATTCCCCTGCGCACAGGGGAGAGTACAATATCCCAATAATGTCGAAACTGAAAGTTGTAGACGCGGCAAACCCCAACGTAAAAACTCTAAAGCCCGACGACACAGCAGACGACGCATTCCGCTTAATGAGCGGAGGCAATTTCAGGGGTGTCCCCGTCGTCTCCGACGACAGGAAGGTACTTGGCATCGTGACCATGAGCGACGTGTTCCGGGTTGGGGGAGAAAAGATGAAGTCAACGCAGGTCAAGGAGATCATGACCGGGAACGTCATAACTGCAAGCCCTGACGAAAATTTGTTGTCCGCGTTGAACAAGATGACAACGCACGGCATTGGTAGGCTGCCGGTGGTCTCTCCGAAGAGTGGAGAGCTCGTCGCTATACTGACCCGGTCGGATCTTTTTACTCTCTATAGTAAGAAAATAAGCGAAAATTCTGCCGAGATTGTATAATCAGAAGGGCAGTGCAAAACACTTGCGTAGGATGAAAGGACAAGTCAAGTGAGCTTGGCTGAACTTTCGATATCTCTCTTGTTTGGGCTCGTTTGACTTTGCACTATGCTGCATCCCTTCGCTGCTCTCCCATCAGCAAGGAGTATTGCAAAGAAGAGTACTGGTATTTCCAGTGCCGCAATTATGGGCTGGTAATTTATCAGAGCCGTAAAGCGATGGAATCCCAACGCCCAAAGCTATCGCGCGATTCCTCGCTCCTCTAGCATTCATCATGGCAAGCCTGATTGTGTACTGGACAACGTGGCCCTACACACAGGGTATGCATTCTTAGCCATACTCGTTGGCGTTGCAGTCTTCTTTGCAACAAGGGGTAAAACAAAATTGTTCACAAATCAAGACGTAAAGCGCGGGCTCTGGATAGTCGTCTATTCCGTTGCACTTGTTGCAGTCTCATATCTCGGGAGCTACGGAGCAAACTACATCAGATTCCCTCTCGACTTTGGCGTGGTGATAATTCTCTCGGTTTTGTTCTTTTATTGGGGCATCCGAAGCGGATACGAGACAAAGGAATTGCGCCAGCTAAAGAAGCAGGAGCAAGTTGAGCTTTCTCTATGACCATTATTCAATTTCTAGAAATTGAATCATTTGAGGTGTGTACGAGGATAGAGTGCCACCTTACGCAGGAAAAGGACCGATCGTAGAGTCCAGAGAGGGTCAACTACTCTGATCTGATTGAAGTTGGAATTCATTTGGCGAAGGAGGATTGCGATCTAGCAAGCAATCTGTAAAACCGGACCTTGAGGAAATCTTGTAGTAGGAACCAGGCGAACGCGTACCCCCAAACCATTAGAGCAAGGCCCCAACCCATCGCCGGGAGCAAGATACCGTAAACTGTAATGATGGTTGCCGTCAGCTGCGTCAGTACAACGGCTAGGAGAAGGGGCTTCGCCGGTCGTATAGACCAGAACGGTCCTTTCGTTCGCGCTACGAAAAGGGCAAAATGACCCGCGACTGCGAGTTTCAGGTAAATGAACGACTGAAGGATGGCTGGGTTGAGATGCAATACCTCGAGTCCAATGTAGAGAAGAATGAACGTTGACACGACGCCTATTGCCCCGAGGAACGTCGAGACCGCCAGCAGAGAGCGCATGTCCCATCTCTCTGGCTTTTGGGAATATCTGACGTTGTCGTAGGCTATCGTCATTATCGGCATGTCGTTAAGCAGTGCCAGCAGGACGATCATCAGCGCAGTGACTGGATAGAACTGGAAAACGATTATTGAGAGCGTGACAAAGACGAGCACGCGGATAGTCTCGTTGATGCGATAAATGGCATAGTTCGTCATTCTCTGGAAAATCTTGCGACTCTCCTTCACAGCGTCAATGATGATAGAGAGGCCGGGCTTGGTTAGGACAACGTCTGCGGCGGACTTTGCGGCGTCGGTCGCGCCAGCGACCGCAATACCCGCATCGGCCTTCTTTAGAGCAGGCGCATCGTTCACGCCGTCACCGGTCATGCAGACTATGTGCCCCTTCTTCTGTAGAAGGTCGACAATGCGGTACTTGTGCTCCGGGAACACCTCCGCAAAGCCGTCCGCTCTTTCTGCAATCGGTTCAGCCTCGTTATCCGGCTTATCGAGAATGGAAGAAGCGGTGACTATATTCGTACGCAAGCCCACGAGTCTAGATACCTCTTCGGCTATGGCTGTGTGATCCCCGGTCACCATCTTGACCTCCATGCCCATGGATTGTGCGGTGGCTATGGTGTCCGCCGAGTCTTCCCTAGGAGGATCATATAGCGAGATCAGTCCAACGTATTGCCAATTTCCTTGACCTTCGGTTCTGGGTACTCCTAGAGCGCGGTATCCCCTTTTGGCGAAACTCTTGATTGATTCAATCAGATCCTGTTCGATGCCTTCTTTTTTCTGAACGAGACTCAGGATTGCTTGCGGCGCCCCCTTCGAAATTTGAAACCTCGCTCCTGAGCTGTCCTGTATCACAGCTTCCGTTCGCTTTGAAATAGGATCAAACGGCTTGAAGGAGACGACCTTGTAGCTCGCGATGAGCGGTGAAACACCCTCTGAATTCTTTGCTCTAGCTATGATTGCATCGTCAATAGGATCCTTGTCTTCCTCCCTCGAGGCAAGAGTTGCGAACAACAAGACATCCTTATCCGAATATCCATCTAGCGTCTTAACCTCGCCAACCGTGAGCTGGTTTTTCGTGATCGTGCCCGTCTTGTCGGCACATAAGATGTCTACACCTGCCATCTCTTCAATCGCCACCAGTTTGCTCACAATCGCCTCTTTCTTCGCGAGGGCTTCGGCGCCGACCGCCATTGATACGGACAAAACAGCGGGGAGCGCAGCAGGGATTGCGGCCACGATTAGCACTAGACCAAACTGGAGCAGCTCGAGGGCCCCCTGCCCGCGAAAGACCCCGACGACGGAAGTCAGCGTGACCAGGAATGCCGCAATCGCAATTAGATAATCTCCTATCTTGACTATCGCCTTCTGGAAGTGGCTCCTTGTCTCGGCTTCCTCGACCAGTTTCGTGGTTTTCCCAAAGTAGGTGTTCATTCCCGTGGTAACGACGAGGCCGTTCATCTCACCCTGGCGAACAATCGAAGAAGCGTAAGCAAGGTCAGTTTGATGCTTTTCAACTGGAAGTGACTCGCCGGTGAGAGCCGACTCGTCGATAAGCAGATACTCGCCGTTGATCAGTCTCGCATCCGCGGGGACAATGTTTCCTAGACGCAAACGTATGATGTCTCCGGGCACAAGCTCCCTTGCTGGCAAATCGGCCCATTTCCCGTCCCGCAGTACTCTCGTCCTGAGAGCCAGCCTCTGCTTCAACAGCTCAATCGCATTGCTCGCCTTGTTCTCCTGCCAGAAGCCAACAACCGCGTTGACCGCCAGCAGCAATGAAATTATGCCCAAGTCTTCCCAGTGGTAAATTACTGCGGAGATGAAGGCCGCCGCCTCGATCATCCAAGGGATCGGACCCCAGAAGTACCGTAGGAACGCAACGATCCGAGATTGCTTCTTCTCTTGGATCTCATTGGGGCCGTATTGTTGAAGTCGCTTTGTCGCTTCAGACGAAGAAAGGCCTTCCCTTTCATTTGTCGAAAGTCGCTGGAGCAATTCAGCCACCGAGGCGTGTTTTGTATCCGAAGAGCTCAACTCTTTTCGCGCCGACCCTCTCTTTGGGTGATCAACATTTATGATGGTGGATCTTTATGATCCACTGCGTACTGGAGGGAGCTTCGATGAGTCCCGACCTGCTCCCGTTCTCCCGCCGCGCTACGACTTTTTGAGATATGCATTTTTGAGAGATAGAGCCGTATTTTTGGCGATTACTTCGCAATGGTAAACTCTTCTCCCCTTCCGGATATAGAGCTGGACAAGGAGATAGGCCTCTTCCGAAGGATTTAACCCATGCACACGATTCTCACATCTGAAATCGACCTTTTTCACTCGATTTTTTTGAAATGCTACGAAATCATCTACGGAATAGTTACTTTGGAGAAAAACAGGTATTCCAGATGTGTCTCCACTCAGGTGATGCATTCTCCTGGAGGTAAGTCAGGTTCGCGTTCGAATACTGAAAACGGAACTTCTGCCGCCGTGGAGTTTGATGCGGATATGGATCAGTTCTTGGTTAGGAAATAGTGTAGTCAAACCGTGAAAGTGCAAAATCTACCCGAAAAGCTCTTCCTTCTCCAATAAGACTCTCCGCAGGCTCTCCTTTCTGGGCTCTTTCTCAACATTGAGAATCGTATACTTGCCTTAAGTGCGTTGCCAAGGGAGTCTAACCATGTCTTTTGATTGAGCCGTACACAAGAGGCTACCGGTAAGGTGGGCGGCCGATATGCACTGCGAATGATATTCGCATTGCTTGTTATGTCATCCTTCAATGTCTTATTCCTAGTCGCTCGCTGCGGGCTCAGCAGTCTTCTGTTCGCAGACTTCCTCCTTGGGGCTTTGCTGATGCTAGTCTTGTACGCCCTTGGTCAAACTCTAGACAAGCGACTGATTTTCTGGAGCTTTCGATTTTACAAATGGCTGGTGAGAACTGGATTGGTCGAAGAGGTGTACTATAAATAGTCTTACAAAGGAGCACGAAAGGAATTTCGAAACTCACAATTATAGTTTAAACAGCACGCTCCATGGCCAGCTAGGACATCTCAGAGCGGATTTTAGTAGGCTCCCTTCACTTAACTTAACATTCTTTCCAGCGTGTATAAAGATCAAAAAAAGTGCGTTGATTGATAAAGAAGCTCCTCGAGTTTTGCGGAAAAAGGAGAGTTCAGGGGAGCAAATCTAATTACTCTGGAATTGACCTAATCTGTGATCGAATGGACCCAAACACTCTAAGCAAACGCGTTGGACAGCGAGGTTATGCGGCTCTCGTTGAGAGTATTTTCAATGAAGACAAACGAATAAGATTCGTCGCGGTATACGGCGGGCGAGATCTGCTTGCTGGTGGAATGAAGCCCGGGTTGCCCTCGTACGACCCTGAGGAAGTAGCAAGGGAAGTGGATCTGGAACTTGCAAGAATAGCCAAATCCGCAGAGTCTTCGGAGCGGTGGTTTGGCAAGTTAAATGGAGTCGTGATGAGTTACAAAAATATCAACCTGGGCCTTTTCAGGTTCGAAGACATGACCAAATTTCTTGTTGTAAGTAGTGAGCCCGACTACAACCTCCTGTCTCTCGTAGCGAAATTGCCTGTGTTGTTGTCCGACCAAGTTATATGAACAATAGCTGGCGACAATTTATCTTGCCCAAAGTGATTGATTATGCTTATTCCCGAGTTTTTCATCAACAACACAAGCTCAATGCCTAGGATCTGAAAGATGGTTTTCCCTTCGTTCCAGAGTCCAAATTTCACATAGCAAGAGAGGGCAATCCAAAACAATGGCCAACAACCCAAAAACCTCGGCGGAGGAAAGGAAGAGGGCTGATCTCTCGGGGCCTGGAATCGGTAGCTACGGGGAGCTTGAACGAATTCTGCCAGAAGATTATCTTCCTCTTCTTGACCCTAAAGACACACAAAAGGCTGTTTTCTTGGCAAAGAGCTACGTTGAAGAAAATCTCTGCAAGGAGCTTGGCTTGATGATGGTTCAAGTGCCACTGATAGTTGATGTCGAAAGTGGAATTAACGACATGCTTGACCGCGACGGTTCGAGAACTCCAGTTGAGTTTCATATCAAAAATGACTTTGATAGACATCCGATCGACGCCCAGGTGGTTCAAGCTGCAACAAAGTGGAAGAGAGTTGCCCTAAAGCAATTCGGAATGGGAATAGGAGAAGGTATTTGTACAGATATGCGAGCGGTGAGAAAGGATTACTTTCTGGATCACGATCACAGTGCGTATGTCGATCAATGGGATTGGGAGCTCGCAATTTCGCAAGCGATGCGTAATCTCGATTTTCTAAAGAAGACAGTGCGAAAGATATGGAAAGTCCTGAAAGGAGCCGAAGCGCACGTCCAGAAATCATTTCCCCAGTTACGAACTTCAAAATATCCCGATCTTCCTGAAGAGATCAAGTTCATTCATGCGGAGGATATACTGGACGGTTATCCTGATTTGCCAAGGAAGGAACGAGAAAGCGCGATCTTACAAAAACATCCTGCAGTCTTCATTATCGGAATTGGCTGGACTCTTAAGGATGGATATCCTCATGAGATGCGAGCAGCTGACTATGACGACTGGGTCACCGAAACTACTTCAGATGACGGTAGGCCCATGCACGGCCTCAACGGAGACATCTTGGTCTGGAACCCTGTAACACAGCGGAGACACGAGCTAACATCTATGGGAATTCGTGTGAACGCAGAATCGCTAAGGAAGCAGTTGGAGATTTCTCATCAGCTGCAGTGGCTCAAGCTACCATACCACCGCGCAATCATGAACAATGAACTTCCCTTGAGCATAGGGGGCGGAATAGGGCAGTCGAGAACATTCATGCTACTTTTGAAAAAGGCTGCACTTGGAGAAGTGAGCATAAGCGTATGGCCTGAAATTTTGAGGGTGATGTGTCAAAAGAAAAACATTCATCTCCTTGAGTAATAGTCAAATCCAAACCTCATCGTCGTTTTCTGAAAATCCACTCAATCAGAAAAATCGGAAATAAGTTCTTGTTCACCGTGAACTATAACATGGCTTCGTTCTCAAGTTAGGTGCGTGGCTCTGCTTTTTGTATTGCGCCCTACTCATCTGAAATCTCCCGTCTCCACAGATTCTGATTCCTCGGGATCGAATTCCCATATGCGTGAGCGTGCCCCCTTTGTTCCAAGCGGGTGCCCTCTCGGCTGCACATGATACAACTCTAGGATCTGGATAGCCGTTGTTTTTCGCCGCAAGGGAATCATAAACCAGAATCCCGAACGAGACGAGAGTACTTTTTTGGGTCGATTACCCGGAAAAATGCTATTGGCTCTACTCTATGCTAGGAGAAGCGGACTAGACAATTATCAGGATCTCTCCATTGGCCCAACTTGCCGAGACCTCGCGCTTCCGTCTTTGTTCTTGTGACTTTCCGCGCAGAGAATGCAATCCGCGGAAAAGGTTTATCTCTTTGAGATTTAGTTCTTGGAAATTTGAGATCTAGCCCGTGATATTCTCCGCTAAATTTAAATAAAATCATATGCGGGGTTACTGTATCCAGGTTAGTATCTGTTAATTAGACACACAAAGAGGTTCGAAACAAGAAAAATGAGTCAAGTTCCCGCAATGACACAAAACGGAACACCCGTTCTGATTCTGAAGGAAGGTACAAGTCAAAACAAAGGTAGAGATGCTCAGCGCAACAACATCTTCGCTGCCAAGTTGATCGCGGAGATTGTCAAGAGTTCTCTCGGTCCGCGAGGCATGGACAAGATGCTTGTTGACTCGCTCGGAGATGTGACAATCACAAACGACGGAGCAACTATGCTCAAGGAGATCGACGTCCAGCACCCGGCCGCGAAGATGATTGTCGAGATAAGCAAGACCACGGACAATGAGGTGGGCGACGGAACAACTTCCGCCGTAGTACTTGCCGGTGCTCTGCTCGAAAACGCCGAGGAGCTGATCAGGGATAACGTTCATCCAACGATCATAGTTGACGGGTATCGCAAGGCTTCAAACAAAGCTCTCAAGAGCCTTGAGGAGATTTCGATCAAAGTCCCGCCTACTGACAGAAAGTGGCTTGTCAAGATCGCGAAGACGAGCATGGCCTCAAAGTTGATTCACACCGACTCGTCAAAGCTCGCAGAGATCGCGGTTGATGCTCTTCTCTCGGTTGCAGAGAAGGTGGACGAAACAAATTACCGCGTTGACATTGACGATGTCAAGGTCGAGAAAAAGCCCGGCAGTGGAATCGCACAGACTCAGCTGATCAAAGGCATTGTCTTGGACAAAGAAGTCGTCCATGCCGGAATGCCAAAGAAGATCGAAAACGCAAAGATCGCGCTGATCAACTCGCCTCTGGAAATCGAAAAGACAGAGTTCGACGCAAAGATCAACATCAGCGATCCTTCCCAGATAAAGCAGTTCCTCGATGAAGAGAACTCTATGCTGAAGAGCATGGTAGACAAGGTATCTTCAGTCGGAGCAAACGTAGTCGTCTGCCAGAAAGGCATTGACGACATTGCTCAGCACTACCTTGCAAAGGCAGGTGTACTAGCAGTGAGGAGAGCAAAGGAATCCGACATGACAAAGCTCGCCAAAGCAACTGGAGGACGCGTGGTTACGAACCTCGAAGACCTCACCGAGAAGGATCTTGGGAAGGCCGCGGTGGTCGAGGAGAGGAAGGTCGAGGAAGACAAGTGGGTTTTCATTGAAGGTTGCAAGAACCCTAAGGCCACAACCATCCTAGTGCGCGGAGCCACTCAAAGAGTCACGGACGAGGCCGAACGCAGCATGCACGACGCACTGATGGTCGTGAAAGACGTCATCGAGCATCCCTCGGTAGTCGTCGGCGGAGGAGCCCCCGAAGCTGAACTCTCCTACCAGCTCAGGGAGTATGCAAACTCACTCTCTGGAAGGGAGCAGCTCGCCGTGCAAAAGTACGCCGATGCACTTGAATCCATCCCCCTGACTCTCGCAACAAACTCAGGTATGGATCCGATAGACACTCAGGTCGAGCTCAGGGCAAAGCACGGCCAGGGAAAGAAGTGGTGGGGAGTGAACTGTCTCCACAGCAAGGTCGGAGACATGGAGGCCGAAGAGGTCTACGAGCCATCCGCGGTCAAGGAGCAGATCATAAAGTCCTCGACTGAATCCGCGTCAATGATCTTGAGGATCGACGACGTGATCGCCTCGAGCAAGATGAAGACACCACCACCGGGAGCAGGTGGAGCCGGCGGAGCAGGCGGCATGGGCGGCGGAGATATGGACTAGATCTCGCCGTAAATCCAAAAATCTAAGAACCCAAACCTTTTTCTGGCGGGGTGCGTGATGCCCCCGCTTCGACATTTTTTCCCTTCTTTATGAGCCTCATAACTAACACTGTCATTATTAAACGACCAACGCTGATCTGATTCTTCGGATTTCCTGAGATTTGGTAAGATTCAGCATCGTGGTTGAAGGAGACTGCGACGATTTCGACACATACGTTGCCCTCGCCCGACTTGCAGAGGAAGCTGGGTTTCATTCCTTCCAAGTCTACGAACACATTGGCTTCCGTCCATCCTGGTCAATTCTTTTCTCGGTAGCCAGAAGTACAAATAAGATTTTCATGGGCCCGGTCACCGTCCCTGTCTTACTTCAGCATCCGCTTTACCTGTCATCAAATCTTGCAACCTTGAATGAGGTCACAGGCGGACGGGAAATGCTCGGAGTTTCGAGGGGAGCATTCTACGAAAGACTGGGTGTTGGACCGCAAAGTGCGCCAGACTCTCGCGAAGCAGTGAGCGAGTGTGTTGCAATAGTAAATTCACTCGTTACCTCAGGAAAGTTGGAGGAAGGGTTCGACGGTCGATTCTTCAGGGTCCCTAAAGGAACGAGCTTCGAGTGGACCTATGCAAGGAGATCAGGAGAGGGACGAAGTGGGAAGGTCCCAATTTATGTTGGTACGAGCGGCCCCAAGATGGTTTCAAAAGCCGTATCTCTAGGAGCAGTCAGTGGAGTTGTGACTGACAATCTATGGAATCCCGAGTACTTCAGGAGGATGAGGTCATGGATAGATGGGGCCTGTGAACAATTCCATCGATCCTCCAAAGAATTTGAACTTGTACCACGTCCGTTCTGCTCGATTGCAGAATCCCACGGCGAAGCGGTTACGGAAGCCAAGAAGAGCCTCAGGCGCTATATGCCTCACCTGATGGGGAGGTCAGGCATGATGGAATCTGCCGGACTGGATTATAGCGAGGTGTTGCGTTTCGCCGAAGAATCCGAAGTACAAGATGACAACGCCCTAGGACAATCTAAGACTCAGCTGATGGTCGAGAACTTTACTGCTTGCGGCACGCCCCATGAGATCTCAAATCAAATTGAGGAAATGATAAGGGCAGGGGCAGAACACATCTGCTTCGGATACCCGCTCGGAAAGGATCCGGTCGCTGCGCTGAAACTAATTACAAGCAGAGTGACACCTAGATTTACCTAGGCTACCAAGCGACAAGCGAGCTCCAATTACTCCTCTTCTTTATTTCACGGCTCGAATATACGTCTCTTACAAGTGTCCGTAAGAGGCGAACCTGATTTTTTTGGAATTCTGAAGCTTAGGATCAGATGTCTAGCTCAGTATCGGCAGAACACATCGCTTAAACACCTGGCCGAATAACAAGTAGAATGGTCGATAAGAATTGGAGCTCGAACTCCAAACTTTGTCGTCCTCTGTCGTTGCAGAACGATGCGAAATACCTGGGGAGAAAGCATATCCTTGAATCCGATATCCACACCCACACATACTATCAGTTACTCGACAATTGTCGAGAAATGGAGGGGGTACCCCCCTAGAGGGGGGTACGTAACGGAGCTAATTTGCTATATAAAGCGGGAAACCGAAGTAAGCCGTCCATTATCAGCAGGACAGAATTAGGGCAAGAAAGTCCTCTCTCTCGGATTTTCGAGGATGTTTTGAGAATTCCGGCAAGTGGATAACACGCGGTGAGAAGAATAAGTAATGGGTAATTCATCAATGGAACGGTGCAAAAACTCTACAATTATTGTAACATCAGCCGACTTTGTCAGGAGTTTTTCAGAACGTTCGTCGGGTGTCAACCAAATTCCCGACCCTATTCGTGGGCCCCCCCGAGGGTACGCCGGCGCTTCCTCTTTTTGCTATATAAAGCGGGAAACGGTGATAGCGCAAAGTATGAAGAGTTGAATTAGGGCGCATTCGCTAACTCGTAAGCTTGACACAAGAGCAGTCATCGGTGGAGGGAAAACCAAGTAAAAGCAAAGAAGACAATCTAGGAGAAAAAGTGCGATAGCTCCACCGGTGTTCGTCCGACCGCAAAGCCTCTCTCCGGGCTCCACAGATCCTCCGCGTAGACACGTCAGCGCGGCCACCCCACCTTAGGGTTGCTCCCTCCCGGACCTCGCCCGATTCGATGGTTCAAAGTCGGAGCCTTCCCTTCGGAAAGCACGCTTCTGCAGCCGCCCGCCGTGGCGTGGACTCATGCCCGCGGGTCCGACAAGTACTTCGCAGAACGAACTTGACCCGAAGGTTACTGACCCCTGCATATAGTCGGTTTCAGGACAAGGGGAGACGACTATCCTCCCGATCCTACCTATCGCAATCCCTTCAATTGGTCTCCAAACAATATTAGCCTATCGTTGCTGTGAACTTGTCGCAACCCATTTGTTTCTGGCTTTCATCTCAACTTTTCTTCCGCAGATCCATGCTAGATAAGCGCCTCATCGCACCGTAAAACAAGATAGACACAAGCCCAAGTAGATGGAAGAAAATCAACTCAGCTTGAAATGAGAATAGAAGTGCAGAACCCAACACTTTGATTGAAGTACCAATAATCAGCATCGCTCTCTTTGTCTTCGCCGGCGCGATTGCATACCTCTTCGTGTTTGGCTTTGTCTGGGGTGCGGGATACTCTCCGACGCCAAAGAAGGAAATCCTCGCCGCAGGTGAGCTGCTCGACCCAAAGCCTGGATCCATCGTCTACGACCTCGGGAGCGGGTTTGGCAGGGTCGTGATGACTCTGGGGTCAAAGTACAGGGAGACACGATTTGTGGGAGTGGACATCGACCCGCTCAAGTACTGGTGGAGCGCCTCAGAGGTAAAGCGCAGAGATTTGACCAGGAACGTTGCAATCATCAGGCGGAACCTGCTCCAGGTTGATCTCTCGGACGCTTCGGGCATATTCATTTTCCTCTCCGCGGACACCAAGATCATGACAGAACTTCAGAAAAAGATAGCAAGAGAAACGAGGCCAGGCACGCGCGTTGTGTCCTACATACACAAATTCAGGTCGTGGACTCCCACGCAGGAGAGGGGGAATGTTCGCCTGTATGTGGTCTGACGCAACTCTCTTCTTCGAGGAGCCGATACGGCGGAAAGCGAAAAGGCTTAATTCAATTTTCAGAAATCATACTTCCGAATCTTCTCAAATGACCGAGCAACTGCCTTTGGATTCGCTTCAGATCAACCCCTTCAACTGTCGTATCTGTTACGGAGAAGCTGACATTGCGCGGCTCGCGCATTCTCTTGAAAAATACGGTCAATTATCCCCGATAAAAGTTAGGCGCTCCCCCATTGATGAGGGAAAATATGAGGTGATTTACGGACACAGGAGGTGCCTCGCTGCGGAAAAACTCGGCTGGAAACAGATCAGGGCGGAAGTCATTTCAGCGAGCGACACCGAATCAATCGAACAATCTCTCATAGAGAACCTAGAGCGCGAGGACCTCTCTGACTATGAGAAGGCGACGATATTTTACAGACTCAACACCCAGTTTGGGAAGACATATGATGAGATAGGGCGAGTCGTCGGCCTCTCAAAGCAGCGCATCTCCTCCTACGTTGCGATGACGAAGCTTTTCTCCTCGGATGATTTCTCATCGCATCCCGAGCTGCGTAGTGCGATATTCAGACTCGACGAGCACCACGCTCGCGTCCTCTCGACAGTCAGCGACAGGGAGGCGAGAATCGAACTCGCAATGAGGACTGTCAAGGAGGGGCTCTCCGTTCGAGAGGTGTCCAACATAGTCTTCAGGCTCCGAAGCTGGTTCCGCGATGGGCCGACAAGGGCTTCGCTAAGCGAGGAAGAACACGATAGAGCTGGATCATCGACATCTAATGACAATTCCCGCTTAAATACTAGGGCAGTCGGCCCGAGTGTTTCAGGCGACAACGAAAAAGAAGCAATCACACAGATTCTCTCAAAGACTCTCAACCTAGATAAGGAGAAGGACAGCAACCACTTTGAGAGCTTCCATCTATTCAATGAAGGCTACAGCCAGTTCTCGTACTTTCCACCGATGAATCTTTTAGAGCAATCCGACGCACGCTCGAGATCCCTAGAGTGGTTTGGGAAGGTCTCAACCTCTCAAAAGGAGATCCTGGAACAGAAGATCGACATTGTGGGGGACGTCGCGGTGGCCGCCCTAGTAGTTAAAAACATCGGCACGGAAGCGTTTGAAGGTCAGGAGTGGATCACCCGCGGAACGATCGTCCTGGTGAAGAAGAAGAACAAGAACGATGTTAATGGTAAGAATCGTGGCTGGAGGACGCTCCACGAGCACTGGAGCCTGCTAGACGAAGACAAAGACAGATCAGCTGCAAAGTCGCTGGAAGGTTTGCAAGTCCTAGCTGGAGAAGGTGCGAAAGTTCCAATTCAAATTCATCAGTTTTCCAGAAAGTAAGAGATCTTGAAAGACATTCCAGAGGTTGATCGGGATTCCACGAACAGTCAGCGCGAAGCCAAAGGACACGTAGTACTCCCGGGAGTACTACTTTCGTCGCTTCGGAAGTGAAAGCTAAATCGCCGCCCAGCCATTGTGAAAAAATGAAGAAGCTCTGAGAATACATGATGTCTTTCCCATCCTCCAATACACTTATCTCAGAAGAGCAGGAAAACCGACCAAAAATATAGAGAGAGTTACGAATTCGACAAATTGAAAGTATACTTTTTCCACTTGATGCCCTGGCCACACCTCAAGCAGGAGCTCGCCTGGCCGTACCCGAACAAGCTCTTCGAACCAAAGGAAGGGGAGAAACTGTACAACGACTACATCAACCAGATGACGCTCGCAGACGAACTAGGATTCGACGCAGTCTGCTTCAACGAACACCACTTTACAGCGTACGGCCTAATGCCCTCGCCCAACCTGATAGCCGCAATCATGGCGGGAAGGACGATGAAGGCAAAACTTGCAATCTTCGGAAATGCGATTCCACTTCGCGGCCAGCCCCTTCGAGTCGCTGAGGAGATTGCAATGATCGACGTGATAAGTGGCGGGAGGGTGATCTGCGGCTTCGTGCGAGGCATCCCCTCCGAGTACTTTGCATACAATATCAGCCCCGGAGAGTCGCGCGCAAGATTCGAGGAGGCATGGGATTTCATAGTGAAGGCTTGGACTGAGGAGGAGCCCTTCGACTGGGATGGCAAGTTCTGGAAGTACAAGAACGTCTCAATATGGCCGAGGCCGCTCCAAAAGCCCCACCCGCCCCTGTGGATGCCCGCAGAGAGCGCAGAGTCCATAGAGTTCGCAGCGACGCGCAGAGTTCCGACCTCGAGAGTGTACGTCTCGACAGCCGACATGAAGGAGGGTTTCAACTACTACAGGGATGTCGCGCAGAAGAACGGCTGGACGCCAACGCCAGACCACTTTATGCCCCTGAGGCACATCTACGTCGCTGAGACGATGGAACAGGCGAGGCGCGAATCTGAAAAGCACCTCGAGTACTTCTACAAGTACCTAGTGTCGGGGACCTACCGCTCGCCAATCAGGCAGATGGCGGAGGCACAGGGGTATAGATCGGAGAAATCGTATGCCTACACGACGAGAGCCAGGCCGGACAAGGCCCAGAGGTACAACGACTTTACCTTCGAGTCCTTCCAGAAGGAAGGAGACATCATCGTGGGAGACCCCAGTTACGTTCTGGACGAAATCAAACACCAGCAAAGAGAGCTCGGCTGCGGCACTATACTCGGCCTTTTCCAGTTCGGCAGCATGCCTAACGACCTCGTTGAAAAAAACACCAGACTCTTCGCGGAGCAAGTTCTGCCCAAGGTAAAGAATCTCTGAAAGGAAACTAGTGGAAAAAGAAAGAGACACCTTAATTCGCCCCAAGAAAGAGACGCCCCGGAATCAGATTAGGAAAATCCAGAGATGTCAGCTCCGATGAAGTATCGAAGCAACTACATTTGGGTCAACGGTCTTAGGACCCACTATCTCGAGGCCGGAGATTCTCCGGACGTCCTAGTCATGATTCACAGCGGCGAGTTCTCCGCGTCCGCAGAGTTCAGCTGGGGCAACAACATTGACTCCCTCTCCAGCCGCTTCCACGTCTACTGCCCTGATCTCATGGGCTTTGGCGGCTCTGAGAAGATTTACAACTTTGAAAATTCGAACGGCTTTCGGCTCAGGCAACTGCGCGGCTGGATGGATTCTCTAGGGATACGCAGGGCTCACTTTGCAGGAAACTCTTTCAGCGCAAACCTGCTTCTGGCACTCGCCGCGGATCATCAATCGCAACAGGGCGCTACCTTACCAATAGACAAGATTGTCGCCGTGTCCGCAGGTTACGGTTCAAATCAAGAGGTTCGAAAGGCGCTGAGCGCTTACGTTCCGGATAAGGAAGGCATGCGCTCACTTCTCAAGATCCTCTTTCACGACGAAAGGTGGTGGACCGATCCGTACTTGGAGCAGCGCTACAGGAGCACTCTAGAGCTCGGAGCTTGGGAGGCAATCGCAGCTGCTAGGCTCGCCCCGCCGGGAAAGGAGAAACCGTGGAAGGGGGCGGGAGCCTCCACGGATCACACAAAGATAGCAAACAAAGTGCTCCTGGTTTGCGGAGAATACGACGAGCTCGCGCCGCCAGAAGCTGCGAGGGAAATTCAAAGCAAAATTAGGGGCAGCTCGCTCCACATCCTGCCCAACTCCAAGCACTGCCCGCACATCGAGCAGAGTGAAAGTTTCAACAAGATTGCACTAGAATTCCTGTCAGAATAGCAAGTCTGATTTTCGAACAATAGGAGGCAAAAAAAGCACTTCAACTCGAAGGCGTCGAATCAGCCACGGTTGTGAATTGCCTGTTGTGATATACCAAAGGGGGCGAATCGCGGAGCAACTTTACTCCAGTCACCCTCGCGATTATCAGGCTGTGATCCCCAACGTCGTGGATCTGGTGGTTCGTACACTCCAAGTATCCCAGCGCACCGTTGACTATCGGGTTGTTGTTTGAATCAGATGTCGAGCTCAAGCCCCGAAACTTTTCCTCGTGATCTATCTTCGTCGCGAACTTCATCGCAATCGAACTCTGATTTGAGTCTAAAAGTTGTACATTGAAGGAACGGGCAGACACGAAGGCGCTGTAGGATGTCGCGTCCTTGGCTATGGCTATCATGATGAGCGGAGGAGCAAGCGAAAGCGAAGTGAACGAGCTGACGGTCATACCGCGAGGTCTTCCGCCTTCGATGGTCGTGATCAAAGTCACTCCCTGCGGGAATTGGCGCATGAACCGCTTTAGGTTCTCAACAAGTGAGTTTTCCATTGAATCAATTGACCAGGATCTTTGTTGATGCGGAGTTTTCGAGCTCAAATCTTTATTTTCTTATTTAATTGTTCTTGAGAGTCGATAGCTTACAACTACGTAATAAAAATTGGAGAATTTCGCTGCGCCATGTACCTTTCTTCGATGGAGCAAGTCTTTTGACTCCCACTGGAATTCGCATTGAACAAAAATGAGAGAGTATGACAAGTGTAATATGCTAGCGGGAGGACACGCACCTCGCCTCGATTACCTTGCTCTCGCTTTGGGCGCATTTTTTCTCATTTGATTAACTAATGAATATAGATAACTCACGGAGAAGCATACAATATCTACGACCACCACAGCAATTCCCGCTGTCCTCGGACTTCTCTCTTCCCTGTTCTTTGCGGCGTCAAACGTGCTCGTAAAGCGAGGGCTCGAGGGCTCAAACCCGCTGACAGCCTTCTTTGTAGACATGGTCACCGGCTCTATCCTCTTCACCGCACTGCTCCCATTCGTTTACCCCTCGACGAGCTCGTCGATCGCTCTAATGGGTATGTTCTGGCTCGCGGTCTCGGGGATCATCGGCACCACAATCGGTCGCATGTCGCAGTTTTACGCAATAGATAGGATGGGGGCGGCGATCGCAACTCCGATAGCGAACATGTTTCCCCTGTTTTCCTCTCTCATCGCAATCTTCTTTCTCGGCGAGCTCGTCACGCTATTCATACTCATCGGGACGTTCCTGACGGTGGCCGGCCTTTTCGTAATCACGATGGGAAGGCAGAAGAGAAGATGGACGAAAAAATACTTGGTCGTGCCCCTCGCTTCGGCCATATTTTTCGGAGCGGGCGTGGCGCTGCGCAAATTTGGGCTGAATTTGATTCCTGATCCGATTTTCGATGTGGCGATAAACGTCTACGCTGCCATGCTGAGCCTTCTTGCGTTTATCGCTGTGACAAACCAGCGTCGAAAAATCAGGATGAACCGGACGAGTACAGTCTTCTTTACGCTCTCAGGCGTTGCAAACAGCCTCGCCCTGATCGCCTTGTTCGGAGCCTTGAATTTTGGGCTCGTGACAATTGTGGGCCCCCTCTCAGCTATTGCGCCTCTGTTTGTGATCCTCTTTGCCTTCCTTTTTCTAAAGAGGATTGAAGTCGTCAACAGGAGAATAGTCATCGGGGCTTTACTCATCGTCGCGGGACTAGTGCTCATAGCCGCCTAGCACCCTCATCCTTGACTTGATAAACCAGTTGCATTTGGCGGATATTGAGCTGTGTAAGAGAGACGCGCGTCTTTTCCACGGTGGACGAGTAGTTTGGGGAATGCTGAGATTCAATGAAAGTAATCGGTTTCCTTAAATATCACTAGTGATATTACTAATGATATCGCAAGTGATATTACAATAGATGAGCAACAATCCAAGAGCTCAAAGCGTCGTCCCACGCGGTTTCTCAAGGTTCTATGTCCTCTACTTGCTGAAGGAAAAGCCGATGACTGGCAAGCAGATTATTGACGAAGCAGAGCGACGGTCGAACGGGACTTGGAAGCCCTCACCGGGGCTTGTTTACCCACTACTCGGCAAACTGCTCGGCGAGGAGCTTGTTCAGGAAAACGAAGGCGGCGCAGGCTATTCAATCACGCCAAGGGGCGAGAAAGTTCTCGAGCAGTATCTATCAAGCAATCCGGGGTATGAACATTTGCTCACACCCCTCACGCAGCTTGGCGCCTTGGGCAAGTTCGTGGCTCAGGACATCTCGGATCAGCTGATAACCGTGATGAAGGGTATCAGAGAAAATATCTCAAAGGCGACGTCAGCGCAGAGAGCGAGGTACAGGGATTTCTTGAGGTCCGAGCTCGAGCGGATAGAAAAAGAGGACGAGAAAGTTGCGAGTGAGGAGAGCAGCAGCTCAGCAAGCGTCGTTTCTCCTGTGGCCCAAGCTTAAAAGTGAAAAAACAGTCTCTATCTTCTTTTTCCTCTCTTCTGTCTCAAGTTGCCCCCTTCGGCTCGCCATTGCTCCCTTTCTTTCTCGAAGAAACTTGCGTGTCTTTGTCGCCAATCTCGTCCGGCTCTGGAATCGCGGCAAGCGCGGAAATGATAGATACGTCGGTGGCGAGACTGTCGATCAGATTTCTGGGAAGCGCGTTCCTTAGGTCAGATTCTAACCTTGCCGCCCTAACTTCCGCCTGGATGTAGAGGTCCCTCGGGACCATAGCCGAGACCATCGCGAGCAGCTGGTCAAATTGAGCCTTTGGCACGGAGCTGCCCAGCCTTGCTTCGAGCCTTTCAATCTCAGCCTTTGAAGCTTGCTGTGATAAGAGGTGGGCCTGCGCCAGGGAATCGTACTCGGTTTTGGGAACCATGCTCGCAATTTTGGTCTGAAACTCCTTTATCCTGCTTTCCAGGAGAAGGACGAGCTCGTCCCTTTCCTTCGTAACAGACTCGAGTCTTTCTCTCAGATTCTTGTTCTCCGAAGCAACTTTTTGGTAGCGCTGTTCAGCGATCAGGGCCGCCTCAGCGGCCGCTTCCTGAGAAATTTGAGCCGTTGCTGGTGGTTGAGTAATCTGGAGTTGTTGTTGTTGCGTCGATGATGACACAGTTGATCTTACACCTGCCTGCGTGATCGTCTCGGCTGCCAGAGGCGGCTGTGATACAGTGCTGCTTTCTGGAGTTCGGCCGGGGCCGGACTCTGTAGCCTCGCTCTTTTGAAATGGTTTCAAGAGTTTCTTCAATGAGCCGATTCTCTTGGACGCAGCAAGGTCGGTTTCTTCGGAATCAGGCTGCTCCGCGGCCGCTTGAGGAGCAGGCGCGTCCCTTGAGACAGAACGCGTCTGCTGCATCCCCTCGTAGTTTGGCCCTTGCTGCTGCGCTGTGGCAAACTGGGCAGGAGGATTACTGCCAATCAAAGATTTCACTCTTGCCTGATAGGCCTCCGCCTGTCTAGTGTACTGGGCCCACTTTGTGTTATCGCCGGATTCTCTCGCAAGGAGGAGGAGTATATCTACCAATTTGATGTAGAGCTTGGCGGCCTCTTCCTTGCTCCCCTCCTTCTCCGCAGCCTGCGCCTGGCCGCTGATGGTCTGGGCAAGCTCCTGCAATTTCTTCATCTTTTGAGGGTCAAGCATTGAGAGCGCACATTACACCTGCTTTACGCATTTTTCGTGCCACTGGCGTCGCACTCTGAGTTCCAGGGAGGAAGTAAGAGAAATGATGAGCGGGGGGAGATAGCCATCCCTTTCTCAATAGCGCAGTTTCCCGCCAGAGGCATAGTCAGCACTGAGTATTTGTGAGGACATCAGGAATTTGGCTTAATTGAGGGCAGTCAAAGAAAGTAGGTCAACCTGTCAGTCCAGATTGACCACTGTCCGATGGCAAATTGAAAAGTAAAAGCGAATTATCAAATGTAATCACCGTGTTCCCTTCTTCACGGACAAGCTTCGCTTAGAGAAATATTGTCTAAGATCTTAGAGCGTGCGAACGTACTAGAAGAAAATCCTGTATCAAAAAGTCCAGCCTCTTTAACTACACTCTATAGCCCCTATCACGCAGTCCAACTTAGAGGAAATGTCGCAACGGACTTTGAGCGCGATCGAGCAACAGGAGCAGAAGAGGAGGACAGGGCGAGCGGAAGAGATAAGGTACACGGTCCACAACCGGGTAATTTACATTGTGGTCTTGGACGGCGAGGGGCGCACGTTTCTCACCCACTTTTCTCATATCGAATCTGCCGGCGGGAGGGCGCTTTCTCTCAAAGCCTTGAGGATATTCGAACAGGCGAGCGGTCAGGGCTTGGGTTTCCACGACCCGAAGATCGTATGCATGAGGCCGTCGGAATTCATACACGAGTATGGCAATTATTTTCTTTCGGTCAACCTGACATAGCAAGGCATTGAAAGACGTCAAAATAGGGGGGTCTCTTGGACTCCTTCTTGCCTAACTCAAGGAGGAGGACGCACTCTTTCAGGTGTGCATTGTACCAAGGTAAAGCAAGATACTGCTATAGCTTATCCCGCCCGCGTGTGCAACGCCATGACTATTGAGAATATATAAAGCAACGGCAGTTAACTACACTGTGGCCTAATTCCATTGCTTCCTTCGTATAATCTACAGGGTCAGTCACTTTGAATATATCGCGGACTTTGAAAACTTTGAACTCATTTCCTAGGTGCAAATCAATCGAACCCGCACCTATCTGCTCCTTCCTGAAGGGCTCTATCTTTCAGCTGCCCCGATTCGACTAGTTCGAATATCTTTTCACCTGATAACAAAGCCATTTTGACGAGTGCCAGACTTTGTCCTAACTGATCACGGCCATAACTATAATTGCCGCTTTTCATTCAAGCGTACAAAGATAGTCATGTCGCTGAAGCTTGGAAGCATGAAGGTATATAGTTCGGCTTTTGGGCAACGGGGACGCATCCGAAGCGAAATGCAGGTGATGGAGAAAATCTTTCACCGCCACTGGAATGGTCCGGATATAGGAAGAACGCGAGGCAGTTCGCACTGCTTTGCTTCGATCCTGACGCGCCATTACCAAGAGGCTTCGTTCACTGGGTAGTTTACGGCATTCCCGCCGACGTGCCGAGACTTATCGAAGGCCAGTCTCCGGATATATATGTGCCCGGCGTTAACGGAACGGGAAAAGCTGGCTATTATGGTCCTTACCAGCCAAAGGGACACGGAACGCACCACTACTACTTCTGGATCTGCGCACTAGACGAATCTCTCGGACCCCATTCAGGTCTGACTGACTATTGATCGGCTTTTAGATAAGATCAGCTCACACATCCTGGAACAGTCACGTCTGGTTGGAATCTACGACCGCTAAGCATATTGCAATTAGACATTCCACGGCAGCATTTCCCCAGTTCATTATTAGGCTCAATCCGACTAAACGGAGGCTTGCCCCAGCTTTGGCTTCATCATTCTCTTTGCACTTCTTTCTTCGGTTCCCAAAGAGCGAGCTATTCTTGCGTATGGACTAATCGCGCGCATTATCTTGATCTCAGCTTTTCTCAAGTGCTCTTCGAATGTCGACGCTGGTACCTTCAGAAGCGAAGCCATTTCCGCAATAGTCCTATTTTTCGGATATCCGTAGTAACCCATCTCGATTGATTGGACAAGCGCATCCAGCTGCTTCTGGGTGAGCTCGCCAAAGAAATCAGCCACGGATATAGTCATGGACGACCTTGCGTTTGGCCGAAAGATGCTTCCATGAGACTCTATTTCGACTTTCCCAAACTTGGAGAGGTTACCAAGAGCTTTGTTCAGATCCTTGGAACTGAATGCCAGTATCTCACAGAATTCGTGTCCCGCTTTGTATGTTATTGGCATTACGGGAATGCAGTTTGACGCTTCAATTATCGAAACTGAAGAATTGTTTAGAGCACATCTGCACTTTATCACTGCTTCGAGCGACCTTTCCGAATAGCTCGAGATGTTGATCAGCTTGGCAGAAAGTTTTCTCAACATTCTTTTCAGACTACCCTTAACTTGTTCGATTTCGTCTTTTCTCTGCGAATTCACTTCGAGTATGTCAACCTGGAGATTGCACCAGCGCGAGATGCTCGCGTCCGGAAACATCTTCGAGAGATTGTTGAAGGGCATGTCATGTTCCAAGCGGAGTTGAGTCCTGTTCAAAATTAGTATCATACCGTTGTGCAACGGTAGAATACTTATACTGTTTGGTCAGCCCGTTCTACAAGTACAGAGGTAATAGAAAGAAATGGGAATCTACCTAGTACAGCACGAGTGGGAAGCGAACAGGTCGAACGAAGTAAAGTCAATAGTGTCTCAAATCATAGAGAATGACAGGGCGGGCAAACTGCCAGCGGGATACGGACTGCTCGGCGTGATGCTATCAAAGGACGAACCGAGAGCATACTGCGTCTGGGAAGCTGAAAGCAAGAGCGGCCTCGAGGGGCTACTCAAGTCTGTCAATCCACCAACTAGGAATTCGGTTCAGCCATTCGACGTACTCTACGGCGTGAGCAAGGAAAGTCTTGCCTAACGCCTTCTTTTTTGGATTAACAAAAGAAAGGAAATAAGATCACCATGCCGATGATTCAGGAAAAAGACAGAGAACAAATCAAGAAAATGTTCGCGGGCAAGATGAAGAACCCAGTAACTCTCATCAACTTTACCCAGGAGTTCGAGTGCGATTACTGCAGAGAAACCCGTGAGCTTGCTGAAGAACTTGCCACTTTGTCAGACAAAATTACAATAAAAACCTACGATTTCATGCGAGATCAGGACAAAGCAATGGAACTAGGAGTCGACAAAATACCGGCGACTGTTATCCTCGGCGAAAGGGATTACCATGTCAAATACTATGGAATACCCGCCGGATACGAATTTACGAGCCTCATTGATGACATAATTGATGCCTCCCAACACGCAACGAGACTCTCTGAACCGACCAAGCAAAAACTCAAGACAATCAACAAGCCCGTGCACATTCAAGTTTTCATTACGCCAACATGTCCCTATTGCCCCAGAGCAGTGAGGATTGCGCATCAATTTGCGATGGAAAATCAACTCATTAAAGCTGATATGATCGAGGCGACGGAGTTTCCAGAACTTTCTAACAAGTACTCGGTGATGGCTGTTCCTAAGATCGTCATAAACGACAACGTCGAATTTGAGGGCGCGATGCCCGAGGAAATCTTCCTTTCAAAGGTTGAAGAAGCGCTGTCGTCGTCATGAGGTTGAAATACGAAAATGTCCTTCCAATATCTGGAAGCCAATAAGAAGAACAATGGTGGAGAGGGAGGCGACAAAGTAAGGCTTGAACATCTTGGAGGCTACCGATTCAAAATCACTTTTCCTGATGCAGAAAAAACGACACTTATGATGGATGAACCTCCTCCGTTGGGAGAAATGAGAGGGCCAAACGCCGCACGAGTTCTCGCAGCGTCGATTGCGAATTGCTTGAGCGCGAGCCTGATCTTCTGTCTGAACAAATCAAAGATTCCAGTCAAGAACATGAGCGCAGAGGCTGAACCGATTGTCTTACGAAACGAGAAAGGCTACTGGCGCGTGACAAAGGTCAATGTCTCACTCTATCCAGAGCTCGCTGACGATGCCGATCAGACAAGAATCAGGCGTTGCTTGGATGTCTTTGAAAATTATTGTGTAGTTACCGGTGCGGTACGGAATGGCTTGGGGGTTGACGTCAAGGTGAGCATGCCAGCTAATCCTAACTCGAGTCAGGATGCAGGGTCGAAATAGGCAATGATGGTGGTTGAGGAAGATAGAGCCAACGCAGTATTGCGTGCGGTGGCCGACGAGTATGCTAGAAAGATAATCGCATCAACGATGTCGAGCGAAAAGTCCGTCGAAGATATCAGTGATGAGACTGGGATACCGAAAAGCAGCTGCTACAGACGTGTGCACGAACTGCTGGGTCTCCGTCTGCTGAGGCCAAAAAAAATTGTGATTACTAGCACCGGGAAGAAATACGAGACCTTCAGGAGTACGCGCAAAGACGCAAAGATCGGATTGTCGTCAACCGGCGAATTGTTCGTAGACGTCACTTTATCACATGCAGAGGAGAAGCTCCATAACTTGTGGCAATTGACGAAGGGAAACAAACCAGCAAAAGATCAGCCAGAACATAACGTGAATTAGGTGCTGGGCTATGGATAAAGAAGGATCCAATATACGGATAGTGGAGGATATGAATTTCTTCGGCGATTCGATGAAGCAAGTCTCTGTAAGAAATGTGGAGAAGAACCAAATGATCACCGATGAACGATCTGCGCTGCCTTCAAAACCTGTCGAACTCAGAGACGCGACCTTTTTCGAAACAGTCAAGAAATCGAAACTAATGGTCGTCGACTTCTGGGCGCCTTGGTGCGCTCAGTGCCGTATGGTATCTCCGATGCTGGAGCGGCTTGCAAAAGAATACTCCGGGATGGTGACCTTTGGAAAATTAAGCGTGGACAAGAACCACTAGTCTCCGCGCATTTTCAGGTTCAGAGCATTCCGACGATTCTGATATTCAAGAATGGAAGCGTGGCAGACGGAGTGACAGACGCGGTCCCCAAGACTTTCGTGGAATCGAAAATCAAATCACAAATAGCGACCGGGTCAGGATCGTTGCCCTACGGCTGAGCAATAGACACCGAGCATAACATGAACACGTTCTATGAACGTTTGGCGGAAATGGCACTTTCAATGGTCGTTCCTTCCAGCATCTTCTTTGCCAATGTGCGAAGCATCGTTGCCGCACTAGGGTTTTCACAATCATCGCTCTTCTTTCTATTTCCTACATGGCTAGTCGCAATGATTGCGCCCATAGCAACTTGGATGTTCTGCCGCCACCACCCTGGCGTGATGTTGCGCAGCCACGCTCTACGATTTTCTCAGAGATGATAATCGTATACCAGTAAGTCCGAGCTCATACTAAACAATTGCACATTGTGAAAGAATGGCAATCAAAACTGAAAGTATAAGCAGAACAAGGAGGCTCGTCGCGCCCAAGTGTTGCGTAGACTATGACGAAAAGAAGAACGAGCTTCACATTGAGATCATCCTGCTCGGGGCGAAGAAAGAGGATTTGGATCTGAATGTTCTGTCATCAGGAATCATGCTCAAAGCGCCGAGAGGAGCCCCAAATGCGAAACAGAACGAGACTCGTAGGCCACGATCACTTCTTTGTTGCGGCGCATATGGTATGCCGTGATGCAGAGACTGCTGACACTTTCGGAGTCTCTCCGAGCGGTTTCCATTGTTTCTAAATTGGTGGTCTTACCGTTGTACGACGGTAGAATGCTTAACAGAGAAGGACGCTTAACAAACTTCAAAGCTACGAAGTCAGGAGGCATCTGTGAAAGATGGCATTGCCAGATTTGAGTTTTCTATTTAACCCGCCCCAAGGGCTCACTTTGGCGACCATACTGACAATATCCTTTATCTTGGGCTTGCTGCACGGTGCTACGCCTGATGAGCACACCTGGCCGATTACGTTCAGTTACGCAGTTGGAAGTTACAGCACGAAAGGTGGAATGAAGACAGGGTTCATCTTTTCTCTTGGTTTCACACTTCAAAGAGCATTTCTAACAACACTCGGCTTCCTCGGATTGGCTGCGTTCTACATTACTTACAACCTCAATGGCCCAGTATACATCGTCGTGGGAATTGCCATGTTCATAGCAGGATCCTACGTCCTCAAGGGCAAGTACCTCCACGTACCATTTGGCTGTTTATTTTGTAGGGAGCACCACACAGCCCAGGCAGAGAGGATCCAGCCTCTCGAAACTCTCGGCAACGTTCCGCCGAGAATGGCCCTAATTCACGGACTGATAGCAGGCTTCGGATTCGGCGCATATGCAACCATAATCACTTTCATTTTGGCTCCACAAGTGCATTCACTTCTCTATGCGCCCTTGGTCGGTGTCCTGTTCGGTTTGGGGACGATGGTCATGCAGATTATCTTCGGCGCGGTGTTCGCGCGACTTGTTGGGGCAAAGAAACTGGGCGAAGAAGCAATAAAATACCTGGGAAGGAGCACGGCAGGTCGTACGCTTTACTATGGAGGAATCCTCTTTTCAATCATCGGCGCTTTGGTTGTGGCATTCCCGCTTCTCAACAAAGTCGCCATCAGCACCGGAAATCCGATTCCAAATCTAGATTCGGTGGGTGTTTCCACTATGCTTGTTTTAGGAACCGTAGGCGTGATAGGTGTGGGCAGCATGATCAAGGGATACAGGGAGCTCGTTAGATTGTCGCAGGTAGGCTCACACAAGACCTTGAAAGGCTCTGATATAAATGAGTCCAACGTCGGTGGTCGACAGTAAAGATTGATTGCTTGCGGATGTTGCTCTGTTGATGACAGCATTGGAAGGGGTCGAGCAGAAAACACAAATTAATCGTCGTCTTGGATCTGTTGTAGTTCACAATGAGTAAAGTTTCGATGGCAAGTGCAACGCAAAAGAAAGTGATCATAAGCGAATACGCCGCTTCGAATCTAGACAAGCCGAGCGTTATAGTCGGATTCCCTGAAGCAGGATTAGTGGGCACAATTGCAGCATCCTATCTGATACAAACGCTCTCGCTTCCGGAGCTGGGGTATGTTGAATCTTCACTAGAACCTGCTGTCATCGTGGTTCAAAAAAGCATGCCAAAGTTCCCTATAAGGCTCTTTGGCAAAGAAGATCTTGCGATCTTCATCTCCGACATTCCCCTTACTGCTAGGCTTGCATACGAGCTTACTGATGAAATTGTAAGGTGGTCTCTTCTCCACAACTCGCGGGTTTTGATTGGTATTACGGGGATTCCTTCTGAAGAGAGGGTGAGCATGGAAGGGAAGCCAAGAGTTCTCAGCGTTTCGACGGCAGAGCGTAAGGATCCGATCATCGAGAAACTTGGAGGAGTCCAATCATTTGACGAAGGAGTCATCGCGGGAGGATACGCATTGCTGTTGAAAAGGTGCCTTTCGCTTAACCAGCCAAATATTACATTACTTGCAGAATCGCACCTTCAATTTCCGGATCCCGGAGCGGCAGCCGCGATAATTGATGTCCTGAATCCGCTCCTTTCTATGAACGTTGACGTCAAGCAGCTTTTGGATGAATCGGAACAAATAAGACTGAAGATGCGAGAGCTTATGAGCAGGACGCAGCAATCTATGCAGCAGATGTCGCAGCAGGCTGCTCCAAGAGTTTACGCATAACTCGGATGGCGGTGCCAAGAATTGACGTATCCTGATGATGATGGAAGAGAAGAAGATTCTGACATCTTTGCAGAAATTGACAGGACCGTGGACGAGGTTTTCTCGGGATTCCATCGATCTTTATTTGATTTGGAGACGAGATGCCTCAAGCCTCTGTACAGGATCGAAGTGAGCGAAGACCAGCTAACGGTCACTTTTGATTTGCCTTGCGTGGAAGGTAAGGAAGATCTTTTGCTGAGTGCGACGGAAGATTCATTCAGCTTGGAGGCAAAGATGAGAAAGCCCGTGTTTCTGATGATCGGAGGCCATCATCAGAAGAACCTTGAGTTTGACAAATACTCAAAGAAAGTGAAGCTTCCAGTGAAGGTAAATCCGGAGAGCGCGAAGGCCAGGCTATCTAACGGTTTGCTCGTGGTTCGGTTCCCGATAAAGAAATCTTCGGGCAGTTCAGTCAAAATTGAATAGCATACGAGTTTCCTATCTAGCGTACCAGAAGGCCTGTGCATTACCCTGTTCGAGCTCTTGCATCACTATTGTTTGAGATTTTTTACTGCCTGCGGAGCTCGTTCCAAATTTTCTTCTGCCTAAGCCAAATACACAAGGCAGCACTTGAGCCCATATTCACGAGTCCCTAGAAGAAATTCTGGTTCGAGAAAATTTAAGTTGTCAAATTGAAACGCTTGGTAGACAAGGTGAAATCGAGCGAGGAGAAGAAAGAATAGTACGTTACTACACTGTGGCCTAATTCCATTGATTCAGGATGATTGAAGGAGCTACGGAAGCTCTCTCCGAATACATTTCGTTTATCAAGGACATTTGCTTCACGCAGATTAGGAGAAGGATGCTTCGTCTCATGAAGGGAAAGAAGCCATCAGAAATTATAGATTCAGTTGAGGAAGAAAGTTCGGAAGAGCCAATCACGCTCGCAGTCGATTCGACTGGTCTGACGACAACGACCAAAGGGAGCATATACATCGAGGACAAATGGAAGAAGGAGAAGAGAAAGTTTCTGAAATTGCACATTTTAGCTGATAAAAAGACAGGCAAGATATAGCGGGATTTCGAGTAACATCAGAGCACACGGACGATTCAGAGAAGTTCCTTTCGCTCGTCAAGGAAGCCTCGAAGAAAAACAAGATCTCAAAGGTGTACGGAGACACATCTTATGATTCAAGAAGGAATTTCAACCTCTTAGACGAACTAGACATCGAGCCTGCTACCAAGATCAGAAAGAATGCCAGAACACTATCGAGAGGCGCTCCTCTTCGTAGAGAAGAAACTATCCTCATGAAGAAACTCGGTCTTGACGGATGGAAGAAAGCGAAAGATTATGGAAAGAGATGGATCGTGGAGATTGTCTTCTCATCATTCAAAAGAGTGTTTGGAGATGCTCTCAGATTAAATAAATTTCTATGTCAGAAGGCAGAAGCTTCCTTCAAAGTGATGCTTTACAACAAGTTCATGTCTTCCTAGTTAGAAAATAAGCAAATTCCAAGATGAAATCATCGAAACACACGAATTAAGCCACAGCGTAGGACGGAGACCCCTAAATATATAGAGCACGCCTTCTGGCGACTTCCTCTGTCGTACAACCCATGCTGATACGGGCTCTAGTTTCTAATTGGAGACGTTGAAAGAACAAATGCAGAACCAGCACCAGGAGGGCAGTAAAAAGGCTCCTCCCCTGACAATGATAGATCCCGAGAGTCTCGTTCAAGATTTCGCTCAGATTCTCGGAATTGAAAACGTCATCGACCCGAGGACGCGACCTGAAAAGTTAGAGGATTACCTCAAGGACATGGGCGATTATCCTTCAAACCCGCTTCTCATACTCCAGCCCAAAACCAATGAGCAGGTCTCAGCGATAGTTTCGCTCGCGAGGAAGAACAAGATACCGATCGTAGCAAGAGGGGCCGGCACGAGCCTGACCGGAGCTACGTCTACCCAGGGCGGCATTACGATAGATTTCTCAAAGAACATGGACAAAATACTCAAGATAGATACTGTCAACTGGTACGTCCACTGCCAGGCCGGAGTCGTCCTCGAGGATCTTAACAATGCCCTAAGATCCAAGGGCTTCTTCTTTCCGCCCGACCCCTCAAGTTCTCCCTGGTGCACGGTCGGCGGCGCCGTATCCGAAAACTCCGGGGGAATGAGATGCTTTCGCTACGGCACGGTCGAGGACTGGGTCTACTCACTTCGAGTAGTACTCTCCGACGGATCTATCGCGACACTCGGCGAGCCGCTTCCCAAGAACAGAGCCGGTTACGACCTTGTACATCTTCTCTGCGGGAGCGAGGGGACACTTGCCCTTATCACAGAGGCGTGGCTCAAGATAGCACCTTTCCCGAAAGAAAGAAAGAGCACTAGGATGCTCGTTTTCTTCGATGATTGGAAAAGCGCAGGGAGATCAATACAGAAGATGAGGGAGGAAAGGATTCAACCAATACTCCTAGAATTCTTGGACGGAGAGACTGTGCGAGCTCTCAATGTTGCATTTGAAGAGTTCAATATCCCTGAGCACGAAGCCACGCTCTTCATAGAGACGGACGGCAGCGTCGATGAAATCCTCAAAGTGTGCGGCGACAACGGATCCAGTGGAAACTATATCGCAAAGGACGAACAAGATGGCGAGCGACTGTACAGCGCTCGTGCACTCGTTTACCTAGGTATCAGGGGAATCGGCTTATCATTCCACACGGAGGACGTCGTCGTTCCGATTGATAGGTTGATCGACTATCTCGAGTTTCTCAAAATTGTTTCAAAGAAATATGGAGTGAGAATACCCACCGGCGGACACGCGGGCGACGGAAACGTCCATCCGATAATTCTCTATGATGAATCCTCGAAGGAAGCAACCCTTGCGGCGAAAAAGGCCTTCGAGGAAATATGTTCGTATGCCATAGAGGTCGGCGGTTCCGTGACCGGTGAGCATGGCATAGGCGAGCAGAAGATAGATTTCGCGCTGGCACAGCTTAATTCGCATGGTGGGACGCGTGCGTACGGACTTATGAAAGAGATCAAGAAAATATGGGACCCGGACAACATATTCAATCCCGGCAAGTTCCTCAAGATGAGCGAAGAGGAAGGAAGGGAGGACGCACTACGACAGTAGGAAGTCAATTACGTGTTTGGAGAATACCTCAGGCATCTGGTCGACCAGAGGAACCCTGCCTCCTTCAACCTGGATCACTTTGCTCCCCTTGATTGCGCCAGCAACCTTTTGGAGGTCTGGGAAACAGAAAGGATCCTCGGTTCCGCACATGACCAGAGTTGGCGCACGAATCAAAGGAAGTCTTTCTGGCATAGGGTAGGACGCCACCGCTCTGTGCCCGACCTCAACACTCTCACCAGCCTTTAGGGCATCGATGACAAATCTTGTGAGCAAGTCAGGCCTACTCTTAGGATAGAACCCCATCCTGAGCTGCCACAGCCGCGCAAGGTGGGAGCCGTCTTCTCGCAAGTCCACCTTGTCCACTGGAGGTCTGGTCATTATTTCCCGCCTTCGATCTTCATTGACGTACGGCGCTGCGGAAAGGACGAGTTTCTTCACTCTCTCTGGATGCGAAGAAGCAATTTCGATTGCTATCACAGAGCCTGTGTGGTGGCCGACCAGGTGTGCGCGGTCAATCCCCAAGGTGTCGAGGAATGTGATAGCGGCACTTCCATAGTCGCCTACGCTAGGTGGCTTTTCAGGCCTGTAGGAATCCCCGTATCCAATGGTATCCATCGCGAATACTCTAAAGTGTCTAGCAAAGATTGGGATCACGTCCAGAAATTCGTCGGATGACCTAGGAGTCTGGTGAAGCATCAGGACTGGGTCGCCAAGCTCTCCCGCCGTCAGGTAGTGAATCTGGCCCTGCGGCGTGTCGGCGAATGCATGCTTTGCTTTGGCACTAGTGGGCATGCTTGGAAATTTGTCAACCTAATCGGTGAAAAGCGAACGTCGGTCGCCGCCTTCTACCCTGGCCGCTATTTAAGAAATCGATCCCTCGATGATCTTTTCCCGTCGTTACAAAAATATCAGCACTCTCGCATATTCGATGAGTGCATTGAACCTTAAATAATCCCGTTTGCTCCAGAGCGATTCATGGAAAGAGAACGCGAAAGAAACGTATCGTTTGAGCAGTATCAGGCAAGACTAGACTTCGAAGCAAAGATGGTCGCTGAGAGGCTGAAGGCAAAGAGGATCGTAAGGAGCGAGGACATTGATGTACAGTGGAACGGGCACGGATACACCTACTATCCGCCAGACTTTCCGCTAAAAACAATCCGCATATTCTATGAGGACATTCCGCCGCTCGGCCATAACATCGAGCATAAACATCTCGAAGAAGCGGTCACATACATCGTGAAGGGCAAGGGCCACTCCTTCATCGGAGGAAGCAAGGATGATGAAAGAGCCACTACCGTGGGTCAGAGGATAGATTGGAAGGGCGGTGATTTTCTCATGGTTCCTTCGAACATCTGGCACGTCTTCTACAATGACTCAGAGACAGAGTGGGCGAGATTCATGGGGATACTCAACCCGACTCTCACATACTACGGCATGGCAAGCACTCACCACCACGGTCACGAAGGACGATCGATTACTCCGCCGGATGACATCAAAAAGGCTGCAGAGAAGGTCAAGACTCATTAGCGGAAGAACTCGTAGTATTTCAGAAGGCGTCATCTCGAGAGAGGGCCTTTTTTTCCTCTTCTCGTCCCACACCCGATTTCCGATGAAAGAAGAATGGGAGACCTCAGCGTCAGGGGGCTTATTGGTTCACAATAAGTTCCGCAATTCTCTCTTCTCCTACCGTGTCATCGCTATCTTGCACCATTCTAGTTTCTGCTCCATCGCTACCCAAGATTAGCGCAGTCGAGTTGCTCTTGGATTCTAGGAATTATTCGATGCCAAATAAAGGAAGAAAGATAGCAAGAGCGAGAAACATTCAAACATGGGAAAGCGTGACTCGAGAAGGCATGAGTAGGAACAATGTTATCGCCTATCGGTTCGCCAAGGAAATCAATGCGCCCTTAGATTACGTCTTCCAGTGGTGTACTGATTTCAGCGAGGACGATCCCAAAATAACAGGATCAAGCTCGAAAAGGATCATACTCGAGAAGATGAAGAACAGAGCTATATACGTCTCCCTTACTCCGACAGCTGGCAACTCCACCGGAGGGCGGGTTTATCTTGTTGATCTGGCGCCGCCTAAGGCATGGCACATGGAGGCCCACGGCAACGGTTTTGATTCTGTAGGAGAGTACCGGCTAACTCGAATTTCTCGGGAACGGACGAGACTTGCGATCGCTTTCAAACTGCGCTACTACTCTCTCAACGTCCCCACAAAAGAAGACAGAGTGAAAGATTCAAGGTCAAGTTGGGACAAATACGTTGCGGCACTTGAGAGGGATTATGCAAATTCCATCCCGACCTGATTCGGTGGAAGCTTTAGGGTGATTTGATCGCGGTCAAGGATGCGACCCGCCTGTGGGAACAAGAATTTCTTAGATGTCTAGCTCCTTGCCAGATCTTCCGTCGATCCAGATCCGTCGGCTCCTACCGTTGAGCATGAGTTCGGCCCTGAAAGTTGGGTAGTAGAACTGGCTGAAATATTCCACGTCGGCACCATCCCACATACCCTTCACAACTTCCCTCACCTGTGCCTCCCCGATCCTCTGCTTCGAAAGTTTGAATCCATCCATGAGGTTCAGCTCGCTGAGCTGAGGAAGCACAGACTGTCCACTTAGATCAATCTTTGGAATGTCGATGAGGCGCCTGTACATCTTCGCTCGACCGACCTTCTTCGACCGGACGAGCCTCCTGTCCTCAAGCCCCTTGAGGAGCCTGCGAGACTCTTCCTCGGTCCTCTTTGCCGCGCCCGCAACTTCGATCAGACTCTGCTCCTTGTCCGGGTAGAGCGCCTTGAGAATGGCAATCTGCCCTTCCTCAAGACCCAAGAAGCGTTCTATACCTTCACGCAGATTCAATCGATCAGACGATGAGGCGAGCTTTCCCGTCATCCCGTCGAGGAGGAAATACCTTGTCTCAAATTTCTTCTTCAGCACTCCAGTCCTAATTCTTACGGCGACTTCGATTAGCGGCCTGAATGCGAGGTCGACTCTGGCCACATTCTCCTTCTGCCCGAACAGCCTGTAACTCTTCTCGAGCTTTACGAGCGCAGGAACAGCCTCGGATTCGAGTTGAGGGACGAGTCCGAGAATCTTCGGTCCCTGCGGCTTGTCCAGAGCCTCATCTTCGTCCTGTTCCGTCTCTACGTTTTCAAGGTCTATCTGAGCCGAAGGCGCAATAGTCCTGCGGTATTGTTTGCCCAGGTCTTCGGCATTATCAATCATCCGTGTGTAGCTTTCTGGGCGAGCTACTCTTCCTTCCTCTTCTTCTTGTTGCAGTCGGCTCGACAGGATCTGTGGCGGTGGTTGTACTTCATCCCCTTCCTTGACAATCACACGCGCCGGAACGATCCGCGCGGGTGCGGAGTATGGCAGATCGTGAGGACCTTCTCTCGATTGGATAGTTTCAAGCACCTTCTCCACCGATGCTCTAACTGCCTTCGGGTTGAGTTTAGGCGTGATTCCGCCGTGCCTTGTCTCTCTGGGTCTCATCTTCACACGCGAAGGTTCTGGCGCGAGACCTCCGAGCGCAAAGAACTCTCCGGGAGATAGGGTCGTCAACTGGTTGAGGAAGTTGTGTCCAGGGAAGAATTGAGCTACAGAATTCAGATCGTTTTTGATTACGAGTTTTCCTATCAATTGGTTTGAGCACTGGCTCAGGATGTTCTTATCTACGAGGGAGGGCCTCTGGGTACAAAGCATTAGTCCTAGTCCGCGCTTTCTCCCCCTCCTCGCAATTTCATCAAAGATGGGTAGCCTCTCACCTGACTGCGGCGAGAATCTATCCGCTTCTTCCAGAATCACTAGGTACGGAGTTCTGCGCCTTGAGATCTCTCTGTAGATCGCTACGAGGAATTGGCTGACCTTCTCCCGTGGTCTGTCGGCTTCCGAGAGATCGAGAATGAGCGGGGGACAATCTGGAGCGTACTGCGCAAGCAATTTAAGGTCGACCTTGTTGTTCCATCGGAGGTCACAGCTTCTGCTCTCGCCGACCCACACCGCCTCGTACTTCTCCTTTAGACCCGAGTACTCGCCTTCGATGTCGATAATCACAAACGGAACCTTGTTCTTGCAAAGCTCTTCGCATATGACGCCGACGGTGTAGCTCTTGCCCGAGTTGTGAGTAACGAGGCCGCCATAGCTTATTATCTGGTGGTCAGGTTTACTCTCCCACCCAACCACGGTTGTTTCCCCTAAATATTCGACTTTTCTTATCTTCATCCAGTTGATGTCGCAGCAATGAGATGTGCCGAGATTATTCTCAATCGGCGGGTCCTCCATGGATATTACTTTGTCGAAAGTTTCCGGGTACTTGATGTCCTTTAGGAGTCTAGCAGCGAGCTTGATAGAAGGCGGGGATACGTGGACTTCCCAACACCCTCTGACACTATTTTTTCGGAATCTGAACTTGACAGTGGAATATAGGCCGAGCCTCCATAGCATGAACTGAAGCTCTATCGCCTGGCGTTTGTTGATTCCAGTGTAGAACCTCATCTGGGCTACAGGTCGATGATTTGGTCGGTCATCCAGAATATACTCGAGGCTCCCATCGCCGTTGAAGTATCCTTTTAGAAATTCGACCAGCTCGGCGTTTTCAAGCAGCTGAAGCTTTCCAAAGGTGTCTGAATGATTTGCTATCTCCAGGTTAACGATGCTATCAAGCAACTGGTGGCTTACAAATCGGTTGTGCCCGTTCTCATGAGTTATGACTATATCCTGACCGTTCCCCTTCCGAAATCTCTTGGTAAGTAGTCCAAAGTTGATTGCTAGTTTTTCGACATCTTGCAAAACCTCATCTCTTACATTGGTGAACTTTACTGACTGATTTAATGACCACGTTCCATCAGACATCAGATATCCGAATAGCTTCGCCAATTCTTTTCCTACAGAAATTGTGTCGAAATGGAATGCTGTCGCGTCGCTGGCTCTACCATAGGCGAACCTGTACCGTTTATCAAATAGTTCCTTGACAGTAATCCATCTTTGGTGTTCGTGATATTTGTGACCGAAATGGCTACCCTTCTTCGGTATCTTTCCTCTGATGAGGCCCCTGTTGCAAGGCAAGGAAACCAGAATTGGATGTTCGCCAGAGGCAACGAACTCGATACTTCCTCTGCCATGACCATACAAATAGACTTTGTAGATGCTGTCCTTTTTCTTCTCGATATTGCGAATGTATCCGTTGTGCGATGGCATGCCTTCGTATATCTCTGAGACTTGAACTACACCTTTCTTTGTGTAGAAGTACTCGCTTTCTGGTATACACCCGCTCGATCCGATAACACAGGTTCTGCCGGTTGCTATCAGGTCTGCACTTACTTCGAAGGGCTCACTCTTTGCTGCTCCTTCCTCTCCGACATCCTCCTCGTCCAGAAAGAACGGCGAGTCGAGATTCCCCCTCTCTCCGCGCGCCACTACCGACCCAAGGCGGAGTACCTGCTGTTGTTGCTCAGCTGACGACAAATTGCGCTGTAGTAGCAGAATATTGGTTCTATTAACTTGTCGCGACTGCCCCTGGATTTCGGTTCCTACCACAGTAAAAATACAAAAGCAAGAGGTCTAGACGACTCCTAACCCAAAAAGGACGGAATGAGGAGAATGCTCAGGAGAATCTCGGTTGTTTCGCTCCCTGTCCTTACCAGGGTTAAAATAACACAGGCAAACAAGAGGATGGTTTCAATTGAAACAACTTCTCTTATGTCTCCAAGTTATTGCTCATTTTCTTCTAAGCGGAAATCGATTTCAATTGCAAAAAGGGCTCTTGCCCTAATCACCTTTCTATCATCGTACCGTTTCCCGATATACATAGCGAATTGGCTCTGTTACGTACCCCTCTCTATATATGGGAAGGTCCTTGCAGCCTCTGCCGAATCACCTCCCTTAGATGTACTGGAGAGAGCTTTCCTTATACGCAGTGAATGTATCTGTTCCTTAATCCAAATGTAGTTGGATTGGGAGCACGCGCTCTCAGGTGTTCGTGACAATGGCCGATAGACTCACAAACAATCATGACTATGCTATTTCTGTTGACGGTCTATCGCACACCTACGACGGAAAGAAGTACGTCGTTGATGATATTTCATTCAAAGTGAGAACCGGAGAAATCTTTGGTCTCCTGGGGCGCAACGGCGCTGGCAAGACCACTACGATCAAGATCCTGACCACGCTGGTTCAGGCTACAAAGGGAGACGTACAGATCCTAGGTCACGACCTCCGGAAGGAGGGTAGCAAGGTACGAAAGCGGATAGGCGTCGTGCAACAGGACAATTCCTTCGACTTTGCAACGGTCAGGCAGAACCTTGACATCTATGGATTCCTTTGGGGAGTCCCAAAAGAGATTAGAGCAAAACGCTCTGCGGAGCTCATGAAGATGTTCGGGCTTGAAGAGCTTGCAAAGATGCGCGCCTTTGACCTCTCCGGAGGTCAACAGAGGCGGCTTCAGGTCGCGAGGGAGTTCATTCATGATATGGACCTGTTATTTCTCGACGAGCCAACAGTCGGGCTTGACCCGCTGATGCGCAGGCAAACCCTTGATCTATTGAAAGAAAGGGCCCGGAGAGACGGGCTCTCGATACTTTTCACAACTCACAACCTGGAAGAGGCTGACTACATCTGTGACAGGGTTGCAATAATGGATCAGGGCCGATTCCAGGCGCTGGATACCGTGGACAATTTGAAGCGCAGGTACGGGGGCACGAAGGCAATCGAGCTTTCCCTCGCGCAGACAAATGGTGTGAACCCGTCCTACGTCAAGTTCTTTGACAGGTTATCACAGATCCATGCTGACATCGAGATAACAAGAGAACCAACTGGCTCCGAGCCCGCGTTGATCGTCTCTAGGGAACCCGAGAAGGTGATAGAGACCATCATAGCCGTGGCGTCGGAGCAGAAAGCGAAAATCGAGTGGCTCAACATCAGGAAGAGCACACTTGAGGATGTGTTCATCCACACAGTCTCATCTAGCGAAGCAGAGCGATCAGGAAATCACAAGAGCGAAGAAGGAGCGGTATCAATTCCAGAAGTGAACTCCTTGCATCGAGTACCCTCCCGAACTCTGTGAGACTTGCGTGGCGCAACCTCAGGGTAAATACTGATCCCGGTTCGCTTGTGATAATTCTCGGGCTCCCAGCAATCTATCTCGTATTCATGGGTACGATGTTTGTCAGCATAATCCCTCCATTTTCTATCGGAGGGTACAGCTTTACCTACAGCTCATTCCTCCCCGGAGGGATTCTCGCCTTTGAGAGCGTGATGGCTGGAACGATGGGTGGGAGCATGCTCTGGGCCGACAGGCGCTTTGGTATGTTCTCTCAGATTCTCTCTGGTCCTTTTACTAGGACACAGTATCTCGGAGGGGTGATACTTGCTACGGTCGCCGCTTCACTTGCCGGATCGGTTATCCTGATTCTTCTCGCAACCCCGCTGGGAGCCGCTATAGAGATCTCAGCGATCGGCTCGGCGCTTGTCTTCCTGAACCTGGGCCTTGGAGGGATATTCTTCTGCTCCCTCATGCTTTTCGTCGCCGCCAAGGTGGACTCAAACCAAGCGTACAACTCGATCCAGATTCTGATAATATTCGTAATAAGTTTCGTCAGCGACGCCTATTATCCTATTAACTCTCTCACACCGCTCTCCTTGAGGCTGATTTCTTACATCAATCCGCTCACGTATGTGACCGACGGCATACGTGCGGGTCTAGTCTCACCAGCTTACGTATTCAGCGTGTTCAACCCGATAGAAACGCTGGTTCTCTTGGCTGAGACTATTGTAATGTTCCTCATTGCGTATCGGACTTATGCGAACGTCAGAGTGAGTACTTCCTAGTCTGTGGAGCGCACAAATTCCCCCGCTCTCATGGGTGCTTCGGTTAACTGGTAGGGCGTGAATTCACAGCGGGACCGGCGTCAATCTGCATCGGAAGCACCTGCCGACAGGGTGACAGGAGATTTTGGTTAAACGGTCTGCCCTCACGGACCTGAAATTCTCGGCTTGAGAGTGAGAAATGATACGGGAAAGGTCGTCTGTTCCCTGGGGCTTCAATGCTTCTCTCTCTTCGTTTGAAACGGGTGCTGTGAAACCTGCTCCAACTGCACATTTTTATTACTTCGGTCGGAGTTCTTCAAATTCGATACAGTAATATTACAGTAATATTACAGTATACTAGGCTCTTGAATTACACTCGCCATTTTCCTTCAATAATCATTTGGTCGGAAGAAAGCCCGGTCCTCTTTCCTCCCGGCCATTTACTGGAATGGAGTACATCTGGGCATCTTAAGAGCAAGCTGGGAGCGCTTTTTTTCTTGTTTCAAGCTTTTGCAAGAAGCTCGGTTTCGGCCATAGCCGTTGTAGAATATTGGAGCTTCCCGCTCGCGTGTGTAACGGCTTCGACTATTGAGAATATATAAAGAAGGGCTGAACGATTGCAATGGCAACACAATCTTATGAAAAGGAATCACCCGACCTGACAAAAATCAAGAGTCGTTTATGGCGCTCCTTTCTTCACATCTCGAAGAAGATGGAGTTGTACGAGGACGACGTCACCAAGTACGCAAAGCTGGCGACGATACAGCAGAAACTCGCCGCGTCCCTCCTCAACTGCCTAACCAATGAGGTCGCTGCGTCAACCGAAGAGGATGGGAACAACTTTGCGACCATTCTCAGCAAAGCTAGGGCACTCAAGAATGGAGAAATGAAAAAGCAGGCCCTCATGGCCATCAAGAACTTTCTAGAGGTGCTGGAAGAAGAGGAACCCGAGTAGATAACACTCTCACTTCTTGTACGATTTGAAAAGAGGATATAGGTGCTACTATAAGTTGCCTGATGTTAATAATAATGATGAAGAAGAAGGCATAGACGCAGTTCTCAACGACCCAGCCATCTTCGCAAGCGCGGTGCTGAACATCGAGCCCTTTCCCTATCAATCCGTCTTTCTCAGGAACACCTCGAAGAGGATCCTAGTCTGCGCGGGTCGTCAGGTAGGCAAGTCCTTTATGACTGCGGCGAGGGCGATATGGTTCGCGACAACCCATCAGAAGACGAACACCTTGATCGTGTCTGCCACACTTAGGCAGTCAATGCTAATGTTTGACAAGATTTGGTCGATGATTGAATCCTCGAGCATGGTTAGGAAATCGGTCGCTCAGCACTCCAGAACGAGCGTCAGCTTCAAGAACGGTTCTTCAATTATCGCGCTTCCCTGCGGGCGCAGCGGTTCCACGCTCAGAGGGTTCACAGCGCACCTGATCATCATAGACGAGGCGGCCTTCGTCCCAGAGCGGGTAATCTCGGAGGTCGTGCTCCCGATGCTCGCGACAACCCAGGGCACGGCAATCCTGCTGAGCACTCCCTTCGATAAGAATCATATTTTCTACAAGGCTTTCACCTCTCCAAAATGGTCAAAGTATCACTTCCCCTCGAGCATCAATCCGCACATCTCTTCCGAGTTTCTGGAGGAGCAAAAGGAGCTCCACGGGGAGCTGGCCTTTCGTCAGGAATACTTGGCGGAGTTTGTCGATGATGAAAAGTCCTACTTCCCTATGCCATTGATCAGGCAGTGCGTACACACCTGCGAGAATAAGAAGAGCTGCGAGTACTGCGAGCTTCTGTTAAAGCCTGAAGAGAAACTACTGCCGCCCAGGAAATTGTACGCTGGATACGATCCGGGCGGGAGGTCGGACCCCGCTGCGCTCGTCGTTTTGGAAAAGCTTGCGGACCAAACTCTGAGAGTTTGCTTTCTCAAAATGCACTTGGAGAAGAAGAACAATGAAGATCAAGATGAAAATCTCTACACTCGTTTCACCGCTGAGATAAAGGACTTGCACGACAAGATGCATTTTCAAAAATTGATGGTAGATTCAACAGGCCTCGGAAGTCCAATCGTCGAGCACTGCAAAGGCCTGAAACTCCCCGCAGAGGGACTCCAACTCACACTCAATTCGAAGGAGCAGATCCTTTCGAATCTGAGATTGCTTTTGGAGAAGAGAAAAATAATTCTCCCGGACGACCTGACGTTGGTCAGTAATCTAAACTGCATCGAGGCGGCCCGAACCGGGGCCGGGCATTTCACCTTTTCCCATCCACGAGGATCTCACGATGACCTCGCATTTGCGCTGGCTCTCGCGTGCTGGGCAGCGGCAAAGTCGACGCCGACGACTGTGATGATTCGCCTTGACCAAGCTTCTTGCACGAGTTTTATGGCAATTTAGCAGTGCGCATTTACGAGCAAGCTCGCGGAGGAGGGTTGCTTCCGAACTCTTTTAATTTAGGTCGTTGCCGAATGAGTTTTTCGGGCAGCAACGACAAAGGGATTGGCATCGGTAACGTCTTCGGAAGCCTCGGGGTCCGGCGAGAAGAGGAGTACTTTTGACGGCCCTAGTTCTCTTACCACTTCATTGTACGGCTCTTCCGGAAAGAAGTGCCCCTTCTGCAAGTACCGGGGAAAGGTCGAGCTCATGAGTCGGAGCGTTGTGGGAAGGCGCCGTGGCATCGAAATCCGCCTCAAGCGAAAAAGAGTCAGAAGAGGCGGTGGGTTTAGTACAGAGGCGGTTCGCGAGGAAATTCCGGTACAGTACCTGACGATCAAGCGCACCTTCTCCTGCCAGAATTGCTCGCGGTCCTGGAGCCAGACCACTCGGAAGACAATCACAGCGAGGGATCTTTGAGCCTCCCAAGAGGAGGGTCGGTCCCGGGAAGCCCCGCCAACTTTTTCGTCGCTGCTATGAGACTCCACCAACGGTTAAAGATCCAGATAGGGAGATCGGCCTGCTCGAAATTACTTTCAATCCTACAATAGTACGATTCTAACGCGGGCGCGTTAGCCCACTGACGCGAGTCGTTTGTTGCTTTCAATCCTACAATAGTGCGATTCTAACGAGGTCGCTGCGGCAGTCAAAGTCTTCATTGATGAACTTTCAATCCTACAATAGTACGATTCTAACAAGAACCTTTTCACAATTACGACCTGAAAAAACTCACTTTCAATCCTACAATAGTACGATTCTAACGCCCGGTCCATTGTCTGTCCATGAGTTTCGCAATCGCTTTCAATCCTACAATAGTACGATTCTAACCTGGCCTGTCTTGTGATAAGAGACCATTTTCGAGATCTTTCAATCCTACAATAGTACGATTCTAACTCGAGGCTGCGATATTGATCTTTCTATGCTTGCGCACTTTCAATCCTACAATAGTACGATTCTAACTTTGATTTCAGCAATCACTGGCGTGGGCCTGGTTCTCTTTCAATCCTACAATAGTACGATTCTAACTAGCCCGTCTGCCAGCCCGAGATTGACTTGATAGGTCTTTCAATCCTACAATAGTACGATTCTAACCAAAGCACCCGACGCTGTCCGGTTTCGAGTACCTTTCTTTCAATCCTACAATAGTACGATTCTAACCAATCTATAGTTTCGGACTGGAAGGCGAATACTCGCCTTTCAATCCTACAATAGTACGATTCTAACGCGGCCTGCTGGATCTACTGTCGTCATTTCTTCCTCCTTTCAATCCTACAATAGTACGATTCTAACGCAAACGTGGGGAACGGCGGACAGCAGCTAAGTTATCTTTCAATCCTACAATAGTACGATTCTAACGTGGACAACGTGCACGGCAACGGGCACTGATGCGAACTTTCAATCCTACAATAGTACGATTCTAACCCCCCTTCTGCTGAGATTTCTCCCTCGTCTCCCGGCTACATCGCCCCGTGCTTGTACCATGAGGGAAATCATTTACAAATTTTGGCCGAAAGCGCTCGATGGTATTCTCGACGATGGACTTTTTGGGCTTAACCGCCGATTGTGTGCGCTCTTTATAAATGCAACCTTCTTTAGATTATTGAATCGGTAACGCTCTTCTCCCTTCCCCATACGGTCTTCTCAATCCATTTCGGGTTTTCCATCGTGAAAACGACGATGCAATCCTTTGACTCGTCGATCACCTTCGATACTTTGATCTTCAGCTCCTCCAGTTGACCCGGACTCAGGTCGCCCTCGAATGCGGAGTTTTGAATCCAGTTCAGGTATCGCTTCATTATGTGATACACCTTTGGCAGGCGTTCGACCTCAATATCATAAGCGATGATCACATGCATGTGAGAGGTTACCACCTGCTCTTGAAACCTGAGTACCTTCCTTCACCTAAGAGGTGTCTCACCAGTTTGAAAGCCTCTATCCTGACCAGCCTTTGGTAGGACACGTGTCTCTTGAGCTTCGCGTGGTGGAGCGTCATCGAGAGGCGCTTTTCGTATTCCTTCAGGAAGACCCTCCTTCCCTCCTCGTTGAGGTAGCACGAATTGAGCTCCAGGGCGAAATGCTGATCCGGATTCATTATTCTGTTGTTTATCAGGTTGAAGATGGCGCGATCTACTACGATCGGCTTGAACACTTCCGCCAGATCTAGTGCGAGTGAAAATCTTCTCTCGCCCGGTTCATGTAGGTACGAAATCGAAGGGTGCAGTTGGGTATGGTAAATCTCGGAGAGGGTAGTTGCATACATCAAAGAGTTTCCAAACGAAATCATAGCATTCAACCTGTTCTCGGGCGGTTGTCTGGACCTCCGCTCAAAAGAAAACCCCTCCCTCAGGAAAGAGTCAAACGCGGAGTAGTAGATCTCCCTACATCTACCCTCTACGCCCATGATGTCTGCGATCGTCTTCTGATTTTGAAGACCGTCCGCTTCGAGCCTGATCCTGTCTACATATGAGGAAACAGCCTTGCCGGCGTCGTTGTAATGGATCAGGTTCTGCACAATGTTGTGTATCGCGGTTTCTACGAACTCTCTTGCAAGTAAGAGACGCTTCTCGGCATTTGTATAGTGCGCGACCTGATTTACGACTATGACACCGGAGACGAGCTTTTCTCTCGGATAAAATGAGCCAGAGTAATACCCATAGTAGTTGTAAAAGTGAACGGGGACCCCGTGTTGGTTTAGGAATATCAGGACCCTGGCGTTGAGGTCGGCCTCGGAAAATAGGTGAATTGACTTGATATCGTTTATCGGTATTGTGCGCTTTGTGCCATCCGCGAGCTCAAAGTCTATCGTATTGTCGCTGCGTCTAAGCCTTCCGGCCTTTGTGATGTAATAGTCGCGCAATTTCGTAACAATGAGAGGGCTCACAACAAGCGGTATTTAACAACAAGAAGTCAAATCTCTTCCCTCCCTTCTTTTAGATGGTCTTCCAGAAACAATATCTCCACATCGAGCCATTCCTCCTCGACGCCAATTCGAGCACTTGTTCACGCTTATTGAATATGACTGGGATTCCCATGAATCTTCCAACTGCAAGTGAAAAACAATCAGCAAGGGAGAGAGATCTTTCACATTTGTATCCTCCCGCAAGCAGCGTTAGATCCGATGTCTCTGTTATTGAAAGGTAGTTAGTGATTCCCTCAGAACTTCGTACTTGGATCGAGCCTTTGCAGGACCTACAGCCTGCGGCACATTATGCAGTATAACTCTGCTAGATTCCCTTCGGAGATGTGAAGGGTGATTGTCCTATCAATTATCAAAATTATTATCGCTCTTTGGATAAGTAACAATATATGCTAGTTAGAGCAATTCGCCGCTGACGCCATGACATCAAAGCAAAAGAGGATAAGGGAGGAAGGAAATAAACCCAGCTCCTC
>Ga0209061_1000826_pt1 | contig 64790 bp, 55 predicted proteins | sample Coa_R1_10_FD_187157 | JGI IMG/M metagenome (GOLD analysis project Ga0209061, IMG submission 187157) | Surface soil microbial communities from Centralia Pennsylvania, which are recovering from an underground coalmine fire - Coalmine... | ecosystem: Environmental > Terrestrial > Soil >... | reverse complement strand
CCGGCAACTGCTTGAGATTCGACTTGAGCACTGAACTGGATTCTTTCTCCGCCCTCTACAGTAATTGACGGCGGGGAAGATGTCTCAGTCATGTTGGCACAGAGGGGGCGCTGGCGGGCGCCACGGTGACGATCAAAAACTCCGCCTCGGCCATCGCGCGCAAGAAGGTCACCGGCGCGGAAGGCCGGTTTGAGGCCGCGGGCCCGCCGCCGGGCACATACTCGGTCGAAGCCGTGGCGCAAGGCTTCGCGGCCGACACACGGACGGGCATACAACTGGCCGCGGGCGCTTCCCAGGATGTTTCCCTTCACTTTGCGAGTGGCCAATCTCGCCCAGACAGTCACGGTAGAAGCGGTGGCTTCGATTGCCCGTGAGACCGCGCCGGTGCAGACATCGCTTGAAACCCGCTCGGCGCGGTCGGAAATCTCGCAGCACTTCATCGAGAACTTCACCTCGCCCGTAGCGGACTACAACGAGACGATCCAGATGACGCAGGCACCTTCAGCATCAACCCGAACGGCACCGGGCTGGGTCAGAGCATCACTCCTGGGTGTTCTTCCCCTCCCAATGGCTGGGCGGAACCGATTTCGACCGCAGCCCCGGCACGGCATCCACGATCGGGCTCACGAACTTCGGCGGTTCTATCAATCTTCTTTCGCGCCAACTGAGTCCCGATCCCGGTCTCCGCGCCACGTACTCCTACGGTTCCTGGAACACGCGCCTGCTGGGTCTGGATCACGATTCGGGCGATGTGGGCAAGTCGAATTTCACAGTGGATTTTCACCAGCTTCTTTCCGATTGTGGACCAACACTCCGAACTCCATTTCCACGAGCATTTCATCACGCAATCGGTGCAGCCATTCTGGGAGTATGAATGGCGTGCCACCGATAAGCTGAGTGTCACCGCCGTCGTTAAGCTTGCTTATTACGGAATGTATCTCAACCAATACGCCGATAACGGGAAGACCGTAGGCAGCCTGGGCGGCGCGCAGTTTGTCACTCACACTGCGGGTTACGATTCCTGGAATCCTTCGATTGACGCCTGCTGTCATCTGCGCAATAACTGGCTGGTGTACGCCCAGTTCGGAGAAGGCAGCGTGATTCCGCCTTCGAGCGTCTTCGACGTGAAAAATGCCAATGTCGAAACCCTGCCGAAGCCGGCGCTCGTCAAAACCTATCAGACCGGCACGGTATTGAAGTTCAACCGCGTGACTTTCGATTTCGACTGCTATTACATTCACTTCCAGAATGCCTATGTAGAGGAGCCGGACGCGGCCAACGGCAATGTGCCGGTGTGGTATCTTCCCAGTCCCTCGAACAGCGAGGGCGTCGAGGCCGAAAGTAGTATTTATCGGGGCCGGGTGGGCCTGTACCTCAACGGAACCGTAGGCTCGGCGAAATATCAACCGACGCCCCTCTGGGCGGACACGCCGCGGGACACCGAAACGGTCGGCCTCACGTGGCAGCGGAAGAACTGGGATACCGGTTTCTTTGAGAAGCACATCGGCCCGATGTGGAACGATAACGGCTCGATCAACCAGGCCGTGCCGATCGATCCATTCAACATCACCGATTTCTTCGTCAACTACACCGTGCGGAATGCTTCGGACCTGGCCGGGACCAAAATCCATTTCGCCGTGAGCAACGTATTCAATAGCCACAATATTGTGGGCGTGATTCCGGCCTCGACCGATAGGTAGCGCGTGGTTAGGCGGCGCGCCGTCGCGGCGGTTCCAGGTTGGGCAGAAACACCGCGAGCAAGCCGAGCGCGGGCAGGAACGCGCACAAACCATAGACGAACGTGATGCTGGTGGCATCGGCCAGCCGGCCGAGCAGCGCCGCGCCTAGCCCGCCCATGCCGAAGGCGAGGCCGAAGAACAGCCCCGAGATCATGCCGATTCTGCCGGGCACCAGTTCCTGTGCGTAGACGAGAATGGCGGAAAACGCAGAGGACAGAATCAGCCCGATGACCACACTGAGCACGCCGGTCCAGAACAGGTTGGCGTGCGGCAACAGCAGGGTGAATGGAAGGACGCCCGCGATGGATCCCCAGATCACGTACTTGCGGCCGATGCGATCGCCCACCGGGCCGCCGATAATGGTGCCCGCCGCTACCGCGGCCAGAAACAGGAACAGGTGAATCTGTGCATCGCGGAAGGAAAGGTGGAATTTGGAGATCAGATAGAAGAGGTAGTAGCTGTTGATGCTCGCGAGATAGAAGAATTTGGAGAAGATCAGGGCCAGCAGAACAGCGATGGCTACGCCGATTTGGCGGCGCGAAAGCTGCATTTCGCCGCCGGAGCGCGACCGCGTTTTGCGCGGCCCCTTGAGATTCGACTTGTACCAGGCGCCCACGCGGCTCAGAATGACGATGGCCAGCAACGCGGCAACGGAAAACCAGGCGATGCTGCCCTGGCCGGCCGGCAGCACGATGAAGGCCGCGAGTAGGGGGCCCGTAGCCGTGCCCGCATTGCCGCCCACTTGAAATAGCGATTGGGCCAGTCCATGCTGCCCGCCCGAAGCCATGCGGGCCACGCGCGAGCTTTCCGGATGGAACACCGACGACCCCATTCCCACCAGCGCCACCGCCAGCAGGATCATGCCGAAGCTGGGCGCGTGCGAGAGCAGGATGAGACCGGTGAGCGTAAAGCCCATGCCAACCGCCAGCGAATAAGGGGTTGGGCGGCGATCCGTATACGTGCCCACCACGGGTTGGAGCAGCGACGCCGTGAGTTGCAGGGTGAAGGTGATTAGGCCGATCTGGCCGAAATCGAGGTGGTACGACGTTTTGAGCAGCGGATACACGGCCGGAATGATCGATTGCATCATGTCATTCAGCAAATGACAGAAGCTGATCGCCGCGAGAATACGGAAGGCAGTGCGCTCTACCTGCGATTCACGGCCGGCGGCAGTTTTCAAATTGATTCCGGTAGCCAAGGAATCCCCCGATGGTTCTTACAGTGTAGCCGGTTGCGGCGAGGCGCTGGAATCAGTGAGGTCCCGCGGTTACAATAACCCTTCCGTATGTACTGGCTGGGAATCGACGTCGGGACCGGCGGGACGCGCGCGCTGCTGGCTGATGAGCGCGGAGCGGTGCGGCACGCGTGCACGGCGCCGCATCGAGATATGTGCATGCAGCGGCCGCTATGGGCGGAGCAGCGCCCGGAAAACTGGTGGGATGCGGCGCGCAGAGCCATTGGCGGCGTGCTGGCGCAGGCCGGAGCGTCCGGAAGGGACGTCCGCGGCATCGGGCTTTCGGGGCAAATGCACGGGCTGGTGCTGTTGGACGATCGCAACGCCGTGATTCGCCCGGCGCTGATCTGGTGCGACCAGCGCTCGCAGGCGCAGGTGGAAGCAATCAACAGGCAGATAGGCAAAGAGGCGGTGCTGGCGGCCATCGCCAACCCGATGCTGACCGGCTTCACGCTTCCGAAGCTGCTGTGGGTGCGGGACAACGAGCCGGCACTCTATGCGCGCGCGCGGAAGATGCTGCTGCCCAAGGATTATCTTCGTTTCCAGTTGACGGGCGAGTACGCCACGGAAGTCTCCGATGCCTCCGGCACCGGGCTGTTCGATGTGGTAGGGCGGCGCTGGTCGCGGGAGTTGGCGGGGCGGCTGGGTGTGGATTGCACGATTTTGCCCGCCGCATTCGAATCGAGCGCGATCACCGGGAAAGTGACTCAAGTGGCGGCCGAGGCTACGGGCTTGGAAGCCGGCACGCCCGTGGTGGGTGGCGGTGGCGATCAGGCGGCGAGCGCGGTGGGAAACGGCATCGTGAATGCGGGCGTGGTTTCCTGCACCATAGGCACATCTGGCGTGGTGTTCGCGCACATGGAGCGACCGGCATATGATCCCGAGGGGCGGGTACACACGTTTTGCCATGCGGTGGCGGGCGCGTGGCACGTGATGGGTGTGACGCAGGGGGCAGGCCTGAGCTTGCAATGGTTCCGCAACCAGCTTGCGCCCGGCGCGGAATATGACGCGCTCACGGCGGAAGCGGCCCAGGCGCCCGCTGGATCGCGCGGCCTTTTCTGGCTGCCGTACCTGATGGGCGAGCGCACGCCGCACCTGGATGCCGGCGCGCGGGGCGGCTGGATCGGCGTGACCGCGAGCCATACGCGTGCCGACCTGATCCGCGCGCTGCTCGAAGGCGTCTCCTACAGCCAGATGGATTGCCTGGAGATTATCGAGCAGATGGGAGTGGCGGTGGAGTCGGTGCGCGTATCGGGCGGCGGCGCCCGCAGCCCATTCTGGCGGCAGATGCTGGCCGATGTCTTCGGCAAGCCGGTAGCGGTGCCCGCCACGCAGGAAGGCTCCGCCTACGGCGCGGCGCTGCTGGCGCTGGTGGGAACCGGCGAATATGCCACGGTGCCCGAGGTGTGCCGCGCGGCGGTTCGCATTGTGGAGACGGTGGAACCGCGGGCGGAAGCGGTCAGGCTCTACGCTGAGGGCCACCGGAAATATCAGGCGCTCTATCCGGCGCTGCGCGGGATGTGGCGGGAGTGAACGCGCTATTTCCTGGGTTCCGCGACCACAAACGGTTCCAGAGTCAACTCCAGTTTGAAGCGCAAAACTTGCGGCGGCTCGCAAACCGTATCGCTGCACTGTTGGAACTCAATGCGTCCAGGCAATATCAGCTTGCCATCCGGCAGCGGATGCTTGAGCAGCAGCGTGCCCAGACCTTGGAACGAACCGGTGTAAATCGGAAGCGTCTCTCCCAGGATTGGGATGTGCAGCATTTGCGGCGGGGGAAGTTCCAGGTATTGGCTCACTACACTCGGGCTTTCGAATGCGATCGAAGTGGCGGTATAGCCTGGCGGCAGCGGCGTTCCATAAGTGTGCCATTCCGGCTGCAACGCGAACTCCGCAAAGAACGCAACCTCCTGTCCGGCGAATGCCTTCGCCGAAGGAAAGCCGATCCGCACGGCCAGCGCGCCGCTCTTGAGGGTTACTGCGGGGGCGTCGGGATTGGCCGTTCCGAATTCGCGCAAAGCCACCGCCGCTCCGCTCACGCGATGCTGGTAGTTCGCCACGAAATACTTCCGGACCACGGTGCCATCGGGAGCGACCAGGTACTCCACCGGGTGCGGCACTCCGTAGGCGCGCAGTTCGGGGGACATATTGAAGTTGAAAATGCCGAACCTGCGGATGGTCTCACTGCCTCCATCGGAGAGCAGCGGAAATCCGATGGCGTGCTTTTTCGCGAACGCTCCCAGAATCTCTTGTGAGTCATAACTGACCGCGGCGATCCGCACACCATTTTCTTCCAGCAAGCTTCGCGACTGTTCCAGCTCCACGAGCTGTGAGCGGCAGTACTGTCACCAGCCGGCGCTGCGGTGAAAGACCAGAAGCAGGCCGTTCGGGCCGGCGAGGTCGCTCAGAGTGCGGACGGCGCCAGACTGATCGGGCAGAGCGAATTCGGGAATCCGTTGGCCAGGATCGGGCCCGGTCGCATAACCGTCGTTGGTGGCCCAGACGTGCCGCGCCCGCAGTTCAACCGGAATCGGCAGCCCCGCCGCGCGCAACCGCCCGAATTCGCGCATGGCCGCGGCTTTTTCGGCTAGATCGTGAGGGACTTTATCCGGCATCATACGCAGAGATTCGAAAATAATACTGGAGTAAGAACGGCGCCGGTCCTGCGATGGAGTTCGCGAAGATTGGCGGATTTCATGTCACACATTGTCCCACAGTACCTGCGGGAACTGCGCCGACTTCTTACCGGCAGCCGCGTCATATCCGCTAAGGAAACGAAGTGATCATAGGTTACGCTCACGGTTCGCGGAGTGTTGCTGCCGGATACCTGTCGGCAACTGCTTCCATCTGCTGCGCCGCCGCCAAAAAAGCCGCCACCCAGTAGTCCGGCTTTGGTTCGACCCCGATTAGGTTCGTGGAAGCAGCAATTCCAATCCTGACCCGAGAATTCCGACGATAGTCGGGCCACTCGTCCCATTTACCAACCCATGCCCAATTACGGCCGGGTTAGCCGCATATCTTGTCTTCCAGTATTCCTCGCTCCCGGGATGCATGACCGAAGTGAAAGATACGCCTACTTCTTATCCGGCAGCGCGAACACATACAACGCGTTGCCGTACGACGGGTAGTGCACATCAGGCGCGAGCACGCTTGGCACCATGCGCGGGCTGCCGCCGCCCAGGCCGGTGGAGACTGCGATGTACTGCTTGCCGCCCACGCTGTAGCTCAAAGGGAAGCCCTGCACGGAGGTGCCCAGCCGCGCCTGCCAGAGTTCTTTGCCGGTCTTTACGTCTACCGCGCGGAAGATGCGGTTCATGTCGCCGACGAAGGCGATGCCGCCGGCCGTGGAGAGAATAGCCGTCATGAACGGCGCGCGCTGCTCCACCTTCCAGTTCTCCTTGAGCGTGCGCACATCGTAGGCCGCGAGCTTGCCCACGTTCCCGTTGGTGCCGGGCATTTCGAAGAAGCGCCGCCGCGCGCCGCCCGCGCTACCGCCACCTTCTACCAGGTCCACTTTCTGCGCGTTCATTTCCTGGCAGCTTTGCGCCACGGGAATGATGATCTGGTTGGTGGGTGCGTGATAGCTCATGGCATGCCAGTTATGCCCGCCTTCGGAAGTGGGACAACTCTGCACCCACTGGCCGATCTGGTTTTCAATAATGTCGTTGCGGTAATGCGGCATGCCGGTTACGGGATCGTAGGAATCATAGATGTTCTGGAAAACGGTTTCCTTGTGACCGACGTACTTGCCGGTTCTGCGGTCGAGTTTCCAGAGGACGCCTGCTTTGCCGGCGCTGAAGACGTACTTGCCGCCGTTATCGTCCACTAGCACGCGCTCGAAAACCTCGTCAAGATCGAGCGATTCGCCGGGCGCGTGGTCGTAATACCAGACCAGTTTGCCGGTATCGGCATTGAGCGCCACAGTGGAGTTGGCGTAGAGCGTTTCGCCGTTACCGGACTGGCGGCTGGCTCGCATCCACGGCTTCGATTGCGCCACTCCCCAATAAGTAAGGTTGAGATCGGGATCGTAGCTGCCGGTGATCCACGTATCGCCGCCGGCGCGGAATAAACTGGGCAGCTTGCCCCAGGTGTCGCCGCCGGGTTCGCCTTCCTTGGCGATGGTGTGGAACTTCCAGAGCAGCTTGCCGGTTTCGGTATCGTAGGCGCTGATGAAGCACTTCTCCTCGCGGTATTGCGAGCAGAGATTGCCGCCGAGGCCCTGAATGAGCTTGCCTTTAATTACGATGGGGCCGCTGGAGGTGCTGTAGTTGCCGTAGGTGCGGTCGCCGATGATGGTGTCCCAAATGTTCTTCCCGGTGCGCGCATCGAGCGCGTAGATGTGGGCTTCGCCGGTAGTGACGAATACCTTATTTTCGTAGATGGCGAGGCCGCGCTGCGAATTGCCTGTGTTGGTTTTGCCGATGCGGTTCTCCCAGATCAATTCGCCGGTGCGCGCGTCGAGCGCCTGCACGATATTGCCGGGGTTGTTGATGAACATGATCCCGTCGTGGACCACCGGCGCGGCCTGGTTGGTGCCCTCGTTCATCGCCCACACCCACTGGAGTTGGAGATCCTTCACGTTGCCGGCGTTGATCTGGGTGAGCGGGCTGTAATCTGTAGCATGATAATCGCGGCGGATCATGAGCCAATCGCCGGGATCGGGATTGCGCAGCATAGCGTCGGTAACGGGGGTGTAATTCTTGACTTCACCGGCGACGGTCAGCCCGCGAGGAGTAGCTGGAATCGGGGCTTCGGCTCGGCCCCCTAAAGGTTCGTTGCCTGCTCCGCCACGGCCGCCGCGGCCCGCCTGGGCAGCGAGGCGTGCCTGGCCGGTCGCTACCGTACGGATCACGGTGGCGTTGGATGCGGTGAGCGGCTGCGTGCCGGCCCGGGCGCCATTGTAGTCCAGCAGATAAGCCACCACGTTCACGTATGCGGTCTCGCCGAGACTCCCGGGATTGGTGGGCGGCATGGCGCCTTCGAGAAAGCCGATCAGGTCGGCGGCCGTGCGGCTGCCCCAGCTTCCCATGAACAGGCCGCCTGCGAGCGGCGAGGCATTGCCTTGCCCACCCAGATCGGAGCCGTGGCAACCGGCGCAGGATGCCTGATAGACGGCGCGCCCCGCCGTGGCTTGCTGCGCCGTATAGGGACCCGGCGCGGCGGCTGGCTGCTGCCCGGTAATGACCATCGCGCCCAGCAGGACGCAAACCACGATCATCGTAAAATGTTTGATTTTTGCAGGCATATTTTCCTCTCTTGCTACCGCAACAGCCAACCCCAAAGAACGCCTTCGGGTTCTTTCTCGCTCTGGATTTGAATATAGAGGCCGCCTTTGTGCAGCTTCTGAATCTGGTCCGCGGTCAGTTCGGCGGAACCGGAGATTGTGCCGCTGGTGGCTTTGGAAATGGTCAGGTCCTGAATCACCGGTCCGCGCACGCCGGCTAGCTCCCCGGCGTGCAACTGCGCGGTAGTGGCGGGCGACAGCAGTCCCTCGAATGAACCGGAAACGGTGAGCTTCTCGCCCGAAAGTGTGGCGGTCGCGCTGCCGATTCCCGCCAGGGCGGCGCGGGTGCGGGCATCGGCGGGGACTGCCGAAAGGCGCGCTTTATACGTTTGTCCGGTCTGGGCGAGCAGGGCGGCGGCAACGAGCAGGACGGCGGCGAAGCGCAGGGCGGTAAAGGTTCGGATCATTTAGTGTGCTCCTCCGAAGGAAAGGTTCGCGGAAAAGAACGGCAGCACCTTGGTCCCCACCCGCTCCGCGATGCGGTTGGTGTGGTCGCCTTCATAAAGTTCGAAGCTGTTGCGGATATCGTAGCGCGTCAGGATCTCGCTCAACTCACGGTTGCTGGCGGCGAGGCCGTCCTTATCGCCCACATCTATGGCAATTGCGTGCAGCTTGCGCAGATTGGGGATGTACTGATCGATCATGGCCAGAGGCGCGTTGGCGGCCCAGCGGGCGATCACGGCCGGCTCCGGTTCGCCGTTCCTGGTCGGCAGATCGAAATAGAAGGGCGGGTTCTTGGGATCGGGCGACCACGCGGCCGCCTCGGCCAGCGTAGTCACGACGCCGCGCGCGGCTTTCGAGCCTTCCTCCGGGGTGTGGATCGATTCGGCCTCGGCCTGCCGCTTGCCGGCATTCAAGGCCGCGCCCAGGCAGCAGCCGCTCAAAACGTAAATGCTAGAAAATGTTTCCGGGTATTTCATCGCCAGGCGGATGGTTCCGTAGCCGCCCATGGAATGGCCGGCCAAGCCGCGGCTGGCGCGGGTGGGAATGGTGCGGTAGTGGCTGTCGACGTATTCCACCAGGTCGCGGGTGATGAAGGCTTCCCAATCGCCGGTGGTGACGGAGTTCGAGTACATGCTGCCCTGGTACAGCGTGTAGGCGTTCGGCATCACCAGAATCATCTCCTTCGATGCGTGGCTCGTCATGGCATTATCGGCCACGGCCGGCAGCGTGGTGCCGGCGCTTTGAAAACTGGATTTCGTGTTGGGTCCGAACCAGCCTTCGTCCGAATTGGTGTAGCCATGGAGCAGATAGACCACCGGATAGCGGCGATTGCGCTCGGTGGCGTAGCTGGGAGGAAGATAAACCGAAACGTCGCGATCGGGCGAATCGCCTTCCAGGTTGCCTTCGAGCGATTTGCCGTGCACCTTAATCCGCTCGAATCGCCCCTTCGGCTGCGTGCCGCTGGTAGCCGCAAAGAGGAGGCCGGCAGCGCCCAGGACGGCCAAGGACATGGTGAAAATGGCTTTCACGAGAAACCTCCAGGATCGAGTGTTGATTTTACACCCACCGGCTGGGTGACTGCTCGCTGGGTGATTCCTGGCTGGCCGACTCCCGAATGCGACGGCGACTCGCCAGGGCCCTATGGGGCGCGCCAGGTGGACGCGCGGCTAGGCAACGCCGCAAGCTTCGTGCGTTATTGTACGCCCAACGACGATTATCAAACTTCGTGATGCGGTGTATCAGGCGCACTTATAGACATGCCGCACGCGCCGGTGATAATTTCCAAGTATTAGCGTCTTCAGGTTTGTAAGGGAATAGAAAGAGGAGTCTTGAAATCATGAAACGTTTTTGGAAGGGCGAAGCTCTGTCCGCGGCGTTCCTTTGTTGCGTATGGACCTTAGCCTCAGCCACCTCGTTATTCGGCCAGGCGGCCACAGCCTCGATTTCAGGCCGCGTGACCGACAGCTCGGGCGCGGCCGTTCCCGCCGTCCCCGTCACTGTAACCAATACCGGCACGTCCGCGACTCAAGTCGTCACCACGGATGCGCAGGGCCGCTACCTGGTACCGGATCTCGCGATCGGCACTTATAATCTATCGGCCTCGAAAGAAGGTTTTCAGACGGCCGTGCGCAATGGCGTTGTGCTGACGGTCGGCAGCGCGCCCGTAGTCGATTTCCAACTGGCCGTCGGGCAAGCCAACCAGACCGTCAATGTAGAAGCCCAGGTGTCTCAGGTCGAAACCACCAACTCGGCGGTTTCTTCACTGGTCAATCAGACGCAGATGACGCAACTGCCGCTGAATGGCCGCGATTTCGAACAACTGATTCTGCTGGCGCCTGGCGTCTCGACGTACCCCGCCGGCGGCAGCAGCGCGCTCACTTCCGTCGCCAATGCCTATTCGATTTCCGGCACGCGGCCCGAGGGATACGCCAACATGCTGGATGGCGAAGACATGCTGAACTGGTGGCAGCGCAATGCCGGGGCTAACGTAACCGGCACCTCACTGGGCATCGAAGCCATCGCCGAATTTCAGACGCTTACCGGAACTTACGGCGCTCAGTACGCCGGAAACGGCGGCGCCATCAACGCGGTGAGCAAGTCGGGCACCAACACCTTCCACGGTTCGGCATACGAGTTCCTGCGCAACAGCGATCTCGATTCGCGCGGCTTCTTCGACGCCGGCTCTCCGCCGCCCTTCCGCCGCAACCAGTTCGGCGCCAGCCTGGGCGGCCCAATCAAGAAGGACAAGCTGTTTTTCTTCGCCAATTACGAGGGAATCCGCCAGGTTCTGGATACGACGTACGTCAATGATGTCCCCAGTGCCTCGGTTCACCAGGGGTACGTCGGCGGCTTCGGCGGCACCCAGTACCCGATCAATCCGGCTTCCGCGGCCATGCTCAATCTTTATCCGCTGCCCAACGGCGCGTCCATCAGCCCCGATGTCGGCATTTATAACTACGTTGGTTCACAGACGTCGCCGGAAAATTTCGGCATCGTCCGCCTCGATTACAACGTCTCCACCAAAGATTCGCTGTTCGGCCGGTACCAGATCGATTTCGGCACACGTACGACGTACGCCGGTCTCGGCCTTTGGCCGACTGATGACGTAACGCACAACCAGTTCCTGACAGTAGGCGAGAGACACATCTTCTCGCCCACGGTCGTCAACCAGTTCTACATGTCCTATTCACGGCCCGTCACCTCGGAAGTTCAGCCGGCCGAACATAGCGCTCTGCAGATATTCCAGCCGGCCCGCGAAGACGTGTTTGTTGCCTTGCCGAACGGTTACGCTGCCCTGGGCGCTTCGTTCATCAACCCGTTCCGGTACCTGGAGAACAAATTCACGCCACGCGACGATTTGACCTGGATAAAAGGCTCTCACACGATCAGCACCGGTATCTGGGTGAAGCGCGACCAGCTCAATCCGTACGCATACACCTACTGGAACGGGTTTTACCTCTTCCTCAGCATGCCGGATTTCTTCCAGGGCAATCCCTTCGAATTCACCGGGGCGCCCAACGGTGGGACCGACGCCTATCGTGCAGAGCGCATGATTATGGTCGAGCCGTACATTCAGGACGATTGGAAAGTTAACAGCCGGCTGACCATCAATCTCGGACTGCGCTATGAGTTTGAGACCAACCCGGTTGAGATCCACAACGCCTTCTATAACGTAGTCGGGCCGCCCTTCGGCAGCCAATTCCAGAACGTGCCGAATGCCTATGTCAGTAACCCTTCCGTGCATAATTTGGATCCTCGGGTGGGACTGGCCTGGGACATCTTCGGCGACCACAAAACCTCGTTCCGGGCGGGATTTGGCATCTTCCACGACCCGTTCACCACCTACACGTTCTCGTCCGCATACACCTCGAATCCGCCGTATCTTACGGAGAACCAATTCTTCCCCAACGGCGACCCGAACTGGCCTGTGCCTCTGGTGGGCAGCGTGACGCCTCTTCTCAGCCAGACCAACGGCACCTACTACGGCACTCACCAAACTCCGTACAGCCTGGAATACACCGCCACGCTGCAGCACCAACTGCCCGGCAATACGCTGCTTTCGGTGGGATACACCGGAACTCGCGGCGTCCACCTGCTGGCTTTCCACGATTTCAACGCGCCGGTTCCGACAGTCATCAATGGAGTGGATCACTTTGCCATCAATGGAGTACAGAACCCGAGGCCCGATCCGAATTTCGGCGCTTTGGATATGACCGACACTACTAGCTACTCGAGCTACAACGCGATGCTGGTGAGCGTGCAGCACCGCCTGTCTGCGAATCTGGTAGGCCAGTTCTCCTACACCTATTCGCACTGCATCGATAGCGCGTATACATATGGTGGCCTGGGCTTCAACAACGCCACCTCCGCCATTACCAATCCGTACAATTGGGCCGCGGACAGAGGAAACTGCAGCTATGACCTCCGCCACGTGATTTCGGGCAATTTCGTCTACCTGCTGCCGTTCAAAGGCAACCGGCTCAAGGAAGGCTGGCAGTTCAGCCTGATCCAAGCCTGGCATACCGGAGTTCCGTTTTCGCTCAGCGAAGGGGACCAGGCCGATTTGCAAAACAACTTCGATAGCGAGCGCCCGAATTACGTGGCCGGCTGCAATCCTTATGCCAACCAGACTGTCCACCAATGGTATAACCCCGCGTGCTTCACAGCCTCGGCATACGGTACCATCGGGAACCTGGGAAGGAATAACTTGTGGGGGCCGGGTTATCTCGATACCGACATCGCTGTCGTGAAAAACACGAAGCTGAATGAGCGCATTAGCCTGCAGTTCCGGGCGGACCTGTTCAACCTTTTCAATCAGCCGAACTTCGCGGTTCCGAATACGACGATCTTCAACGCTGGGGTTACGCCAACTTTGAGCTCCACCGCCGGCCAGATCACGTCCCTCGTGGGCAGCGGCGGGCTAAGCGGCGTCGCCCGGCAGACGCAGTTCAGCCTGAAACTGGTCTTCTAATCCGATAACGCCCGCGGCCGGATGAACGCCACAATGCGCGTTCACGCGGTCGCGGGCCTTCCCGCTTCCCCGCTCTCCCCCGGCCGCGCCCACCCCCTCCCACCTGTGATTCAATATCATCCGGGCATAACCTTTCGCTTTTCTGGTACGCCCTAAGTAGAAGCGCAAATTAGGAGTCCGAAACATGGGAATCGCCAGGCGGCGCTTCGTCGCCCTAGCCGCCGTCGCGTACACGGCCGTCATCGCCTCCGCGCAACCCGGAGCAGTCCCGGCAGGCGCTGGAAATCCCTACCAGCGGGCGCGTCTGCTCCCCGCGCGCATTATGGAGTTCAAAGCCGAGCCCGCCTCGATCCAACCCGGCCAATCCGTCACGCTTACCTGGCGGACGGAAAATCCCACCCGCATCACTATTGATCCCGGCATCGGCCGCGTCACCCCCGATGGCGCCCGCCAGTTGACGCCCGCGCGCACCACCACCTACACGTTGACTGTCCACGGCCCGAATGATCAGGTCCTCACGCAATCCCTCACCGTGAATGTCGCCGGCACCACTCCGGCTGAAGCTGCCCCCTCGGCGAAACCGGCGCACCAGGAAGTGCCGCGAACCGCGAACGGCAAGCCCGATCTCTCCGGCGTTTACGACATCAGCTTCGGCGGCGGTGGCCGTGGCGGGCGCGGCGGCGGGCCGGCGCCCGATGCTCCCGTGCTCAAACCCGGCGCCGAGAAATTCAAAGTCGTCAGACCGGCCGAAGACACCGGCCAATATTCCGATTGCATGCCGCTCGCCGGGCCACAAGCGTTCGCCGTTCCCTATCAGTTCCAGCTCGTCGAAAGCGCTCACTCGTTAGCGATTCTCAATGGTTACCCCGGAACATTCCGCGCCATCCCCACCGATGGCGGCATCCAACCGCCGGACCCCGACCCCACCTGGATGGGCAATTCCATCGGCCATTGGGAAGGCGATACGCTGGTGGTCGATTCCGTAGGCTTCAACGACAAAACCGAAATCCTCGGCTACAAGCACACCGATAAGCTCCACATCGTCGAGCGCTTCAGCCGCCCCGATTACAACACGCTACACTACGAAGCCACTATCGAAGATCCCAACGTGTTTGTGAAGCCGTGGACCATTACCCGCTCTTTCGCCCTGCGGCCCGATCTCGCCAAGGTGGATGAGTTCGTCTGCGAGCACAATCCCGATTACACTAAGTATTTTGAGAAGAAATAATTTGAGAAGATCCCAACTGGAGGTTCGAGCATGAATTTGCGTCTCATGGCGCTGGCGGTAGCGCTGGGCTCGATGCCCATGGCGATGCCTTCTTACGCGCACCATTCCACGGCCATGTACAACATGGCGAACCCGGTCACGGTGACGGGCGTGGTGAAGCGCTTCGAATGGCAGAATCCGCACGCTTATATTTACCTGGAAGTCACCGATCAAAACGGAAAGCAGGTCGAGTGGCAAATCGAAATGATGAGCCTCAACCACCTGAAATCCTACGGGTGGATGCACGATACGGTGAAGCCCGGCGACACCATCAGTTGCACCGGCGGAGCGGCCAAAAGCGGCGACCCGGCCATGCTCGCCTCGCTCATCAAGCTGCCCGATGGCCGCATGATCAAGTCCTGACCGGGGTCTGCGGGAAATCCGTTGATTTCTATCCTCGGCCTTTGCGAATGGCTGCAGAATCTGCCCTGGGCGAGCGGCATCAAGCAGTCCACGTGGCAGTTTCCCGTCATCGAGAGTATTCATTCGCTGGCCATCAGCGCCATGATCTGGCCGGCCGCGCTGCTCGACCTGCGACTCCTGGGTATCGTCATGCGCCAGCGCAGTGTTTCGCAGGTGGCCTCCCAATTCCTCCCGTGGGTGTGGGCCGGCTTCTCGATCATGGTGGCGACTGGAGCGCTGCTGTTCTGCTCCGAAGCCGTGAAGTGCTATAACAGCCCGTTCTTCCGCGTCAAGCTCGTGCTCATCGCGGTGGCCGGTTTGAACGCGTTGGTCTTCCACAACACCGTTTTCCGTCACGTCGCATCCTGGGATAAGGATGCCCCTACTCCCTGGCGCGCCCGGTTAGCCGGAGCCTGCTCGCTGCTCCTCTGGATTGGCGTCGTTGCCATGGGACGTGCGCTGGCTTATGCGTGAGTAGTTTATGTTAGGCGAATCCTTCCGGCCGTATTTCGAGTGGGCGGGCAATACCTGGCTCGGAACCAGCGTGCGCGACACCGAGTGGGCCTTCCCCCTCATTGAGACTTTTCACCTGCTGGCCCTCGCGATCCTGCTGGGCTCCGTGCTCCTCATCAGCCTGCGCGTCTTCGGTGTCGGCAAAAGGTATCTGCCCGCCGCGCAGTTAGCCCGCCAGTTCGAACCGTGGATGCTGGTGAGCATCTGCGTCCTGATCGCCACGGGCATCCCAATGGCGTTCTCCGAGCCGATGAAATGCTTCGAGAGCTACTCGTTTCCTGTGAAGATGGGGCTCATGCTTCTGGGCATCGCCGCGCAGCTCACCATCCATCGCCGCTGGATCGTGAGAGGCGACGCCAGCCCTGCCAAGACCCGCATCGCCGCACTGGCTTCAATCCTCATTTGGACCGCCGTCGGGGCCGCCGGAAAAGCCATCCCCTATATTTAGGTTCCGAACCGCCGGCGGTTAGGGAGTTCCCGATGGCCTAGTTCCCGGCCCTGGCTCCTGGCCCCTGTTTCAACGGAGCGGTGCCCCTCTACCCTCAGAACACAAACTGCGCGACCATTTGACCGGTCCTTGGCGCGGCGAACGTCGTCGAAGTGTTGATCACGCCGAAACCGGAGGAGAGCTGTTCTCCGGGAGAGCAGGCGCCGCTGCCGCCGGTCGGCAGTTTGCAAGTCGGAGCGGTTTGCGGGCTGATGCCAACTCCCGTTGTGGTCGGGTTGTTCAGATAGGTCCGGTTGAAAATGTTGTTGAACTCGGCCCGCACGGTCAGGCTCATGCGCTCGCGCACCCGGAATTGACGGCCTATTCCGAAATTCTCCACTGGCCGCCGTTCCCCGCGGAAATTGTTGTAATACGTCGCGCCGCCGTACTGCCCCGGCGCCGGGTTCGTCCATGCCGCCGGATTCAGCAGAACGGTCGTGTTCGGATCGAAGCACCGGCAATTCAGGTCGTGAGTGTACAGCGGCACGCCTGGCACCTGGAGCTGGTATTGCCCCGGCTGGAACGTGAGATTCGCCATGGTCGCTTGCGAGAGGTTGGAGGGGTAGCCGGCGGTCGTCGCCACCGGCGGCGCCAGCGGGATTCCACTTGCATAATAGCCGAATGCGTTCAGCATCCAGTCGCGCACCACGTACGAAAGCGCCTTCGGCCCCCACTTCGGCAAGCTATACGTGATTCCGAATTTTGCGACAAACGGCTGGTCTAGGTAGTCGATGTCCTTTGCCAGGCCTCGGTTTTGCACATCCGGAGTGCCCCCGAAATTATTCATCGACTTGGACCAAGTAAATGCGAAGTCGGCCTGCAGGCCATGCGAGAACCGCTTATTCGCGGTCAACTGGAACGCGTTGTACCAGGTGTCGCCCAGCGGCGCGGCCAGCGGACAGGGCCCGCTCGTCGTAAGACCGGAGCAACTCGTGTTGAACTGCGGGAACGGCCGCAAAGACTGAGCTACCGTGGCCGTCAGCGGGAACCCGGTGAAGGGAACCTTGTCCATGAACGGCCCGGCCGCGGGGGAATTCAAAGGCGATACCAGAATGGCCAGATCCGCAGGATTGTTCAGGCTCAGCCCGTAGTGACTCAGAAGCGCGTTGCTTAGGTAATTGTAATTCACCATCTGGCCCGTCGCCCCGCCCGGCGCCAGGTAAGTCGGCCACCAGATGCCCCGGTTACCGATGTAGGAAGCCTCCAGCACCAGGTTTCCTGTGATTTGGTGCTGCACGCTGAAACTGTACTGATATTGTCGCGCCGGCCGCCCCGCATTCTGATCGTAATACTGCGGGCCGGTGCCGGGAAGCACGCCGGCTATGGGATAGAAGCCGGTGCTGAAATTCGGCCATGCCACCTGAGACGCCGTGAGCGGCTGCCCATTGATCGTAACGCCCTGGCCCAAAGTCATGAGCGCGCCACCCAGAGTGGAGACCGGGCCGAACTGGTTGTTCGCGACGGCGTTGCCACTGGCGGAGCCGAATGTTTGCGCGACGCCTGTCGGGGTGTATTCCACTCCGAAGCCACCCCGGAACACGGTCTTGGGCGCTACCTGGTAGGCGAACCCAAAGCGCGGCCCCAGCCCCCACGGGTAGTTCTTCGCAAACGCGCAGTGGCACGTCGCTTGGTAAATCACCGCGCCCGGTTGCCCGCCCGCCGTGGGATTGGGAAGGTTCGGCGCAAAGTTCGGCGAGCGCCCGTACTGCTCGGTGTAGTAAGTCGAGTAATCGTAGCGCAGTCCCAAGTCCAGAGTCAGTTTGCGGGTTACCTTCCAGCTATCCTGCGCATAGAATCCCCACTGCTGCTTGCCGAATCGCGCCCGCGAAGGCGGGTCGACCTGCGCCGTATCCACCGCGCCCAAAAGAAAGCTGGCATAAGGGAAGCCCACGCTGTTAGTGCCAATGTTCGAAGTGCTGGATGCGCCCGTGTTGTTCACCAGGTACGGCAGCGCCGTCTGCGCGCTGCTGAAGCCATAAGTTCCCTGCAAGTCGGTGACATTGATCGTATAGCTTCCCTGAAATTCCGCGTTGCCGCCGAATTTGAACGTATGGTTCCCCTTCACCCACGTGAGGCTGGCAATCGAATCGAATATGGTGTATTCGTTATCGGCGCGGCCTGGAGGCCCGATCTGAGGCTCCAGAGCACTGCCGAATCCGCCACCGGTCGAATTATAAAGGCCGGTAAAGCTAGGGAACGTCCCCGGTTGGAACGCTTCGCTGCACAACCCGATCCCCGCGCAGGCATCGTAGAAAGGAGTGACCGAGGGCCGCCCCAGGTAATCTGTATCGAAACCGGCGCCCAGGTGCAGCAGAACCGTGGGAGACAGCGTGCGGTCATAATTCAGCCGCTCACGGTGCGAGTGAATCCCGCCGCCAAACGTGTAGGAAATCGGTTGCGGCAAGCCATCTTCGCCATAACCGGTTTGCGTGTAGGTTCTCGTCTTTCCCCAGAAGAAAGAAAGCTTGTTGTTCGGGCCGATTAACTGGTCGAGTTTGAGCGACGGCGCCTCGGTATCGCGCGATACCGGCTCGGTGTTCTGGAAATTGTTCACCACTCCGTTGGCGTTGCACGGCGGCCCGGCTACGCAGAAAGGCAACGGCAGCATGCTTTGAACTTTCCGGGCCACCGGGTCCATGCGCGAAAGCGGAATCGTGTTATTCGGGAACGGATTGGTGACGATCTGGCCGTTGGGCGCGATCGACCGCGTTGAAGGGTCGTAAATCTCATTCGCCATAATCGGCCGCCCCAGCGGATCGTTCCCCAAGTTCTTGTTCCCCGCCGCCGCGATCGCCTGGCTGAAGTCGCCGTTCCGGTAAGCCTGCGTGGGAATCGAGAAGGCCGCCGGCAAATCGTTCAGATTCTGCAGATATTGCTCCCAACTGAAGAAGAAGAACGTCTTATCTTTGCCGTTATAAATTTTCGGAATGCGCACCGGACCGCCCAGCGTCAATCCATAATCGTTGCGCCGTTGCTGCGGCCGCAGCAAGCCGCTGCTCGTAGTGGTAAACGGCTGGCCGGCGTTCAGGAACTCATTCTGGAAGTACTCGTAGGCGCTGCCATGATATTGGTTGGTTCCCGATTTCATGGTGATGTTCATCACCGCGCTTCCAGCCTGCCCATACTCGGCCGAGTAATTGCTGGTTTGCACCGTCCATTCCTGAATCGAATCCATTCCCGGCTGATTCTGCTGGTTGGCTCCCTGGCCCAGAATGTTGGTGCCATCCATGCCGTCCACCAGCACCGTCTCCGAACCCGCCGGGTTGCCGTTGATGTGCACCACCGGCCCGGTAAACGGCGGCGCCGGCTGATAATACGCGCCGGGCATCAGAGCCACCATATTGAACGGGTTGCGGATGCCCGAGGAGTTCGATCCGATGTTCAGCAGCGGCAGCGTATCCATCGTCTGCGTCGAAACCGTGCTGCTCAACTCTCCACTTTCCGTCTTGAGCAGCGGCGCTTCCGCGCTGATCGTCACCGATTCCGTCGTGTTGCCCACATCCAGTCTCGCGTCCACGCGGATGGTCTGCGCGGCCTGCACGATCAGCCCGGTGCGCACGAACTTCTTGAATCCAGTCACCGTAACATCCAACTCGTAAGTGCCGGCGGGTAATTCCGCGATCGTGTAGTTGCCCGTGGTGGAACTGGCCGCCTGTGTGATGGCCCCCGTATCCACGTTCCGCGCTTCTACAGTCGCGTTGGCGACCACCGCTCCCGCGGGATCGGATATCGTTCCGGTAATCGTGCCGCGGTCGCTTTGGCCAAAAGCGGCGATTGCAACCAGCAGCGACAGAGCAGCAATGTGCAGACGCACAATAACCTCCTGGCCGGTTAAGGCAGTTCTGGACTGGGAAGAAACCTCTAGTTCTTGGTGAAATTACTGTATCGCGTGTCGGGAAGTGAGTCAACAAAAAAAATGGAACGTCTGAGCCGCTGGCAAATTTCAGAGCCGCCACCGTAAGGGGCGCAAGAATTTGGAAGCCGCATTCCCCCGTCCTAATCCCCGTGCTCCAAAGCCACCGCATGGTCCGCGGCGGCGGCCACCCGCTTCTTCGAGCGGCGGAACCACCGGCCGGCGCCCTGGAAGCGCTCCATATAGATGTAGAACACAGGCGTGATGTACAGAGTCAGAAGCTGCGACACCACCAGCCCGCCCACTACCGAAAGCCCCAGGGGGCGCCGGGCTTCCCCGCCCGCGCCCAAGCCGAGGGCAATGGGCAGCGTGCCCATCAGGGCGGCCATGGTGGTCATCATGATGGGCCGGAAGCGCACCAGGCAGGCTTCGTGGATCGCGTCGGCCGGCTTCATCCCCTGGTCGCGCTGGGCTTCCAACGCGAAATCGATCATCATGATGGCATTTTTCTTCACGATGCCGATCAGCATGATGATGCCGACAAACGAGTAGACGTTCAGCTCATCGTGAAAAAGCAGCAGCGTAGCCAGCGCGCCCATGCCCGCCGACGGCAAACCGGAGAGAATCGTGAGCGGGTGAATGAAGCTTTCGTATAAAATCCCGAGCACCAGGTAAATCACCAGCACCGCCATCAGCAGCAGCACGCCCATGCCCTGCAAAGACTGTTGGAAGGCGGCGGCGGTGCCCTGGAAGCTGGTCGTGATCGTGTCGGGAAGGTTCTCGCGCGCCAGTTGCTGGATGTGTTCGACCGCATCGCCCAGAGCCACGCCCTCTTTCGTGTTAAACGAAATGGTGACGGCGGGCGCCTGTCCCAAATGCGAAACCGCCAGCGGCCCTACACCAAGGCGGAGCTTAGCCGCCGCGTTCAGCGGGACGAGTTTTCCGTTGGAGGAACGGATATACAGAGTGCCGAGAGCGTCCGGATCGAGTTGATACTTCGGCAGAACTTCTAGGATGACTGCGAAATCGTCGACCGGCGTGAAGATAGTGGAAGCCTGGCGGGTGCCATAAGCGCTGTAGAGGGCGCTTTCGATCTGGTCGGCCGTCACGCCAAGAGCGGAGGCGCGGTCGCGATCGATTTCGAGCGTCACTGTGGGGTTATTGTCTTGCAGGTCGCTGTTGACATCGGCCAATTCGGGGAGGGTGCGAATTTTGCGTTCGAAATCGGCGGCCACCCGGTAGAGCTCTTTAATATCCGCGGCCTGCAGAGTGAACTGGAAATTGCTGCGGCTTTGGATTCCGCCGATTGTGATGAGGGGCCGGTTGGTCAGATAGACCCGAACGCCCGGCACGGTGTCCATTTTCGGGCGCAGGCGCGCGATGATCTGCTCCGGAGTTTCCTTCCGTTCCGATCGGGGCTTCAGATGCAAGTTGAGCTGCCCGTTATTAGCGGAGGGGTTGCCGTTGCCGCCGGCCACCTGGCTGCGCACGCCATCGATGGCGGGATCCGCTTCCGCAATCCGCGCCACCTGCTGCGTGGCCCGCACCATATCGTCGTAAGAGATGCCTTGCGGGCCTTCGAGCGAGCCGTTGATCTGGCCTACGTCCTGGCTGGGAATGAAACCCTTGGGAACGACGCCGAACAGGTAATACGTCGCAACCAGCGTGCCCGCCGCCGTGGCTACAGTGAGAAACCGGTGGCGCAGCACGCCGCGCAGCGTCCATGCGTACAGCCTGCGGAGCCCTTCGAACACCGCTTCCGACGAACGCTGAAACGCGTTCATGCGTTCGGAGGGCGGCTTCAGAAAGCGGCTGCACAGCATCGGTGTGAGGCTGAGGGAAACGAAACCCGAAATCGCGATGGCCACCATGATGGTGACCGCGAACTCATGGAACAGGCGCCCCATGATGCCGCTCATGAACAGCACGGGGATAAAAACGGCCGCCAGCGAAATCGTCATCGAAAGGATGGTGAAGCCGATTTCGCGCGCGCCCTCGAGCGCGGCGGCCATGCGGCTCTTGCCCATTTCCATGTGGCGGACCACATTCTCCAGCATGACAATCGCGTCATCCACCACGAAGCCGACCGAGAGTGTCAGCGCCATCAGCGAGAGATTGTCGAGCGTGTAGTTGAGCAGATACATCGCCGCGAACGTGCCGATAATCGACATCGGCAGCGCCAGGCTGGGAATCAGTGTGGCGCTAACGTTGCGCAGAAAGATGAAAATCACGCCCACCACCAGCACCACCGTGATCAACAGCGTGACCTTAACGTCATCCACGGATTCGCGAATCGAGGTGGACCGGTCGAAAAAGATGTCCAGGTGCATGGCCGGCGGCATCTGCTCGCGCAATTGCGCAAGCTGCGCCTTGATGTTATCCACCACTTCCACCGTGTTTGCGCCCGGCTGCCGCTGAATTGAGAATTGAATCGAGGGAATCGAACCGAACCAGCTTCCGTTCTTATCGTTTTGAATGGAATCGATTACCCGGCCGAGCTCTTCCAGCCGGACCGGCGCGCCATTGCGGTAGGCGACGATCAGCGGCCGGTATTGCTCGGCGGTGTTCAGTTGCCCGTTAGCCTCCACCGTGTACGCCCAGTGCGGCCCCCAAAGAGTGCCCGTCGGCAGGTTCACATTGTGTTTGGAGAGCGCCTCGTTCACCTCGTCGATCCCCACGTTGCGGGAGGCCAGCAGGTAGGGATCGAGCTGCACACGCACCGCATATTTCGCCTGCCCGAAAATGTTGACCTGGGCCACGCCGTCGATCTGCGAAATGCGCTGCGCCAGCACTTCTTCGCCGAAGGCATCCATGGTGGAAAGCGGCAACGTTTCCGAGTAGATGGCCATGGCGAGGATGGGCTGGTCGGCCGGGTTGACCTTGCGCAGGGTAGGCGGGGTTGGCATGTCGGGCGGGAGTTTCCGCAGCACCGATGCGATCGCTGTTTGCACGTCCTGCGCGGCGCCGTCGAGCGAGCGGTTCAGCGTGAAGGTGATCGTGATATTCGAGCTGCCGACGTAACTAGTGGAGGACATCGAATCGATGCCCGCGATGGTGGTGAACTGGCGCTCCAGCGGCGCGGCCACCGAAGAAGCCATGGTTTCCGCGCTCGCCCCCGGATACGCAGCCTGCACCTGGATGGTAGGAAAATCGACGTTCGGCAGGTCGCTCACCGGCAGCGCGCGGTACCCCATGATGCCGAACAGCAGGATGCCCAGCATGACGAGTGTGGTCATCACCGGACGGCGGATAAAAATGTCGGTAATACTCATCGCCCCCAAAGCTCAGGAAGAAAACCCGCTCGAACGCAAACCCCCGCTCGAACCACCTTTGCCGCGCGGTGTATCCATTCTACTCGCGAATTCTTGGGCGAACCACCGGGGTGCCGGGAATGGCTCTAATGGGCTATGGCGTATTTGCGTTCTGCCTTTTCGTTCGCAACCGGGAATAGCAGTGCGAACGTGGAGCCGCGGCCGGGCATGCTGGCCTGCGGCGCCGTTGCGATCCAGATCGCATTGACGTTCGCCGCGATCGACACGGACGCCAGTTACGCTCCACGCGCCCGGGCTTCCACCGCAACGGTTTGGTCGAGCCGCGGTTGTTTGGGGCGGCGTAAAGGCTACCCGCGATTGTGAGAAGGCAGCGTCTGCGCGAGATCATCTGTGGGTGATTGCGGCGCTACTCCTCAAGCTACAATACACCCAATGGCTGAAGGTGAGGTCGACGAGAGCCCAGCGGGGAAGTCCGTGGAATCGTTCGAAAGCTGCCTGGACGAGCTGGAGCAGGTGGTGAAGCAGCTCGAAGCCGGGGATCTGCCGCTGGAGCGCGCCATCGAACTGTTCGAGCGGGGCATGGGCCTTAGCGAGAGCTGCCGCAAACAACTGGAAGAAGCCGAAACGCGCGTGGAAACGCTGATCCGCAAGGATGGCAAGCTTCAGCCGGAACCGTTCCGCCCGCCTAATTCCGATAAATCATGAACCTGAACGAGTACCAGCGACTGGTGGATTCGGAACTGGACCGTCTGGTGCCTCCGGAGACGGCGGCGCCGGAAACCATTCACCGGGCGATGCGCTACAGCCTGTTCGCGGGCGGGAAACGCATCCGCCCGATTCTCTGCCTGGAAGCGGCGCGCGCGGTGTGCGGCTCGTTTTGCGGGGCGCTGCCGGCGGCGTGTTCGCTCGAGCTGGTGCATACGTATTCTCTGATCCACGACGATCTGCCCGCCCTGGACAACGACGATTACCGCCGCGGTAAGCCGACGAATCACAAAGTTTTCGGGGAGGCCATGGCAATCCTGGCCGGCGACGCGCTGTTGACGCTGGCTTTCGAGGTGCTGGCGAAGCTGGAGGCGCCGGCCGAACGGAAAGCCGCGATGCTGGCGGAGCTGGCGGGGGCGGCGGGCACGGTAGGGGGCATGATCGGCGGCCAGGTGGCGGACCTGGAAGGCGAAGGTAAGCCGCCGGAGGCGGCCCTGCTCGATTCCATTCACCGCGCCAAAACCGGAGCTCTGCTGCGCGCCAGCCTGCGGATTGGCGCGATCGCCGCGGGCGCGAACCGGGCCCATTACGAAGCGCTTTCCTGCTATGGCGAGCACATCGGGCTGGCGTTCCAGATTGTGGACGATATTCTGGACGTGGAAGAGTCGTCGGCCGCTTTGGGCAAGACCTCGGGAAAGGATGCGCGGCAGCAGAAGATCACTTTTCCGGCGGTTTATGGATTGGAAGAATCGCGCCGCATGGCGGAGGCCGAATGCGCGCACGCGCACCTGGTTCTGGAATCGTTCGGAGAGCAGGCCGCGGGGCTGCACCAATTGGCCGATCTGATCGTACACCGGAAATCGTGAAGGTACGCCTGGACCGGCTGCTGGTGGAACGCGGCTTGGCGGAATCGCGCGAGAAAGCCCAGGCGATGATCATGGCGGGCGAAGTGCTGGTCAACGGCCAGAAGGCGGCCAAGGCCGGGCAGATGACGGCGGCCGATTCCGCGATTGAGGTGCTGGCCAGGCCGCAATTCGTCAGCCGCGGGGGGATCAAGCTGGCCGCCGCCCTGGCGCATTTCGCGATCGATGTGACGGGCCTGATCTGCGCCGATATAGGGGCCTCCACGGGCGGATTCACCGACGCGCTTCTCCAAGCGGGCGCGGCGCGGGTGCATGCGGTGGATGTGGGCGCGGGACAGCTTGCGTGGAAGCTGCGCACGGATGCGCGCGTGGTGGTGCACGAAAGCGTGAATGCGCGGGAAATGGAGCCGGGGCTGATTGGCGAAGCGGTCGATCTGGTGACTTGCGATGTGAGCTTCATTTCGGTGACCCTGATTTTGCCCGCCGCGGTGCGGCTGCTTCGGCCGGATGGCCGGATGGTCATTCTGGTGAAACCGCAGTTCGAAGTGGGCAAAGGAAAGGTAGGCAGGGGAGGGATTGTGCGGGATCCCGTACTGCATCGGGCGGCATGCGAGCGAGTGATCGGAGCAGTGCGGCAACTGGGCTTCACCACCGAAGTCATAGACAGTCCGATACTCGGAGCGGAAGGGAACCGGGAATTTTTGCTGTACGCCAGAAGGTAAGTCGCTATACTAGGCAAACTGCGGGTACGGTGGGAAACACCCGCGGGCCAGGGGGGACTGTGCGAGATCCGGAAATGCCACGGGCAGCGCGCGCGCTTTATGCCCGAGATTAGGCGGGTGGGAATTATCTCAAAGCCATCGGTGGCGGCGGGCGCAAAACTGGTGCCGCGCGTGATCCAGTGGCTGCGAGAGCGATGTATTGAGGTGCGGTGCGATGCCGAGACCGCGGCGTATGCTCCCGCCGAGAGTGGCGTGCCGCGGGCGGAGGTGCCGGAAAACTGCGACCTGGTGATTGTGCTGGGAGGCGATGGCACGCTGCTTTCGGCGGCGCGTGCGATTGGAAAACGGGAGATCCCGCTGTTCCCGGTGAACCTGGGCGGTCTGGGGTTCCTCACGGCAATCACGCTGGATGACGTCTTCCCCGAACTGGAGCGGGCGCTGCGCGGGGAGCACCGGATTGCCAAACGGAAGTTCCTGAGCACGGAACTGCTGCGCAACGGCAGCATCGTCAGCAGTTACGACGCTTTAAACGACGCCGTTCTGACGAAATCGGAAATCGCGCGCATGATCGATTTGAAGGCTTATGTAGACGAGCAGTTTGTGGCCAACTACAAAGCCGATGGGTTGATTATTTCGACGCCGACGGGTTCGACAGCCTATTCGCTGGCAGCGGGCGGACCGATCATCTTCCCTTCCGTTCCGGCGATTTGCCTGACGCCGATCTGCCCGCACATGCTGACGAACCGGCCGGTGGTGGTTCCGGAGACCAGCGTGGTGCGGGTGATTTCCAGCGCTCCGAACGGCAGCGTGTTCCTGACCATCGACGGCCAGACGGGGAGCCCGGTGGAAGAGGGCGATACGATCGTATGCCGCAGTTCGCGTTTCGCGCTGCACCTGGTGCGCCCGCCGCACGCGATGTTCTTCGACGTGTTGCGGCAGAAGCTGAAGTGGGGCGAGAGGTGAAGCGGCCGTCGCTCACCGCGTGGATCTTCTTCGGAATGGCCGCGGGGGTGGCCCTTGGCATGGCGGCTCCGGGATTCGCCCGGCGCCTGGACCCGATTTCGGCGGTTTTCCTACGGCTGATCCGTTCGATTGTGGCGCCGCTGCTGTTCGGGACGCTGGTGGCGGGCATAGCGGGCGCGGGAGACCTGAAGCGCATGGGGCGCATCGGGGTGAAGGCGCTGGTGTACTTCGAGGTGGCGACCACGATTGCGCTGTTCGTGGGGCTGGCGGCCGTAAACCTGACGCGCCCGGGAGCGGGCGTGCCGATTGGAACCTCGAGCGCCGCGGCCGGGTTGCCCCTGGCGCAATCGATACCACAATCCACGGGGAAAAGCCTGCTGGAATATATTTTCCCAGCCAGCATTGTGGATGCGATGGCGCGGAACGATGTGCTTCAAGTGGTGGTGTTTTCGTTTCTCTTCGGGGCGGCGTGCGCGGCGATCGGCGCCAAGGCCGCGCCGGTGGTTTCGTTTGCGGGCGCGCTGGCCGAGGTGATGTTCCGCTACACGCGCTACGTGATGTACCTTGCGCCGGTTGGCGTGGCGGCGGCAATTGCGGTGACGGTGGGTGGCAACGGAGCGAGGGTGTTGTTCGGCCTGGGGAAACTGGTGGCGGCTATGTATGCCGCCCTCGCGCTATTCGTGATTGCCGTGCTGGGGGGAACCCTGGTGTTGTTTCGCATTCCCTTCGGGCCCTTCTACCGGGCGGTGCGGGAGCCGTTCGCGATCGCGTTCTCGACGGCTTCGAGCGAGGCAGCGCTGCCGCTGGCTTTAGAAAACATGGAGCAGTTCGGCGTTCCAAAACATATCGCCGGTTTTGTGTTGCCGCTGGGGTATAGCTTCAATCTGACCGGCACGGCTTTGTATCTCTCGCTGGCTTCCCTCTTCATCGCCCAGGCTGCCGGAATTCACCTGACGGCCGGCGAGCAAATGGCGATGATGCTCACATTGATGCTCACCAGCAAAGGCGTGGCCGGCGTGCCGCGCGCGGCGCTGGTGATTCTGGCGGGAACGATTTCTACTTTCCGCCTGCCGGCCGAAGGGATTTCCATTCTGTTAGGCGTCGATGCCGTGCTCGATATGGCGCGCACCGCGGTGAACGTATTGGGTAACTGCGCGGCCGGCGCGGTAGTGGCGCGCTGGGAAGGCTACAAGATCGGAGCAGGTTACCCGCCCGCCGCGTAGTAACCGTCCGCGGCTGCGCTGAGTGCCGCATCCGGTCCCAAGGCCCGGCCGCTTCCTTACAATCGCGGCTCTGATCTGGCTCGCGGTTTACTTTTGAAGATGCGTCCGGCATGCTCCCGGTTACATCCTAATCGGTTCTGACGCGTAATCCGGCGAGTTCCCTTATTCAATGACTAAATCGAACTAGTCTCGATAGCGCGACATCCCGCGACTTTTCGTTTTAGAGTCACTGGAACTCTTTTTTTTACGCTTTGAAATTTATAGAGGAGGGTGGATGAGCTTTGGTGGCGGGAGTTTGCCTAGCCGGCACGTAATCTATAGTTTGTTGACGGTTATCGGGAACTGGTTTTTGGCTTTCGTCCTGCTGGGTGCGATGGTGAACCGGCCGCTTGGGCCGGCAAATATCCTTACGGCCAACGGAGACAACTACAGGACCAATTCCAACCTGGAAGAGGCGCAACTGACTCCGGCGAATGTCCGGCCGGGTAGTTTCGGCAAGCTGGGATCGTTCGCTACTGACGGCCAGGTATATGCCCAACCGTTGTATGTCAGTAACTTGCTCCTTGCGGATGGCAAGAGGCATAACGTGGTGTTCCTCGCCACGATGCACAATTCGGTGTACGCATACGATGCGGACCAGGTAAGCGGGGCGGCGCCGCTCTGGAAAATCAATCTCGGTCCCTCGGTGCCGGTTTCATTATGGAATTCCAGTTATACGGATATCTCTCCCGAAGTCGGCATTCTCGGCACGGGAGCGATCGATCCACAAACAAACGTTTTATACGTAGTTGCCGAGATTCTGCAGAATGGAACCGCGGCGTTTACGCTGCATGCATTAAACCTGCTGGATGGTTCGGAAGCAATGAACGGGCCGGTGACGATTCACGCCGGCGCGAGTGGTTCGGGCGCGGGATCGGTCGGCGGGCAGTTAGTGTTCAATCCGGTTCAGCATCTGCAGCGCCCGGGCCTGCTTTTGACGAATCAATCTGTTTATGTCGCTTTCGGATCGCACATGGACCAGAGTCCGTGGCACGGCTGGGTGATCAGCTATCGCGCGGCGGATCTGCGCGTCGAGCAAGGCGCGTTTCTGACCACCGCTAATGGAGAGGGCGGCGCCATCTGGCATTCGGGGCGCGGGTTGGCCGCGGATGACGCCGGAAACATTTACGCCATGACCGGGAATGGGGACTTCGATGGCTCAACCAATTTCGCCGAAAGCTTTCTGAAGCTATCCGGCGCGGCGGCTACTCTGGCCGACTGGTTTACTCCGGCAAACTGGCAGGCTCTCACTGACGTCGATGCAGACCTTTCAACGGGTCCTATCGTGATCCCCGGAACACACACTCTGGTCGGGGGCGATAAATTTGGACAACTTTATTTAGTCAACGGCGATTGGATGGGTAAGCTCGGGACGGAGAATTCGCCAGGCGCGGTGATCCTGCCGGGGGCCGTGATCGGCGGCATGTTTAATTTCGCGCTGTGGAATCAATCGAGCGAGGCTTACCTTTACGTTCAGGGAGAACAGGACGCGATCAAGTGCTATCGCATAACGGCCGGCGCATTCGAGGAAACTCCGGTTTCCGCCGGCACGGCGCAGGTGGCGTCACCACGGGTGGGTCTGACGATTTCGGCGAATGGAGTGCGAAACGGCATTCTTTGGGAAACTACCGGCGACTCCAACCCAGGCACGCTGCACGCGTTTGATGCCGCGAACCTAAGCAACGAATTGTGGAACAGCGATATGAGCCCAGGCGACACTTTGGGCTCGTTTATGAAGTTTGCCAACCCGACTGTGGCCAATGGCAAGGTATACGTGGGAACCGGTTCCGGTTCCGTGGTGGTTTATGGACTGACCTGTGCGAACGGCCGTAGTTTGAAGTTAGCGGGCTGTACCAGCTACTGACAGATACTTCTCAAAGAAGCGGGCGGCGGCTTCGTAAGCCTCGCACCAGTGACGCCAGAGCAGGAACTCATGCACCTCGTCGGGAAAGATGAGTTCTTCCATTGGCACATTGCGTTGCCGCAGCGCATCGGCCAGCAGAACGGTCTGGTTGAATTTGACATTGCGATCGTCATCGCCCTGAATGAGAAGAACGGGCGCGCGCCAACTGTTTACGAACGCGAGCGGGGAAGAGTCGAAGGCGGTTTTGGCGAGGGGGTCGGTGGGAGCGAGATCGTACTCGACGGCCCAGTCATGGACACCATGCAGGTCGACACCCGCGCGAAATACTTCCGGCAAACGGGCAAGGGCCATAGCGGTGAGATAGCCGCCGTAGGAGCCGCCCCAGACTCCGATGCGCGCCGGATCGACATCCGGGCGTTGCTGCAGGTAGCGGCCCGCGGCCTCCACGTCCTGAAATTCGCTCGCGCCGGTGGCGCCGTATTGCGGCGCTTCCCGGAAATTCAGCCCGTAGCCGATGCCGCCGCGGAAGTTGACTGAGAGTACAACGTACCCGGAATTGGCCAAGTACTGATTCATCGCGTAGGCATTGTGATAGTAGGAGCGATAGTTCCAGCCAAGCAGCATCTGGCGGCGCGGGCCACCATGGAAAAAGACTACCGCGGGCGAACGGGAGCCGTTGCGATCGGGCGGGAGGAAAAGCTGGGCGTGAATCAATAATCCATCGGCCGCGGTGAACGTTACCGCTTGCGGCGTCACCAAATTCTGGAGAGGAAAGTCCACCGGAATGGCGGCCGGATCCAGTTCGTGGATGGCTTTGCCCTTCAACAGAACGGGATGCGCGGGATGCTGCGCATCGGAACCGAGAAACGCCACGTGACCGTCGCTGGTCATGGCGGGCGACCACTCAATTCCGGAGCCGGTGGTCAGCGCTTCCGGCGTACCGCCGCTTGCGGACACTCGCCACAAATGGCGGCGGTCGGTATCGCCCTGGTTGGAATTGAAGAGCACTTCTTTGCCGCCCGGCGCCAGCGCCACATCTTCCACTTCGAAATCTCCGGGCGTGAGCAGCGTGGGAAAGCCGCCGTTTACCGGAATGCTATAAAGGTGTGTCCAGCCGTCGCGTTCCCAAGGAAAAACGAGGCGGCCGTCCGCGGCCCAAAGCAATTGCGAATCCGCGTTCACTCCGCGATAGACGCTGCCTGGTCCGGCATCGGCCTTCCACAGTTGGCGGCCGGCGCCAGTGAGGGCATCGGCAATCCGGATAGACCATGGCTCATCGCTGCGCCGCGCACCATAGATTCGCCCTTTGCCGTGGCTCGGCTCACGACGAAACGCGACGCTCTGTGCGTCGGGAGACCAGACTGGATCGCTATCGAAATCGGTGCTGGGATCGAGATAGACCAGACGGCGCGCCGAAATGTCGTAGACGCCGGCAAAGCTGTGATCGCCGCGCTGGCTGACGAAGGCGAGGCGGGCGCCATCGGGCGACCACACAGGGGACTCTAACTCCCCGCGGGTAACGAACGCCTGCTCGGGGGCGTGGCTTCCATCGAGCGAAGCCCACCAGACCTGGCCTTTGCGCACATAGGCGATGCGATCGCCGCGCGGAGAGATCGCGATGGAACTGCCGTCGCCGAGTTTGCGCGCGCCGCCTCCCTCCAGACCAACGACCCAGATTTCCTGCTCCGCGCCCTTCGGGTCGAGCGCCGGGTTGGGGATTTCGCCGGCGCGGTTGGGGCCTTCGCCGCGAACGTAGACGAGTGAGGAAGCATCGGGAGTCCAGCGCAATTCGGTGATGTCCTGGCCATCGTCGTTGCGGTACTGCGTGACTGGCCGGGCGCGGAAATCGGGCGGGCCGGCAACCATGATGTTGATGACTCCGCGCGCATTCGAAACCCAGGCTACGCGCCCGCCGGCGGGCGCTGCTACCAGATGAGTGGGAAAGGCGGAGCTTAGCGCCTGTTCGATTGTGAACCGGGCGGAAGTAGGGGAGGCTGCCTGGGCCAAGGCGCAGAATACAACAAAACAAACCAAGGGCGTGCGCGGCATTACTACCATTGTCCCCCGGCGCGCGGAAGCACCAGCCACGTTACGCCAACCGCGCGCGCACTTTTTCGCTGAGCGCCTTGCCGTCTACGGTTTTGCCTTTGAGCTTAGCCTGTGCCGCCTTCATCACCACACCCATCTGCTTCTGGGAAGTGACGCCGGTTTCCGCCACTGCTTCTGCGATGGCCGAATCGATCTCCGCGTCGCTCGCGGCCGCCGGCAAATACGCCTCGATCAGCGTGCGCTCGGCCTCCTCTTTCCGCGCCTGCTCTTCGCGGCCGCCTTTGCGGAACATTTCCGCGGCGTCGGTGCGCTGTTTGATGAGAGATTTTAGGACCTGCATCTCCGCCGCTTCATCGAGCGGCTTCGGCGAATCCACCTTCTGCTTCATCAGCGCCGCCTTGATCATGCGGAGAGCGCTCAGCCGCGCCTCGTCGCGACCCTTCATCGCGGCCACCATATCCTGCTGCACTTGATCGATTAAGGCCATAACGTCTGTTATTCTAAAGGACAAAGTACCACCATGCATATTCGCAAGCAGCGTCTGCTGACCCCCGGTCCGACGCCGTTGTATCCTCCCGCCCTACATGCCATGATGGCATCGGATATCCATCACCGCACGGAAGATTTCCGCAAGGCGTACCGGTCTTGTCTGGCGGATCTCAAAGAAGTCCTGGGCACTTCGAACGACGTTCTGATGTTCGCATCGTCCGGCACAGGGGCGATGGATGCCTCTGTCTCCAATCTCTTCTCCCGCGGGGACAAAGTGATTGTGTGTTCCGCCGGCAAATTCGGCGAGCGCTGGGTGGAGATTGCCAAAGCGTATGGTTTGGATGCCACTGTACTTTCCGCCCCTTACGGAAAAGTGATTTCGCCAGAGGAAGTGAAGCGCGCGCTGGCGGCCGAACCCGCCACTCGGGGCGTGTTCGTACAGGCTTCGGAAACTTCCACCGGCGCCGCGCACGATGTGCGCGCCATGGGCCGCGCCGTGGCGAAGACGGACGCCATTCTGGTAGTGGATGCCGTCACGGGCCTTGGCACGATGCCACTGGACATCGATGGCTGGGGCCTGGATGTTCTCATCGGCGGCTCGCAAAAGGCGTTCATGATTCCGCCGGGCTTGGCATTCTTGTCGATCAGCCCGAAAGCCTGGAAGTTCGCCGAAAGCTCCACGCTGCCGCGCTACTATTTCAACCTCAAGAAGGAAAAGAAGAGCGGGGATGCGGGCGAATCGAGTTGGACTCCGGCGACATCGTTAATTCTCGCGCTGGGCGAATCGCTCCGCTACATCAAGCAACTCGGCATGCCGAAGCTGATCGAGAATGCCCAATTGCTGGCGCAAGCAACGCGCGCCGCCGCTCTCCGCATGGGCCTGGAACTGTTCGCGCCGGATTCGCCGGCCGCTTCCGCCACTGCCATCAAAGCGCCCGAGGGCATGGATTCCGGCGTCATTGTGAAGGAATTCCGCAATCGCTTTGGGGCGATCATTGCCAACGGGCAAGGCACGATGAAGGGGAAAATTTTCCGCATCGCCCACCTCGGCTACTTCGATTTCGCCGACCTCTTCGCGGTGATTGCCGGCCTGGAAGTCATCCTGAATGTGAACGGCTTTCCCGTCAAATATGGATCCGGAGTGGCCGCGGTGCAGGAGATTTACGAGAACGCGGCCGTGCGCCGGCCGGTGGCGGTGTAGGCGGCCTCGATCCGATTCCGATATGAACATACTGATTGCCGAGCCTCTGGCGCCGGCCGCTATCGAACTGTTCCGGCACGAGGCCGGGTGGAACACGACCGTTTCGAACCCCAACGAATACCAGGAGCACCTCTCCGTTGCGGACGCCCTGCTGGTGCGCAGCGCCGTACAGGTAAACCAGTCCGTTCTCGCCAAGGCGCCGCGCCTGCGAGTCATCGGCCGCGCCGGAGTCGGCGTGGACAACGTCGATCTGGACGCCGCGACGGAAGCCGGGGTGCTGGTGATGAACACGCCCGGGGGAAACGCTGTCTCGGTGGCCGAGCACACATTCGCTCTCATGCTGGCCATGGCGCGCCACATTCCGCGCGCCGATCAATCCACGCGCGCCGGCCAATGGGAAAAGAAAAAGCTCATGGGCAACGAACTGCGCGGCAAGACCGTGGGCGTGGTTGGGCTGGGTAGCATCGGGCGCGAAGTGGTCAAGCGGGCCCGCGCCTTCGAGATGCGCGTTCTGGCCCACGATCCGTACGTGACTTCGAAAATCGCGCAGGACTGCGGGGCGGAACTGGTGGACCTGGACCGCCTCTACGCGGAAAGCGATTACATCACGCTGCACGTCGCCGCCACCCCGGAAACCCAGGGCATGCTTTCCGCTCCGGCGTTCGAGGCCATGAAGCCGGGAGTCCGGATTGTCAATTGCGCGCGCGGCGAATTGGTCGATGAGACGGCGCTCGCGGCCGCGCTTGCGTCCGGTAAAGTCGCCGGCGCGGCCATCGATGTCTTCTCCGTCGAGCCGCCGCCCGCGGGGTTCCCCCTGTTTCAAGCGGAAGGCGTGGTGGCCACGCCTCACATCGGCGGCTCCACCGAAGAGGCCCAGGAAATTGTCGGGGTGCGCATCGCCGGGCAGGTAGTCGAGTATCTCAAAACCGGGGTTGCGATCAACGCGGTCAACATGCCCGCCGTCAGCCGCGAACAATATCGGACGCTAAGACCATACCTCACGCTGGCCGGACGGCTGGGCCAGTTCGTCTCGCAGGTGGCGAGCGGCAATCCCGCCGTGGTGCGCTTCGTTTACCTGGGCAAACTGGCGGAGGGCAATACCAACCTGCTGCGGAATGCGGGACTGGCGGGCGTGCTGATGCGCTCCGCTTCGCGCGCTAATCTGGTGAACGCCCTGCAAATCGCCGAGCACCGCGGCTGGAACGTTGCCGAGCGGCACGAGAAGCGGTCCGGACATACGGACACCATTCGCATCGAAATCGAGACCGATTCCGGGATCACCTCGGCCGAAGGCGCCGTAGTTTTCGACAAGCCCCGTTTGCTCCACCTGGATGGCATCCAATGCGACGCCACGCTGGATGGTTCTCTGACTGTGATGAAGAACCAGGACGTGCCCGGCGTCATCGGGTATGTGGGCACGGTGCTAGGCCGCAATCGCATCAATATCGCCAATTTCTCTCTCGGCCGCCGCGACGCCCCGCTGAAAGCCGGCGAGCCGCGCGAAGCCATCGCCCTGGTCACCACCGATGAACCAGTGCCCGAACCGGTCCTTGCACAACTGCGCGAAAATCCCGCGGTGCGCTTCGCGCGCTCAGTTGAGTTCCGGGGGGAATAGCCGGGCGCTCGCGACCGCCACCAATTATATGTAAGCGGTCGGCTGAGGCGTTTCCCCCTTTAGATTCAACAAAAGCCTATTTTTTTCACCGCTACAGTTGAGCGGTGCAGGATGGTCGCAACCGCCCCCCGCCGGGTGTATACTCAACTCCAAAGAAACTGAAGCGGAGGTGGCATGAAACGAACAGCTTTCATTTGGGCCTTGAGTCTCGCCGGGCTATGCGCGGCAGTGCCGGCGTGGGCGCATCATTCGTTTGCGGCCGCTTATGATTTGAAGCAGCCCATCACGGTACAGGGCACAATCACCCAGGTGCTGCTGCGCAATCCGCATTCCTGGTTCGTGCTCGATGTGAAGGATGCCGCCACCGGCAAAACCGACGAGTGGATGTTCGAAGCCGGAACGCCCAGCGGCATGATTCGCAATGGCTATAAGCCAAACATCATCAAGGCGGGAACCGAGGTTACCATCAAGGGATTCCGCGCGCGCGACGCTTCCCAGAAGCGCGGCATGCTGCGCGAACTGATCACGTCCGATGGCAAGGTCTATGGCCTGTTCGGGCCGCAGGAATCGAAATAATATGAAGCGTTTCCTACTCGTCGTATCCATGGGTGCGCTGGTGTGGTGCGGCGCGGCGCTGGGGCAAAACGCGGCTCCGGCGGCTGGAAGCGTTCCCCGCATGCCGGACGGCCATCCCGACCTCTCCGGCGTCTGGTGGCGCGGCGGCGATGTCGGCCAGCGCGGCGGCGCGGCCCTCCGCGGGCCGCAGGTCCCACCGTTCTCCAGCTTGTATACGCCTGCGGCCCAAGCCAAAGCGAAAACCTTGTCGGATAAGGACGATCCCTCGCTCGGCTGCGCTCCCACCTCCTTTGGCACGTTGAACGTCAGTTTGTTCGACGTGGGCGCGGTGGGCCAGATCGTGCAGACGCCGAAATTCGTCATCCTGCTGACGGAGACCTATCACGGCTTCCAGATCGTTCCGTTCGATGGCCGGCCGCACCGCGAAGACGCCCCGCCGTCGTATCGCGGCGATGCCGTTGGCCGCTGGGAAGGCGATACCTTTGTAGTCGACAAGACCAACTTCACCGATGGGAACTGGATGTCCGCGGAAGGCCGCGTCTCCTTCCATTCCGATGCGTTGCACATTGTGGAGCGCTACCGCCGCGTGGACGCCAAGTCGCTGGAGGTGGAAGCCACCGTCGAAGATCCGAAGGTGCTGACCAAGCCGTGGGTTGTCCCGAAACAGACTCTTGTCCTTGCGCCCTTCGATCAAATCTTAAATTTGGACTGCTCCCCGGCGGAAACCCCGGCGCTCATCGAAGGCGCCGCCAAACTGAATTCTGAGAAGAAGTGAGCGAGGCTTACTTCGTTGAACCGTCCTCGGTGAAGACGGGCGGAGGCTCAGGCTTGTCGTCTCCGAAATTCGCTACGAGATAGTCGACGAGCGGCTCGCGAGCTTCGATTTTCGCGCCCCAGCCGGCCATTTTGTCCAGCTCCCGGTTCCATGCGGCCCTCGAAAGCCTTTGGATATGGATAATCCTGAGACTGTGGCAGGCCACGCAGTTCCGCGCTTCTTCCTTTTCGCCACGCGCAAGTTGTTCCGGGCCGGCCGCCAGCGCGACCGCTGCCCACAGCACCGCAAACGAAACGCACTTGCAGCTCATGCTTTTTTCTCCACTTTCACGCCGACCCGGTCGATCGCATTCCAGAGATAGCCGGAGGGGTTCCAGGTTGCCACAATCGGCTGCACCCTTCCGGCCGAATCGCTAGCGCGGGAGAGAATCGTGTAGTAACCCGGCTTCTCCGCCTGCCAGCGATACTCAAACAAGCGCCAGGCATAGCGAAACTTCTCGGGTGATAGTTCGGCATCGGACCAACGGCTGCCGCCATCCGTTGAGACCTCCACCCGCTCGATCATCTCTTCGCCGGCCCAGGCAAACCCGCGAACTGTCTGCGGCCCCACGGCAAGCGAGGCTTGATCCTCGGGTGAGGTAATGGTCGACTTCACGGGCATGCCTTGAATGGGTTCCAGGTCTGCCGCGGAGGCCGAGCCCCCGGGCGGCACCGGAGTTTTCGGAAAACGGTAACCGGGATTCATAAAGAAGCCGTTATTTTGCGAGGCGGTGAGCGAGAGCCGGGTAACCCACTTCACAAAGTTAGTGCCGTTCCAGCCGGGCACCACCAGGCGGGCCGGGAAGCCGTGAATGTCCGGAATCGGCTTGCCGTTCATCCGCAAGGCGAGCAGCGTCGATGGGTCCATGGCTTTCCGGATTGGGATGGCGCGAATGAAATCCGGAGTCGCTGCGACGCCCGAATCGGCGCCATCGATTTCCAGGAAGGCCGCGGCCGAATCCGCGCCGGCCAGGGCGAGCACATCGGCCACCCGCGGCCCCGACCATTCGAGATTGCCGATGGCGCCGCGGCTCCATTGAATGCCCGGAACTTTCGGGCGAAAAAAGGCGCGGCCATTGCCGGTGCACTCAAGCGTCGCTGGCACCGTTTGCTGCGGCAGGCGCTCTAAATCGGCCAAAGTCAGACTCAACGGCTTCGACACCAATCCGTTTACGGCGAGGCGGTAGGCGTTTGCGTCAATGGGCGCAGGCCGTGGAATGTGCTGGCGGACATACAAAACATCCGCGGGTGTGATCCACGAGTCGAAGTAGCGCACGGGCGTTTCCAGATCTTCCGGACGGTCGTTGTGCAGGATCAACGGCCGCTTTCCGGCAACCGTTACGGTGTCCTGCGCCCGCAGGAAACGCGCGGCCGCCCCGGCTATAAACGTGGTGAAGAGTTCGCGTCGATTTGGTGTCATATGGATGCCTGCCGGATGAGTTGGTGCGCAACCTCGAAAATCCGCCTTCGGCTCCTCCGGCTGCTGAGGCGCAGTTGCGCGTATGCCTCTTCTTCCGATACACCGTGGGCCGCCTGCAGCAGGTTTTTCGCCTGTGCAATCACCTTGCGCTCTTCGATCTGGCCTTCCAAATCGCGCGCGCATTGCTCCAAAAACGCTTCCAGGCGGCGGGCCCTCAGCACGCATTCGACGTGGGTAGCCATGATTTCGGACGCGCCGGGTTCGCCATGGTGCAGGAAGCCCTGGGCGCGTTCGGCAACCTTCAAATCGGCCAGCTCCGCCTGGCGCCGGCTGATCCGTTTCGCGAGTTCAATCACGGTCTGAGGAGTGACAAACAGCGACCAGACCGATTCCAGCGTGCGCGCCAACCGCTCGAGCGTACGATTGGCCTCCTCCGGTACCGCCAAGGCGCGGAATACAAAGGCTACGAAGCCCAGCTTCCGGTTCTCCACATGCAATCCGAATCGCGCGACCGCAAGGCCTTCCTGCGGACCGGCCGGGATCGGCAGGCCGCACCCATACAGCCGCACCGGGACCGCGCCTCCGCTTTCATATGCATACAATCCGTAGCCCGCCGCCCCGGTTTCCCGCATCGCCAAGAGCGCCAGAGGCGCCAAGCTGGTTGCTTGTCCGGCATCGTCCATAAGCTATTTCTCCGAACTCTCCTGTTTAGCCGCAGTGTTTAGTGAATCCGCTACGTTCCGCTCGCCTTCATGGCACGCCTCCTCCCACTGCTCGTAACCGGGATCCTTCACATGCTTGCGCACCATATCGGCGGCGATCTTCCAAGGCCGCGTATACACGGCGGGATCGTCTAGTACCGCCTCGTACTTCATATGGTTGGCATCCGAGAATGTGTATCGCTCCACGATGTGCAGCTTGTCGCTGGCGAAGTCGCCCACGTTGCTCAGCCGGGACTTCGAATTGTTATTGCTGACATCGACGACTAAAGTATTGCCTTCCCAGTGGCCGCGCGAGTCACCCATCCAGAGCTTGATGTTTTGGCCCAGGTGGGGCCGTCCATCGAGCGGAATGATGCGATAGGGATGATTGGACTCGTATTCGATCACTACGTATTGCGGAAACTGCAAGATCTGAAATGCCGACCAGAACGTAGCCCGAACCGGCCCATCGGGAAGGCAGCGAGCCTGTGGATCGATGAACTCGGGTTTGGTTGGCTCATTGATGTGAGCCTCGATATACCTTTGTTTTTCGCGTGCCCACGGCTGGTATGGAATCTGGCCATCGGCCGGGTCTACAATCCGGCTGGCGTTGTGCTTCCTTGGTATTCCCAACGCATCCTGCAGCCCAATACCGCCGCGGGAAGGCTCGGTGAGCGAGTAAGTCCCTTCAACTACCGCTTGCCAGAAGCCTTCAATGTGAGGCGGCGTGTCGGCCGCGTGAGCCGGAACCGCGGCTATCGCAAGACCCGCGATTGCCGCCAGGGCCGGCGGTTGGACCTGCCAGTTACGGATAATATTTTTCCAAATCGAACCCATAGCATTCGTACTCCAGTAGTTGAAAATTCTTCTCTCGCCGGCGGTAGAGAATGAGGCTCATATTCCATGGCCGGGTGAATACCTTCGGGTCTTCGACAGTCACCCGGTATTTCAAGTGATCGGCGTCCAGCAGCGAATATCGCTCCACTAAGTGCAGCTGATCGCTATGAAAGTCCCCGGCCTGGTCAAACCACGTCTGGTCGTTGAAGTGAACGACATCGACCACCAGCGTGTCACCCTCCCACTTGCCGCGAGAGTCTCCCAGCCACCAGTCAATCGGTCCCCGCGGATGCGGTGTGCCGTTGGTGTAAATATACCGGTTCGCGTGGGCGTACTCGTAGAGTAGAGTGAGCTTATCCGCGGCCTGAAATATTTGGAATGGCAAGCCGGAATAAGTGATGCGGGGGACGCCCGGCAAATCGCATTTCGTTTCCGGATCGGCCGTGGCGCGGTTCGCGAAATTCTTCACCTTCTGAGCGAGCGCCCATGGTTGATAAGGAATCTCATCCCCTTCCACTATGCCTTGCCCTGCAGGAACCCCATTACGGGCCTGATGGTCCTGAATGTCGAAATTAGCCGTGCCGAACGCCTGCCAGATTCCCGAAAGGTCCGGCTTGCCCTCCGGCGTGCGCGGTATCGTGCCGGACGATTGGCCCAGTGCTACCGGCGCCAACGTGATGGCGACGAGCCAATGCCATCGCATGCTTTACTCCAGCGGCGCTCCCGGCGCGCCCGTGCCCGATGAACCCGCAAACAGGTCGCGACCATCGGGAAGCTTCACTGACCTGGCATTTACCGTGGGGGTGCCGTTTTTGGCCCGGTAACCGTTCACAACGACTTCGATCCCGTTTGGAAAATCGGTCCTCCGCAGACCCCGCCGGAGGAGGGCGTTCGGGCTACCGAACTCGATTGCCCAATTGGTTACCTTGCCGGAGTCGTCCTTCACGTCAATGAATAACCAGGCGTGCGGATTGATCCAATCCAGCTTTGTTAAAGTGCCTTTCAGAGTGACCGGCTTAAGGGCGTCGTATTCCGCCGCGAACGCGTGATGAGCGTAGGCGGTGCCGGTGGAAAGCGCGGCAATGATGGCGGCCGCGGCGATAGCGGGCTTCAGGGTCGTTCTTAGTCCCATTCGTCACTCCTATTGCTTGCGCGCGGCCTGTTTCGGAATCTCGATTCTTACAATGTTTCCGCCATCGGCCGCGTAGTCCTCCACGCCAACCGTTCCGGCTACCTGAAAACCCTTGCTCTCAAGCAAATCCGCGGCCCTGCCTCCTCTGGCCGCATGATTGGAAACGGTGACAATCAGCCGGTCTTTCGGGATTTCGGCCAAGTGTTTTTCGAGTTCTCCGGCCTGGATGCTCAGATAGACCGGGAAACCTCCGTTTGATGAGATTTCGTCAGGGCGGCGCACGTCGATGAGCAGAACCTTACCCGGTTCGGCGAGGAGTTCATCCAGTTCGGCTCTAGATAGCTTTTTCGCCTTGAACGGCGCCTGCTTTGGCGCACCGCCGGGTTGCTGCGCAAATCCGGCGATCGCTACAAACAGACCGATGAAAAGTAGTTTCCGCATATGTTCCTCTCTTTTTTTTGTAGTTAGAAGTAGATTTTCAGGGCGGCTTGATTGTCCCGCGGCGTTCCCGCGGATGAGATCTGGCCAAACGCGACGTTTCCCACCTGGGTATTCGGAGCGCCCAGCGCGGGAGTATTGGTTAGATTGAACGACTCCAGGCGAAGTTGCGCCGTGACGCGCTCGGTAATCCGGAAACTCTTGTGAGCCGCCAGGTCCAGATTGAAAACTCCCGGTCCGCGCAGCACGTTCCTTCCGGCATTGCCGTAGGTGTAGGGCGCGTTCGGAACGAATGCCGCGGTATTGAACCATTCCCGCACGGTCGGATCGGAAAGGCGCCAATTGCCAACCACGTTGGGCCGATCCTGCTGGCCGGAATTCGATGGGGTTCCGGCCACAGTCAGGTTCAGTGGCATTCCCGTGTCGACAGTGACAATTGGGCCGAGGCTCCAGCCGCCGAGCACCGCGTTGGTAAGGTGGCTCCAGTGGCTTCCAAGCGGCTTTCCGCGCCCGAACGGCAGCTCATAAACTGCGCTGCCCACGAAATGTTGAGTCATATCCTGGCTGGAGACCGCCCGGTCGGCCGCCCAGTCGAGTGGATTCTGTACGCCCGAAGTATCGCCCAGTGCGATAGTCTTCGACCACGAATAGGCAGCTAGAAAGGTGAGTCCGTTCGAGTAGCGCTTCTCCGCCTTCGCCTGCAGGCCGTTGTAATCGCTGTAGCCATCCTTCTGAATGCGCACCACGTCCGCCAGCGTGATGGAATACGGCGTGCCCGGAACAGCGGTAGACGTGTAGAGCCGGCGGGAATTAATGTTGCCTGGTCCGGGAGGCGCCGGATTCCCGTCGATCTGCCGCCACATATGGTCAAGTTTGTTGCCGTAGTAGCCGATTTCCACCAGAACCCCACCGGGTAACTGCCGTTGGATATTAATGTTCCATTCCTGCGCGAGTGGCGTGACAGCGCGACGGTCATAAGAAACGAGTTCCACATTCTGCGCGTTGGCGGGAGACAGAGTAGTGGCCGGAAAGCCTTGATCGACAAAAATAGACGGCACCGAAGGGTTAGTCGAAAGGTTCACGCGCAGGTGATTCGGCGGATTGATTTCCATGGACTGCATGCCGCCCAGAGTGATCATGTTCGAGTAGAACCAGCCGTAACCTCCACGAATAACGGTCTTGTCGCCGGGCAAGCTATAGGCGAATCCGAAGCGCGGCGCGAGTTGATGATAGTTAACGCCCTGCAGCGCCTCATCCGCGCGGCTCGAGCCTCCCGCGCCTGCCAGAATCAGTTGCGGATGGCCGGGATCGGAATCGAGATCGAAATTGGCGATCCTATTGTTCTTCTCCACCGCCGGCGGGCTCAGCTCATACCTTAAGCCCAGGCTGAGAGTCAGTCTCCGGCTCACTTTCCAATCGTCCTGGACGAAAAAGTGCGTATACGGAGTGCGGAATTCTAGGTACGCCCAGTTGGAGAGACTCGCCGACGATGCATCGCCTAGCAGAAAGTCGGCCAACGGGCTGCCGCCGGCCAGAGTCGTAGCATTTCGTGTGTACTGGCCATTGAAGTTGAATATGCCGCTGATCTGCTGGGAGCTGAGGAAATTAGTCTGCAGCCAGTATGCCTGTACTCCGAACTTAAGATTATGTTTTCCTTTGTTCCAGGTCAGGTCGCCGGTTAATTGCCTGTTCTGCGAATCATCCGTGTTCGGAACATTGGTTACTCCCAATCCTTGATAGCCGGTAATTGCGATGCTGGTAAATCCCGGATAGCTTTGGTTCACTCCGGGAATACCGACGCCGGTGAGCGGCTGGTTGGGGAAAAAGTTGTACCAGAACAGGTTGTTCCAACCAGCGCGAATGGAGCCGACCACGTTGGACGATACAACCTGGTTCAGCCCTAAAACGAAGCTTTGGCTGTTGGTGTGCTGCGCCCCAGCTTCAGAAACCGTAGCGCTGGAGTAATACCCTTGGGACGTGGGCGGGAACGGCGAAGAGACCTGGTCATTTTGGGTTTGCGAACTATAGCGGAAATAGAGATTTCGCTTGCTATCCAGAATCTGATCGGCACGAGCATCCCACCGGCGCGGGTCCTGATTCAGAGGGCTGGCGTAGACATAGTTGCTGGTGGCGGCCGAGGTTTGCGGCAGTGGATAGTAATTCAAAATCCGGAGAGCCGCCGGGTCCATGCGAGACAGCGGGATCTGATTGCCGAGAAATGGCGTGCGGGAGCCGGACTGGTAAGTGGCGGGGTCGTATATGGTGACAGGAAAGATGCCCTGCCGCTCCGCCAGGGTAGGCACGGTGCTGACAACCGTGGTGCTTTGCCGGATAATTCCAGCTTCGTAGTCGAAGAAGAAGAAAGTCTTGTCTTTTACGATTGGCCCACCGATAGCTCCCCCGAACTGATTCCTCTTGAAGGGCGATTTATAGGTCGCGAAAAGATTCTTGGCGTCTATCGCTTCGTTGCGCAGAAATTCATAGCCAACGCCGTGAAACTGGTTCGTCCCGGATTTGATGGCCACACTGATTACCCCGGAAGACGAGCGGCCATATTCGGCGGAATAACCGTTGGTCACCACCTTGAATTCCTGGATGGCATCGACTGACGGTTTGATGATTTCCTTCTGGCCGGAGTGGCCCGTGGTGATTTGCTGGTTATTGTTATCGGCGCCATCCAGCAGGAAGGCCGCCTGGCTGCCGGCCTGGCCGCCAATGCTGATGCCCACGCCGTTATTGACCGTGGGAATCGTGCCGGCGGAGAGGGCGGCAAGTTGCAGATAGTCGCGGCCGTTAAGCGGCAGGTCCTCGATCTGCCGGTTGGCAATCACCGTGCCTACCGTGGCATCGGCAGTTTGCAGCAGCGGCGCCGCGGCTTCCACATCCACGGTTTCGTTGACCTGGCCGATAGCGAGCTTCACATCGACCTCGCGCACGTCGCCGATATTGAGCACCATATTGTGCTGGTCTGCGCGTTTGAAACCGGGCGCCTCTACGGTGATGTCATAGGTGCCGCTCCGTACCGGCGGCGTGCGGTATTGCCCGCGGCCATCGGTAACGGCCTGGGTTTCAGCCCCTGTTGCCGCGTGCCTGGCTGTGACTACCGCGCCCGCCACCGCCGCGCCCGTCTCATCCTGCACAGATCCCACGATGATGGCCTCATCCGCCTGCTGCGCCAGCGCCGCGGCCGCGGCTGCGATTACCAAAAGCACCGAAAGATATCGAGACACTACTCCCTCCTGTTATTCCCTTGAAGTTGAATTGCGCGTTTGCCGTCAGCGGCTACAACAACCAGCCGCCGCGAAGGGAAATGGCCGAACGATCATGGATGGCTCCTCCTGAAAATCGCCGGTCACTGCAGAGGGACCTTGCCAGCAAGGCAAACCCGAGGTGCCTTTGATGCTGGCCGAGCTAAAGTCTACTTACCTGATCGATAATAGGGAATTTGCAAAAACAAGTCAAGAGTTTTCTGGACGGTATCGCACGATCCAAGCGCGAAAAGACGCGCGTTCAGTTTTTGGGGAGTTCAGTCGCGCTGTGGACACGAGCTTCGAGGGCGGTGAACGTCTTTCTGGTCTCCTTCCAAAGTCCCCTGGTTAGCTCCCTCAGTAAGGTGTCCAGACCGCGGGTGAACCGGCCATCCGCGCGTTCCGTCCGAAGTAGTTATGATCGGTTCACTACCAACTGCTATAATGAGTACTTCCGCCCGGCATACAGGTCTTCATATGTTCCTCAGCATCAAAGAGATGGAGTTGCGCAAGGTTCGTTTTGACGAAACTTTCGCGCCCGGGCAGATCGATTTCACGGGGGAGGCGCTGGAGCAGGCCTCCGGGCTACACGCCACGGGAGTGGCAGAGTTACTCGCGCATACCGGCGGGGAGGTCCGCATTCGCGGCGACCTCGAAGTTGTCATGACGGCGGAGTGCGACCGCTGTCTGGGCCGGGCGCGGTTCCCATTAAACCAGCGCTACGACTTGTTTTACCGGCCCGCGGCCGAGATCGCGCGCGAAGAGGAAGTGAGCATCGACGAAGGCGAAGCCGAAATCGGTTTCTACCAGGGGGACGGGTTGGAGCTCGAGGAGATCTTGCGGGAACAGGTGCTGCTGGCTCTTCCCATGCAGCGCGTGTGCAGTAATGAGTGCCAGGGGATCTGCCCGGTTTGTGGCAGGAATCGCAACGAACTGCCCTGCGACTGCAAAACCGATGCAGTCGACGATCGCTGGGCGGCCTTGCGCAACCTCGGTTCCTAACTTTTTGAGACAATATTTCCCGGATTGCCGGGAGCGATCGCACTGGAAGGATAGAGTATGCCGAATCCGAAACGCAGACACTCGCAACGCAGAACCAACAATCGCCGCGCCCACGATGCGCTGAAGACGGCGGGACTGTCCGAGTGCCCCAACTGTCATGAGCCCAAGTTGCCACACCGCGTGTGCCCGCATTGCGGCCAGTACAAGGGGCGGGAAGTCGTCGAAGTAGTCGAGGAATAGCCGCGGGCGAACATGCTCACCATTGCCGTGGATGCAATGGGCGGCGATCACGCCCCCCGTCCGGAAGTGGAAGGGGCCGTCCTGGCCGCCCGCCAGTTGGGTGTGAAGGTGGTGTTGGTAGGGCAGAAAGACGCCGTTCGCAAGGAACTCGCGCAGCACGCGGACGCGGACGAACTCCCCATCGAAGTGGTGCATGCCAGCGAGCGCATCACGATGCACGATAGCGCCGCCCGCGCGGTGCGCACCAAGCGGGAAAGCTCGCTGCGGGTGGCCTCGCGGCTAGTGCGGGATGGTTACGCGCAGGGTATCGTGTCCGCCGGCAATACCGGCGCCGTGATGGTGACGGCCAAAGTGGTAATGGGCCTGGTGCCCGGCGTGGACCGGCCGGCCTCGGTGGGTGTGCTGCCGACGGTCGGGGGCTCGCCGGTGCTGTTGGCCGATGTGGGGGCCAATGTCGATTGCACGCCGCGCATGCTCGCGCAATTCGCGGTCATGGCCGAAATTTACTCCCGCACCATTTTGCGGCGGCCCAAGCCGCGCGTCGGCATCCTTTCGATCGGCGAAGAGGAGCACAAAGGCAATGAACTGACTCGAGCCGCCTGGCCGTTGCTCCAGAGCCTGAATCTGAATTTCGTCGGCAATGTGGAAGGCGGCGATATCTACTCCGGTAATGTGGATGTGATCGTGTGCGACGGCTTCATCGGCAACGTCGCTCTAAAGGTGAGCGAAGGCATCGTGGAGATGGTCAAGCACCTGCTTCACGAATCGCTCGAAGCCACTCTCACCCGCAAAATCGGCTACGTGTTGTCCAAAACCGCGTACGCGGATTTCAAAAAGCGCCTCGACTATTCCGAATACGGCGGCGCGCCCTTGCTGGGCGTGCGCGGTGTATGCATCATTTGCCATGGGCGCTCCAACAGTAACGCGATTCGCAACGGCATCCGCGTGGCCGCGGAATTTTGCGAAGCTAGAATTAACGAGCGGATCGAAGAGGAACTGCGCGGCAAGGCAGTCTGCGAAGTCGGCGATTAGGTGGTGTAAACCATGTGGTTGACGGGTGCATTGAGGTTCGCGCTTCCGTTAGCGATTGTGGCCTGCGCCTTTACCCAGGGCGCCGTTGCGCAAAACCAGGTGAGTTGGGATCTGCAATTGCAGCCGGCCGCCGCCCCGCCTGGTTCCAAAGTGCTGGCGCGCATGACGGGCCACATCGACCCCGGCTGGCACATCTACTCGATGTCCACCGCCTCCGCGATCCCCACCACGCTCCAACTCGGCCCGAATTCGGTGGTCGATTCCTTCCGTGTCCTCGAACCCACGCCCAGGCGCGCGTTCGACCCCACCGCGAACGCCACGACGGAGACATACGAGAAGGAAGTCACCTTCCTGGTGGAGTTGCAACTGAAGAAGGATGCGCCCGCCGGACCGGCGGAAATTGCGGTTACGGCGCGCTACCAGACCTGCAACGATCAGAAGTGCATTCCCCCGGTGCGGCGGACGGCAATGGCTTCGCTCAATATAGATCCTTCTGCCCCTCTCGCAGCCGTTGCCATTCCGCCCGGCTATGCCGTGCCTGCGCCACCGCAAGCCGGCGGGCCGGCCGCCGGTACGCAGGATCAAGGCTGGTGGGCGTTTCTGCTGGTTGCCTTCGGATTTGGCCTCGCGACGATTTTCACCCCCTGCGTTTTCCCGATGATTCCCATCACGGTTTCGTATTTCCTGAACCAGGAGAAGAAGGGCGCCGTCGGCCAGGCGGTCGTCTTCTGCCTTGGCATTGTCGTGCTGTTCTCCGGCTTGGGCCTTGTGACCACCGCCATTATGGGGCCGGCGGGGGTAGCGCGGTTGGGTGCGAACCCCTGGGTGAACGGTTTCATCAGCGCGCTGTTCATCGCGTTCGGCTTGAGCCTGCTCGGGGCTTTTGAAATTACGATCCCTTCGGCGGTTCTGACCCGCTTGAACCGTTCGTCGGAAAAAGGGGGCTTTGCGGGAACCCTTCTCATGGGGCTCACGTTTTCGCTGGCCTCGTTCGCCTGCGTGGGGCCGTTCGTGGGAACGCTGCTGGCGGCCTCGGTAGGCGGCAGCGTCGCGCGCCCAATCGCTGGAATGCTCACGTTCGCCGCCGGTTTGGCGTTGCCCTTTTTCCTGCTTGCCCTGTTCCCGTCGTATCTGCAGCGCATGCCGCGCAGCGGCGGCTGGCTGGCGCGAGTGAAGGTAGTGATGGGCTTCGTCATTCTCGCCGCCAGCTTGAAATATCTGGCAAGCCTCGACCAGGTGATGGGCTGGGGCATTCTCACGCGCGAGCGCTTCCTGGCCGCATGGATCGTGCTCACTGCCATGGCCGGGCTCTACCTGCTCGGTTTTCTGCGCCTGGAAGGCATCAAGCCGGATGATCGCATGGGCATCGGCCGCCTGCTGGTAGGCATGGCGTTCCTGGTGGTCTCGCTCAGCTTTGTGCCCGGCATGATGGGCGGCAAACTGGGCTTCTGGGATTCGTTTGTGCCGGCGGCTGACAATAGCGGCGCCGTCGCCGGTGGCGGTTCGGAAACCAGGCTCGTCTGGCTGAAAAACCAATACCGCGAGGCGCTCGACCAGGCCCGGCGCGAAGGCAAGCTGGTTTTCGTCAACTTCACCGGCTATGCCTGCGCGAACTGCCACTGGATGGAAGCGAACATGTTCCCGCGCCCGGAGATCGCCGCGGCGCTGAAGAATTTCGTGCTGGTGGAACTTTACACGGATGGCGCCGATGCCGATTCCGAGAAGAACGTGCAGTTGGAAAACGCCAAATTCCAGACGATCGCGACGCCGTTCTACGCGATCCTCGATCCCGACGAGCACGTAATCGCCACTTCCGCCGATCGCACCACGGATGCCAAGGTGTACCTCGCCTTCCTGCAGAAAGGCGCCGCGGCGGCGCCGGCCGCCCCAAATCCGCCCGCGACGCCGTCAAACGATACCGGCGATCTGCCGCAAGTCACCAAGCTCGATGGTTCGCCATTCGATACCGCGGCGCTGCGCGGCAAAGTGGTTGTGGTCGATTTCTGGGCCACCTGGTGCGTGCCCTGCGCCGCTGAGATTCCCGGCTTTAACAAGATCCTGCACGATTACGCTTCCAAAGGTGTATCCGTGCTGGGCGTGTCCATGGACGATGAAGGCGCTTCCGTGGTGAGACCCTTTCTCAAGACCCATCGGATGGATTACACCGTCGCGCTCGGCCCGCAGCCACTGTTTAAACAGTTCAGCCTGGACGAACTGCCGGTCACGGTGGTTTTCGATCGCAACGGAAAGATTGCGAAGCGCTTCGACGGGCTCACGAAAGAGCAGGACATCGAAGCCGCGGTAAGGGCCGCTTTGTAGGCTTACTTCGGCTTATGCGATGCTGAGGGCGGGACCTCCTTAGGAAGTCTCTCGGGGAGAGTACATGATTTACTGCACAAAGTGTGGCGCGGCCCTTCAGGCAGCGCATGAATACTGCTGGAAATGTGGAGTGAAGGTGGAGAAGAGCCGGTTGCCTCTTATACCCACTCTGTTCCGCGCATCTTGGGCTGGAAACAAGGCGGCTGGTGACAAGTCGGAACCGCCGCGACGGTTCGGTCAGGTATTCGGGCTGGACCCGCGTATCGCTTTGCTTACCTTGGCCGTGGATGCCATGCTGAATGCCGGAGACCTCGCGACAATGGGATTGCTTTTGCCCGTTTCCATTGCCGCGGGGGTGGTCCTGGGATACATAGTCTACAAGGCGCAGATCAACTGGTACGGCGACGATAAGGAATCGGCCCGGATCAAAGGGTTTGTTCTGGGATTGCTCACCGCGATTCCCACGCCGATCCCCGAGATTCTGTACATTCCGGCCGGTTTGGTCGGCCTGTTTCACAAATTCCGGAAAAAAGAGTTCCCCACCTAATCCGGAACCGTCCCGGCGGTCTTTCCGAAGTGCGCCAGGTCTCCACTTACTGCGCGGAAAGCCGTGATATACTGCCCGGCACACGTGGGGGCGGGCAATGAGTCTGTGGCGGCGTGCATGGTTTGTTTGCTTGATGGCCGGGGCTTCGGTTCCGCTCTTCGGACAAATCGATTTTTCCGGTGAGTGGGCTCCCAGGTTTTACGAAGATCAACCGGAGCGGGTGCCGGGGCCGGAACTGGGCGATTATCTCGGGCTTCCGATCAATGCGGCGGCGCGAATGCGCGCCGATACCTGGGACGCGTCGCTCCTGACCTTGCCTGAGTGGCAGTGCCGGCCGCATGGCGCCGACTATATCTGGCGGGGTCCCTCCAACCTCACCATCACCAAGGAAGTCGACCCGGTCACGCGCGAAATTACCGCGTTCCACGCCGTCTGGCTTAGGTCCGTCGATCGGCCGGTGTATTTGGACAACCGGCCGCATCCCCCGGAATATGCCAACCACACCTGGGCCGGATTCACGACTGCCAAATGGGACGGCGATATGCTCACGACCTACGTCACGCATCTCAAGGAAGGCTACATCCGGCGCAACGGAGTCCCGCGAAGCGACCTCGCCACCCTGACCGAGCACTGGATCCGGCACGAGGATTTCCTCACCGTGGTAACCATCGTGACGGACCCGGTCTACCTCACCGAGCCGTTCATCCGGAGCACCGATTACCAACTCGATCTGCACCAGCACGTCCCGCCCTATCCATGCGACATCGTGGAGGAAGTGGACCGGCCGCGGGGCGTAGTGCCCAACATCCTGCCGGGAAAGAATACCTTTCTAAACGAATTCGCCCAACGCCACAAACTGCCGCCGGAGGCGGCCCGCGGCGGCGCCGAAACCATGTATCCCGAATACCAGTTGAAGATGCAAAAGCCATGAAAAGTAAACTGCTCGTGTTTGCGATGGCCGTTTCGCTCGGCATGGCGCAACAGAGCGCCCCGGAAAGACGAGCGGAGCGCGTCCAGCCGGCCGGCGAAGTTCACATTCTGCATGTCCGCGGGCCGATTTACATGCTCGTGGGAGCGGGCGGCAACATCACCGTCTCGGTGGGGCAGGATGGCGTGCTGCTGGTGGACACCGGCCTGGCGAACATGAGCGACAAGGTTCTGGCGGCGGTGCGGCAACTGCAAAGGGAGGTGGCGGCCAACGGTGTGCCCAACCTGCATTATGGGGCCGAAAGTCTCTCCACCGCGCGGGTGATTCTGGACACCAACGCTCCGCCGAAACCGATCCGCTACATCATCAATACCCACGTGCATGCCGACCATACCGGCGGCAACGAAAAGCTCGCTAAAGCGGGGCGCACGCTCACCGGAGGAAACGTGGCGGGCCAATTGGCGGATGCTTCGGAGGGGGCAGCGATTATCGCCCAGCAGGCCGTTCTCGATCGCATGAGCGCCAAGCCCGCGACCAACCAGCCCGCGATTCCGTTCGATGCTCTGCCGACCGAGACCTTTCACTCGGATATGAAGCTCAGCGCTTTCTTCAACGGGGAAGGCGTGCACATCATCCATATGCCGGCCGCGCACACGGATGGAGACAGCATCGTGTACTTCCGCGGGTCGGACGTGATCAGCGCGGGAGATGTATTTGTGACGACCAGTTACCCCTTTCTCGATCTGGAGCGCGGCGGCGGCATTAATGGCGAAATCGACGCGCTGAACCGGATTCTGGACTTGTCGATTGCCGAGTTCCGGCTGGAAGGCGGCACGATGGTCATTCCCGGGCACGGCCGCCTGTGCGATTCCGCGGATGTCGCCTATTACCGGGACATGGTGACCATCATTCGCGACCGCATCCAGGACATGATCAAGCACGATATGACGCTCGAACAAGTGAAAGCAGCCAGGCCAACCCTGGATTACGATCCGCGCTATGGTTCGGGCGAGCGCTTTATCGAAGCGGTCTACCGCAGCTTGAGCCAGGCGAAGAAGTGATATGAGACGCGCGCTTTCTCTCTTGGCGCTGCTGGCGGCCCCCGCTCACGGCCAGACGCCGCCGAGCGCAAAATCGGCCGCGCCCGTGGACCTGACGGGGTACTGGGTATCGGTGGTTACAGAAGACTGGCGCTACCGCATGGTCACTCCGATGAAAGGCGACTATCCCAGTATTCCGCTGAATGCCGAAGGAAAGCGCGTGGCGGATAGTTGGGATCCGGCGAAGGATGAGGCGGCGGGCAATCAGTGCAAATCCTATGGGGCCGGCAACGTGATGCGAGTGCCCGAGCGCCTGCGGATCACCTGGCAGGACGATAATACAATGCGCATCGACACCGATGCCGGGCAGCAAACCCGGATTTTCCATTTCGGCCGGCCGCGGCCCGCGGCGGGAGAGCCAACGTGGCAGGGAGATTCGTTCGCGCAATGGGAGTTCGCGGGTCCTCGCGGGCGGCGCGGGCAAAGCCAGGCGACAGGAGGCGATCTGAAAGTCGTTACCACCCACATGAAGCCCGGCTATCTCCAGAAGAATGGCGTTCCTTACAGCGGCAATGCCGTTGTCACCGAGTACTTCAACCGCGCCATGGAAACCAACGGGGACTCCTGGCTGATCGTCGTCACCATGGTGGACGACCCGCAATATCTCACCGCCAGGTTCGTGCGCAGCACGCACTTCAAAAGGCTGCCGGACAGCTCCGGCTGGCATCCTACGGCATGCACCGCGCGGTAGCGGCCGGCGCCGGCGAGCCCTCCCAATTCGAGTTCCAAAATTTAGTTGACAATTCCTGTGGACCGCGAAATAATCGCCTCTACAAATTTCAATTTCAGGGTTCAGAGGTGAGATACATGCAGTTTACAAGGTGCTTCGCGCGCCTGTGCTGTTTTATCGCTCTCAGTACGGCTGCCTGGGCACAGGCGGTTTCTACGGCTCAGATCCAAGGGACGGTGCAGGATGCCACGGGCGCCGCGGTGGCCGGCGCCGAGGTCAAAGCAACCCAAACGGACACCGGGATCTCGCGAACGACCACGACCGGCGCGGACGGTGGCTACGTCCTTTCCAATTTGCCGATCGGTCCTTATTCGTTAGAGGTTTCCAAGCAAGGTTTTTCGCGGTACGTGCAGACCGGCATTGTGCTGCAGGTCGCGGCGAGCCCAACCATCGACATCGCTCTCAAGGTTGGGGAAGTCAGCGAGCAGATATCGGTTCAGGCCGATGCGGCGCTGGTCGAGACACAATCGACCGGGGTCGGCAACGTGATGGAGAGCCAGCGCATCCTCGACCTGCCGCTGAACGGGCGAAATCCGGCCGATCTGATTCAGTTGGCGGGCGCGGCGGTGGCGCCGGGCGCGGCATTCAACGCCTCCAGCCGCAGCTTTCAAGGGGAAGCGGGCGGTGAAGGATACGCGGTTGCGGGCGGCCAGACGTCGGGAACCACCTACATGCTGGATGGCGCGCTGCACAACAATCCTTTCGACGGATTGAACTTGCCGCTGCCGTTTCCCGATGCCCTGCAGGAATTCAAGCTCGAGACCAGCGCCTTGACCGCGCAAAACGGTATCCACAGCGGCGCTGCCGTTACTGCGGTCACCAAGTCGGGCACCAACGAGTATCACGGCGATCTTTTCGAGTTCGTGCGCAACAATGTCTTCAACGCCACCAATCCCTTCGCCGCCGTGCAGAACGGCCAGCGCCTCACTGACGGTCTGAAGCGCAATCAGTTCGGCGGCACCATCGGCGGACCCATCGAGAAAAACAAACTGTTCTTCTTCGGCGGCTTCCAGGAGACCCTCACCCGCCAGCAACCTGCCTCGAACCTGAGCTTCATCCCCACGGCGGCTATACTGCAAGGGAACTGGTCGGCCTTTACGTCTCCGGCATGCAATGGCAACCGCCAGATCAATCTCGGCGCTCCGTTCGTCAATAACCAGATTGCTCCTGCCCTCTATGACCCGGCGGCCGTGAAGATCGCCGAATTGCTGCCGCAAACCAGCAGCCCCTGCGGCGCCTACAGCTTTGTGCAGCCGCTGCACGATAACGAATACCAGCTTGTCGGCAAGGTCGATTTCCAGCAAAGCTCCAAGAACTCCCTGTTCGGGCGGTATATCCGGACCACCTACCAGCAAACACCGCCGTATGAGCTGGAGAAGGACCTGCTCGCGACCACCGTCGGCGGCCGCGATAACCTGGCCCAGACGTTTACACTCGGCGACACGTACCTGATCGGCGCGAACATGGTGAATTCCTTCCGCGCGGCGGTCAACCGGACCGGCATTCACCGCACCAACGCGCCCTTCCTTTCACCCAACGATGTGGGCATCAATGTCTTCGATTACGTGCCGGAAGATTTGATTCTGAGCGTCACCGGAGGGTTCAGCATCGGCAGCGGCATTGAAATCGAATCCCGCTACGCCACGACCACCTATGAACTCAGCGATGACGTGACCTGGGTCAAGGGATCGCATCAATTCGCGTTTGGCGGGTACGGCTCTTTCTTCGTATCGAACTCCTACGCCAATGTCCGCTCTTCGCCGAACTTTTCCTTCAGCGGAATCGCGACCGGGTTGGGAATGGCGGATTTTATGACGGGCAAGCTGACGCTGCTCGATCAGGCGACGCCCAACACGGTATTCGTGCGGCAGTGGTTCCTGGGTCTGTACGGGCAGGATACGTGGAAGGTGTCGCGCCGGCTCACGCTCAACCTCGGGCTCCGTTGGGAACCGTGGTTTCCCACGGCGGCCGCCAACGGTGCCATTTACAACTTCAGCCTGGACCGCTATAACGCGGGTATTGTGAGCCAGGTTTACCCCAATGCCCCTCCCGGACTCTACTTCGCGGGCGACCCCGGCTTCCCCGGCCTTTCCGGCCAGTACAAGAAATTCAAAGATTTTGAGCCGCGCATCGGACTCTCCTGGGATCCGACGGGCAGCGGCAAAACCTCCATCCGGGCTTCCTATGGTCTGTTCTACGACTTCGCCAACAGTCAGATCTGGTTCAACACGACCGTGGCGCCGCCGTTCGGTGACGAAATCAAGAACAACAGTCCGGCGGGCGGCTTTGACAACCCGTGGCTGGGCTTCCCCGGCGGGAATCCTTACCCAATTACTTCGCACGACCTGTTCACGCCCCACGCGCCCTACATCACCGTGGCGGGATACAACATGCCGACTACGGAAATGCACTCCTGGAACCTGAGCGTGCAGCGCCAGATTTTCTCCAACTGGGTGGCCTCGGTGAGCTATGTGGGCAACGAGACGGAGCACCTGTGGGATTCCACGCAGTTGAATCCGCCGGTGTTCCTGGGAACGGGGCCTTGCACCCTGGCGGGTGTTTTTTATCCAACCTGCTCGACCGCCGCCAACTATGACCAGCGGCGCGTGCTCAGCCTGGCGAATCCAGTGAAATCGGCGGATCTCGGGTACGTCGATATCTACGATCCAGGCGGGACGCAGAGCTACAACGGCCTGGTGCTCTCGCTGCAGCACCGCTTCGCCAAGGGCATGACCATGAACGCCAATTACACCTGGTCGCACTGCATTGGCGATGCCTATGTCGGCAACACCACTCCGAATCCCGGCACCGGATACCAGATTCCCAGCGACCGGCGGGCCGACCGGGGCAATTGTGTGTTCGATCGGCGCGGGAACCTCAATGTTTCCGGAGCCTACGAGATGCCGCGGTTCAACAGCCACGTCGCCAATATGCTCGCGAGCCACTGGCGCATCTCGCCGATTTTCCGCTATCTGACCGGCGCGCCCATGACGATCACTACGGGCGTCGACCGTGCGTTGGACGATAACACGGCCACCCAGCGGCCCAATCAGATCGCTCCCAACGTGTACGCGGGCGGCTTTCTCAACTACCTGAACCCGGCGGCCTTTTCTCAACCCGCTATCGGATCGCTCGGCAATATGGGGACCTACAACGTCTTCGGTCCCGGATTGTTCGAAGTGGATGCCGCCCTCTCGCGTCTGTTTACCGTTCGTGAGCGCAAGACCCTCGAGGTCCGTGCCGAAGCGTACAATCTCCCCAATTTCTTCCTCCGCGGAAACCCGACCACTACTTTGAGCTCGAATACCTTCGGGCAGATCACGCAGGTTTTCAATACCGGCTATGCGACTTCCGGAGGAGGCGGCCCCCGCGTACTGCAATTCGCGGCCAAGTTCAACTTCTGAAGCCTTGAGCCGGTAATCAGCCCATCAGCATAGCCCTTTAGCATTGTTGACATCCCTGGGCGGCGGACGTAGGCTGGTGTGCATTCCGCTTCAGATGAGGCTGAGGAATCAAGGACCGATATGAGATCCAGGCTATTTATTGTGTTTGGCTTTGCCGCAGTTATGGCGTTGCTGCTGGCTCCGCTGCTGCCGGTGTTCGCGCAGCAATCCGGACAGCAGCCACCGGCGCCGGATCAGCCGCAGGGCCGGCGCGGTGTTGTAGGCCGCGGTGGATTCGGACGCGGAAACACGCCCACCTTTGCCGGGCCGCCCGCGGGAATGTCGGAACTGCCCATCGATCTGTTTCGCTCCAAAAACTTTTATAAAGACCGCCAATATTGGCTGGATAAGCGCTATTTCCGCTGCAACACGCCCCGCCAGCTCACCGATATCTGGACCTCCGGGCGTATTGGCAAAAACCCGCCCACCTCGGCTGCCTGGGGCGATTGCAGCATGGATTATCCCCGCGAAAAAATCGTCAGCCCGTATCCTTATAAAACCGCCCAGGAGCATTACGAGGCCCTGCTGGCGGCTGCTAAAGCGAAGGGTGGCCCCACCGTCTACACCAAAGCCACCGTGCCGGATTGGGACGGATACTATACCCGTGACAACCGCGCCGATCACGGGGCCGAATGGATCTGGGGTACAGTCAACCAGGTCCCGACCATCCTCTCCTTGCTGACTCCTGAATATCAAAAGCGCATGGTGCAGATGAATTATCACGAGGCCGTGGACAACGCCCCCCAGTGGGAAGCCTCGTTCTGCTATCCGGAAGGATTTATGCGGTGGTGGGCGCAGGCTTCGCAAGGCGGCAATTTCCAACTCACCATGACGCCTTGGAACGTCCAGTTCCTCTCCGGTATCGCCGCCAATTTCCTGCGCCAGGTCTTGGTCGGCAAGACGCAACACGTGCAGAAGGTGCCGCAGTGGTACGGCGAGACGATCGGATTCTGGGATGGAACCACGCTCGTCTCCTGGACGGCGAACGTGCAGGCGTGGACGCTATCCCACTCCATGTTCGAATACAGCGGAAAAATGGAAACCGTCGAGACCTTCAAGCCGGTATACGATAACAGCGGCAAATTCATCGGTCTCGATCACGACACAGTCTTCTATGATCCCGAGGCATTCGTCGCGCCCCTCCACGCCACTTACCGCTACGTTCGCGTAGCCACCACGGACGATCCGAACCGCCGCTATACCTATATCGAATGTTTGAGCAATCTGAAGAATGTGAATGGCCGGCCGCAACAGCTCACCAAGTCCGACCCGCGATATGTCGATTACTACGGCCGGCCCTGGGCCCAGAACTGGGAGAAGTATTTCGAAGTAGGATGGGATAAGCCGGACGACACTCTGCCGAAGGACATTTTGGACCTCTTTAAATAAGTAGAGCGCCGCCGGAAGGAGAACAACATGAAGAGGAATTCCTTGATCCGAGGCTTCTTAACCCGAGGCTTCTTGACCCGAGGATGGTTGTGCGCGGGCATCTCCGCCCTCGGACTGCTGGGTATCGCGGCGGGGCCGGCACTGGCCCATCATTCCTTCGCGATGTACGATCAGACCAAGACCCTGGTGCTCACCGGGGTGGCCTACCAGTTCGTGGCGCAGGCCAATCATGCGGAGCTGCATTTCTACCGTGTCGGGCCGGACGGCAAGCTGGTCAAGGGCAAGGATGGCAAGTTCGAGGATTGGGGTGTCGAGATGGCCGGCGCCGCGGCCATGGCTCAGCAGGGCATTACCGCCGAGGCGTTCCCCGTGGGCACGATTTTCAGCCTCAAAATGAATCCATTGCGGGATGGCAGCAATTTCGGTTCGCTCTTGCGCGATAGCGCGATTGTGAAGTGCCCGTGGAAAACACCGCCCGCCGCCGGCAAAACCTGCGACACCGTGCAGGGCAGCGTCTTTCTCGGCGGCAAAACGTTTTGATGTCCGGGAATCCCGTCCGCGGTAGAGAACTGACTTGAAGCAATTCGCCGAGTGGCTGTCGTTAACGTTTCCCAGCGTCTTCATTCAGAACCATTACGCCTGGATGATCCCGGCGATTCAATCCATTCACATCGTGGCGATTGGAATTGTCATGGGATCGGTGCTGCTGATCGATCTCCGGCTGCTCGGATGGGCGGGAACGGATCAAACCCTCGCGCAAACCGCGCGGCGGTTTGGGCCGTGGCTCACCGGCGGGCTTTGTCTGTTGCTGGCGACCGGTATCCTCATGATCGTCGGCGAGCCGGTGCGGGAGCTGGTGACGTTTTCGTTCTGGGCCAAAATGGTCCTGGTGGCCATTAGCGCCGCCATCGCTTTGGTCTTCCTGGCAAGAGTACGCAACTCCGAACCAGCTCGGGTAGAAACGATCCCTGGCCGCCGCTCCACAAAATGGGCGGCCGTGCTGGTGTTTCTGATTTGGGTCTGCATCATTATCCTGGGACGCCTGATCGCCTATGACCACGTATGGGGATCCTGGTCGCCGGCGGCGAAGGTGTGATGCCGGCGCCGGACATCCTCGCATTGCTGGCGTGGGACGTGGATGGCTTTCTGAAAACAGTGGAAGCCTCCGGCCTGGCCGCCAGGCTGCGCGACTCCCTCCTTCTATTTCCGCTGCTCGAATCGACTCACGTGCTCGGCTTGGCGCTGGTCTTCGGCACGGTTCTGGCGATTGATCTGCGGCTGTTGGGAGTCGCATCGGCGCACCGGCCCTTCCGCCGGATGTCCTCGGAAATTTTGAAGTGGACCTGGGCTGCTTTTGCCCTAACCGCCCTCACGGGCACGCTCATGTTCACCACCAACGCCCGCGTCTACTATCACAATTTCTATTTCCGAGCCAAAATGTTGCTGCTCCTGCTGGCCGGCATCAACATGCTGGTGTTTGAGCTGACCGCGGGCCGCCAGGTTCATCGCTGGGATAAGGCCCCGGCGGCGCCCCCGGCCGGCAAAGTAGCGGCCATCTTGTCCATTGCCTTCTGGGTGGGGATCGTCTGCATGGGGCGGATCATCGGGTTCACCACCAGCCGCGAAAAGGTGGCGGCTCCGCCACCGCCCAGCCAGATCGATTTCGACGACTTCCTCGGGGGAGGACCAGGCAATAGCGGAGCGCCGCCGCCGCCCGGACAGAAGAAGTGACCTAGACCCAGATGTTCGTAGAAAACCCGCTGAACGCCTCCAGCCTCGCCTTCCCGGTGCTGGAATATGTGCACATCATCGGCTTTACTTGCGGCGTGGGAACCATCGCGCTGGTCAATTTCCGGCTGCTGGGGGTGGGCCTCACGCAGAAGAGCGCCGGGCAGTTGTGGAGGGACACGCTGCCGTGGACGCTCGCCGGCCTGCTGCTGGTGATCTTTTCGGGGCTTCTGCTGTTTGCCATCAATCCGGACGTCTACTACGGCAACCAGACCTTCCTCCTCAAAATGGGCGTTCTGCTGTTGGCCATCCTGTTCTACTACACGGCCGTCCGCAAAGTTTCGGTCTCAGGCGCCGGGCTTGCGGCCAGCCGCGCGGTAGCGGGCATTTCGCTCGGGCTTTGGATGATGGTCTTGTGCGGTGGAATTTTCATCGGCTTATCCGCCACCCGGCCCCCCGCGGCCGCGCCTCCGCCGGCCGGCGTCCATTTCGAAGACTTTCTCGGACCCGGAGCCGGCAACCGCGCGGTTGTGCCCCCGCGCCCTAACTGAAACGTAACATGTCGAATCTGTTCTCCTGGATCCGCGAATCCTCTGATGCATACCTGCTGATTCTGGCCGTGCACCTGGGCGCGCTGGCGCTGTTTGGCGGTATGGTGCTGGTCACCGATCTGCGCCTGCTGGGCGCCGGGATGCGCAGCTATTCTGTATCCGGCATCGTAAATGGTCTGCGGATTCCCAAGCGAATCGGTTTCGGCCTGGCTGCGCTGTCGGGCGTGCTGCTCTTCGGCGCCCATCCTGGCCAGAACTCCCACAATCCCTGGTTCTGGGCAAAACTCGCCCTGCTTGCGCTGGTCGCGCTCAATTACCTCGTCTTTCGGAGTGTTTACAGCGCCCAAGCCGCCGGCGCGCAAACTTCCGCAAAAGCCAAAGTGGCCGCGGGCCTTTCCCTTGTCCTTTGGACGGGAGTGATTTGCGCGGGCCGCGGACCAGCCACCGTCAAAGATGTCATGCATTCCATGATCGATCCCAACGGCGACTTCGTTTTTCAATCGGTAGAGCAGATCGGCGACGAGCACGGCGTGCATGAGAAAGCGCCTCAAACCGATGCGGACTGGGACGACGTCCGCCAGCACCTGGCTGTCTTGCGGCAGTTGCCGGCCCTGATCGAGGGACGCCAGGCGGCGCGCCCGCGCGACCGGTCGCGCAATCCGCAAAGTGAAAGCCAGCCCGAAGAGATCGAAAAAGCTCTGGATTCCGACCGCCCCGCCCTCATGCGCCGCGCACGAAAGCTGCGGGACGCGGCGGCCGAGGCGCTCCAAGCGGTAAACGCCAGAGACAAGGACGCCCTGCTGCGGTCGATCGACCGCATCGATAAGGCCTGTGAGAACTGCCACCTGCACTATTGGTATCCCAACGACAAGCGGGCGCGGGAAGCCGCCAAAGAAGACGGCGTCACGGACTATTAGCCATACCGTTCCGAAACCTACCGGGCTGGACACGCTCCATCGATGCAGGTAGAATGACGCCACGCACCTGCGAAACCAGGAGGGTTCATCGCAATGAGCAGGCGTTTGGCAAGCATCCGATTTGCCGTCGTAGCCGTAATGATCGCCCCGTTCTTTACGCACCCCGCCGCCGGCGACGAGATGCCGGGATACAACCCTCCCACCGGACCGGTCCCGCGAACCGCCGGCGGAAAGCCCGATTTCAGCGGTGTATGGCAACCCCCGCGCATGGCCGATGTCACCAAGGCCGAGCGCTGCTGCAAAGCTTCCGGTGACCTTCCTTACACCGCCTGGGGTAAGCAGCAATGGGAGAGCTACGACGCCGCTAAGGGCGACTACGCCGGAACCTGTCTGCCGTTTGGCCTGCTGCGTTCGGTCGGCGGGCCCCATCCCGTGCAGATCGTCCAGAACGATAAGTACATTGCTTTCCTCTGGGAGCAGAACACCTGGTTCCACGTGGTGCCGATCGACGGCCGTCCGCATCCCCAAAATCCCGATCCCACCTGGTTCGGCAACTCGGTCGGCCACTGGGAAGGCGACACGCTGGTTATCGATACCATCGGCTTCAACGGCAAAACCCGCATCGATACCATCGGCCATCCGGTCAGCGATCAATTACACACCATCGAGCGCTATACGCGCCGCGATCTCGGCCACATCGATTATGTCCTGACCATCGACGATCCGAAAACCTATACCCGGAAATGGGACAGCATCCGGACCTGGAACCTGCATCCCGAGTGGGAAATCATGGAATACTCCTGCGAGGAAAATAACAAAGACATCTACGAAGGGCACATCAAAGCGGGAACGCAGCCCGAGTAGTTAGGGAGAGACTCATGCCATCGAAAAGGTCGAATCGCCGCGGTTTCCTGAAAGATAGTGTGGCGTTAGCCGGTCTGGCGGCAGGCGGCAAACAGATTGCGCGGGCCCAAACCCAGGGAACGCCCGCCAAGAAAATCGATGAGCTGATCGCTTATGGCGAGCGATCTCGCTTTGTCACTTCGATTCGCATTCCCGTGGCCGAAAGGCACTCGCCCGATGAATTCGGCCTTACGTTTCATGTCCTCACTCCGCTTCAGGATTCATACGGAATCATCACTCCGTCCTCGCTCTTCTACACCGCGACTCACCGTGGCGCGTTTGTTCCCGACATCAACCCTGCCGAGCATCGTCTCCTGATCCACGGCATGGTCGAGCGGCCGCTGATATTTACCATGGAGGAACTGAAGCGCTTCCCCTACGTCTCCCGCATTCACTTCATCGAGTGCCTTGGAAACCGCGCCCGGCCCACTCACAAGACCGTGCAGGAAACCCACGGCCTCACCAGTTGCGCCGAATGGACCGGTGTGCCGCTCTCTCTACTCCTCAAGGAGGCCGGCGTGCGGAACGGAGCCTCCTGGATCGTTGCCGAAGGCGCCGAGGAAGTGAAGGGTGATTCCAGTATTCCTCTCGCCAAGGCCATGGACGACACTATGGTCGTTTATGCCATGAACGGCGAGCCGCTTCGTCCCCAGCAAGGTTTTCCGCTGCGGCTCATGGTTCCCGGCTTCGAAGGCATCTATCAAATTAAGTACCTGCGCCGCATCAAGGTAGTCGACCGTTATTACATGACTTACGACGACTATGGACATATCCAGCCCGATCCGAAGGTTGCCGCCCTCACTCACGTCATCGGACCCAAATCCGTCATCACCTTCCCTTCCGGGAACCAGCGCTTGTCCGGCCCCGGCTTCTACGAAATCACCGGCCTCGCCTGGTCCGGCACCGGCGCAATCCGCAATGTAGAGATCTCCACCGATGGCGGCCGGAGCTGGCAGACTGCCGAGCTGCGCTCTCCGGCCTACCCCATGGCGCATACCCGCTTCGGTCTCAACTGGAAGTGGGACGGAAAAGAATGTGAGCTGATGTCGCGCTGCACCGACTCAGTCGGCTCCGTTCAACCCACCCGCGCCGAAATCGCGAAATACTGGAACAAGCCGCTCGACGCCAATTTCCGCGTGCCGGGGGCCGACAATTCCGTTCAATCGTGGAAAATCGCAAGCGATGGGAGCGTGCACAATGGTTTGGCGTAAGCTTTATCTGTTCGCGGCAGTTTTTGGAATGTCTCCAGTTGCCTGGACACAGTCCCCTACTTACGGGCTCGGCAGAACTCCCACCGCTGAAGAAATCCGCAAGTGGGATATCGCCATCAGCCCGGAAGGAAAAGAGCTGCCGCAAGGGCGCGGGACAGCCAAGGAAGGCGCCACTCTCTATGTCCAGAAGGGTTGCGCCGGATGCCACGGCGCCAAAGGCTCGGGAATGCACGCCCCCACCTTGATCAGCCGGAAAGATGTAAAGCCGGACCCCTCCGCCTTTTGTCTCTCCCCCTGTGTCAACGATCTGAACACTATGAGTCTGCACTCACCGTACGCCACAACCATTTGGGATTACATCAACCGCGGCATGCCTCTGGGCAAAGAGGGATCGCTCACTCCCAATGAGGTGTACTCGCTCACCGCTTTCCTCCTCTTTAAAAACGGTGTCATCAAAGAGGATGAGGTCCTGGATGCCCAGAGTCTGCCGAAGGTGCAAATGCCAAACCGTAACGGATACGCGCTTCCTCCGGACTGGAAGCGCGGCGAGCCGAGACTGCGAAATTACCCATAACCGTCAGGGAGCGGTCCTGCCGCGAACGAAACCAAATTCAAGGGTCGCAATACCTACCGCGCCCCCGAACCCCGCGCCTTCAACCGGCTCTCTCCCGTGCCCGAATCGCGCTGGAACCGCCGCCACGGACGCAGCCGCGTATTCGGATGCGCTACCCGGCTCTGCTTCCGCAGCGAAGCCGTGCCGCTGGTCGAGCCCACGGGAAGGGCGGCTTCGGAGTTATACGAGTCGGTCCCTTCGATATCCAGAAACATGGTTTGCCCTGTAGTCAGGTTTGATGGTACCTCGATATTCATCTGGTATCCGCCGCCCACGCTCGATTGCGATCCCGCAAACGCGATATTGGCCTGTAGAAAACCATTGTTGGGGTCTTCAAAATAGGCGCTGAACGATTGTGTAGCGTTCTGCCCGCTCAACGTCCCCAGCCCCGTCAGATAAACCAGAATGGTTTCCCCGGGCGTTATCGGATCCGACGCCGTCACCATCGAGTAATCCGCATGCTGCACGGCCGGCACGCTGCTCAGGCTGTTAAAGATCCCCGGCTGCGTTTCTCCCACGAAGTTTGTAATGGTGTTGGATGTTCCCATGCCGTTCGAGACTTGAACGGACGCGATCGTTGAGGTGATTCCGATCGGGATCACCGCATTGATTTGCGTCGGGCTCACGAACGACATCTGCGTCGGCGTTCCGTTCACCAGCACCTGCGTGCCGCCTAATGTAGTGGGCAGGCTAAGATCGGTCGCGGTGGTGGAAGCTAAATTCGAACCAAAGATGGAGATTAACTCTCCCGGTGCGAACTGCGCCGTGAATGGCGCTACGCTGCCGGCATTCACCACTGCGTTCGGGTAAATATACACGCCCGAAGGCTCAAAGCTGGGCGATTGCACCAGCACTGTAAAGCCCAGTTGCGCGCCCGACGTGAAAATGTTGGGATAGCCGATGCCGATTGCGCCGTTATCGGTGAATGCGTATTGGTTGAAGCTGTCGCTGTACTGCCCATTGGACGAGGTCACGGCGTCCTGGTACGTGTAATCGTAAGCGAAGCCGCCCGAAAACGCATCGTCGATCCGCTGATGGCCCACCACCTGGCCCGCATTCAGATTGTAAGCGCCGTAGTAACTCTGTAAGTCGGCGGATCCTTGGCTGGCCAATTCAGAATCGTCCACCAAAACGCCGGCCTGGTAATACAACCCGTTGAAGTTGACATTGCCTTGCGAGCTGGTCCGCACGCCCACGATTATGTCCCATCCCGTCGGCGAGCCGCCCACCGCGAAGTTGCCGTCCGGAGAGAGATAAAAATACTTCTGGCCCGCAATCAGAATGCTGCCTGCGTTTCCGTTAAGGTTAATCTGGCCGGCCAGGTTATAGACCACCGCGCCGTTGCTGATGCTATAGTTTGCCGCCGGCACCGCCTGCGTGGTCTGGGTGGACGCCCCCGCCGAATCAAGGTTCCCGGCGATGTAGCCGGTCGCCGTGTACCCCGGAACGTTCCCGCTGCCGTTCGGAGCCATCTGGAACGTGCTGGCGCGCGTGTAGAGATCGCCTTCCGCGCCCGCATTATAGCCGATCACATTCAAGCTCAAATCCAGGTCGGCCATCGTGTACGTGCCGCTAAACGACGAAGTCGTGATCGATCCGCTCGCCGGGACGGCGATAAAGATGTCGTTATAGCAAGGGCTATTCGCGTTGTTCTGGCAGGTGGTGTTCTCGGTCGAACTCGCAATGAAGATCCCGTTCGAAACCAGCCCGTAGACCTCATCGGTCGTCACCAGGCTGTCCAGAAAGCCGTAACCGCTCGCCGAAACCGAATAGGTTCCCGACGTGGGATACCCGCTGCACGTGTTGCTGGCCGGTGTAATCGTGCAAATCCCGCTCGCGCTCGAATCGTTCACCTGCACGTTGGAAACGGTGTATTGCCCGGCCCCGTTAAAATTCAACGTGCCATAGAGGGAGACCGCTTCGCCAACGTCGCCGTACTGATCGTAAACAACCCAGACCACCTGCCGGAAGTAGTAAGTCCCATTCAACAGGTGATTGCCGCTCGTATCCCACGACTGCGCGGTAGCCGGCCACGCGGCCAAAAAAGGCAAAAGCAACACCATCGTCTTGAGTTTGTTCATATCTGTTCGTTATTATGGATGCCACGGCGGCCTTCCGCCGTTACAGCGAATTCTAAAAGAAGTTCCCGCGGACGTGCGCGGGAGTTCCCAAAGCGGATCACCGCCCCCGCAACTTTTTCTTCCCCACGAAATCAATCACTTCCCGTCCCCGCATTCCGGCAATCCAATGTCGCCGTGATACTCGAAAAGTGA
>Ga0209061_1000825_pt1 | contig 64899 bp, 46 predicted proteins | sample Coa_R1_10_FD_187157 | JGI IMG/M metagenome (GOLD analysis project Ga0209061, IMG submission 187157) | Surface soil microbial communities from Centralia Pennsylvania, which are recovering from an underground coalmine fire - Coalmine... | ecosystem: Environmental > Terrestrial > Soil >... | reverse complement strand
GTCGTCAAGGACGGGGTGGTGCATTTGTGGCTGTCCGACGACCGCTCCGAGGACGAGCGGGCGGCGCTGCGCGTCGCCGCCGAGAACGTCCCCGGGGTGCGCCGCGTCGAAGAGCACCTCGTGCCGGCGCCGCCGCCGATGCCCGAGCTCTGAGCCTGCCAGCGCCCATTATTTCCGGGGTTTCCGCCGTCAGACGGAAGCCGGGGCGGTGCCGGTGCGGTAGATCATATAGGCGGCGACGACAAAGATCAGGCCGGCAAAGATCCGGTTGAGGGTCCCGCGCTGCCGGGACAATTTGAGAGCAAGGCGCATTCCGATCAGGCCGCCGGCCGCGCCGCCGCCGATGAACTCGGCCGCCACCTTCCAGGCCACCAGGCCGGAGAGGGCATAGTTGGCGGCGGTGGTCAGGCCGAAGCTGCCGACCGAGAGCAGCGAGGAGCCGATCGCGTTGATCATCGGCATGCCGGTGGCGAAGACCAGGCCGGGTACGATCAGGAAGCCGCCGCCTATGCCGAAAAACCCGGACAGGGCGCCGACAAAGAGCGCTGAGAGTGCGATCTTGCCGGCCGCCGATGCTGAAAATTGCTCTTCCCAGGTCCCTGCGACCCCGACATGCCGCGGTCGCAGCATCATAATGCCAACCGCAATCATCAGCAGGGCGAACAGGAACAGCAGCCGTTCCCCATTGAATGCCTTCCCGGCCGACGAACCAAGGGCGGCCCCGATCATGCCGATCACGGCAAAGAGAATGGCGCTGCGCCAGCGCACCGTGCCAGAGCGGGCGTGGCCGGCGAAGCCGGCAAAGGCATTGGCGGCTACGGCCAATGCGCCGGTCCCGATCGCCACATGCGGGCTCCGGATGCCGACGACGTATAACAATAGCGGGGTCGCAAGGATCGAGCCGCCGCCGCCGATCAGGCCGAGCGAAAAACCGACCAAGGCGCCGGATAGCAGGGCCAGGATATCGAGCATGCTCCGCCTTTTCGGACCGGTCAATCCGGTTCGCCGTAGCCCGAGCTCGCCGTCTTCCCCCGGAAGACCATGTATTGATAGGCGTTATAGGCCAGCATGACCGGAATCAGCAGGCCGATGCCCAACAGCATGAAGACCAGGGTCATATTGTCCGCAGCGGCCGCGGTCACGGTAACGGCGTTGGGGATGAGATACGGATAAAGGCTCGCCGCCAGACCCAGGAACGAGGCGCCGAAGATGCCGATGCTCCAGAAGAACGGCGCATGCTCATGGCCCTTCCACAGCGCCCGCGCCAACATGATCGCACAGAATATGGCGAAGGCAGGCGGCACCACAAAACCGGTTATCAGGCCGTGCCCAAACCATTTCTGCGCTACGAAGGGATCGCGCAGCGGCGTCCACACCGACACCGCGCCGGCGGCGGCGAGCATGCCGGCACCGGCGATCCAGGCATGGCGGGCGCTGTGCCGCTGGTGCTCCCCTTCCGTCTTGATCAGCAGATAGGTGGCGCCGAGCAGCGCATAGCCGCAGACGACGCCGAAGGCGACGATCACCGAAAACGGCGAAAACCAGGCAAAAATCCCGCCGCTATAGACCCCGTGAGTCACCGGAAAACCGCCGATCAGCCCGCCCAGGGCAAAACCCTGGCACAGCGCCGCCACCAGACTGCCCAGGCCGAACGACAGTTCCCACCACCTGCGATGACGGGCGTGGTCGCGAAACTCGAAGGCTACGCCCCGGAATACGAAGGCGAACAGCATGGTGACGAGCGGCAGATAGAGGGCGTTCAGCCCGACCGCATAGGCCTCGGGGAAAGCTCCGAACAGGGCGCCGCCGACCAATACCAGCCAGGTCTCATTGGCGTCCCAGACCCCGCTTAAGCTCGCCATCATGATGCCGCGGCGCGCGTCGTGGCGGACGAATAGCGAGAGCACGCCGATCCCAAGATCGAAACCGTCCAATATGACGTACAGCATCAAGAACAGGCCTATGAAGCCGAGCCAGACGTTGGCCAAAAAGGCGTGCAGATGACTCATGGCGGCGACAAGTATTGCAGGTCTGGACTCATCTCCGCTCGTCCGCAACCCGGTGACCCCTGAGGTCGGGCCGGCGCGGCGTTGCCGGAGGAACCGGCAGCGCCAAATCGGGGCCCTTGGCGATGATGCGTCCGGCAAACACCAGGAAGGCGACCAGCAGCATGAGGTAGATCACGATGAAGAACAGTGACGTATAGGCCACGGCTTCCGCCGGTACTGCCGAGACTGCGGCACTGGTGCGCATCAACCCATAGATGATCCATGGCTGGCGCCCGACCTCGCGGACGATCCAGCCCATTTCCACCGCGATATAGCCGAGCGGGATAGCCGCCACCCAGCCGCGCAAGAGCCAGCGATTGTCCGCGATGACCGCCGGCCGCAGCCGGCCGCGCCACCACGCCCACAGGCTCCACAATACCAGAAAGAAAAAGAAGAAGCCGATCCCCACCATGGCGCGAAAGGCGTAGAAGATCAGAGGCAGCAGCGGCGGCTGGTCGCGGGGCGGAAACGCCCTCAAGCCGATCACCCGGCCGGTGGCAGTACGGGTGGCCAGCCACGAGAGGAGGTCGGGGACCGCGATTGCCCAGTCGTTGCGCTGGGTCGTCTTGTCGGGCCAGGCAAGAATTGCCCATGAGGCGCCGGTGCCAGGCGGATTGGTTGCCCAATGGCCTTCAAGCGCCGCCCCTTTTGCCGGCTGATAGGCGAAGATGGCTCTGCCGCTACCGTCGCCCAGCCAGATCTGCAGCGGGGTGACGATCGCCCCGAGCGCAAGCGCAAGACAGAATGATTTTGCGAAGAAGGCCGGATGGCGGCTTTTGAGCAGGTACCAGGCACTGATGCCGCCGATGACGAAGAGGCTGGTCTCGAGGCAGGCCACCCACATGTGCGACACGCCCCACGGCGTGTCCGGGTTAAAGATAGCCTTGAAGTAATCGTCAATGACATAACGCCCTGCTGCGATATGACCGCCGGCGGGCGTCTGCATCCAGGAATTGGCAACCATGATCCAGAAGGCCGACATCGAGGCGCCGAGCGCGACCATGGAAGTCGCCAGCATGTGCACCCCGCGCGGCACGCGCTGCCAGCCGAACATCATGATGCCGAGGAAGCCGGCCTCCAGCATGAACGCCATCGCCCCCTCGAAGCCGAGAATATTGCCGAAAAAGCCGCCGGTCAGGCTGGAAAATCGCGCCCAGTTGGTGCCGAACTCGAATTCCAGCGGCACCCCGGTGACGACGCCGACGCCGAAATTCAGCAACAAAAGCCGGCTCCAGAAGCGCGCGTGATAGTAGTAGTCGGTGTCCCCGGTCGCGAGCCAGATGGCCTCGGTGACGACCAGGAACAGCGACAGCCCGATCGTCAGCACCGGCCACAGGATATGAAACAGCGCGGTTACCGCGAATTGCAGGCGCGAGAGCAGAACGGTCGCGGCTATGGCGTGCATGGGGATAGCCCCCCGATGACGATCCGGATCAGGGTTTCTCTACGCGGCCGAGCGCAAGGGTGAAGCGATGGCCATTGACCGTTATCACGGTCAAACGATAACCCTGCCCGGAAAGATGAAGTGCATTGCCGGCCGGCGGCAGGGTGATCTGCGCCATCGCGCCGACGCCGGCGGCGATGCCGGCGAAACCGGCCTTGAACTGCTGATAAGGGAAGTCGTTATGGAACGCGCTCTTGGGCAACGCCGCCAGCGCCTTGCCATCCCAGCGCTCGATCACCATGCCGTTGCGGGTCAGCTCCGCCGCAATAATATTGGCGGGCGCTGCTGCGGTGCCGGCATCGATGTAGGCATGAAACGACACTGTCCCGTCGGACGACAATTTCCCTCGACCCAATGAGATGTGATGCCGCGACGGGCTGACCGGGCCGCTGTGAAAGGCGGAGATGACGGAACCGCGGTAGTAGCTATAAGTCGCGACCACGAACGCGACGGTAAAAGCCAGCAGCGCCAGGGCGAGATTGCGGAACGTCCGTTCGGCCAGCGGCAGCGGCAGGCTGCCGCCAAGCCAGCGGAACCAAACTGACCTGGCGAGTCCCGGGCGCTGCCGCAGCAGAACATTGTCGAGCGCATAGGCGCCGCCGCCGGCCAGGGCCAGTGTGACGCCCATGCCGAGATTGCTGGCCGCCATCGTCCATTCGTCGATGCAGGTCGCACCCTGCCAGCCGAACATCAGCATCAGGACGACGGAAAGACCGATCGTTGCGACCGCCGCAGCGCGCGTCAACAGGCCGGCGATCAGCATCGCTCCGGCAACCAGCTCGACGGCGCTGAAGAGGATCACCGCCGCATAGAGCAACACGAAATGGTGCAGCAGAAAAGCGATCAGGCGCCCGCTGCCGAGGATCGCGCCGGGCAGCGCAGTCTGGAACTTGTAGGCCATCCAGTGGCCGTGCGGATCAAGCTTCTGCGGCCCATAGATGAAGCGCCGCGATCCGCCGCCCCAGTAGATCCAGCCCTGCACAAAACGCACTGCCGGCAGCGCGAGGGCGGCGGCCCGCCAATTCCCGTCTGCAACGGCCGGCCGCTCTGTAATCTCCAACGCCTTAACCTCGGCCATCTCCTGCCTCCTTCCCGGCGAATGGGCCAGAGCAGTCATCCGCCTCTCGCGATAACCGTGCCGTCGCCAATTTGCGCAAAAATTTTCGAGCCCTCTCCACAGCCACGGGACTGCATTGCTAATGGGCGTCCTTTTCGCCAACGAGCTGACCGCTCTCGCTTGCCTCCGGAACGGGCCGGTCGGACATCCTTCTTCCGAGGCTTCGCCCGGGTTCGCCTTGCACCCGGTCGGCGTCCCGCAGCACGACGTAGATCGCCGGGATCACCAGAACCGTCAGCAGGGTCGAGGACAGAAGGCCGAACAAGAGCGAGATCGCCAAGCCCTGGAAGATCGGATCGGTGATGATGAAGGCGGCTCCGATCATCGCGGCCGCTGCGGTCAGGACGATCGGCCGGAAACGGATCGCGCCGGCTTCCAACAATACTTCGCGCAGAGTGAGGCCCGGCCGCGCGCCGTGGCGGATGAAATCGACCAAAAGGATCGAGTTGCGCACGATAATGCCGGCCAGGGCGATAAAGCCGATCATCGAGGTGGCGGTGAACGGCGCGTCGAACAGCCAGTGGCCCGGCACGATCCCGATCAGGGTCAGCGGGATCGGCGTCAGGATCACGAGCGGCACCTTGAAGCTGCCGAACTGCGCGACGACCAGGACATAGATGCCGAGCAGCGCCACCAGGAACGCGGCGCCCATATCGCGGAAAGTCACATAGGTGATCTCCCATTCGCCGTCCCACAGCAGCGAGGGGTGAAGCTCGTTGTCCGGCTGGCCGCGAAAGCGGATCGTGGGGCGCGGCAGCTTGCCCCAATCATGCGCGTTCACCAGCTTGTCGACCGCCAGCATGCCGTAGATCGGCGCTTCGAACTGCCCGGCCAATTCGCCGGTCACCATGTCGGCGAAATGCCCGTCGCGACGAAACAGGATGCGCGAGCCGAGCGTGCGCGTGACATGCACGACCTCGCCCAGCTCGACCACCGCCTTGCTGCCCGGCACGGTGTTCGCCGGCACCGGCGTGTCGGCCAGTTGCTGGCTCCAGTCCAGCGCCCGGTTCGGCAGGCCGACCGCGATCTCGATCGGCAGCCGTTCCTCGCCGCGATAGGAGTAGCCGACGCGCACGCCGCCAAACAGGTCCTGGATCGTGTCATAGACGTCGCTCTGGCGCACGCCGAAGAATTCCAGCCGGTCCTGGTCGATCGCGATGCTGAGGCGGGGCTGGCGGTGCCCCCAGGAATCGTCGACATCGACGATAAAAGGCACCTTGTGGAACAGCCGCTTGACCTCGCGGGCGACGGCCAGCCGGGTGGCTTCGTCCGGCCCGTAGATCTCAGCGAGGAGGGTGGCCAGCACCGGCGGTCCCGGCGGCGCCTCGACGACCTTGAGCACCGCGCCCTTGGGCAATGCGAGGCCGGCGAGCAGCCGGCGCCGCAGCGCGACGGCGATGTCGTGGCTCTGGTGCGAGCGGTCGGCCTTGGGCGTCAACATCACGTGCAGATCGCCCTGCCAAGGTTCCGTGCGCAGATAGTAATGGCGCACCAAGCCGTTGAAATCGAAGGGTTGCGGCGTGCCGGCATAGACTTGCAGCGCGCGCACCCAGGGCAGCTTCTCGGCGATCCGGGCGGCGGCGAACAGGGTTTGCTCGGTCTGTTGCACGCTGCCGCCGGCAGGCAGGTCGAGGAGCACGTTGAGCGAAGATTTGTTGTCGAACGGCAGCAGCTTGACCGTGACGTTCTCGGTGTAGAAGAGGGTGCACGCGGCCGCCGTGGCAAGGCCGACCAGGATCAGGAAGAAAAGCGCGCGCCGGCGGCTTTTGAGGATCGGCGCCGCCACCGTCCGGTATAGGCGGCCGAGCCGGTCCGGGTGCACCGCCGCCGCCTCCGCCTCGCGGACGATTTCCGGCGTCGCCAGTTCGAGAAATTCCACCTCCTCCGCGCGCGCCTCGGCGGGAAAGGGTTCGCGCCCGGCCAGTCGGCACATCAGCCACGGCGCCACCACTACGGCGACAAAGAAGGAGAACAGCATCGCCGCCGAGGCGTTGACCGGGATCGGGGCCATATAAGGACCCATCAGGCCGGAGACGAACAGCATCGGCAGCAGCGCGGTGATCACCGTCAGCGTCGCAACCATCGTCGGGTTGCCCACCTCGGCCACCGCCTCGATCGCGGCGCGCCGGCGCGAGCGGGTACTTGGCATCGCCCAGTGCCGGGCGATGTTCTCGACCACCACGATCGCATCATCGACGAGGATGCCGATCGCGAAGATCAGCGCGAACAGGCTGACCCGGTTGATCGAGTAGCCCATCAGTTCGGAGGCAAACAGCGTGGCGAGGATCGTGGTCGGGATCACGACCAGCGTCACCACCCCCTCGCGCCAGCCCACCGCCAGCGCGATCAGCACGACGATCGAAACGGTCGCAAGCCCGAGATGGAACAGCAGCTCGTTCGCCTTCTCGTTGGCCGTGCGGCCGTAATTGCGGGTTGTCTGCACCCTTACGTCGCGCGGGATCAGGCTGCCCGCAAGCGCGTGCACGCGCGCGAGCACGTCGGCCGCCACCGTTACGGCATTGCTGCCGGGCAGTTTGGCGACCGCCAATGTCACCGCCGGCGTGGTGTGCCACCGGCCTTCGGGATCGCGGGTGATGTCGAAAACATGGCTTTGTTGCGGCGCCGGGCGGATCACCACCTTGGCCACATCGCGCACGTAGACCGGCCGGCCGTCCCGAGTGGTCAGCAGCAGCAGATCGATGTCGGGCACCCCGAACAGGGTTTGTCCCGCCGCCACCTTGCGCAGACCGCCATCGGCAAAGGCCAGACCGGCGACAAAGCTGCGGTTGGCGTCGGCGATGCGCTGCGCGAGCTGCTGGAGGGTGACGCCGTACAGCATCAGCTTGTCGGGCTCGGGCTCGACGCGGATCTGGATCGGATCGGCGCCGGCGATGTAACTCAGTCCGACACCCGGGATCTTGATCAGCTGATCCTGCAATTTGGTGGCGATCTGCGTCAGCGCGCCTTCGCTCCAATGCGCGGCGGCGTCCGGTTTCGGCGTCAATGTCAGCGTGACGATCGCGACATCATCGATGCCGCGGCCGACGATCAGCGGCGGCGAAATCCCGATCGGAATGCGGTTCAGATTGGCGCGGATCTTGTCGTTGACCCGCACCACCGCCGCATCCTCATTGGTGCCGACGACGAAGCGCGCCGTCACCAGCACCTGATCGTCCTCGGTCTCGCTGTAGATGTGCTCGACGCCGGGGATGGCCTTGAGGATCGTTTCCAGCGGCTTGGTGATCAGCTCGGCCGCATCCGCCGCCTTGAGGCCGTTGGCGGTGACCATCACATCGACCATCGGGACGTGGATCTGCGGATCCTCGTCGCGCGGGATGGTCAGCGCCGCGACCAAGCCGGCGGCAAGCGCCGCCAGCAGGAACAACGGCGTCAGCGGCGAGCGGATGAACGCCCGCGTCAGCCGTCCCGAGAGGCCGAGCGTCATGGCCGCACCAGCACCTCTCCGGGAACCAGCCCGGAGAGGATCTGCAGCCCGTCGGGCATGGCCGGCGTCGGCAGCGGCAGCCCGCGCTGAACCGGTACGGTGATAACCGTACCGTCCCGCCGCTGCAATCGCACGTAATCCTGGCCGAAGCGGGTGAACACGAACGATGCCGGCACGACAATCGCCCGCCGCTTACCGGCCGGGATCCACACCCGGATGCGCTCGCCGACGAAATACTGGCCGATCCCGGGCGCGGTCGCGTCCGCCTGCACCTGGCCGGCGGTGATCCGCGGATAGACCAGCGTGATCGTGCCGAAGGCGGGGCCGCTCTCGCCCAGATCCCGGCCGTCGAGCCGCACCGTATCGCCGGCCTGCAGATGCAGCGCGTGCCGTTCGGGCACCAGCAGGCGCAGCACGAAATGCTGCTCGGCAATTGTCGCCACCGTATCGCCGGGCAGCACCACGGTGCCGTCGGTGACCGGCACCGTCAGCACGCGGCCGGCGATCGGCGCCAGCACCGCACCCTCCGCCTGCTGCTGCTCGGCGACCGCACGCTGCGCGATGCGGGCATTCAAGGTGCTGGTCGCCACCTGCACCGCGGTGCGGGCGCGGTCGAGCTGCTCGCGCGAGACCGTGCCGCTGCGCGCCAGGGCCTCGGCGCGGGCGAGATCGATCTGGGCTTGCGCGAGCTGCGAGCGCAAGCCGACGATCTCGGCGTCAAGAGATTCAATCTGCAATTGCAGCTTCTGATCTCGTATCGTGGCGATGACCTGGCCGGCATTCACGTGATCGCCGTCCTTGACCGCGAGCCGGGTGACGGTGCCGCCGATGCGAGTGCGCGCGGGAACGACGTTGCGGCTTTCGACCGTCGCAAACACCGCCTTCTGGTCCGCCACCATCCGCGCCGCGACCGTATAGGTCGCCGCCGCCCGGGCGGCGGCGGGCATCAGCAGCAGGGGAAGGAGCAGGGGAATACCGCGCATGAAACGGCGGCCCCGCTCGCCCAACCTCCGGAGCCGGCATGCGCGCATGCCGGCGGTGGATAGGAACCTCGCGTGCGGTCGCGGGCGCCGCAGCATCTAGGGGCTCCGCGGCACAGGGTGGTGGCGGGAGGCGCCGGCCTCCCGGCAGATCGCGTCCGGCGCACAGTAGATCGCGGCGAGCGTGGCCAGGATCTGCTCCGCCGGGCGGCTGGCGATGGCGTAGCGGATGGTCTGGCCTTCCCGCCGCGCCGCCACCAGACCGTCCTTGCGCAACAGCGCCAAGTGCTGGGAGACCACGGTATCGCGGATGCCGAGAAAGGCGACGAGCTCGCCCACCGAGCGCTCGCCGTCGAGCAATTGGCACAGGATCAGCAGACGGTTCCGGTTGGCGAGCGACTTCAGCAGCTCGCTGGCCCGGTCCGCCGCTTTGCTCATGGCTGCAAGATCAACTTTCATAGTTGCGAAGATACGCATATACGCATATATTGTCAACCCGGATGACGGCGGCACGGTGTTCGCCGGCGCCCTTTTCCACCCTCCGGCCCGACGCCGCAACCGGCATCGGCGGTCGGACGGCAGCAAGCGAGGAGCGTCATGGCAGAGATTGTGATCCTGGGGGCCGGCCTCGGCGGCACGTTGGCCGCATTCGAGACGGTCAAGCAGGTGCGGGCCGAGGATCGCGTGACCCTGATCGGGCAGGGGTCTCGGTTCCAGTTCACCCCGTCCAATCCGTGGATAGCGGTGGGCTGGCGCGAGCGGGGCGATGTCGAGGTCGATCTCGAACCGGTGATGCGACGAAAGCGCATTCGCCTGCTCACCCAAGGCGCCGCCCGTCTCCATCCGGCGGAGAGCCGGGTGGAACTGACGGATGGGCAGAGCGTGCCCTATGACTATCTGGTGATCGCCACCGGCCCCGATCTGGCGTTCGACGAGATCCCCGGCTTCGGACCCGCGGGCCATACCGTTTCGGTCTGCCAGAGCGATCATGCGCAGCAGGCGCGGACTGCGTTCGAGGCGCTTTGCGCCGATCCCGGCCCGGTCGTGATCGGCGCCGTACAGGGCGCCTCCTGCTTCGGCCCCGCCTACGAATTCGCCTATATTCTCGACACCGAACTGCGCCGGCGGCGCCTGCGCGACCGGGTGCCGATGACCTTTATCACCGCCGAGCCCTATATCGGCCATCTCGGCCTCGACGGCGTCGGCGATACCAAATCGCTGATGGAAAGCGAATTCCGCCAGCGTCACATCAAATGGATAACCAATGCGCGGGTCACGGCGGTCGCACCGGACGTGATCACCGCCGAGGAGGTAGCGGCGGACGGCAGCGTGGCGGCCAAGCATCAGCTGCCCTTCAAGTTCTCGATGCTGCTGCCGGCGTTCCGCGGCGTCCCGGCGCTGCAGGGGATCGCGGGGCTGGTCAATCCGCGCGGCTTTGTGCTGATCGACGCCTATCAGCGCAATCCGGCCTTTCCCAATGTGTTCGCCGTCGGCGTCTGCGTGGCGATCCCGCCGGTGGGGCCCTCGCCGGTGCCGGTCGGCGTGCCGAAGACCGGGTTCATGATCGAATCGATGGTCGCCGCCGCGGCGCACAATATCGGTGCGCTGCTGCGCGGGCAGCCGCCGCACGCGCGGGCCACCTGGAACGCCGTCTGCCTTGCCGATTTTGGCGACGGCGGCGTGGCCTTCGTGGCCCAGCCGCAGATCCCGCCGCGCAATGTCAACTGGGCCGCGAAAGGGAGCTGGGTGCATCTGGCCAAGGTCGGGTTCGAGAAATACTTCCTGCGCAAGGTGCGCCACGGCACCAGCGAGCCGTTCTACGAGCGCTTTCTGCTGGACCAGATCAATATCGCCAAGCTGAAGGAGCCGGCGCCGGAGCGGCCGGCCGGATCGCCGCAGGCATGAGAAGGAGGCAAGAGCATGACCATCGACAGTGCCGTGCTGATGTTGGCCGGAAGCATGGTGCTGGCCGGCCTGGCGCTGGGCTGGTTCGTCAGCCCCTGGTTCCTGCTGCTGGTCGCCTTTGTCGGGCTCAACCTGCTGCAGGCCGGCATCACCGGCTTCTGCCCGGCGGCGCGCATGTTCGGACGGCTCGGCCTGCGCGCAGGTCCCGCCTTCCGCTAATTCGGCTGCCGCCCCCGCAGCTGCGAAGCCGCCGGGCCGGCCGGACGGCCGGCCCGCCGGCGCCGCGCCCTCGGCCTGCCCTATCGGCCGCTTCTGGGCGTCCACCCCCAGCGAACGAAGATTTTCTCGCCCGCCGGCGAGGCGAGAAAGGCCGCGAACTGCCGGGCCAATTTCCGCTTCTCGCCGCGATAGGTGATCGCGATCCCGGTATCGCGGAAGATGCGATAAGCCGGTTCCACGGGCACCTGCTGGGCGAGCGTCGGGTTGGCAACCTGCCAGATGGTCCAGATCAGCCAGGCGTCGAGCGATCGGTCCTTGATCCAGACCTTGCGCGCCTCGGCGCTGTTCGTCGCCACATAGGCGATATTGGCGCGGAATGCTGCGACGCTGCCGATATTCCCGAGCCGCCCCGCCACATCCTCCCACAACCCCTGCTGTCCGGCCCCATTGACGACCAGGATGTGATGGCCGGGCTTCAGGAGATCCGCGATCCCCGTGATGTGTTCCGGATTGCCCGGTCGCACCAAGATCGCCGAGGGGCGGAGATAGAGCGGCCGTACCGTGGCGGGATCGATCTCGTGCTTCAGCATGGCGATGAAGTCCGACATCATCGCCTCCGATCCGCTGAATACCAAGTCGGCATTGCGCCGGGCGGCGTCCAGCCATTTCGGCGTCGGACCGGCGGTGACGATCACGTCGACGCCGTGCGCCTTTCCGAAGACGGCCGCCGCCTCCCGCATCGCCGGCAGGGGACCGCCTGGACCGTAGACATGGAGGGGTTCCGCCGCACGCGCGGCACCGGCGCCGACGGCGAGGACTGCGATCACCGCGCAGAAGACCCAAACCATGGATTTCATCACCTGTCTCCTTACGATCCAAGAAGTCCGGCGTCGGGCGATGAATGATCCGCACTGCAGCACGGATCGCGCCGATCGCTTCGATTTATTTTTCGCCTGCACGCGGAATGATCCGCGTTCGACGGCCTTGCGGCGCCCGTTGCCGTGACCGTCGCAGCCGTTCCCGTTCCGGGACGGCAGCCCCCACCAGCATCGGAGGGAGCTCTGATGAGCTACTATCTGGCAAAGCGCCTCGCCCTTCCCTTTGCGGACGCTCTCGAGCGGACCAGAAACGCGCTCAAAGAGGCCGGCTTCGGCATCATCGCCGAGATCGACATCGCCGCGACCTTGCGGCAGAAGCTCGGCGTCGATTTCCGCAAATACCGCATCCTTGGCGCCTGCAACCCCGCTCTCGCCTATGAGGCCCTCGGGATCGAGGACAAGGTCGGCACGCTGCTGCCGTGCAACGTCGTCGTCCAGGAAATCGACGCTGGCGAGAGCGAGGTTGCGGCGATCGACCCGGTAGCCGCGATGCAGGCGGTTGCGAACCCGCAGCTGGCGGAGCTGGCGGCGCGGGTCCGCGCCCTCCTCGAACAGGTCGTCGCGCGGCTCTGAGCGCCGCCCGGCCCGGGCTTGGCCGGGGCGGCGAGAGGCGAGAGCGGGGCGTTCCTACATCGCCCGGCCCGGCTTTGCTTCCCGGAACGGGGTGCCGGTCTCGGCGAGGCGGCGCAGCAGCGCCGCGGGCGCCCAGCGCGCGCCATATTGCTGGTGCCAGGCGGCGATCTGGCGATAGACCTCTTTGACGCCGATGCCGTCGGCCCAGTACATCAGCCCGCCGCGGTAGCGCGGGAAGTTGAAGCCGTTGAGCCACATCACGTCGATGTCGCTGGCGCGGTAGGCCTTGCCCTCTTCGAGGATCTTGCAGGCCTCGTTGACCGAGGCGAACAGCAGGCGATGCAGGATCTCCTCGCGGCTGAAGGTGCGCTGCGGGATGCCGAGCTCTCGCGCCTTCTCCTTGATGATGCGGTGGACTTCGGGGTCGGGATGCGGGGTGCGGTCGCCCTTCTCGTAGCGGTACCAGCCGGCACCGGTCTTCTGCCCGAGGCGGCCGATCTCGACGAGATGATCGGCGATCGGCAATTTGCGGAAATTCGGATCCCGCGCGGCGCGCCGCTGGCGGCTGTCATAGCCGATATCGAGCCCCGACAGATCGGCCGTCGCAAACGGGCCGATCGGGTAGCCGAAATCGACCATGACCTGATCGATCTCTTCCGGCAGCGCCCCTTCCTCGACCATGATGTTCATCTCGACCCCGAACGGGCCGCGGCTGCGGTTGGCGACAAAGCCGTCGCAATTGCCGGCCATCGCGCTGATCTTGCCGATCTTGCGCCCGAGATCCATCGCTGTCATCAGGGTGTCCGGCGCGCTTTTCGCCCCGCGCACGACTTCGAGCAATTTCATGACATTGGCGGGCGCGAAGAAATGCGTGCCGGCGACGTCCTGCGGCCGCCTCGTCGCATTCGCCATGATGTCGATGTCGATGCCCGAGGTGTTGGTATAGAGCAGCGCCCCCGGCTTCATGACCGCATCGAGCGTGCGGAACACCTCTTCCTTGACCGGAATGCGCTCGAACACCGCCTCGATGACGACGTCGCAATCGCGGATCGCCTCGTAATCGGCGACCGGCTCGATCAGGGCGAGGCGCTTTTCCATCTCGGCGGCGGCGAGGCTGCCGCGCCGCACGCTGGTCTCGTAATTGCTACGGATGCGCGCCATGCCGCGCTCGAGCGCCTCTTTCGTGGCGTCGAGGATTTTGACCGGGAAGCCGTAATCGGCAAAGCTCATCGCGATGCCGCCGCCCATCGTGCCGGCGCCGACAACCGCCGCGGTGCGGATCGGGCGCACCGGCGTCCCGCGCGGGATGTCGGGGATATGCGCCGCCTCGCGCTCGGCGAAAAAGGCATAGCGCAGGGCCCGCGCCTCGTCGGAATTCTCGAGCTCGTCAAACAGCTCGCGCTCGCGCCTTAGACCCTCCTCGAAGGGCAGCGTGCACGCCGCCTCGACCGCGGTGATGCAGTGATAGGGCGCCTTCTGGTTGCGGGCGCGGCGGGCGATGCGCTGGCGCATCGCCTCGAACAGACCGGGCTCGGCCCGGGCTTCGGCAAGCTTTTCGTCATGGTCGCGGATGCGCGGCAGCGGCCGCCGGTCGGCGATCGCGCGGGCAAAGGCGATCGCCGCCGCCCGCAGATCGGCGCCGTCGGCGACCAGCTCGTCGATAATGCCGAGCTGCTTGGCTTCGGGGGCCGGGACATGGCGCCCGCTGACGATCATTTCGAGCGCCGCCTTCGGGCCGATCAGGCGCGGCAGGCGCTGGGTGCCGCCGCCGCCCGGGATGATGCCGATCAAGACTTCCGGCTGCCCGACCTTGGCATTCGGCATCGCGATGCGATAATGGCAGGCGAGCGCGATCTCCAATCCGCCGCCGAGCGCATAGCCGTGGATCGCCGCGACGACCGGCTTTTGGCTCTCATCGAGAACGTCGTACACCCGCTTGCCCATGACCGGGCGCGGCCGGTTCGTGCCGAACTGGCGGATGTCGGCGCCGGCGATGAAGGTGCGGCCGGCGCCGATCAGCACCATCGCCGCGATCGCTGGGTCGGCATTGCCGCGCTCGAGAGCGGCGATAATGCCTTCGGGCACGCCCGGCGACAGTGCGTTGACCGGCGGATTGTCGATCGTAATGACGCCGATCCCGTTGTCGTTTTCAAAGCGAACCAGTTCGCCTTCCGCCATGTCTTCCTCCTGCCGAATTCGTAGCCGGGGAAGGATCGCGGCGGAGGCCCGCCGCGCCCTCTCCCGGGGCTCAAACGGTTGCCGCGCTGCCGAGAATGACCGTGCTCTGCGAGGACAGGACGCCGCCATTGCCGTGCGCAAGCGCCACCTCGCAACCCGCGACCTGGCGCGCGCCGCCCTCGCCGCGCAGCTGGCGCACCGCCTCGATCAACAGGAACAGCCCGTACATGCCGGGATGGCAATAGGACAGGCCGCCGCCATTGGTGTTGACGGGCAATGCCCCGCCGGGCGCGATGCGGCCGTCCGCGACAAAGGGCCCGCCTTCGCCCTTGGCGCAAAAACCGAGATCCTCAAGAAACAGGATCGTGTTGATCGTGAATGCGTCATAGAGTTCGAGCACGTCGATGTCGCGGGGCGCAAGCCCGGCCATCCTGTAGGCGGCCGCCCCCGATTGCACGGCCCCGGTGCGGGTCAGATCGGGCATGCTCGAGATGCTGGCATGGGTGATCGCCTGGCCGCAGCCGAGCACATAGACCGGCGGCTTTCTGAGCGCGCGGGCGCGCTCCGGCGTGGTCATTACGATCGCGCCGCCGCCGTCGGTGACAAGGCAGCAGTCGCGCACCGTGAACGGGTAGCTGACCATCGGCGCCGCCAGCACCTCGGCGATCGAGAGCGGCTTCTTCTCCCAGGCGGCCGGGTTTTTGAGCGCCCACTGCCGCGCCGCCACCGCGACCGCCGCCAATTGTTCGCGCGTCGTGCCGAATTCGTGCATGTGGCGCGAGGCGGCCAGCGCGTAGGCCGAGGCCGGCAGAAACGGGCGAAACGGCGTCTCGTAGGGGTTGACCTCGCGCACCGAGGCCTGGCGGCGCCCGACGCTGCGCTGCGTGCTGCCGTAGGCGATGACGGCGATCCGGCACAGCCCGGCCGCCAGCGCCGCCTGGGCGTGCGCGACGTGAAACATGAAGGAGGAGCCGCCGAGGATCGTCGTGTCGATATAGGCGGGCGAAAAGCCGAGATATTCGGCAAGCGAGAGGCCGGAGGTGCGGGCCTGCGTCGTCGCGCACAGCAGGCCGTCGACATCCCTGAGGGCAAGCCCGCAATCGGCGAGCGCGCGATGGACGCCCTGCGCCATCAGGTCAAGCGGGCTCATGCCGTCGGCGACGCGGCCGAGATCGCTTTCGGCGACGCCGACGATCGCCGCGCCGGCGCGCACCAGCCCGTCCATCACGCGCCCTCCGCCGGCACGAAGACCGGATAGGGCGGCTCGCCGCCATCCGGCCGATGCACGCGGAAGCGGACGCGCATGCCGATCCTGACCGCTTGCGGCGGGATCTCCTCGACCCGGCTCATCAGCCGGAACCCTTCGTCGCAGTCGACGAGCGCGACATTGTAGGGCGCCCCTTCGCGCGGATGCACGACCGTCGTCGCATAGACCGTGCCGAGCCCGCAGGCAACGCGCCATTCGAGCCGGTCGCTGCCGGTATAGGGGCACAGCACGCGCGGATAGAAGACCGCGCGGTTCGCCGCCGGGCTCCACTGATAGACGAGCTCGCCCCTGTCCAGATGGGCCTGATAGATCGCGAGCGGCGATTGCGACATCTGTTCCATCCTGCACCCTCCCCGGCGCCCGCCGCCGTCCGGAACGGCCGTCGACGCCGCCCGTGCCCGCGGCCTGAAACCGGGACATCGACGCCGCCGGCCGCCTGTCGATGCGGTCGCGGCGCAACCCCGGCGGCGCGATTGATAGCATCGATCGGCGCCGCCACAAACTCCCGAGCGGCGTTGCCGCGGCCGCGAAATAGCGGGCGCCGGCCGCCAGTTTGCCGTATAGGATAGGACCCGTCCCGCCGCCAACGTCATTATGGAGGTTCTGATGGGCAGGCTTGCCGGGAAAGTCGCGCTGGTGACCGGCTCGGGCCGCAATATCGGCCGCGCGACGGTGTTGAAATTGGCCGCGGAAGGCGCTCACGTCATCGTCAACGCCCGCGCGAACCAGGCCGAGGCCGAGGCGGTTGCGCGCGAAGCCCGGGACCTCGGGGTCGAGGCGCTCGCCGTTCTTGCCGACCTTGCCCGCCGGGACCAGATCGAGGCGATGGTGGCGCAGGCCTTCGACCGGTTCGGCCGCATCGACATCCTGATCAACAATGCCGCCATCCGGCCCCACAAGCCCTTCACCGAGCTGACGGTGGAGGACTGGGAAGAGGTCAGGGGGGTGGTTCTCGACGGGGCGCTTCATCTGACGCGGGCGGTCATCCCCGCGATGGTCGAGCGCCGCTACGGGCGCATCCTGTTTTTCACCGGCGAGGGCGCTTTTACCGGCGGCAGCGGGCGCGCCCACGTGTCGGCGGCGAAAATGGGTCTGGTCGGGCTCGCGCGCGCGCTCGCCTCCGAATTCGCCGCATCCAACATCAGGGTCAACGTGGTCTCACCGGGCAGCATCGACACCGTGCGCGCGCATCCCGAATGGTATCGCGGGCATGTCCCGAGCGCCGCCGGCATTCCGCTCGGGCGCCAGGGGACGGTGGATGAGATCGCCGCCACCTGCCTGTTCCTGGTCAGCGACGACGGCGGCTTCATCACCGGTCAGACGATCCACGTCAACGGCGGCAGCGCGTATTACTGAAGCGGACCGCTCAGCCGGGCTCGGCGATCAGCACGGCGACCGGGAACATCGCCAGCAGCGCGCCGGCGCCGATCCGCTCGGCAGCTGCGAGCCTGCGCCCGGCAAAGACGTCATGCCAGCCGGGGCCGGGCGGCAGCGCGAGGGCGGTGTCGCCCCATGCGGCGGCGCCGTCGCGGTACAGGCGCCAGAGGAGGCGCGGCACGGCGACGACCAGCCTTTCTGCGCCGCGGCTGCGCGCAAAGGCGCACAGATGCGCGCTGTTGTCGCCGGCGACGGCGAGCGGCTGGTAGTCGCCCTCGGCAAAAAGCCCGGGATGGCGGCGGCGCAGATCGAGCAGCCGGCGGATGACGAACAGCTTCTCGCGCCCGTCCCGCCACTGGGCGGCGAAGTCGGCGGGGGTGGCGCCGGCGACCGCCTCGCTAAGGCGTGCGCGCGCCTCCCAGTCGACCGCGCCGCGATTGTCCGGATCGACCAGGCTGAAATCCCACAATTCGCCGCCCTGATAGATGTCCGGTACGCCGGGCACGGTCAGCTTCAGCACCAGCTGGGCGAGCGAAGCGATCGCCGCGGGCCGCGCCAGCGCGGCGACAAATTCGTGGAATTCGGCAAGAAACGGGTTCGGGCGCGCGGTGTCGAGCACGCCGCGCACAAAGCCTTCGAGCGCCGCCTCATACGCGCCGTCGGGGTTGCTCCAGCTTGAGACTTCTTTCGCCTCGCGCACCGCCTTGATCATATAGGCCGCCATGCGCGCGGCCAGCGCCCGCATGCCGTCCGCGTCGGCGGGGTCGAGAGCGGGCGGCCAGGCGCCGAGCAGGGCCTGATAGAACAGGTATTCGAGGTTGCGGTCGGGCACCAGCATGCCGGCTACCTCGCGGCGGCGGGAGCGGTTGAGGCGCAGCCAGCGCAGGACCCGCCTTTCCCATTCCTGCGGCATTTCCGCGAGCAGGGCCAGGCGCAGGCGGGCGTCCTCGCCGCGCTTGGTATCGTGGGTCGCCGTCGTCACCATGCTGTTCGGCAAGGTGCGCCGGCGCTCCTGCATCAGGTGGTGGAACGCCGCCACCGACATGCCGAAGCGGCGGGGGTCGCCGCCGACCTCGTTCAGGGCCAGCAGCCGGACATAGCGGTAAAAGGCGGTGTCCTCGAGGGATTTCGCCATGACCGGGCCGGTGACCTGCTGGAAATGCATGGCGGCGCGCAGCGCCTGCTGCGGATGCGAATGCCGGCGCGGATCGGCCAGTCGCGCCGTCAGCACGTCGTGCAGGAAATCGAAGATGCTCAGATCGGGACCGGCCCAGCGCTTTTTCGCCTGGGCCAGCGCCCATTCGATATAGCGCCGGTCGTCGACGCCGGCGCCGCGCCGCGAGACATAGGTGCGATAGACCGGAAACGCCGCGATGACCTCGGTCAAGGCCGCGCGGATGCCGTTCAACGTGAAGTCGCGGGTGCGCCATTCGCGCATCGAGAGCTGGTGGAACTCGTCGGCGAGCACGCTGATCTCGCTCGCCAATGTCACCTGCATGATGCGCTGCTTGGCGGCGTAGAGGACCTCGTCGAAACTCTCGCCGCGCCCGGCGAGGCGGCGATAGATCCGGGTCATCGCCGCTTCGCCGGCGGGATCGACAAACAGCGCCAGCACCTGGTTCAGGAAGTCGTAGCCGGTGGTGCCGGCGACCGGCCAGTCGGGCAGGGTCTCGTAGCGGGCGAGGATCTTTTCAACCACCAGATAGAGCCCTTGGCCGACCCGCTGTCGCAGCCGCTCGCAATAGGCGCGCGGATCGTAGAGGCCGTCGATATGATCGATCCGCAGCCCCGCGACGTCGCCCCGCGCGACCAGCGCGAAGACGAGCCGGTGGGTCTCCTCGAACAGCTCGGGCAGCTGCATGCGCAAGGCGGCGAGATCGTTGATGTCGAAAAAGCGCCGGTAATTGATCTCCTCCGCCGCCACGCGCCAGTAGGCGATGCGGTAGGCCTGCCGCTCCAGCAGCCGGTGCAGCGGGCGGAAGCTGGCCGGCTCGCCCGGCCGCCCGGCAAAATGCGCCAGCGCTCCGGCGATCGCCTGCGCGGCGGCGGCGTCGCGGGCGTATTCGGCCAGCCTCCGCTTCAGCAGGCCGGCGCGCTCGCGCAGCTCGCGCCGGCGCCGCACGCCGCCCAATATCTGCTCGGCAAGGCCGGCTAAGGGGGCGCCGGCATGCGCCAGGATCATCGCGTAGCTTCTGGGCGAGATCGGGAAGCGGTGCTCGCGATACCAGGCGCTGAAGCTGCCCTCCGCGGCATCGAAGGCAAGCGTGATCTCCCCTTTTTCGAGGACGATCCCGTAATGCTCGTCGAGCACCGGCAGCAGCACCCGGCCTTTCAGATCTTCCCGGCTGGCGTTCCAATTGATGTCGAAATAGGCGGCGAACGGGGAATCCTCGCCCCATTCGAGCACGTCGAGCCACCACGCATTGTCGCGCCCGCCGACGCCGACGTGATTGGGGACGATGTCGAGGATGAGGCCCATGTCATGCGCCTTGAGGGCGGCGACAAAGGCGCGCAGACCCTCCTCCCCGCCGAGCTCCGGGCTGATCCGGTTGTGATCGACGATGTCGTAGCCGTGGGTCGAGCCGGGCCGCGCCTGCATGATCGGGGAGGCGTAGACATGGCTGATCCCGAGCCGGGCCAGATAGGGCACCAGCCGCGTCGCCTCGGCGAAGGTGAAGCCGGCGTGAAACTGCAGGCGGTAGGTGGCGCGAATCTCGGGCAACGGAGCCTCATCCCCGCCGCGCCCGCGCCCGCGCGATCAGCGCCGCGACGCGGGCAAGCTCGGCGCCGCCGAGGATCTCCTCAAGGGTGCGCGGCAGCCGCCGGCGCCAGTTGGGATGGGCGTCGGTCGTGCCCGGCAGGTTCGCCTGCTCGTCGGCGGCCAGGATGTCTTCGAGCTGGACCAGCATCAGCCGGGCGTGCGAGCGCGCCAGAAAGGCCAGTATGGCATCGCCGAGCGCGGGCGAATAGGCGGGCTCGCCGGTCTGCGAGAGGAATTCGCCGAACCGTTCGGCAGCCAGCAGCCCCTCGCGGGCGAGCGCCTCCAGCAGCAGCCGGCGGTCGCGCGCGCGCTCCTTTTCCTCCTGCTGCTGCGCCGCGGCGTCGGGATAGAGATGCAGCCGGCGGCGCCAGGCGAGGTCGGTGCCGCACCAGAACCCCTTGACGGTGGCGACGTCGTGGGTCGCGGCCGACGCCGCGGCCAGCGCCGGGTACTGGCAGGGCGGCACAAAGGCGCCGTCCGGCCCGCGCTCGAAGCGCACGACCCGGTAGGAGAGCACCTGCGCGCGCTGCATGGTGTCGCGAAAGCCCTCCGGCACCGTGCCCAGATCCTCGCCGATCACGGCGCAGCGATGGCGGCAGCTCTCGAGGGCGAGCAGGCGCAGCAGCGCGTCGAGCGGGTAGGCGACATAGGCGCCGGCATGCGCCGCCATCCCGTTCGGGATCCAGTAGAGGCGGGACAGCGACATGACGTGGTCGAGGCGCAGGATGCCGGCATGGCGCATATTGGCCCGCAACGCCTGGATGAACGGGGCAAAGCCGCGGCGGCGCAGGACCAGCGGATTGACCGGCGCCAGCCCCCAATTCTGCCCGGTACGGCTCAGCGGATCGGGCGGCGCGCCGATCGCCGCGCCGGGCGCCACCAATTCCTGATCCGACCAGGCTTCGGCGCCGTGCGGATCGGCGCCGACGGCAAGGTCGCGGTAGAGCCCGATCGTCAGCCCGCCGGCGCGCCCGGCCGCCGCCGCGGCGGCAAGCTGGCGGTCGGCCTGCCACTGCAGGAACTCGAAGAATTCGACCCGCTCGCAACGGGCGCGGGCGAAGTCGGCGACCGCGGGCGAGCGCGGATCGCGCATCGCGGGGGGCCAGTCCGTCCATGAAAAGCGCCGCTCGCCGCCGTAATAGTATTCGTGCAACGCCTCGAAACAGGCGAAATCGCGCAACTCCCGCCCGCCCGAGCGCTGGAAGTCGCGGAACTGCGCGCCCAGCTCGCCGCGGGCGGCCCCCGCCTCGCCCAGCTCGCAGGCGCGGAAGCGGCGGTAGAGCGCTTCCAGCACCGGCCGCTTGCAGGCGGCGACGGCCCCGTAATCGACCAGCCCGGCGGCGTCGGCGGCGGCGCGCGCGGCGGCGAATTCCGGCCGGCCCAGCAGCTCCCGCACCGCCGCATCTTCGGCAAAGCCCGGCACCGCGGTCACGTCGATATAGAGATAGTTGAGCCACAGCCGGCTCGACGGCGAATACGGGCTGACATGCAGCGGCTCGGCGGCGTAGAGCGCGTGCAGCGGGTTGATGCCGAGCACCGCGGCGCCGCGGGCGCCGGCCGCCTGCCCGAGCCGGCGCAAATCGCTGAAATCGCCGATCCCCCAGCCCTCGGCGCGGCGCAGCCCGTAGAGCTGGCAGGTCAGCCCCCAGCTGCCGGCGCCGGGTCCGAGCGCCTCGGGCAGATGGCAGCGCGCCGGCGCGACCGCGAGGGAGATCTCGGCGGCGACGCCGCCGGCGGCGATGGCGAGCCGGTGATAGCCGAGCGGCATGCCGGCCGGCAGCGGCAATATGTAGCGCTCCCCGGCCCGGGCGCCGTCGAGCGCAAGCCCGCCGCCCCGCTCGCTCCCATCCTCCAGGCGGCAGCGCCAGGTGAGCGCGCGGGCGGCGGGCGGCAGGCGCAGCGGCAGCGCCGGGGCCGGATCCTCGGCATGCACCAGTTGCAGCGGATCAAGCCCGAACGGCGCCTGCTCTTCGGCCGCGGCGAGCTCATGCCGCGCCCGCTCCGGGTCCGGGGAAAAGCCGAGCGCGCCGATCAGCGCCAGCAACGCCTCGTCGGAAACCGCGCGGGGCTGTCCGAGCGCATCGGTATGGTGGAGCGCGATGCCGAGACGGGCGGCGATGTCGACGAGGGCGGCCCGGTCGGTCATCGCGTCAGGATCCGCCGCCGGCGGAGAGCGGGGGGCGCGGCGCCCGCGACAAGGAGGGCCCCATCGGCAAAGGGTCCCCCGGCTAGGGCGGGCCCGCCGCGGCGGCGGGCGGGCGCAGCAGGAAGGCGGCGCTGTGCGGCGCGATCGCCGCCGCGGCAAAAGCGGCCGAGGCGTAGATCAGGCGGGCATCGTCGAGGCTTTCGGACAGGGCCGTGGGCTGCGCCGCAAAATTGGCGAGCAGCACAAGCCGCGAACCGTCGCCGAGCCGCCATTCGACGCGAATCGCCCGCTCGTCCAGCAGATCGTAGCGGCCGGCAAACCCGCCGATCCCGGCCAGGCGGGGGACGATCTCGCGCGCCCGGATCGCCAGCAGCCGGCGGCAGCGCGCCAGCCAGCACCGGTGCGGCGGCCGGTCCGGCTCCTCCCAATCGAGCCGGGCGGCGAGAAAGGTCTCGACGGCGCCGGGGTCGGGGATGCGGGCGCGCGCCGCCGCCTCGGCAAAGTCGGGGAGATGCGCGAATTCGCGGCGCCGCCCCTCGCACACCTGCCGCGCCAGAGCGGGCTCGAAATCGCAGAAGAACGGGAACGCCCGCCGGCTTGCCCATTCCTCGCCCATGAACAAAAGCGGGATCTGTGGCGACAGCAGGATGATGGCAAGGCCGGCATGCAGCACCGCCGCGGGCAGGCGCGCGGCCAGCCGGGTGCCGAACGGGGTGTTGCCGATCTGGTCGTGGTTCTGCAGATAGGCGACAAAGGCGGTCGCCGGCAGCCCGGCCGACGGCGCGCCGCGTCGCCGGCCGCGGCGAAACGGCGACGGCTCGCCCTGATAGGCAAAGCCCTCGGCCAGCGCGCGCGCCAGATGCGCGGCCGGCCGCTGCGCGAAATCGGCGTAGTGGCCGGCCGTCTCGCCGCTGATCAGCACGTGCAGGGCGTGGTGCACGTCGTCGTTCCACTGCGCGGTGTAGCGCGGCCCGCCGTCGTCGCGGCGCTCGAGCCGGCGGACCTCGTTGCGGTCGTTTTCCAGCACGAGATGGACCTCGCGCCCGCGCAGGCGGCGCCGCACATGCTCGGCGAGCTCGTCGAGGAGGTCGGGCGTGCGCTCGTCGACGATCGCGTGCACGGCATCGAGGCGCAGCCCGTCGAAATGGAACTCCTCAAGCCAGTACAAGGCGTTATGGATGATGAAATCGCGCACCGGCCGAGACGAATAATCGGGCGCGGCGCCCCACGGCGTATGCCGCCCGGCGGCAAAGAAATCGGGGGCGATCGCCGGCAGATAATTCCCCTCGGGCCCGAAATGATTATAGACGACGTCGAGGAACACGGCGAGGCTGCAGTGATGACAGGCCTCGACCAGCCGCTTCAACTGTTCGGGCCGGCCGTAGCAGGCGGCGGGCGCATACAGATAGACGCCGTCATAGCCCCAGTTGCGACTGCCGGGAAAGGCCGCGACCGGCATCAGCTCGATCGCCGTCGCGCCGAGCGCGCGGATATGGTCGAGGCGGCCGACGACCCCGGCAAAATCGCCGCTCGGCGAAAACGTGCCGACATGCAGCTCGTAGAGGACGATCTCCTCCCATTTGCGGCCGCGCCAGCCGGAATCGTTCCAGACATAGGCTTCGGGATCGACGATCTCGCTGGCGCCGTGCACGCCTTCGGGTTGGAAGCGGGAGGCCGGGTCGGGATAGGGCCGGCCGTCGACGAGGTAGCGGTAGCGATCGCCGGGCCGCGCCGCCGCGGTGGTCAGCGAGAACCATCCCCCCTCCTCGCGGACCATCGCGATCTCGCGGGGAGCGGCGGTTTCGAGCCGCAGCGCGACCGTTTTCGCCCGCGGCGCCCACAGGCGGAAGCGCACGCCCTGCGGCCCCGGCTCGGCGCCGCAGAACAGCTCATGACGGCGGCGCATCGCCGCCTCCGCCGTCGGCGCGCTCGGGCGGCCCGAAGCCGCGTTCGCCGCTCTCCGGAGCGGCTCCCTCGGCGCGCGGCGCGCGGTTGATGAACAATGCGAAGGAGCGGCCGCGCAGCCGGTATTTGTCACCGGGATGGTAGATCCTGCCGTTCTCGACGAGCCCGCTGTCCTCGGCGGTGTCGACCAGCGGCTGCCAGGACAGCGGCGCCGCCAGGCGCGGCAGCACGAAATCGAGATCGCCGTGATAGGCGTTCATCATGACCAGAAAGCTCTCGTCGATGTCGCGCTGGCCGCCCGGCGTGAAGAACTCGCCGGCGGCGCCGCTCAACACATAGCCGAGCGAGAGCGCGAACGGGTTGTTCCAGTCGGCGGCGGTGGCCTCGGCCCCCGACGGGGTGATCCAGGTGATGTCCTTGACCCCCGCCTGCGAGAGCACCTCGCCGCGCAGAAAGCGCGGCCGCGAAAACACGCGGTGGCGGCGGCGCAGATGGATCAGGAAGCTGACAAAGCGGCGCAATGCCTCGTCCTGCGGGCGGATCTTCTCCCACTCGAACCAGGAGATCTCGTTGTCCTGACAATAGGCGTTGTTGTTGCCGCGCTGCGTGCGGCCGATCTCGTCGCCGGCGAGCAGCATCGGCACGCCCAGCGAGAGCAGCAACGTCGCCAGCAGATTGCGCCGCTGCCGGTCGCGCAGGGCGAGGATGGCAGGATCCTCGCTCGGCCCCTCGACGCCGTAATTGCAGCTGTAATTGGCGTCGCTGCCGTCGCGGTTGTTCTCGCCGTTCGCCTCGTTGTGCTTGGCGTTGTAGCTGACCAGATCCTGCAATGTGAAGCCGTCATGGGCGGTGATGAAATTGATGCTGGCCCACGGCCGCCGGCCGCGATAGCCGAAGATGTCGGACGAGCCGGCAACGCGCGAGGCGAGCACCGCGACGAGCCCGTTGTCGCCCTTCCAGAAGCGCCGCACGGTGTCGCGATACTGCCCGTTCCATTCCGCCCAGCCCGGCGGAAAATTGCCGAGCTGATAGCCGTAGGGGCCGAGGTCCCAGGGCTCGGCGATCAGCTTCACCCCGGCCATCACCGGATCCTGCCGGATCGTGTCGAAAAACGCGCTGCCCTGCGTGAAATCGCCGTTCTCGCGGGCCAATGCCGTGGCCAGATCGAAGCGGAAGCCGTCGACATGCATCTCCTGCGCCCAGTAGCGCAGCGAATCCATGACCAATTGCAGCACGCGCGGATGGTCGAGATTGAGCGTGTTGCCGGTGCCGGTGACGTCCTGGTAGTAGCGCTGGTCCTCGGCGAGCCGGTAATAGGACTTGTTGTCGATGCCGCGGAACGACAGGGTCGGCCCGAGGTGATTGCCTTCGCCGCTGTGATTGTAGACGACGTCGAGAATGACCTCGATGCCGGCATCGTGCAGCCGCTTGACCGCGGTCTTGAAGGCGGCGATCGAGCTGGTCGGCAGGAAGCGCGGATCCGGCGCGAAAAAGGCGATCGTATTGTAGCCCCAATAGTTGACGAGCCCGCGCTCGACCAGATGGCGGTCGTCGACCGCGGCGTGGATCGGCAGCAATTCGATCGCGGTGACGCCGAGATCGACCAGATAGTCGATGATCGGCGGCGAGGCCAGACCGGCAAAGGTGCCGCGAAAGCGCGGCTCGACCCCGGGGTGCTTGATGGTCAGGCCGCGCACGTGCAGTTCGAGGATGATCGTCTCCTCCCACGGCGTTTGCGGCCGGCGGTCGTCGCCCCAGGTGAAGGCCGGCTCGATGACCCGGCATTTCGGCACGTTGCGGGCATTGTCGCGGCGGTCGAAGGAGAGGTCCTCGCGCGGGCTGCCGACGCGGTAGCCGAACAGCGCATCGCTCCAGCGAACCCGCCCGTGCAGCGATTTCGCGTAAGGGTCGATCAGCAGCTTGTTCGGGTTGAAGCGGTGGCCGTTCGCCGGATCGAACGGGCCATAGACGCGATAGCCGTAGAGCAGGTTCGGGCGGGCGTCGGGCAGATAGGCGTGCCACACCTCGTCGGTATATTCCGGCAGCGCGATCCGCGCCTCTTCGTAGATCCCGGTGCGATCGAACAGGCACAGCTCGACCTTTTCGGCATGGGCCGAAAAGATCGCGAAATTGACCCCCTTGCCGTCCCAGGTCGCGCCGAGCGGAAAGGGGCGGCCGGGCCAGACCTTGGTCGGTGACGGCATCGCTCGCTCCCGCCTCAGGGCGCGGTGAAGATCAGCACGCCGAGCGGCGGCAGGCGCAGGCGCAGCGAATAGGCGTGGCCGTGCATCGGATGCGCCTCGGCATGCGCCTCGCCGGCATTGCCGACGCCGCTGCCGCCGTATTCGCGCGCGTCGGTGTTGAGGCGCTCGCGCCAGCGCCCGGGCCGCGGCACCCCGATCCGGTAGTCCTCGCGCGGCACCGGCGTGAAATTGCAGACGACGACCGCAAGCGCGTGCGGATCGCGGCCGCGGCGCAGATAGGAGAGCACGCTCTGCTCGGCATTGGCGGCGTCGATCCAGGCGAAGCCCTCGGCCTCGCAGTCCAGCTGATGGAGCGCCGGCGTGTCGCGATAGAGGCGGTTGAGATCGGCGATCAGGCGCTGGACGCCGCGATGCAGCGGGTCGGCGAGCAGGTGCCAGTCGAGCTCCCGGTCATGATCCCACTCGCTCTGCTGGCCCCATTCGCCGCCCATGAACAGCAGTTTCTTGCCGGGATGGGTCCACATGAAACCGAAATAGGCGCGCAGATTGGCAAAACGCTGCCAGCGGTCGCCCGGCATGCGGGCGAGCAGCGAGCCCTTGCCGTGCACCATCTCGTCGTGCGACAGCGGCAGGATGAAATTCTCGTGGAACGCGTAGAGCAGGCCGAAGGTCAGGTCGTTGTGATGGTATTTGCGGTAGATCGGGTCTTTGGCCATGTACCGCAGCGTATCGTGCATCCACCCCATGTTCCATTTGAAACCGAAGCCGAGCCCGCCGACATAGGTCGGGCGCGAGACCATCGGCCAGGCGGTCGATTCCTCGGCGATCGAGGTGGCGCCGCCGCCCTCGCCGAAGATCAGCTCGTTGAGGCGCCGCAGGAAGGCGATCGCCTCCAGATTTTCGCGGCCGCCGAAGACGTTCGGGATCCACTCGCCGGGGCCGCGGCTGTAGTCGCGGTACAGCATCGAGGCGACGGCGTCGACGCGCAGGCCGTCGATATGATATTCGCGCAACCAGTAGAGCGCGCTCGACAGCAGGAAATTGCCGACCTCGCGGCGGCCATAATTGTAGATCAGCGTGTTCCAGTCGCGGTGATAGCCCTCGCGCGGATCGGCGTGCTCGTACAGGGCGGTGCCGTCGAAGCGGCCGAGCCCGTGCGCATCGCTCGGAAAATGGCCGGGCACCCAGTCGAGCCACAGGCCCAGCCCGGCCGCGTGGCAGGCCTCGACAAAGGCGCGGAAATCGTCGGGCGCGCCGTGCCGGCCGGTCGGCGCGAACAGCGCGATCGGCTGATAGCCCCAGGAGCCGTCAAACGGGTATTCGGTGACCGGCAGGATCTCGATATGGGTGAAGCCGAGGTCGCGGGCATAGGGGACGAGCTGCTCGGCGAGCTCGCGATAGCTCAGATACCGCCGCCCGTCGCCGGGGCGGCGCCAGGACGGCAGATGCACCTCATAGACCGCGATCGGCGCCTCGCGGTCATTGCGGCGCCAGCGCTCGGCCATGAAGGCCTCGTCCCGCCAGCGGTGGCGGGACGGCGCGGCGATGATCGAGGCGGTCCCGGGCGGCGGTTCGGCCTGCTCGGCATGGGGATCGGCCTTGAGCGGCAGCAGCCGGTCGTCGGGACCGACGATCTCGTATTTGTAGAGATGGCCGGGTTCGAGCCCGGGAACGAAGATCTCCCAGAACCCGCCGTCGCGCCGCCGCATCGGCAGGCGGCGGCCGTCCCAGGCGTTGAAATCGCCGACGAGGCTGACCCGCCGCGCATTCGGCGCCCATACCGCAAAGGCCACCCCGGCGACCCCCTGATGCACGAGCGCATGGGCCCCGAGCTTTTGATAGCTGGTCAGATGGTTGCCCTCGATCAGCAGATGGATGTCGAGCTCGCCCAGCACCGGGCCGAAGCGGTAGGCGTCCTCGAATTCGCGCCAGGCCCCTTCCGAGAACGCGCGCAGCCGGTAGGGGAACGGCTCGCGGCGCCCGGGCAGCGCTGCGACGAACAGCCCGTCGCGATGGACGCGCCGGCCCTCGGCCACGACCTCGCCGCTGTCCGCCGCGACGACCGCCATCCGCGCGGCGTCGGGCAGAAACGCGCGCACGCACAGCCCGCTCGCGGTGCGGTGCATGCCGAGGAACGAGAACGGGTCGTCATGCCGCGCCGCGACGATCGCCGCGATGTCGCGGCTAGCGGGGTGCGGCACTCTCGCCCCCGCCCATACGGCCCAGAATGTCGAGCACGCCCTGCAGCGGGATCTCCACCCAGCCGGGCCGGTTGGCCAGCTCGTAGGAGACCTCGTAGACGGCCTTTTCGAGCATGAAAAAGGTGGTCATCTGGCGGGCTAGGCGCTTGCTCGCCGGATAGGCGGGGCAGCCGCGCATCGTGCGGCGATAGGCCGCGCGGAACCCGTCGACGGCGCGCTGGCGCCAGGATTCGGCGAGCTGGGTCATGCGCGGCCGGGCCGCCGGCCGGCTCTCGGCGAGCTGGCGCACGGCGGTGACGACGGCGTAGTCGAACGAGCGGATCATGCCGGCGACGTCGCGCAGCGGCGGCCCCTTCTGCCGCCGCGCCGCCAGCGGGCGCGCCGGCTCGCCCTCGAAATCGATGATGAAGAAGTCGTTCTGGGCGACCAGCACCTGCCCGAGATGAAAGTCGCCGTGGATGCGGGTCTTTTGCGCCTCGACCGCCTCCGGGATCAGGGCGCCGATCGCGGCGAACAACCGCTCGCGCGCGGCCAGCAGCCGCTCGGCCAGCGCTCGCGCCGGCTCCGGCAGCCGCGGCCGCTCGCGTTCGAGCGCGGCGAGCATGCGGGCGGCGGCTTCGGCGAGCGCCTCGCGCCATTCGCGGACGTCCTCGCGCGTCACCGGCTCGGGCGCGAAGGCGGGGTCGTCGCCGGCATATTCGGCCAGCGCGCGGTGCATCTCGGCGGTGCGCATGCCGAGCTGGCGCGCCAGCGATAAAAAGAACAGATCGGGATCGGCCAGTTCGGGCGAGCCGCCGCCGGTCGACAGCGCGTCGTCGAGATAGCGGGTCAGATAGTCGAGCGCCTGCGTCCAGCCGTCGCCCTGGTTGCGGACATGGCCGAACAGCACGCCGAGCGCGCTCGTCTGCGCCCCGTCCGCGGCCAGGGCCAGCTCGATCGTCGCCAGCGGCGGCGGCGTGTTGGCAAAGCCGGCGCGCTCGACCAAAAAGCGCGCCATCTCGATCTCGGGATGCGGCCCCGGCTGCAGGCGGCGGTAGAGTTTGAGCACCGCATACCCCTCGAACAGCACCGAGCTGTTCGACTGCTCAGCGCCGAGCCGGCGCGGGATCAGCGCGGTCGGCGGCGGCAGGCGGGCGAAGCCCGGCGTCTTGCGGCAGCGGATTTCCCCGCCCTCGAGCGGCACCGTCGCCTCGGCCATGATCCGCTCGATCATCGCCAGCGCGAACTTGTCCTGCGCGAGCGCATCGACCAGCGCGCCCTCGCGGCGCCATTGCCGCAATTCGGCCAAGGTCGCCGGCAGCAGCGCCTGCCGCAGCTCGCTCTCGGGATGCGCCCACACCGTCGCGAGCGGCACGAAATAGCGCTGCCGCTCGCCCTGCGCGAGGTCCGCCTCGACGACGGCGGCGAGAAACGTCTCGGGCGGCGCGCCGCCGGCGAGCTCGCCCTGGGCCGCGATGAGGCCGGTCCGTACGCGCGCGTCCTTGCCGGCGAACCAGCGCTGGCGCGGCAGGTAATTCGGCAGCACCTCCTCCTCGAGCAGGCGCCGGTTGTGCGGCCGGAACAGGTCGGCGAAGCCCTGCGGCATGACCAGCGTGACGAATTCGGGCGGGGCCGGGACTGTCGCCGTCTCCGGCGCCGCCGGCACCAGATCGAACCAGAAGAAGCTGTAGGCCTGCAGGGTCAGCAGATAGGGGGTCTCGGCGATCGGCGGGAAGGCGCTGCGCCCGAGCAGCTCGATCGGCTGGCGGCCGGCCAAATCCGACAGGTCGAGCGCGACCGCCTGCGGCGAGCGCGACAGGTTGGCGACGACGAGGATGATCTCGTCCGCGTATTGGCGCAGATAGGCGATGACCTTGCGGTTGGACGGATAGAGAAAGCGCAGGCTGCCGCGACCGAAGGCCTGCCGCGAGCGGCGCGCCGCGATCAGCCGCTTGACCCAGTTCAGCAGCGAGGAGGGCGAGCGGCTCTGGGCCTCGACATTGACCGCCATGAAGCCGTAGACCGGGTCCATGATCGGCGGCAGGTAGAGCCGCGCCGGATCGGCGCGCGAGAAGCCGCCGTTGCGGTCGAAGGACCATTGCATCGGCGTGCGCACGCCGTCGCGATCGCCGAGAAAGACGTTGTCGCCCATGCCGATCTCGTCGCCGTAATAGAGCACCGGCGTGCCCGGCATCGAGAGCATCAGCGCGGTCAGCAGCTCGATCTTGCGGCGATCATTCTCCATCAGCGGCGCCAGCCGGCGGCGGATGCCGAGATTGAGCCGGGCGCGCCGGTCGGCGGCGTAGTAGTTCCACAGATAGTCCCGCTCGCGGTCGGTCACCATCTCGAGCGTCAGCTCGTCGTGGTTGCGCAGGAACACCGCCCACTGGCAGCTCTCGGGGATGTCCGGCGTCTGCCGAATGATGTCGGTGATCGGGTGCCGGTCCTCGGTCGCCAGCGCCATGTAGATGCGCGGCATCAGCGGGAAGTGGAACGCCATATGGCATTCATCGCCCGCCCCGAAATACTGCAATACGTCCTCCGGCCATTGATTGGCCTCGGCGAGCAGCATGCGGTCGCCGTAGCGGGCGTCGAGCTCGCGCCGCAGCCGGCGCAGGATCTCGTGGGTCTCGGGCAGGTTCTCGTTGAGCGTGCCCTCGCGCTCGATCAGGTAGGGCACGGCGTCGAGACGCATGCCGTCGACGCCGCGGTCGAGCCAGAAGCGCATGACCTCGACGATCGCCCGGAACACGCGCGGGTTGTCGAAATTGAGATCGGGCTGGTGCGAGTAGAAGCGGTGCCAGTAATAGGCCTGCGCCACCGGGTCCCAGGCCCAGTTCGATTTCTCGGTGTCGATGAAGATGATGCGGGTGCCGAGGAATTTCTGGTCGGTATCGCTCCACACGTAGAAGTCGCGGTAGGGCGAGCCGGGCTTGGCGCGCCGCGCACGCTGGAACCACGGATGCTGATCGGAGGTGTGGTTGATCACCAGCTCGGTGATGACGCGCAGATTGCGGCGGTGGGCCTCGCGCACAAAGGCCGTGAAATCGGCCATGCGGCCATAGGCCGGATGGACGTTCTTGTAGTCGGAGATGTCGTAGCCGTCGTCGCGCAGCGGCGAGGGATAGAACGGCAGCAGCCACAGCGCCGTGACCCCGAGATCCTGCAGGTAGTCGAGCTTCTGCCGCAGGCCGCGGAAGTCGCCGATGCCGTCGTCATCGGCGTCGAAGAAGGCCTTGACGTGCAACTGGTAGATGATCGCGTCCTTGTACCAGAGCGCGTCGGTGCGCGCCGGGCACGGCGCCGCGCCGGCCAATGGCTGCGCCAGGGAGAGATCGTCGGGCGGGGTCATCACCGGGGCAGAACGCGGAACAGCAATGCGGGGTTGACGGCGGGGTCAAGGCGCACGCGCTGGCTGGGGCCGCGCCAGAGCGCGCGCGCGCCGGTGAAGGCCTCCTCGACCGCAAACTCGGCCGCCTGCGGCAGACCAAGCTCGGCGAGCGGCAGTTCGAGATCGCCCTCATGGGCCGCATGCGGATCGAGGGTCACCGCGACGATGACGATGTTGCCGCGGTCGGCCGTCGCCTTCGCATAGGCGAGGATCGCCGGATCGGCGCAGTCGATGAAGCGCAGGTTCAGCAATTCCCGCAGGGCCGGGTTGTCGCGCCGGAAGCGGTTCACGATGCGGATGTCGTCCTTGATGTGGCCGGGCCGATCCCAATCCCACACCTTGTATTCGTATTTTTCCGAGTGCAGGTATTCCTCGCGCCCCGGGATCGGCGTGTTTTCGCACAGTTCGAAGCCGTTATAGATGCCGTAGGCGGGCGACAACGTGGCCGCCAGCACGAGGCGGATGCGGAAGGCCGGCCGGCCGCCCTGCTGCAGGAACAGCGGCAGGATGTCGGGGGTATTGGTAAAGAAATTCGGCCGGAAATACTCCTTGGCCGGCCCCTGCGTCAGCTCGGTTAAGTACTCGATCAGCTCCGCCTTGGTGTTGCGCCAGGTGAAATAGGTATAGGACTGGCTGAAGCCCGCCTTCGCGAGGGCCCGCATCATCTTCGGCCGGGTGAACGCCTCGGCCAGGAAGATCACCTCGGGGTGGCGCGCCTTGACCTCGCGAATCAGCCATTCCCAGAACGGCAGCGGCTTGGTGTGCGGGTTGTCGACGCGGAAGGTGCGCACGCCCTCTGCGATCCAGAACAGCACGATGTCGCGCAACTCGTTCCACAACCCCTCGCGATCGGCATTATAGAAGTCGACATTGACGATATCCTGGTATTTCTTGGGCGGGTTTTCGGCAAATTTGATGGTTCCGTCGGGGCGGAAGCGGAACCACTGCGGGTGCTCGCGCACCCACGGATGATCGGGGGCGCACTGGATCGCCAGATCGAGCGCCACCTCCATGCCGAGCGCCTCGGCGGCGCGCACAAAGCGGCGGAAATCGGCGAGCGTGCCGAGGCCCGGATCGACGGCGCGATGGCCGCCTTCGTGCGAGCCGATGGCATAGGGGCTGCCCGGATCGCCCGGCGCGGCGACCAGCGCGCCCTCGCGGCCCTTGCGGTTGACGCGACCGATCGGGTGGATCGGCACCAGATAGACGGTGTCGAAGCCGAGCGCGGCGATCTCGGGCAGGCGCGCGATGCAGTCGTCGAAACTGGCCCCGCGCCCGGGCACGCGGCCCTGGCTGCGCGGGAACATCTCGTACCAGGCGGCAAAGCGTGCCCGCTCGCGGTCGACGATAATCTCGAGTTCGCGCGGGTAGCGCTGCGCGTCCGCGCGCGGCGCCGCCCGCGCCATCACCGCGCGCAGCTCCGCCGACAATAGCAGCCGGGCGCGCTCCGGCGCCGCGGCCGCCTCGAAGCGCCGCAGCAGCGCTTCCAGATAGGCGGCGTCGGCGGCGTCGGCATGCGGCAGCGCCGCCGCGACGAGGGCGCGGCCCTCGATCAGTTCGAGGGCGATGTCCTGGCCGTCGGCGCGCTTTTTCTCGACCTCCTCGCGCCAGCTCTCGAACAGGTCGGTCCACGCCTCGATCGTGTAGCGCCAGCGCCCGATCGCATCGAGCCGGAAGCGGCCGACCCAGCGGTCGTTGTCGAAATGGACCAGCGGCGCCTCGCGCCAAGGTTGGTCCTCGGGGGCGTACTTGACGACGGCGCGCAGCTTCTCATGGCCGTCGCGGAACAGATCGGCCCATACCTCGAAGCTCTCGCCGAGGATGCGCTTGACCGGGTAGCGGCCGCCGTCGAGCTCGGGCCAGACCTCCTCGATGACGATGCGGGCCTCGGGCCGCCACAGCGGGTGATGGCTAACCGCCGGCGCGCGCGGCGCTGCGCGCAGCACGCGCACGCCGAGCGGCGCGACCGCGATATCGGCGCCGATCGCGCCGCCGCCCGGCGAACAGTCCTCGAAGGCGAGCCGGGCATCGGCGCCGGCGGCGGCGGACAGCGTCTCCAGGGCGAGCGCGCGGGTGCGGCGCTCGTCGGTATTGACGAGGGTGAAGGCGTATTCTTCGCCCCGCTCGGTGCGCCGCGCCAGCGCCACCAGCGGATCGTCGGGGGCGCCGAGGCGGCGCTGCGGGCCTTCCTCGTTCAGCGCCGGCACCGCCGCCTTCAGCGCGTTGACCTCGGCGATGAACGCGCTCAGATCAAAGCGCTTCGGTTCCGGCGCGGCGGCCGGCGCGGCGACGACGTCGCAGCGCCGCGACCAGCCGAACTCGAACCCGATCGGCATCATGACCCCGCTCGAGAACGCCGCGGCGAAGGCATAGGCCTGGCGGTAGCGGGGCTCGAGCTCGCTTTCGGGAAAGCCGGCGGCCAGCAGCTCGGCCGCCAGCCGCTCGGTGTCGTGGCTTTCCGGAAAGCCGATCGACGGCGCGATCTGGCGGAAGCTCTCGTATTGCTCGAGCAGCCACGGGCTCTCGAAATCCCACCATTTGACGCTGTTGAACAGATAGTCGAAGCCGACTCCGGCAAGCGCCAGCACCGCCTCGCGCGGCGCCCCCAAGGTCTCGGCGAGAAACAGCACCGCCGGCGCGCGCGCCCGGGCGGCCGCGATCAGCGCGCGCCACACCGCGGCCGGCACCTTGTAGGCGGCGTCGCAGCGGAAGCCGTCGAAGCCGAGGGCCAGGTAATGGCGCACCACCTCCTCGAAATAGGCGAGGATCTGATGCCGCTGCGGCGGCCGGAAGTCGAATTCGGCGAGGTCGCCCCATACGGTCCGGCGGTCCGGATCGGCGGGGTCGGTGGCATGGGGCGAGACCAGCGCGCCCGAGGGGTCGCGCGCAAACCAGTGCGGCCGGCGGCTGACGAGCTCGCTGTCGCGGGCGGTGTGGTTGATGACCAGATCCATGATGACCTTGAGCCCGAGGGCGTGCGCGGCCGCGGTGAAGCCGGCGAGCAGCGCCTCGTCCTCGCCCTCCTCATCGCCGCGAAAACGCGGATTGAGGCGGTAATAATCCTTGACCGCGTAGAGGCTGCCGGAGAAGCCGGGGTAGTGGAACGGGTTCAGATAGACGGCATTAAAACGCATCGCGGCGATGCGCGGCAGCTGCGCCGTCCATTCGCGCACGGTGCCGGCCAGAGGGGGAAACAGATTGTAAATGCGCAGTCCTTCGCCCATCGCGCCTGCCGTAAAATCGCGCCTTCTTAAGTCTTAAGCGTGCCGATCGGATGCTTCACCCCCGGTGGAGCGGCAGCTTGCCGCATCCCCGCCGCGTTGTACAACGCGGGCCCGTCCGGCCCGCCGCCGTCCGGCGGCGGCGCGCGCCGCCGCCCGCCGGCGCCGCCCGCATCGCCGGGAATCGGGTCGGCGCCGGGTCAGTGATATTTGCGCGCGCGCCGGCTACAGCAAGACCTCGACGAGGAAGGGTCCCGGCGTCGCGAGCGCCTCGGCAAAGCGCCGGTTGAACTCCTCCATCGTCGCGACGCGCGCGCCGGGCACGCCCATGCCGCGCGCCAGGCCGACGAAATCGAGCGCCGGGCGGTCGAGGGCGAGCATGTCGAGCGCCTTGCGGCCGGGATTGCCGGCCCCGACATTGGCCAGCTCGTGGCGCAAGATCGCGTAGCTCTTGTTGTTGAACAGCACGGTCTTGACGGCGAGGCCTTCGCGCGCCTGCGTCCACAGCGCCTGGATCGTGTACATCGCGCTGCCGTCGGCCTCGAGCGCGACGACCGTGCGCTCGGGGCAGGCGACGGCGGCGCCGGTCGCCAGCGGCAGGCCGATGCCGATCGAGCCGCCCATGTTCTGCAGCCAGTCGTGCGGCGCCGCCGCCCGCGTCGACGGGAAGAAGCCGCGGCCGGTCGTGACCCCCTCGTCGACGACGATCGCGTTCTCCGGCAGCAGGGCGCCGAGCGAAGCGGCGAGCGCTGCGGGCGTGATCGCGCCGGCGGCCGGGGCCGGCGGCTCTTCGTCGACGAGCGGGACGGCAAGGCCGGCGGCGCCGACCTCCTCGGCCAGCGCGGCGAGCGCGCCGATCGCATCCTCCTCGGGGCGGGCGAGGACATGCGCGGCGGCGTCGGCCGGGGCGAGCAGGCTCGGCTTGCCGGGATAGGCGAAGAACGCGACCGGCATTTTCGCGCCGACCAGGATCACGTGTTTAAGGCCGGCCAGCGCCGCGAGGGCCTGATCGACCGGGTAGGGGATGCGCTCGATCGCGACCCGCCCGCGGCCGCGCTCGATGCGGGCGTTGAAGGTCTGCGCCAGCAGGCGCGCGCCGGTCTTGCGGGCGATGCGGCCGGCCAGCGCCAGCCCGTCGGCGCGCAGCGCGCGGCCGCCCAGCAGCAGCAATGCCGCCGCGCCCGCGCGCAGCGCCTGCGCGGCCGCGCGCACGGCCTCGGGCGCAACCGATGCCGGCGCTGGCGCGGGCGGCACCGGCATCGGATCCGAGCCCTCGTTCCAGGCCGTATCGGCCGGCAGGATCAGGGTGGCGACCTGCCCCGGCGGCGTGCGCGCGGCGGCGATCGCGGCCACCCCGTCGGCGGCGAGCGTGCGCGCCGCCGCGGCGGTCTTGACCCAGCGCGAGACGGTGCGGGCCGCGCTCTCGATGTCGGAGGTCAGCGGTGCGTCGTAGCGGCGGTGATAGGTGGCGTGGTCGCCGACGATGTTGACGATCGGCGTCGAAGCCTTGTTGGCGTTGTGCAGATTGGCCATGCCGTTGGCCAGCCCCGGCCCCAGATGCAGCAGGGTGGCGGCCGGCTTGTCGGCCATGCGGGCGTAGCCGTCGGCGGCGCCGGTGACGACGCCCTCGAACAGGCCGAGCACGCAGCGCATGCCGGGGACGCGGTCGAGCGCCGCGACGAAATGCATCTCGGAGGTGCCGGGGTTGGCGAAGCACACCGCGACCCCGCCCCCGACCAGCGTGTGCACCAGGCTTTCCGCGCCGTTCATCGCCCGCCTCCGTCAGGATTGCCGCGGCGCGCAGCATGCCGGGGCGGCGGCGCCGGAGCAAGAGAGCGGTGCGGCAGGTTCCCTGCCGTCGGGGAATGGCGCGCATTCTGCATCGGGGTCGGCGCCGGCGCGGCGATCTTCAGCGTGCCGAACAGGACGGCCGTCGCCCAGCATACCGCCCCTTGCCCTGTATCGCGCGGCGTCACCGCGGCCGTCCCCGCCGCGGCCGGGCGCTGCGCTATGCGGGGCTTTGCGCCCTCCGTTGCAGAAACCAACAATGACTGTCAGATTACATTCAAGCTCATACAGATTATTCCCGCGGCCACGGCACCAACTCGTCGAGCTCGACGCCCAGCTCACGAGCGATCGCCCGCAGGGTCCTCAGGCTTCCCTCCTTCTTGCCAGTCTCGATCTCGCTCAACAGCTGCGGCGAAACTCCGGCGCGCCGCCCCAGCTCGCGCAGCGAGAGACCGCGATGCTCGCGCCATACCCGCACCGGGTTGTCGCCGGAGAGCAGGCGCATTGCCAGCTCCACGGGCACCTCTTCGCCCCCGATCACGGCGTCCTCGATCCTGGCGAGGCGCATCTCGAGCAGGTCGATTTCGTCCTCGCTCAGCGCTAGGCGGCGCTCCAAATCGGCGATGGTGTTGCTCACTCGTAGATCTCCCGACGATGGCCGATACGGCGCACGATCAGCGCATCATCGACCCGATCGAACAGCAGGCGCCAATCTCCCCATCGCAACCTGTAGCCCGTCTTGTCCCCCCGCAGCGGCTTGACATCGGAGGAGGCTTCTCCGGCGGCATGGTCGATGAGCCGCATCAGCAGTCGCAGCGCGTCCTTCGCAGGCAGGGAAACGAGATCGCGCCTGGCCCGCGCGGACAGCCTGATCGTGCTCATGCCGCACTTGTACGCCGAAAGCGTACATATGGTCAACCGCTGGCATTCGCCGCCCTCGCCAGGAGCGGCCGGCTGTCGGGGTGCGGCCCCTCGCGCGCCAGCGCCCTGCCGAGGCGGTGGAGTTTGCCATGTTCGAATGGATGGATTGGTTCACTCACCGGCGCCTTTTGAAGCCCGTCGGCAACATCCCTCCCGCCGCGGCCGAGGCGCGCCATGAGGCCCAAATCGCCGGTCAGGCCATAGCCGCCTGCCTCAAGCAAAATCTCCTCCGGAAATCCGGGGCGGTGCACCGGCAAGGCCAAGTCGAACCTGTCACGCACATTGCGCGCGATGGAAGGCTACGGCTCAGCTCGCCTTGCCCGCTCCGCCGCGGCCGCCGCTCGCTGATCGGGCCGCTCGCCGGGGCCGTCATTGCCGATCGCCGCGGTCGCGACATCCGGCCGCCTTGCGCGCGGCCGGCGCGCGCAACGGAACGACGGCGAGATAGCCAAGCAGACCCGCCGCCAGCGCAAACAGGACGGCGCCGCGGCGGGTGCCGCCGAGATCCGCCGCGAGCCCGGCCAGGGGCGGCCCGATCAGCGCGGCAAGGCCGGTGGCGGTGAAGAACGCGCCGAGCGTCGTTCCGAGATCCACGATCCCGAAATATTCGATCAGCACCGCCGGCATTGCCGCGATGCGGCTGCCATAGGCGATCCCGAGGACCGCCGCAAACACCGCCAGCCAGACATAGGAAGACGAGAACAGCCAGATCGCATAGCTCAGCGCCATCATCAGGACCGTCGCCTTGAACAACGGCAGCACCCCGAGCCGGCTGCCGAGCGGGCCCAGCAGGAGGCGGCCGAGGATGCTGGTCCCGCCGATCAGCGAGAGGAGGCCGGCGGCGGCGACCGCGTCGGCGCCATGGTCGCGGGCAAATCCCGGAAGAAACACGAACGGCACGAACAGCGCCGCCGTCGCCGCAACCCAGGAGAGGTACAACAGAACGAATGTGCGCGTGCGCCACAGGCGCGCCGCCGGCCGTCCGGCCGCCCCGGCGGGGCGCGCAAGCGGAGAGGCCCGGACGACAACAGAGCAGCCGAGCAGAACGACCGTCGCGGCGAGGCCGAGAACGACCTCGGCCGGGCGCCAGCCGTAATGCCGGATCAGCAGGGCGGCCAGCGGCGGCACCGCCATCGTGCCGCCGCCGGTGCCGGAAGCGGCGATCCCGAGCGCGGCGTTGCGATGCCGGACAAACCAGCCGCCGACGAGCGACAATGTCGGTACATAGCAGCAGGCGCCGCCGACGCCGACGCCGAGACCATAACTCAGATAGGCGGACCAGATATGGCCCGCCATTGCGGTCAGACAGAGGCCGAGCCCGAGGATGACCGCGCCGGCCATGATGATGATCCGCGGCTCGCAACGGTCCGCAAGGCGGCCGGCAACAGCGCCCAGGCCGTAATAAACGACCGCCGTGATCGAGAAGAACGCCGAGCCGGCCGCGGCATCGGCGTGGAACGCGGTCGTGATCGGCCGCAGAAACACGCCGAAGCTGTAGATGACGCCGAAGGTGACAAAGCTGGCGGCGAACGCCGCCCCGGCGATCAGCCAGGCGCGCGCGGTATCGGCGGCAGCCGCGGGCGCGACCCCGGACCTGTGCGGGATCGGGCCATCCTCCGCCGTCCGGTCGGGCTTCGCGGCCGACATCTGATCGGGTTCTCCGGCGCCTCAGCGAGCTGTCGCATCATGCTAGCGGCCGCCGCCCGTCCCGGCTTCCCGCTTCTTGCGCTCTCATCCGGGCAGGAGGAGCCTTGAGCGAAGGCGCCGGGCGGCGCGCCGGCCGGGGTCGGTGAGGGCGCCGCGCGGCGCATCGGCGCGGGAAGGGGCGGGGGCCTGCCTCGAACCGGGCAGCAGGGGCGAGGGATATCTCCGCGAGGGCTCCGGCGGCAGACAGCCGGCCTTTTTCTCTAAGACGCGCGCCGCGCGCTTGTGCAAACCCCGGGCGGAGCGAAGACGCGGCCGCCGCGGCCTCTCGCGGCGCCGGCCCAATCCGGCGGCGGCGTCACGACCGCCGCAATCGCGAAGCCGCCCGGATCGGCCGGAAACGCGGCCGGCAGGTTGGGCGGGCGATAGTCGGGCCGGTGTTCGCGGCGCAGCGCGACGCTGTTGCTGATCGCCGCGCCGGCGGGGATCGCGCGGATCCGCGGAAAGCCCCACAGCGGCGACCATGAGTCGTGCATGCGGTCGAGGGCGTGCGCGGCCTGCGGCGGGACATAGCGGGCCAGCGCGGCGGCGTCGAACACCAGCCCCTTGGCGCTCGCCTTCGCGATCATCCAGCCGAGCGTGATGTCGGACAGGCCGGTTTCGGCGTAGCCGCCGCCGACATCGCCATGGACGCCGGCGAACCACACCTGCTCGACCTCCTGCCCGGGCGCGAACGTCGTCCACAAGGTCGGCACGAACGGGCGCCGGCGCTCGTCGATCGCGAGCGCATGATAGGCGGCCTCGACATTCGCATGCAGGCTGGTGTCGAGAAAGCCGTAGAGCCTCTCGTCGAGGCCCGCGAACACGCCGCCCGGAATGCCGAGGGCGCCGACCGTGTCCCACACGCCGAGGACGGCGATGCTGACGTCCCGGCTGTCGTAGCGCGCTACGAACGCGTCCAATAGCGGCCGCCGCTGCGCGCCGGCGCGATAGACCGCGAAGGCCTCTTCGGTAGCCGCGTCGGTGAACCGTCCGGGGCCCGGCAGGCCGCAAATCCCGATCATGCCGGCAAGGCTGCGCACGGTGTAGGCGCCGCGGCTGAAGCCGAACAGAAAGATGCGGTCGCCCTCCTGATAGGCGCGCGCGATCGCGGTGTAGCCGTCCTTGATCTTGCCGAACAGCCCGGCGCCGATGGCGCCGCCGAGCAGGCGGTCGATCGGCGTGCCGTCGGCGCCGACGCCGTCGTCGTAACAGGGCATCTGCGTCGCCGATTGCCGCAGCGCCTTGAAGAACTTGTAGACATTGGTGTCGGCCGGCAGGCCGTTCTCGCTTTCGCCGGGGTGGTCCCAGGTGCCGTCGGCGCAGAAGACGATGTTCTTCGGCATGTCCCTCCCCCCGGGCGCTGCGCCCGCCCGCCATGCCGGCGCGGCGGCCGGACCTCTGGGCGCCGGCGCCGCAATGCCAAGCCGCCGGCCGGCGCCCGCCCGGACGGCGATAAAAGCACCCCCGCGTTTAACGGGTCATCCTGTTTCCGGCCCTTTTATCGGCGTCTCGATGGTGACGCAGACGGTCCGTCCGCCCCTTTTCTGCGCGCCCGGTATGGGGCCGGGAAGCGGGCGTCATGGCATGGGCGGGGAAGCGGCAAGCTTGCCGGCTCTCTCCGATCCTCGCGTATCGCGGTAAGATGGAACAGCTTCGCCACGGAATAGGGAGGCAGGCGAGCGATGTCCCGCAAATGCGCGCTTGTTCGCTCACCGTCGCCGGCGGCCCGCGCCGGATCCGGTCGGGACCGGAGGAAGGCATGAGCGGCGGCTTCGCGCCGCCCCCGCCGCCGCGCCTGCCGGCGCCGGTCCGGCGCGTGCAGCGGGATGGAGCGGCGCCGGGGAGCTTTTCGGTGGATATAGAAACCGTCACGCCGATCCTCGGCGGCGCTCCGGAAACGCGTGCGATCGACCGGGTCGACGTGATCCGCGCGCCGACGATTCGCGGCCATCTGCGCCTGTGGTGGCGGGCCTTGCAGCGCGACCCCGAGCTCTTCGCCGATGCGGCCCGGTTCGCCGCCGCCGAGGCCGCGCTATGGGGCAGGGCGGCCGATGCGGCTGGCGGCCGCTCGCAGGTCGCGGTCTCGGTCGAAATGCTGCAGCCAGCACGGATCGACGAGGGCAACGTGAACGTCAGCTCGGTTGAGGGTTACGCCCTATGGCCGGCCCGCCGGAACGAGCAGGACCCAGCCCCTGCGCCACGGCGCCAGCCGGGGCTGCGCTTCCGCCTGCATGTCACGGCGCCGGCGCCGGATCTGCCCGCCGTCAGGAACGCCGTCCGCGCCTGGATCCTGTTCGGCGGCTACGGCGGCCGCACGCGCCGCGGTGTGGGTTCGCTGACCGTCGCCGAGGAGGAACAGACCGAATGGCTGCCGCATCTGGACAGGCCTGACAGCCCAGCCGGGCGCGGCCAACTGCGACAAAGATTGAAGGCCGTGTTCGGCGCCGATGTCTTCGCGCCGGCGCCGCTCGCCATGCCCTCTTTCCCGGTTCTGGCCGGCGCGGCGCTGGTGATCGGCGCCTTCGACCGCTCAGGGATGAAAGCGTGGAAAGAGGCCCTGGAGTGGCTGCGCGATTTCCGGCAGCGCGCTCTTGCGCGCGATCGGGGTACCGAACCCCGCCCCGGCCGCTCCCGCTGGCCGGAACCCGACAAGCTGCGCCGGCTGTTCAATACCTGCGCCGCCGCGCATCAGCCGCGCTACGACGCGCTCCCGGTCTGGCCGCGCGCGCAGTTCGGCCTGCCGATCCTCGGCCGGTTCAGCAATGCGGGGCCCGGCGAACCGCCTCCGTTCGAGCTGACTTGGCAGAATGACAAAGGAGACGTGCAGGAGCGCATGGCGAGCCCGCTCGTCGTCAAGGCGCTGCCGGTTGTCGGCGGCTTCTTTCCCTGCGCGCTCTGGCTGACGCGCGACTATCCGCCGGGCCGGGTCGTCGTGGTGCGGCAGGAAAACCGGGCGCGGGGAGCGGTCGCCGGTTCAGCCGCCGACTTCCGGGCCGCATTGTCGGCCGCCGATCGGGCCGTCGCCAGGGAGCTCGCAGCGCCCTGGGATGGATCCTCGCAGATGCGCGAGAGCTTTCTGAGTGCCGTGCTCGGCAATGGGCCCGGGCGGCAGCGCCCTTTCCGGGTGGCGCCATGACCGAGGCTCACCTGCTGCTGGTCGCGCTCGGACCGGTGCAGGACTTCATCGCCCAGGCCCGACGCAGCCGCGATCTGTGGTTCGGCAGCCATCTATTGTCCGAACTCTCGCGTGCCGCCGCTGCCCGGCTCGCCACTGCCGGCGCCCGGCTGATCTTCCCGGCGCTCGCCGCTTGCGATCCCGAGCTCGCCCCCTGCGACGCGCCGACCAGACCCGACGGCGCGCCGCCGATCTCGATCGCCAACAAAATCCTCGCCGAGGTGCCGGCAGAGATCGACCCGCACGGCTGCGCCGAGAGCGTCCGCCAGGCGGTGCGGGAGCGCTGGCTGGCTATCGCGCAGAGCGTGCGCAACGGGCGCGGCCGCTGCGTCCTCGCCGCCGGCAGCGACGCTGTGTGGGACGAACAGGTCGCAGACATCCTCGAATTCTATGCCGTCTGGGTGCCGCTTGCCGGCGCCTACAAGGACGTGCGACAGGCGGCCGAGCAGGCGCTCGCTGGACGCAAGAGCCTGCGTGATTTTTGCCCGTGGCGGCACGACCGCGCCGGGGCGCCGAAATCGAGCCTCGACGGCGCCCGCGTCTCGGTGCTCGCTTCCGATCGCCGCGGCGCCGGCTTCCGCCGCCTGCGCATCGCCGAGGGCGAGCAGCTCGACGCGATCGGGCTGATCAAGCGCGCCGGGTTCGAGCCCGAACAGTTCGTGCCGATCGTCAACGTCGCCGCCGGCGCCTGGCTGCGGCTGGCGGCGGCGAAGGCGCCGGCGGAGCTCGCCGCGCTGCGCGAAGCATGTCGGGCGCAGGGGATTGCACAGATTTGGCGCAGCCTGCCGGTCGTCGGGCCGCTGCCGTTCGATGCCGGGGTGCTCTATCCGTCGCGCTGGCCGGCCTTGTTCAAGGAACTCGTGCCGCCGCAGGAGAATGCCGCGGTCGCGCGCCGCTGGGGGGAGGCGCATGTCCGCCCGCTACTGCGGCGCATGAGCGGCGAGCCGCCCGCCTATGTCGCCTGCCTTGCCGCCGACGGCGACCATATGGGCAGGGCGATCGACGGCCTTTGCTCCGCCGCCGCCAATCGGCAATTCTCGCAGGCGCTGGCGCGATTTCCCGGCGAAGCTCGCGATATCGTCGAACAGCGCCATTGCGGTTCGCTGATCTATGCCGGCGGCGACGACGTTCTCGCCTTTCTGCCGGTGGCGACCGCGCCGGAATGCGCGGCCGCGCTCGCGCGGGCGTTTGCCGACCGGCTCGGGCAGGCAGCTCCCGCAGGAGCCGCGCCCACCCTCTCGGTCGGCATCGCGGTTGGGCACGTGCTGGAGCCGATGAGCCTGCTGCTCGATCTGGCGCGCCGCGCCGAGCGCATGGCCAAGGATGCCGGGCGCGCCGCGCTCGCCATCATCGTCAGCAAGCGCTCGGGCGGGGAGCGGCGGCTGGCGCTGCCCTGGGCGAGGGATCCCCTGCAGCGTCTGCGAAAGGATGCGGCGTTGCTCGATAAGAAAGCACTGTCGACCGGCAAGGTGCACGAGCTGGAGGCGTTGCTGCGCCGCTTCCCCGATCCCGCCCAAGTGGCGGCAGAACCGCAGGCAGTGCGCGCCCTTGCCGGCTATGCCGCCGACATCCTCGCCCATGCAGACGAGGGCGCGGCGGCCTCGCTGTCTGATCTCGGCGTCGAGAGGCAATCGGACTATGCCCGATTGCGGGCCTCTCTGGCGGCTGCGATCGATCGGGTGCTCGTCGTCCGCGCGCTGCGCGAAGCGGGGTTTTGATGATCGATCTCGTGCTTTCGCCGCGCGACGGCCTGTTCCTGAAAGACGGGCGCGAATGGGCGAGCGCCGCGGCCGGCCGCGCGCACAGCCTCGACTGGCCGATGCCTTCGACGCTGTTCGGCGCGCTTTGCACCGCCTGCGGCCGCCTCCGGGAGGCCGCCGGGCAGACCCTGGGCGCGCGCGAGTGGCGGGAATTGGCCGCGGCGATGACGCTCGGGCCGAGCGTCGCCCTGCGCCGCCTGCTGGCGCCGGACCCCGCCGCCTGGGCGCCGGCGCACCGCGTCTGGCCGGTTCCGGCCGATGCGCTGTTCCTCGCCGAGGAGGCGGGGCGGATGCGACAGGTCGTGCGGCTCGATCCCCGGCCGCCGCGCCATGCCGTGCTCGGCCGCGACGACGAGCAGGCGGCGGCGCGACTGTGGTGGCCTCGCCTCGAGGCGCAAGCCAAGCCAGCGCCCGCGCCTTTGTGGTGGGCCGAGGAGGCGATGCTCGCCTGGCTCGGCGATGCCGCCGCCGAGCGCCCTTGCGAAGGCGCATTCCGCGGTCTTGCCCTGCCGCGGCACGTACAGGCGCATGTCGGCATCGACGCCGCCTTGCTGACCGCGCGCGAGGGCATCCTGTTTGCTCATGATCTCGTCGAAACACTCGACGGCGAGCGCTGCGAATGGGCGATCGGCTGCCGGCTCCTGCCCGCGGGGGACCTGCCGACCCTTGCTACGCTCGGCGGCGACCGGCGACCGGCCGGGGTGGCGGTTGCCGGCGGCGACCTGTTCGCCTTTCCTGAAGGGCTCGGCGCCGCCTTCGCAAACGAGCGGCCCAGGGGCCTGCGGCTGGTCGCGGCGACGCCCGCGGCGTTCGCGGCCGGCTGGCGGCCCGACGGGTTCGCGGCCGCCGCCGACGGTGTCTGCCGCGGCCGGCTGCCCGGGCTCGACGACGAGCTGATCCTGCGCGCCGCTTTCGTGCCGCGCCCCATCCATGTCTCCGGTTGGAACATGGCCGAGCGGCGGCCGAAACCGACGACCCGGCTCGTGCCGCGCGGCGCCGTCTATCACTTCGTCCGCACCGACGGCGGCGCCTTTTCGGATAAGGCGGCGAAGAAGCTCTGGTTTGTCGCTCTCGGCAGCCGCACCGCCGAGGGGTTCGGCTATTTCGTGCCCGGCTTGTGGCATCCCAAGGAGGAGGCATGATCTCGCAAGCCTACGTTCTGCATGCGCTCTCTCCGCTCCATGCCGGCATTGGCCAGGCCTCGGAGCTGATCGACCTGCCGATCGCGCGCCTCAAGGGGAGCGGCATCCCCTATGTGCCGGGCTCGTCGGTCAAAGGGGTCTTGCGCGACGCGCGCAGCGGCTCGCATCCGCAAGACGTCGAGGCCGTATTCGGACCCGATACCGCGAACGCCGACGCCCATGCCGGCGCGCTCGTCTGCACCGACGTGCGCCTGCTCGCCCTGCCGGTGCGCAGCTTTCGCGGCACCTTTGCCTTCGCCACCGCGCCGCTGCTGTTGGCGCTGGCCGCCCGCGACCTCGCCCAGCCGCCGCCGATCCCCGTCGTGCCGGCCAATTCCTGCATGGCCGGCCCCAAACTTCAGATCGACGGCAAGATCTATTTCGAGGATCTCGACCTTGCGGCAGCGCCGCCGGATGTCGCCTTTGCCGCGTGGCAGAACCGCCTCGCCCCGGTCTTCGGCGACAGTCCGCAGGAGCAGCAGATCTTTCGCAGCCGCCTTGCCGTCGTCGACGACGAGACCATGACCTTCCTGTGGGAAACGGCGACCCAACTCGACCAGCGCGTGCGCATAGACCCGAAGACGCGCACGGTGGCGAAGGGTTCGCTGTGGCTCGAAGAGAGCCTGCCGCCCGAGACCTTGCTGATCGGTCTACTGCTGGCCGAACCGAGTCGCAGGCCGGGCCATCCGTTGAGCGCCGCAGAGGTCCTCGCGATCGCGCTGCCGAAGGGCGGGCAGATCCTGCAGTTCGGCGGCAAATCAACGGTCGGCCGCGGCCGCTGCCGAATGGTGCCGCTATGAGCCGGAAGAACCGGAACAAAAGGAAGGCCGGCCGTCCCGGTCAGCCGGTCGGCCCGGTATCGGCGCGTCCGGTCGCTGCCGCCTCGAGCCCGGGATTGCATCAGGCGGCCTCCCAACCGGCCGCCGCTGCGCGGCAGCAAACCGCCGTACAACCGGGAGTCGGCGCGCCGCGCCCGCTCCGTAGGGACCAGCAGCGGGGACTCTGCGCCTATGCCTGGGCGGAGGCCGCCAAGCGGAGCGGCGCGCTCGAGAATTACGAGATCGCGGTGCAAAGCTTTGCGGCAGCGCTGCTCAGAAGCGGCTTTGCCGCCGCCGTCTCGGTGCTCGAGCGCAGCGCCGACCGCAGCGAGTTCCGCCTGCTGATCGAAAACCTCGCCTCTTACCCGCTGCCCGGGATCGCCGCGGCCACGGCCGCGGATTGGCCAGCGCGGGTGCGCGCGCTGCCCGACACCCGCCTCTACATGCAGGCGACGCGCGAACTGATCGCATTGTTCGCGTGGCTGCGCCGGGCCTGCCGCGCGCTCGGGAGGGAGCAGGCGGGATGAGGACGATCATCAAAGAGGCGATCGGAGACCGTCTCGCCACCCATTTCGGCCATGCTTACGATACCCTCGCGCCGCCGCCGGAACCGAACGGCAAGACCGACCCCAAGGAGCGCAATGCCTGGTTGCAGCGGTGCGCGCAGATCGCCGTCGCCGCCGATTATGCCCTGTGCTACGAGCGGTGGAAGCGGAGCTTTGCGCCGGCCGAGGCGCGGATGCAGGAGGTCGCCGCCGCCGCCCGCCTGCTGATCGGCCACGGCAACCCTTCGGGTTCGGAGGTCGGGCTGACGGTGCATCGCACCTGGGGGGTGCCGGTGCTTCCCGGCAGTGCGCTGAAGGGGCTGGCCGCGCACTATGTCGACGCCCTCTACGGCGCCGACGACCCGGCCGCGCCCGAGCGCCGCGCCTGGCGCGGCCCGACCTGGACCGGCCGGCGCATCGCGCGGGGCGACGGCGCGGGCGCGCATTTCGCCGCCCTGTTCGGCGCGCCGGCGGTGGACGGCGAAGAGGGCGCGGCGCGGCGCGGCTGCGTCGAATTCCACGACGCGCTCTATGTGCCGGGATCGGCGGGCCACAAGCCGTTCGCGCGCGATGTGCTGACCGTGCACCAGAAGCGCTATTACGACAGCCGCGAGGACAGCAAGGAGTGGCCGAGCGACTGGGATTCGCCGAACCCGGTCGGCTTCCTGACGGTGCGGCCGGGGACGCGCTTCCTGCTGGTGTTGACCGGCCCCGGCGAGTGGACCGGGCTGGCGATGACGCTGCTGCTGGAGGCGTTGGCGGCGTGGGGCATCGGCGGCAAGACCAGCACAGGCTATGGCCGGCTGCGGCCTGAAACCGAGTAGACGGCATCCCGATCGGCCGCGCGGCGCAGGCTGTAGGTCCGCAAGAGTGCAAAACGGCAAGGGCCACCGCGGATCACGCATGATGCGGTGTCGCCGCTTGAGCCGCGGCGGCCTGTGCCGGATCCCGCTGTTGCGGGCGGAGCAATGCGACGGCGGCAGGCCGGCAGCAACAGCCTCTCGCCACCGCGCCGGCGCCGTGATAGAGTGTCCCACATGGTGGGGGGAGCGGGTTTGGCACACAGCTCTCCGCCATCGCCGGATGTTTGACAACTGTATCTGCAAGCCCTTGATTCGGAAGAGCGAATCCGGGCAGTCTGTCCGAAAGCAGCCCTGAAGTAAAAGGGATTGAGACGTAACTGTAGCCAGCTGGATTTTTCGCTGGCACGTCCGAAAGCAGCCCTGAAGTAAAAGGGATTGAGACCCCGGATTCCCAAAATACGACTTTAGGTATTTCCGTCCGAAAGCAGCCCTGAAGTAAAAGGGATTGAGACGCACCCGACCGTCAGGCCATGCAATGATCACACGTCCGAAAGCAGCCCTGAAGTAAAAGGGATTGAGACGCTTCTTCGACGGCTGAATGCCGATCGAAGACATGGTCCGAAAGCAGCCCTGAAGTAAAAGGGATTGAGACCTAATCCGATCTTCTTTCATCGCTCTTCCCAGTCCGAAAGCAGCCCTGAAGTAAAAGGGATTGAGACAGTCCGGCCGGCCTTGGATCGCGACGATCCGCGGCGTCCGAAAGCAGCCCTGAAGTAAAAGGGATTGAGACTCTTCGAAGGTCAAGAGGCGGCGGATGATGAGTCCGAAAGCAGCCCTGAAGTAAAAGGGATTGAGACTGATCATGGCACCGACACCTTTTCCGGTGCCGGCGTCCGAAAGCAGCCCTGAAGTAAAAGGGATTGAGACCACACCGGCGCGTTTTTGATCATCCGTCGCCGGATGTCCGAAAGCAGCCCTGAAGTAAAAGGGATTGAGACCTGTGTTGGGCTAGGATGTCTGTCCGGGTCATTAGTCCGAAAGCAGCCCTGAAGTAAAAGGGATTGAGACCCGACGATCGTCGACAATGACTGCGCTCATCACGTCCGAAAGCAGCCCTGAAGTAAAAGGGATTGAGACCCACCGAGGGAGAGGATAAACCTCTCCCTCTTCGGTCCGAAAGCAGCCCTGAAGTAAAAGGGATTGAGACCTAACGGAGGGAGCCTGCTTTGGGTCAAAGCCCTGTCCGAAAGCAGCCCTGAAGTAAAAGGGATTGAGACCAATGCCCGGCCGCTAGGCCAGGCAACGATCAGTCCGAAAGCAGCCCTGAAGTAAAAGGGATTGAGACCACCAGGGCGCGATACGTCTCCGAGCCCGGCCGTCCGAAAGCAGCCCTGAAGTAAAAGGGATTGAGACATATGATGTTTCGTCACCTTCACTTACGGAGACCCGTCCGAAAGCAGCCCTGAAGTAAAAGGGATTGAGACCAAATTGGTCATGGAACCCAGACGGCAGATAGTCCGAAAGCAGCCCTGAAGTAAAAGGGATTGAGACCTACTCACGGCAACGCTTATCATAGAGCCTCCATAGGTCCGAAAGCAGCCCTGAAGTAAAAGGGATTGAGACCCGGGCATGTCCCGAAGAACGCGCCCCGGCGGAGTCCGAAAGCAGCCCTGAAGTAAAAGGGATTGAGACCTTTTTATCCAGCAAATTCTATGAGACAATCAGTCCGAAAGCAGCCCTGAAGTAAAAGGGATTGAGACTATTGGAGGAAATCTGTTCCACAACCTGATCCTGTCCGAAAGCAGCCCTGAAGTAAAAGGGATTGAGACCATCTCTTCCTCCCCAAAAACAGCAAGGCCGGCGGGTCCGAAAGCAGCCCTGAAGTAAAAGGGATTGAGACCATCTCTTCCTCCCCAAAAACAGCAAGGCCGGCGGGTCCGAAAGCAGCCCTGAAGTAAAAGGGATTGAGACCGGAGCTGAATGGCCCAGCGCTGAACTGGGCGGCCGTCCGAAAGCAGCCCTGAAGTAAAAGGGATTGAGACCGAGCCGCGCCAACGCGATTGCGCGGGCGCGCAAGTCCGAAAGCAGCCCTGAAGTAAAAGGGATTGAGACCGGCCGGCACGACACAAGCCGCGGCAAAGGCAAGGTCCGAAAGCAGCCCTGAAGTAAAAGGGATTGAGACGTAACCCCGACTCCGGCCTGCTACGGGAGCTCCGTCCGAAAGCAGCCCTGAAGTAAAAGGGATTGAGACGGAGCCGCGCATATGTATAGTAGCCTCGATCGGGTCCGAAAGCAGCCCTGAAGTAAAAGGGATTGAGACTCGTCGATGACCCTAGCGTCCGCGTACTTCATGGGTCCGAAAGCAGCCCTGAAGTAAAAGGGATTGAGACCCGACCCGCGCCTGGTCGTCCGTCGTCTGATGCTGTCCGAAAGCAGCCCTGAAGTAAAAGGGATTGAGACCTATTTTTGTATACAATATTCTTAGTATTCTTTCGTCCGAAAGCAGCCCTGAAGTAAAAGGGATTGAGACCCGGCGGCCGGAAAGCCATTCCAGCAGGGCCTTGGTCCGAAAGCAGCCCTGAAGTAAAAGGGATTGAGACGCGGCCGCCCCGCCGATGCCGCGATGGGCTGCTCTCTGCGCGGCAGCTGGAGCGGCTTCGGCGTACAGCCCCCACTGCCGTAGTAATCGTCCAAAAATTGCCCGGAGCGGCGGGCCCCGGCCCGCGCCGGGGCGACAGGCAATGCCGGTTCGCGAGGATGCGGCTACGGCCCGGCGGCTGCGCCGGCAGCGAAGGTGCGGGCGCCCGGCCCCGGCCCGGGCCCCGGGCCTATAGGCTCACTCGCGCTTTGCCACGCCGGCAAAGGCGCGGGGGCGGGCGCCGGGGGAACGGTTCCGAGCGGTTCTCGGCCGCCCCTCACGCCGCCTGGGCGACGGTCGGGCCGTCGCCGGCCAGCGTCGTGCGGCGCATGTCGCGCACCTCGTTGCGGTCGAAGCGGCGGGCGCGGTGCATCGTCGTGCGGTTGTCCCACATGACCAGATCATGAAGCCGCCAGCGATGCACATAGACGAATTGCGGCTGCGTCGCATGGTCGATCAGATCGCGCAGAAACATGCGCGCCTCGGGGATCGGCCAGCCGAGGATCGCGCCGGCGTGCGAGGACAGAAACAGCGATTTGCGGCCGCTGACCGGGTGGGTGCGCACCAGGCGCTGGCGCACCGGCGCGAAGGCGGCCCGCTCCTCCGCGCTCCAATCGTCAAGGCCGATCGCGCCGCGCGAATACATCAGCGAATGCTCGCAGATCAGATCCTCGACCTCGGCCTTCGTGCGCGCGTCGAGCGCGTCATAGGCCGCGCGCATGTCGGCAAACTCGGTATTGCCGCCCCAGGACGGCAGCGCGCGCGCCGACAGCAGCGAATACTTGGCCGGGATCGGGCGGAACGAGCTGTCGGAATGCCACAGCCGGTCGCCGAGCTTGAAGAACCAGACCCGGTCCTCGGCCGGGATGATGTTGCCGTTCTTGTCGAGATTCGACAGATCGGCCATGCCGGGCCCGAGCCGGCTGTCCTCGCGCCGGCGGATGTGCCCCGGCCTCGCATAGTCCTCGAGCGCGCCGAAATGGCGGCTGAACGCGATCTGCTGTTCATCGCTCAGATCCTGGTCGCGGAAGACCAGCACCGCGTAGCGGTCCATGCCGGCCTCGATCGCGGCGACCTGCTGCGGCGTCAGCGGCGCGCGGCAGTCGATGCCGGCGACCTCGCCGACGAACAGCGGGTGCAGCGGGCGAATGGACAGGCTCATGCCCCTATCCCTCTCCGAACATTCCAGCGCGGCCGAGCCTATCGCGGCCGCGGCCGCGCGGCAATGCCGCCGGCGCCGGCGCAAAACGCGGCGCGCCGGCGTATATAAGGCGGGTGAAACGGCGGCCGGCGGGGCCGGGAAAGGCGGGGCAGCGGTGGGCGAGGCGGCGTTTCTTCCAAGGCCGGCGGCCGGCGCGGCGCTGCGCCGGCTGCTGGCGTGGCTGACGGCGGCGCGCATATTGCGCCGCAACACGCTCGAACTGTTCCCGCCGGAGGCGTTCGCGGAGGAGGTCGTGCACCGCCGCTCGCTCGGCCGCGACCAGATCATCCTGTCGCAGCCCGCCGCGATCCACCGCATCCTGGTCGAGAACCCGCACAATTACGGCCGCACCGCGGCGACGGTGCGCATCCTGCGGCCGCTGCTCGGCGAGGGATTGCTGCTCAGCGAGGGCGAGGAATGGGCGCGCCAGCGCCGCGCCCACGCCCCGGCTTTCGCGCCGCGCATGGTGCCGCTGCTGGCGCGCCGGGTCGCCGAGGCGGCGGAGGCGACGATCGCCGAGCTGGCCGCCGCCGACGGCGCCCCCGTCGATCTGCTGGCGGCATTGCAGAAGCTGGCGCTCGACGTCGCCGGCCGCGTGCTGTTCTCGCTCGACATGCGCCCGTTCGCGGCGCCGCTGCGCGCCCTCGTCGAGCGCTACGGCGACGGGCTGGGGCGGCCGCGGCTGCTCGACTTCCTGTTGCCGCCTGCGGTGCCAAGCCCGCACGATCTGCTGCGCCGGCGCCTGCGCCGGCGCTGGCTCGCGCTGGTCGCGCGCATCATCGCGGCCCGCCGGGCGCTGCCCGAGCCCGATCCCCCCGATCTGTTCGCGCTGCTGGCGGCGGCGAACGCGGCCGCGGGCGGCGGCGAACAGCGGCTCGTCGACCAGGTCGCGACGATGCTGCTCGCCGGCCACGAGACGACGGCGGCGGCGCTGTTCTGGGCGGTGCTGCTGTTGTGCGACGACCCGGCCGCGGCCGCACGCATCCGCGCCGAGGCCGCCGGCTGCGATCTTGGCCCCGACGGCGCGGCGGCAAGCCTGCCGGCGCTCGCCTTCACCCGCGCCGTCGTGCACGAGGCGCTGCGGCTCTACCCGCCCGCCTTCGCGATCGTGCGCGTCGCCAGAGGGGACGACCGCGCCGGCGACATCGCGGTGCCGGCCGGCACGGTCGTGCTGATCGCGCCGTGGGTGCTGCACCGCCACCGCCGGCTGTGGCGCGAGCCCGAACGCTTCGACCCGACCCGCTTCCTGCCCGGGGCGCCGCCGCCCGGGCGCTTCCAGTACATGCCGTTCGGCATCGGCCCGCGGGTGTGCATCGGCGCGCAATTCGCGCTGACCGAGGCGACGCTGGTGCTGGCCCGGCTGGTCGCCGCCTTCGACATCGCGCGCGCCGGCCGCGAACCGGTCACGCCGGTCGCGATCGTGACGACCCAGCCCGACCATCACCCGCTGTTCCGGCTGCACCGGCGCCGGCCGGCGGCCGCGGCGGCCGCGCAATGACGCGCCGCCGCCTGGCCGGCGCCGCGCTTGCCGCCGGCCTGCTGCTGCTGGCGCCGGCCGCCGCCGGCCCCGCCGCCGCGGCCGGCGCGACGGTTGCGACCTATCACGGCGATATCGCGCGCAGCGGCCGTTTCGTCGTCCCCGGCCTGAGCTGGGCGCGCGCCCCTCTGCTGCATCTCGACCCCGCTTTCGCACCGCGGTTTTCCGGGCATCTCTATGCGCAGCCGCTCTTCTGGCGCCCGCCCGGGGCGGGTGCCGGCATGCTCGTCGTCGCGACCGAAAGCGACACCGTCGCCGCGATCGACGCCGCCAGCGGCCGGATATTGTGGCAGCGGGTGCTCGGCGTGCCGGTGCCGCTCGCCGCGCTGCCTTGCGGCAACATCGACCCGCTCGGCATCACCGGCACGCCGGTCATCGACGGGGCGCGCGCGGCGGTCTATGTCGATGCGGTCGACGGCAGCGGCGGCCGCGTGCGCCATCTGGTCTGGGGGCTCGCGCTCGGGGACGGCGCCACGCTGCCGGGCTGGCCGGTCGACGTCGCGGCGGCGCTGGCGGCGCGCGGCGAGCGCTTCATCGCCCGCGACCAGAACCAGCGCGGCGCGCTCGCCCTGTTCGACGGCCGCGTCTACGTCCCCTATGGCGGGCATTTCGGCGATTGCGGCGACTATCGCGGCTGGGTCGTCGGCATCGCCGAGGACAATCCGCGCGACATCGCGAGCTGGCACACGCAGGCGCGCGGCGGCGGCGTCTGGGCGCCGGGCGGCATCGCCGGCGACGGGCGCGCGCTGTTCGTCGCGACCGGCAACACGATCGGGGCGCAGCGCTGGGGCGGCGGCGAGGCCGTCATCCGCCTGCCGCCCGATCTGCATGGCGGCGCGCGGCGGCGGGATTTCTTCGCGCCGGCCGACTGGCGCGCGCTCGATGCGCGCGACCTCGATCTCGGCGGCACCAACCCGCTGCCGCTCGACCTGCCCGCCGCCGGCGGCGGCCGACAGGCGCTGGTGCTGGCGCTCGGCAAGGACCGGCGGGCCTATCTGCTCGACCGCGGCGATCTCGGCGGCATCGGCGGCGCGCTTGCGGTCGCGACCGTCGCCCGCCGGCCGATCATCACCGCCCCGGCCGCCTATCCCGCCGGGGACGGCGTCTTCGTCGCATTCGGCGGTTACGGCCGCGATTGCCCGGCCGCCGGCGCCGGCGGCGCGCTCGGCGTGCTGAAGATCACCGCCGGCACGCCGCCGGCGATCGCGACCGCCTGGTGCGGCGCGGTGCGCGGGCGGGGCGCGCCGATCGTCACGACCGCCACCGCAAGCGGCGCCGAGCCGATCGTGTGGATCCTCGGGGCTGAGGGGGACGGGCGGCTGCACGGCTATCGCGGCGATGACGGCGCGCCGCTCTATACGAGCGCGCCGCTCGCCGGGCTGCGGCACTTCCAGACCTTGATCGCGACCCCGGGCCGCCTCTATGTCGGCGCCGACGACCGCCTCTACGCCTTTGCCTATTGAGCCGGCCGCAGGCTTGCGGGCGGCGCCCCGCGGGCGGCTCGCGCCCACCCGGGCGCCGTGCTATTGATGGGCGGACAAAATTTGCGAGGAGGCCATGATCCACCATCTCTCGATCGCCGCGCGCGATCCCAAGCGCGTCGCCGAAGTGCTGGCCGAGCTGATGGGCGGCGCCGCGGTGCCGTTCCCGCCGCATCCGGGCAGCTTCTTCGCGCTGCAGCTCGACGAGCACGGTTCGGGCGTCGAGGTCTACCCGGCCGGGACCGAGTTGCAGCCCGGCGGCAGCGACGGCGGCAGCTTCATCAGCAGGCCCGAAGCCGGGCGCGGCTACGGTCCGACCCATTTCGCGCTCAGCGTCGCCACCCCCGCCGACACCGTCGAGGCGGTCGCGCGCCGCGAAGGCTGGCACTGCTTCCGCTGCAACCGCGGCCCCTTCCATGTCATCGAGGTGTGGGTCGAGAACGCGACGATGGTCGAGATCCTGCCGCCCGAATTCGCGCGCGAATATCTCGACTTCACCCGCCCCGACCGGGTCACCGCGGCGATGGCGGCGGCAAGGCCGGCGCACGCGCGCCACCCGCAGGCTTGAGCGCGCCGCCGCCGAACGCCAAGCCGACGGCGGTTAGGGCGGCGCCGGCGGGGCGCCGCCGCGGCCGAAACCGCCGCGGATCACGACCCGGCCGGCGCTCAAATTCTGCACCGCCCCTTTCAGCGCGCCCGAGAAATCGTCGTCGGCCAGCAGCACGTGATCGGCGCCGGGCATGATGCGCACCCCATAGCTCGGCCGGAACCCCTGGCCGAACTGGTAGCCGAGCGCCGAACCGACAATCGCGACGCGCTCGGAGTGGCCGCCGATGACGAGCGCCGGCGCGCGGCCGTCGCCGGCCTTGCTGACGTCGAAAAAGGCCGAGCCGGTGACGTGCACGTCGCGGGCGTCGATGACGGCGGCGCTGGCCTGCGCGTCGTGCAGGCTCGAGCCGGTGATGAAGATGCCGCGCGTGATCGAGCCGCGGCTGTCCGGCAGGACCGCCATCACATCGCCGCCCTGCGGGTTGTCGTTCGACAATTCGCAGCCGGTGAAATAGAACGCGCCGCCGCCCTCGATGCGCACCGCCTGGCGGGTGATGCCGTCGGTTTCGAGATCGGTGAACATGCCGAAGGCGGGGAAGAAGGAGCGCGAGCGGGCGCTGTTCTCGATGTGCAACCCGTAGGCGCAGCCGAGCAATGCCACCGAAAAGCCGCGCAAGGTCTGGGCCATGCCGTCCCAGACCAGGCAGTCGCCGCCGCTGTAATTCATCTGCACGGTCACGTTGCGCAGCACCAGCACATCGCTGCGCCGCGCGTTGTCGGCCGGCGAGGACCATTTGAGGCCGAACGGCGCGCCCTTTTGCGAGGCGACGATGATCACGCGGTCGAGCTCGACATCGTTGGTTTGCCGCGCCGCAAAACCCGCCCAGGCGTGATCGATGACGAGGTCGGCAAGCCGGCTCTGCGCGGCATTGTCGAGGCTGACCGTGACGCCGCCGGTCTTGCCCGAAGCGTCGAGATCAAGGTGCAGGATCTCGTCGCCATAGATCTGCCGCCGCCGCCCGCCGACGACGATGCCGTCGGCGGCGCCGTTGGCAAACAGCAGGCGCGAGCCGCGGCCTTCGCCCTCCAGCCAGATATTGTCGGCGGTGATGCGCAGCGTGCCCTTGACCAGGCAGGTCGCGACCGGGACGTGGACGGTGCCGCCGCCGGCCCGCTGCGCGGCGGCGATCGCTGTCCGGATCGCCGCGGTGTCGTCGGTCCGGCCGTCGCAGCGGGCGCCGTATCGCCGGATGTCGTAGAGCTGCGCCCGGGCCGGCGGCGGCCCCGCCAGGGCCAGCAGGAGCGGCAGGCCGCACAGCGACCACAGCCGCCCGCCGGCGAACCCCCGACGGTTCCGCCGGCCCGCGCATCCGAGAGCGCCCGCCACGGCCGGCTCCTTACGGGGAGGCGATCATCCGGATCTCGGACAGGCGGAGGGCCCGCAAACCCTCGGTATGGAACGCGACGATCTCGAACTCTTCGGCCAATTCCGGCAGATGAAGCGTCAGCGGCGTGTCGAGAGTGTCGAGGATTGCTTCCTTCAGCAGGGTCTTGCCGGACCCGCTCGTGAAACGAACGCCGAGCCTGCCCTCCAGGCTGCCGATCAAAGTGAACGTATAGCGGGCCGGGGGCAGCGACAGATAGGGGCCCCAGATCAGGCTCGCCCCGGCGGGCAGGGGCTGACGCTCTTCCCGCCAGACCAGCTCGCCGTCCCTGACCGTAAGGCCCTGCTGCAGCGTGAAGCCGGTGATCGGGATCACACGATAATCTCGCGCCCTATCCGCTTCCGGCGTGCGCGTCAGCAGAAGGTAGTTTTCGGCGGCGAGCTGCCGCGCCGTCTCGATGATGTTGAGGCGCCCCCCGGTCTCTATTCTACAGATATGAAATCCGAGGTCATGGATGTAGTCGATGAAATTGCTCGTACCGAAGACGGGATCGACCAAGGCGTCAAAGAGTTCAACGATGATCCTTATGTTCGGCGAGCGGGCGACGGTTTGCTCCATCCCCTTCAATACGAACGGCTCGTAGCCCTCGACGTCGATCTTGGCGAGATCGACGGCAAGCCCGTCCGGAAGGAACCCGTCGATCGTGATCATCTCGACCTCGACCGACCGCCAGTCCATGCCGAGCTGGGTGACGTCCCGCATCGTCGCGCCGCCGAGCTCGTGGGGATGGTAATACAGCCGGCCGCGCCCGGCGCGGTCGCCGACCAGCGCGTTGACCAGGGTTATGTTCGGGTTGTGGAGCAGCTTGTTCGCGTAGGCCGAGCGGCGCAGCAACTGGAACGTATGGGGATTGGCTTCGAAGGCGTAGAGGCGGCCGCGGCGCCTGACGAGGCTGCCGGAGGTGACCGTGTAGAGCCCGACATTGGCGCCGATATCGAGGACGACCGAGGACGGCGTCAGGAAGCGCTGGAACACCGGCATGACGTCGCCTTCGAGCTCGAAATCGAGCAGGTAGTCGATCGAATCGATCGAATCGGTATCGACGCAGACGTATTCGCCGGATTGCAGGCGGCAAAACGCCCGGTTGTTGCCTATGTAGATCGGGGTCACCCTCTGTTCTCCCACGCATGAAGCCGGTTCGTTTGGCCATCATAGCCCCGGCCCGGCCTCCCATGCGGCAGGGTTTTCCGGCAGTCCGGCGCGCGCGGCAAACGGCGAAGCCCGGCCGCCGGGAGACAGATCGGGCGGCCGTCAATAGCGCCCGGCTTCGCCGGGGCGCCGCTATCCGCCCCCCGCGGGGCTCCGCCGGCGCAGGGAACAGGCTCAGCGGCCGACGAAGCGGGGCTTGCGCTTTTCGCGAAAGGCGGCGCGGCCCTCGGCGTTGTCGGCGGTGTGATGCAGTTGCGGCTGCACCAGGCTTTCGAGCGTCAGATAGTCCTCAAGGCTCGGTCCCACGGCGGCGTTGCACAGCATCTTCGCCAGGCCCAGCGCAAAGGTGGGTCCCTCGGCGAGCTCGGCGGCCAACGCCTCGGCCCGCGCCTCGAGCCGCTCGTCGTCGACGACCTCGCTGACAAGGCCCAAGGCCAGCGCCTCCTCGGCCTCGACAAAGCGCCCGGAGAAGACCAGCTCCTTCAATTTCGGCATGCCGATGCGGCGGGCCAGGAACCAGATCGCGCCGCCGTCGGGGGCCAAGCCGATATTGCGGAAGATCTGCGAGAAGCGCGCCGTTTTCGAGGCGATGACGAGATCGCAGGCGAGCGCGATGCTCCAGCCGATGCCGACCGCGGGCCCGCGCACCGCGGCGATGACCGGCTTCTCGATCGCGTGCAGGGTGCGGATAAAGGCCTGCCCGCCCTGCTGGAAGCGCCGCCGCCCGGCCGCCAGATCGCGCTCCTCGCCCATGCCGCCGATATCGGCGCCGGCGCAAAAGCCGCGCCCGGCCCCGCTCACGATCACCGCGCGCACCGCCGCGTCATAGCGCACTTGCTGGAAATACTGGCCGAGCCGCTCGCGCATCTCGACGGTCAGCGCGTTCAGCTTGTCCGGGCGGTTCAGCGTAATTTTCGCAACCGCCCCGGCGATCGTCAGTGCGACCGAGGGGCTCTCCTCCGCCATGGCAAGGCTCTCCGTCAGGCGTTGAAGTCGATCAACTGGCGCACCGGCTCGGCCGATTTGAGCGCGGCGAAGCCGTCGTTGATCTGTTCGAGCCTGAGGCGGCCGGAGATCAAATGGTCGAGCTTCAGCCGGCCCTGCCGCCACAGCGACAACAGGCGCGGCATGTCGACGCGAAAGCGGTTGCCGCCCATCGAGGTGCCCTGGATCTTGCGGTCGCGCAGGAAGTCGAAGCCGTGCAATTCGATCTTCAGGCCGAACGGCACCATGCCGATGATCGTCGCGGTGCCGCCCGGGCGCAGCATCTCGAACGCCTGCTCGGCGGTCCGCTTGGTGCCGAGCGCCTCGAAGGAATAATGGACGCCGCCGCCGGTCATCTCCTTGACCATCTGCACCGGGTCGGCGTTGCCGGCATTGATGGTGTCGGTGGCGCCGAGCGTGCGGGCGAGCTCGAGCTTGGCGGGAACGACGTCGATCGCGATGATGCGCTCGGCGCCGGCCAGCGCGGCGCCGTTGACCGCCGCCAGCCCGACCCCGCCGCAGCCGATCACCGCGACGCTGGCGCCCGGCTCGACGCGGGCGGCGTTGAACACGGCGCCGACCCCGGTCATCACGCCGCAGCCGACCAGCGCGGCGCGGTCGAGCGGGATGTCGGGATCGATCTTCACGACCGCGTTCTCGTGCACCAGCATCTGCTCGGCAAACGAGGACAGGTTGAAGGCCTGGTTCATGTGCTGGCCGCCCCGCCAGGTCAGGCGGCGCGCCACCCCCGGCGGCATCTTGACCTCGGTGTTCTCGCACAGATTGGGATGACCGGTCAGGCATTGCGGGCAGGTGCCGCAGAACACCGACAGGCAGGTGATGACGTGGTCGCCCGGCTTGACGTAGCCGACCCCGTCGCCGACCGCCTCGACGATCGCCGAGGATTCATGCCCGAGCACGACCGGGGTCGGGATCGGGTAGAGGCCCTCGATGAAATGCAGATCGCTGTGGCACAGCCCGGCAAAGGCGGTGCGCAGCAGCACCTCGCGCGGCCCGGGCCGGGCCAGGCTAACCTCTTCGATCGTCAGCGGCTGGTTCGGGGCGTGCAGAACGGCGGCCTTCATCGGCGTGCTCCCTCCCTGGAACCGGCGCCCGCTCACCGACCCGGCCGGCCGGCGGCGTGCGCCCTCAGATCATACTCCGGATCGGCGGCCTGCTCCGGGGTCAAAGGCGGCCCGCCGGCCAGCAATCGCCGCGCGATCGTGTGGTCGAGCGGACGGTTGACCGATTCGACGCCGATCAGGCGGCCGTCGCGGAAGCAGAACACCGAGAAGGCGCCGCCGTCGGGGTCGCCGCGCACGACCGCGCGGTCGTGGCCCTGCGTCAGGCCGGCGATCTGCAGCCTGAGATCGCGCTGATCGCTCCAGAACCACGGCACCTTGTCGTAAGGGGCGGGCCTGCCGGCCACGGCCGCCGCCGCCGCGCGCGCCTGATCGACGCAGTTCTGCACCGATTCGAGCCGCACCCGGCCGGCGGCGAAGCGGGTCGGGAAATTGGCGCAATCGCCGATCGCATAGATCGCCGGATCGGCGGTCTGCAGCGCGGCGTCGACGCACACGCCGTTATCGACCGGCAGGCCGGCGGCGGCGGCAAGCTCGCTGTTCGGGACGACGCCGATGCACACCAGCACGAGATCGGCGGGCAGGCGCCGGCCATCGTCGGTCTCGACCGCGACCGCCCGGCCGCGCGCGCCGAGGATGCGCGCCACCCCGGTGCCGAGCAGCAGCTCGGCGCCCCAGCGGCGATGCATCTGCGCGTAGAAGCGCGAGATTGCGGACGAGACGAGACGCCCCATCGGCGCCTGCGTCAGCTCGACGATATGGACGCCGAGGCCGAGCGCGCCGGCGACGGCGGCGACTTCGAGGCCGATAAAGCCGGCGCCGATGATGACCAGCTCGCGCGCGGCGGCAAAGCGCGCGCGCAGGCGGTCGGCGTCGGCCAGCGTGCGCAGCATCAGCACGCCGTCGAGCTCGGCGCCCGGCACCGGCAGCGGCCGGCAGCGCGCGCCGGTGGCGAGCACGATATGGTCGCAGGCGATCTCGCGCCCCGAGGCCAGGCGCAGGCGGCGGCCTGGGCGGTCGATCGCGGCCACCGTTTCGCCGGCCAGATACGCGATCCTTTCCTTGTCGTAAAAGGCCTGCGGCCGCAGCCACAGCCGCTCCGGCGGCAGCGTCCCGGCGAGATAGGATTTCGACAGCGGCGGGCGCTCGTAGGGCAGGCCCGCCTCTTCGCCGATCAGCACGACGGCGCCATCAAAGCCCGCCTCGCGCAACGAGGCCGCCGTCTGGAAACCGCCCTGGCCGGCGCCGATAATGGCGACGACGGGCGGGCGCATCAGAGCTGCGTCTCCGGCAGGTAGACGACGAGGCCGTCGAGCTCGGGGGTCACCGTCAACTGGCAGCTCAGGCGGCTGTTCGGCCGCCGCTCGCTGGCCGTGAATTCGAGCATCGCGGCCTCCTCCTCGGACATTTTCGGGGTGCGCGCGAGCTGGTCCTCCGCGACATAGACGTGGCAGGTCGCGCACATCATCTCGCCGCCGCACTCGGCGACGATGCCGTCGACGCCGTTCATGACCGCCGCGCGCATGACGCTGGTGCCGACCGGAACGTCGAGCTCTTCGCGGGCCCCGTCCGGGTGGACATAGGTGATCTTGGGCATTGCTGCTCCGTCATTGGTGGTGCCGGGTGGCCGCGGCGGCGCCGTTACATCCGACACCGGCGGGCTTGCCGTCAAGCCCGCCGTCGCCCTCAGCCGGCCAGCGCGATCGCCGCCTCCTCGCCGCGCGCCGCCAGGCGGGTGCCGAACCCGGCGCTGGCCTGCGCCAGCGCCTCGAAGGCCGCCGCTTCCGCCGCGAGCGGAGAGAGATAGGTGCGGCCTTCCGCGTCGTGGCGGACAAACCGGAAGGCCGCGTCCCGCAGCCGCCCGTCCCGCCAGTCCAGCACCGCCATCAGGCCGAGCCAGTCGCCGTGCCGGCGGCCGCCATGGCCGATCTCGAACGCAAAACTGCCAAGCCCGTAAAAGATCGGCTTGCCGCGATGGACTTCAATCGGCAGCGCATAATGCGGGCCGTGGCCGATGACGAGATCGGCCCCGGCCGCGATCGCGGCATGCGCGGTCTCGCGCATATAGGCGAGCACCTCGCGGAACAGCCCCCAATGGCAGGAGACGACGACGATGTCGGCCTGTTCGCGCAGGCGGGCGATGTCCTGCGCAAACTCGGCGAGAGAGGCGGGATCGGCCCAGGTCAGGACCTCCGGCGGGATGCCGGGGCGGTTTGGCGGCGGCATGCCGGGCCGGCTCCCGTGCAGCGGCACCTGATAGGCGGTGTGCGCGCGGATCACGGCGATGCCGGCGCTGCTCTCGCCGGCTTCGTGATTGGTCGGCCAATAGACCGCGCTGCGCTGCACAAAGCCGCATTTGAGCCCGCCGCGCATAAGGATCGCCGGCGCCCGCGCCGCCTGCCGGTCGGCCCCGGCGCCGGTATGGGCGATGCCGAGCGCGTCGAGCCGGGCGAGCGAGGCCATGATCGCGGCCTCGCCGTAATTGACGTTGTTGGCGACGCCGACCGCGGCGAACCCGGCCGCTTTGAGCGCCGCGCCGGCGGCGGCCGGATCGGCGAAGAACCCCTCCCGCTCGGGCGCGCCGCCGCCCGGCGGTCGGTACAGGCAGCATTCGAGATTGCCGAACAGGATGTCGGCGGCGGCGAGCGTCGCGCGCACCCGCGCAAAGGGCTCGTCGCCGGCGGCGAGGTTCATCAGGTTGACATCGCCGACCGCGATCATCCGCATCGCCATGCCCCCTCCCGCTCGCGCGCCGCGAGAGGCGCGGCGCCCGGGGCAGCATACCGGGCCCTTTCCGGCCGCGCGAGAGCCGCGAGGGCGGGGGTCGGGAGGGTGATCCGGCGCGACGCAATGTCGCACCCGTGGCCGGGAACCCGCCGCAAGACCGCTAAAATCCCGCATGCCCGCACCTACCGCCCGCCCTCCGGCAAGCGTATATCGAGGCCATGCGGATCGGCATCCCGAAGGAAATCAAGAGCCACGAATACCGCGTCGGCCTGGTGCCGGCGAGCGTGCGCGAGCTCGTCCATCACGGCCACGAGGTCATCGTCGAAGGCGGCGCCGGCGACGGGGTCGGATTCGACGACGACGCCTATCGCGCGGCCGGCGCCGGCGTCGTCGCCGACGCCGCCGAGCTGTATGCGTCCGCCGAGCTGATCGTCAAGGTCAAGGAGCCGCAGCCGCGCGAGATCGCGGCTTTGCGCGAGGACCAGATCCTGTTCGCCTATCTGCATCTGGCCGCCGACCGCGCCGAGGCCGAGGGGCTGATGCGCTCGGGGGCGGTCGCGATCGCCTATGAGACGGTGACCGACGCGCGCGGCGGCCTGCCGCTGCTGGCGCCGATGAGCGAGGTCGCCGGGCGCATGGCGATCCAGGTCGGCGCGCATTGCCTGGAAAAGGAGCAGGGCGGCATCGGCGTCTTGCTCGGCGGGGTTCCCGGCGTCGCCGCGGCCAAGGTCGTCATCCTCGGCGGCGGTGTGGCCGGCACCAATGCGGCGCGCATGGCGATGGGGATGGAGGCCTACGTCACCGTCATCGACAAGTCGCTGCCGCGGCTCTACGAGCTCGACATGCAGTTCGGCGCGCGGCTGCACACGCTGTTCGCGACGATCGAGGCGATCGAGCGCGAGGTTGTCGCCGCCGATCTGGTGATCGGCGCGGTGCTGGTGCCGGGCGGGGCGACGCCGAAGCTGATCAGCCGCGCGCTGGTGCGGGCGATGAAGCGGGGTGCGGTCATCGTCGACATCGCCATCGATCAGGGCGGCTGCGCCGAGACCAGCCGGCCGACCACGCACGACGCCCCGACCTATGTCGAGGAGGGGGTCGTGCATTACTGCGTCACCAACATGCCGAGCGCGGTCGCCCGCACCTCGGCCTTCGCGCTGAACAACGCGACGCTGCCCTACGTGCTGGCGATCGCCGATCGCGGCTGGCGGCGGGCCTTGGCCGAGGACCCGCATCTGCGCCGCGGGCTCAATATCTGCCGCGGCCGGGTCACGCATCCGGCCGTCGCGCGCGATCTCGGATTGCCGCTCACCGCCGCCGAGCAGGCGCTCTCCCTGTAGGTCGGCGCGAAAACCGCGCCGCCGCTCTGGACCGCGCGCCCGACAAGCCCCATCTGAGGCCTGTCAGATTCGCTCGAGACGGCTGAGATGGCATCCGATCCGCTATTGCGACCCGGGGGGCGCGAAGCGTGGCCGGGCGGGCCCGAGCCCGAACTGATCCCGCCGCTCGTCGACGACGCCGCAATCGCCGCCCTCACCGACATCTACCGCCACACGCTGCCGGCCGGCGGCGCGATCCTCGATCTGGCCTGCGGCTGGATGAGCCACCTGCCGCCGGAGATCGCCTATGCCCGCGTCGTCGGCATCGGCGACGACGCCTGCGCCTTGGCCGAAAACCCGTTCCTCGACGAATGGCGCGTGCAGGACCTCAACGCCGACCCGCGGCTGCCCTTTGCGGCCGGCGCCTTCGACGGCGCGGCGCTGTGCGCGGCGCTGCCCCGCCTGACCCGCCCGATCGAGGTCATCCGCGAGGTCGGCCGGGTGCTGAAGCCGGGCGCGCCGCTGGTCGTGACCTTCTCAAACCGCTTCCCGGCCGGGCGCAGGCTGGCCTGCTGGCATCTGCTCGACGACGCCGGGCAATTGTGCCTGATCGTCCATTACTTCGCCGAGGCCGGCAACTGGACCGACATCCGCTGCCTGCACCGCACGCTGCCGGGCGGCGGCGATCCGCTCTATGCGGTGGCCGGGCGCAGCCTCGGCCCGGCGCCGGATTAGCCCCGCCGGGCGGCGCTAAGCAGGGTTTTCTGGGTTGATCCACACATGGCAAAATCCATGCGGAAGCTGCCGCCTGTGGGGAAGCGTGTTGAGCCAGTCGTGGATTTCGGCGAGCGCCGAGCAACGCGCGGAGTTGCGG